>Ga0116215_1000649_pt1 | contig 25789 bp, 17 predicted proteins | sample Sb_taG_7_FD_89698 | JGI IMG/M metagenome (GOLD analysis project Ga0116215, IMG submission 89698) | Peat soil microbial communities from Weissenstadt, Germany - Sb_50d_2_FS metaG | ecosystem: Environmental > Terrestrial > Soil > Wetlands > Peat | place: Germany: Weissenstadt | collected 2010-09-21
CTAAGAGCCTATCCGAATAATACCGGGGACAGGACCTCTAGTTCAAAGGTCCTGTCCCCGTTGTTCGGATAGGCCCTCAGCAGGAAATGGCTTCTTCACGGGTCACGCGAGGGGATATCTTCGCCCAGGGATAGCAAGACTGCGTCATGACGCGCTTGGCGTGTTCGATGCAACTGGGCGTACTGGCCGCGAGATGATCAGCAATCTTGGAAATTGACAGTGCGGCTACCTCCTGGCAGATTACTACATCTCGGGCAGATTCGAAGACTGTCGTCGGCACCTGGGGAAACGCTGTCGTCACCACCCTGCCAAGGCTCTCCCCTGCCGCACCGGCCGGGAGTCCCAGCAGCAAATGCTGATGCGTTAGAGGCAACTGCAACCGGGGCTCTGCTTTAAGCACATGTGTCAGAAGAGTCTGCTTGGCCTGATCCATTCCCTCCGGAGATTCGGTTAGGATCTTGGCTGCATCGTCACCTTTGAGGCGATCGAGAATTACGGAACTGGCCCACTCCTGAAGAACGGGTTTCAAGGAGCTGGTCAAATCCGCATTCGCGCACAGGACTTCCCAGAGGCCGCCGTTCGGTGTAAGCACCTCATCCTGGAATTCACGATCAATCTTTGTGATGAACTCCGAGTCCAGGTGGTCGAGAACTCTCTCGGCTGCTGTCACCAGGCCAGTGGCGGCGTCTGGAAAGACTGCGGTCGATTCGGCAAATAGTGCCTGGTGCTCAAATTCTTCGGCCACCTTGGAGGCAGGCTTGAATGTATTGGCCAGGTGACCGAGCTTCTGCTGGCAGAGGGTCAAGTCTTGAGCGAAAGGCGTAATTGAGCCGGAGACCAAACCCAGTACCTTGAGTGCGTTCTCCAGACATGCTTCGAGGATCCTCAGGGACCAATATTCCACAAATTTGTTGCAGGGATCGGACGGCCCTTCCTGGGACTTTCCCGCTCCAAACCAACGTCCATTTTTTCCGGTTGCGGCCCCTTCGCCCTCGAGCAGGCGTTTATACATGGTCGTGCGGAAATCCCGGCAACGCCGCAACTGACTTTCGGTCTCGGTGATCGTGGCCTTGAAATGTTCTTGAAGTTGGTAGATCGCCTGCACCGCTGATTTTACTCTCTTCGTAGGATCTTCAATGATTTGCACAAGCCATTGCTCGATGGACCGGCCCAGACCATCGCTCCATTTTCTTGCCAGGCCGCCCGCCGCAACCTGAAAGACCGTGGTCGGCGTGAAGTCGGCATCCTGTTCGCCGCGAGTGGCTCCCAGGATGTCTTCGATCTTGTTTAGAATTTGCCTCGACAGAGCCTTGCTGACCGTGCTCTCCCCTTCCATCAGCGCGCGCATCGGACTCTTGCCGAGCAGTTTTCGAAAGTAAACTTCGAGATTGTCTCCCAGTACGTTTTCCATCGCTGTGTGAAATTGCGCCGTCAAGGACTCACGGCTCAGACCGAGAGCCTCGATCTGTTCCGAAGTTTCTCCCGCGATCTTGGCGATACTTTTCTCATCCAGCGCCCCCCGCCAGCGTCCGACAAATTGTTTGCACAGAACCTCGGCGGCCGTATGGGCAAGGGGCTTGGCAGGAAAAGTGATCTTGGACAGTCCAAAAGTGCGCAGCACCGCATCCGGGCAGCTCGCTGATGGCGGAGGTTGGGTTGCCTGGCGATACTGGTTGAGTATTTCCTGAGCCGGCGTTGCGGTGTTCAAATATAGATATTCTGCCAGTCCGTCGGCCGCCGAGCGAAGTTGCGGCTCCTCGAGATCCTCGCCCAGTTGCACGAGATAGCAATCGTTGAACAGTGCGGGCCCGGGAGTGGGTGTCGAGGAGCTGCTGGAAACCGAATCCGTCCCACTGCAGAAGCTTCCCAGTTCGCTCAGGGCAGCGAACGAATTCACGCGCGCCAGGTCTCGTTCGGCTGGTTTGCGAGTGGTGGCGTGTGCCAGAAAACCAAGGATTTCGGCCGAGGATAGCTGCATCTCGGCAAAGGCATGGCGCACCGCCAGCACGACGTCGACGAGCATACCGCTTCCGGTCCCTCCGGAAATTGACGCGACGATGCAGATGCGCGGCGTGTCGATTTCCGGGGGTGGCGTAACAGATTGTAGTGTCCCGCCCTGGGCCGTCTGTTCCGCCAGTAGAGAGACGATTGCACGCAGGCGCGTGAGCAACGTGGCGGAATTGTCAACCAAGGCAAGACGACCCAGCGGACGCAGACCCTCCGTCTTTAAGGAATTAGGAATGGCGAATAGCCAGCGGCGATTCACCCAGCGCACCAGCTCCTTGGCGCGGGGGCGATATTGGCTCGGCCGAAAGAGCGGCATTAACAGCGTTTCTTCAGGTTTCAGGGCGCCGCCCGACTCGCCAGCACGGGCGCGGCGTAGACTGTCGCGATCCGTATCCACCAGCAAGAATTGCAATGCTGGGAGCGCATCGAGATTTCCAAAGCGCTCCGTCAGCCGTTCCCGCAAGCGTTGCAAAGTTATCCCCGCCACGCCGCCGATCCCCAGGAAAAGCGTCGGCCGCTGCCGTTCCTGGGCGGGCGAACTATTCACGAGCGGCGACCTGACCACGGTCTCCTTCCGCCGCACGCTGAGAACCTTGGCGATGGCCGGCTTATCGACCACTTCCGTCGGTAGGCCCAGTGAATCTTCATCCTCACCCGCGGAAGGACTACTTCGCGATCTTGACAATCCCTTGGTATGGAGGCCAAGCCTAGGAGTTGGCCCGGCCGGCGCCGCTGGGGCGTCTCCTTGCTGTGGTGGTTTGAGGAGACTGGCCACCATATCGCTGCATCGAGCAAACCGGTCCTCCGGTTTCTTGGCCAAGCCACGCGCGATGGCCGGCCGGTCTTCGGCGGGCAGAACGTCCAGCATTGGCGGCGCGCTCGTATGTTGCAGAGCCAGTTGGAAGGGCGTTGTGCCGGGGAACGGGCGCAAACCGGTTAGCAATTCCTGATAGACAATTGCCAGGCTGTACTGATCGCTGAAGCGGCTGACGTTGCCCTCGAATGCTTCCGGTGAAGAGTAGGCGGGCGTCACGCCGCCCGTAACGGTGACGCGCGCGCTGCAAAAGTTCTTGACCAGGCCGAAGTCGGCAACTTTCACACGCCCGCCGACAAGCAGGAGATTTTCCGGCTTGATGTCAAGGTGTTGCAGACCGTAATGCTCATTCATGTAGTCGAGGGCATCGGCCGCATCGCGCAGGTATGCCAACAGTTCGTCGCGCGGAATGCCCGGCAAGCCCTGGTCGCGGCACTCTTTGAACCGGTCCATCAGGCTGGCATCGGCCAGCTCCGTAACGATGATGAGCTGGCTATCGACGATCTCGAATCGCTCGAGAGATAGCAAGAAGGGATGGCGCACTTCCTTGATGCGGCTGAGAGCTTTGAACTCTTGCTCAGCGCGTGCCTCGCCAATCTGGCCGAAGACCAGTTTGACGGCCTTGCTCAATCCGCCCGGTGCGGTGACTTTCCATACTTCACCGAAACCGCCCGCGCCCACACGCTCGACGAGCGTGTAGCCCGGGATGATTTCGGATCCGGCTGAAGCCTGCCCGGCCATGCGCAACCTCGAAGAACCGAGTGAGAGCCAACATCACGGTAAGAGCGTGTTGAAAGAGGGGTCTGACCGCTTCGAACCTGCAAAGCCCGGTGGCTCAGGAATGGGCGGCGCGCTTCGATTCCCCAGGGGTCTGACCCCTTTTTCAGCACAGGCAATCCACACGAAGGCCGGGGCGGTCCAAGCATTCGAATCCCACCGGCAAAACAGCCTCCGCGCCGTAGGACCGCAAAAACACGGCCCGACTCGCGGATAGTGTCTCACCTCTACTCTAGGTTAAATCCAGGCTAAACCCGCGGCAACAGCCTTGGAAAAATGCGCTCCTCACCAAGATAATCACTGCATCAAAGGAGTAGTCGTAATTCTGGAAGCGACCGGGGCTGCAGTCATCAAGCAGATTCGGGAACCTTCAAGCGAGGTATCGCGCGCTCTCGAGTTTTACCGTCGATCCTGAATTTTCTGTCTTTCATCATAAAGATACGCGAACGTGTACCCAGCGCTAAGCGAAGGTCTCCCGACCTCGCCGCGCCATCCGCGCTCGGCGCCTGTCTCTGACCCCGCCGCTCCCGGGCCCCTTCACTGCGAATCCTACCCGACGGAACCTGTATCTGAACCAAGCGGAGTCGTTGGTATGCGCGTTCGAGTAGCACTAGCTGAAGGGAGGATCTTGGAGCAGTCGGGAGGAGACTAGTTATGGCCAGAGCCACTAGAGATCTTCGCTTTGCAGTTCTCGAGCGAGCTTCTTCGGGGCAGCGATGCGCCAGGCCGTCATGACTGCGCTGCGCACGCTTGCTTCGCCGGCGGCTTCTAAATGCACATGCGTGGCGCCCCTAAGACCCCAGCCGCCTTTCACCGGGACAAAAACCCTGGGTTCTGCGCGAACGTAAAGCTGCTGCTGCTCGGGCGTCAGTTTCACCATTCCCAAGCTCTCATCGGGCCCACTCAAGGTTGCGAAAATCTTGCCGCGCACCCGAAAATCCGGGTGTCCCATGTGTGCGCTTTCGCAAGCCTCGGGCAAACTCAACGCGAGTGTTCGGAAGTCTTCAGATGTCATGATGCAATCTCGAATTCACTGAGGAGCAGTTGGGTGTGTCAAGCGTACTCGCGCCGACGCACCTTCGCAAGCAACGAGCAGGGTACGTGTCCCTCGTGCAACTTCACGATACATCATCGACTACTCGAAGAGGCTCATCGTGTTCTGGCCAAAGATTGAAACCGACGCGATAGCACCGTCCTGGCAAAGGTGCGTCGGCGCGAATACGCTTGACGCATCCTACGGACTTCACGTGATGACCGGCGCCGTCGAACGCCGAATCGTCCGGTTCTTGCAACAGCCCCACGAGACATATTCTCACGCAATCAATTTGGCCGTACATCTGGTGTAGCTCAAGCTGCCAACTTGAGCTAAAAGAACACTGATACCGGGTTGGCACCGTGGGATTCTGCCCGAAAACTGAATGCCCGTTGTGCCACTCCAAAACGAGGCAAAAGGATGCCGATGGAGCTGGACTCGCTGCTGGAAAGGGCGGCCCGCGTCATTCAGGGGGCTGACGCTTTGCTCGTTGGCGCTGGCGCCGGCATGGGCGTGGATTCCGGACTGCCCGACTTTCGCGGCAACGAGGGTTTTTGGAACGCCTACCCACCCTTCCGAGGCCGTAACTTCGAAGACGTATCGAACCCGTATTGGTTTCACGCCGACCCTGAGCTAGCCTGGGGTTTCTTTGGCCACCGACTAAACCTCTACCGAGAAACAACTCCTCATCTTGGCTTTGAAATACTTCGTCGCTGGGGAGAAAGCTTGCCGCTTAAGTATTTCGTCTTCACCAGCAACGTGGATGGGCAATTTCGGAGAGCGGGCTTTTGCGAAGATCGCGTTATCGAATGCCATGGCTCTCTCCACTATCTCCAGTGTTCGCGCGTTTGTCATCGAGCCATTTGGCCGGCCGAGGATGTCCGTGTAGAGGTCGATGCAGCCACCATTCGTGCCCGCTCCGCGTTGCCGAAATGCCGTCGTTGTGGCGCAGTGGCCCGGCCCAACTTATTGATGTTTGAGGATTTTGAATGGTTGCCATTGCGCTATGCGGAGCAACGGCGTCGCTACGACGAATGGCTCAACCGCGTTCACGGCAGACAAGTAGTGGCTGTCGAACTTGGGGCAGGGTTGGCCATCCCGAGGGTTCGGTGGGAATGCGAGAATCAGGGCCAATTTCTCATCCGCATCAACCCCCGAGAGTCGGACACGCCCCAGGGGGGAATCTCGCTACCCTTGAGGGCATTAGAAGCGCTGTCCAGGATGGACGAACATTTCGGACATTGAATAGGGGGTGGCTTGACGCACCCTACGGACTGTCGCCATGAGTCGGACGAAGGGGCCGCAGGAGGAGTTGATTCAGTCTGCCTTCCGGTAGATCGCATGCATTACCAGGCCCTTGCGCGCTTGAAAAACCGTTGCCAGGCCGGCTCGCAAAGCGTAACTCTCGAGTCTCTTAGCCGAAGGAAAGCCCATGAATGGAATCAGAAGCCGGCCAGCCCGGGCCAGCCACTCCGGGAACATCAGATCAACGTAGAGGAGGTATCCACCCGGGCGCAATACGCGGACCATTTCTGACAGAGCAAGCTCCCATTTTTGTATATGATGCGTCGCCATGCTGGTCGACACGATGTGAAACTCCGCATCGCAAAAGGGCAGCGAAGTTGCATCCATCGTCACGAAGCGCAGATTCGGCCGCGTGGCACCGGCATTTGCCGTCGCGATCTGCGCTGGGTCGACATCGACGCCTGTAACGTCAAGGTCCTCTCTTTCGGCGATTGCGCGGGCGGCGCTCCCTACGCCGCAGCCAACGTCCAGATAGCGCCACCCTGGTACGGCGTCAATTCGGCCCAGCAACTCTTGCGCTTCGCGGGCGGCCGCGCCCGCGCGTCTGGGTCCATTGACAAAGTGCTTTTCAATCCCCATCATTTTCATCGCGCTTCTCCCAATGTTACTCTTCTTGCAGCTTGTGGCTCATCTCCGCAAGCAAGCGAACGAACTGCTGCCGAGCCCTTTCGTCCGGGAGGGCTTCCAGCATGCGGCTGGCAATTAATCTCTCGACTCGATGATGTTCGCGCTGAACCTCCGCGCCGGCGCGGGTCAGCTCAATGCGATAGGAACGCTTGTCTCCAAGGTTGATGGCCCGGCGAATCAACCCCCTCTTCTCTAATCGGTTGATCATGCTGGTCAGCGTGCTCTGGGGAATGTGCAAAACTTCTCGCAGCGCGCCGATCGTGTTGTCTGCGTGATGCTCGGCGTGCGAGAGCACGTGCAAGTCGAGGAATTGAATGTCTTCGAGCTTGTCCGACCAGTGGCCGAGTCGTGTCAGATGCAGCTTGAGGAGCAGGACATGGATCGCATCGTTGATTTGCTCCAAGGCCCGTGTTTTCGAAGGAGTATCTATCATAACGAAGTTCGTTTTATCCGAAACTCGTAGTATTGTCCAGCACTTTTCCGCTGGACCCTTCGATCGCTAATGCGCCTCGGCAACCTGCACCAGGCGCTTCCTGCGATGCCCACGAGTTCCACCTCGTTGCGAGCAGTTATGCTCGGGGACGCAAGTTTTCGGGACGGCAGGCAGAGCCTGAGAACGAGGAATGCACGTTTGGGTATGGCGTTTTTGGATCTCTCGTTATAATCCAGCGTCACGTTGCCGGTACGCTGGTGTGTCGCAGGGCAAGTCGCTGCCGGGAATGATTGCTTTGGAGGTGATCATGTTGCGTTTTCTATCGTCTTGCCTGGTTCTGGGAATCGTGCTCGCGTGTCCCAAGCTTGCTCGGGCGGACGATGCGGCACGCGCCGTTATTGAAAGAGGATGGAAAGCCCAGGGCGGGACAACCTTCGACGCGGAGCCGGGGGCCATGAAGTCGAAGATCAAAGGTGTTATGCACGCGGGTAAAGAGGAAACACCGGTCACTGGTGAACTCATCTCGCAGTACCCGCTCCAGTTCAAACGAACGATTGAGGCCGGCGGCCCTTCTTACATTGACGTGCTCAATGGCAAGCAGGCGTGGGAGCGCGTCAACGGCGACGTTGCCGTGCAGTTGCAGGGAGATGACCTGGAGAGACTCAAACGAGAAGGCCTTGTCAAATATGTAACCACGCTGGCGCCTCTTCTCCAGGAAAACAAGGAGTTCTCTCTCTCTTTGGCGGGCGAGGCCAAAGTGCAGGGCCATGGCGCTGTCGGCGTGAAGGTACAGTCGGCGGGGAAGCCAGACGTGACGCTCTATTTCGATAAAGAAACCGGCCTTTTGACGAAATCGGCCTACATGGGATTGAATTCCGAGGCTCCCATGGGGGCCCCCAAGAAAGAGGTGCTGCGCGAGGACTTCTACTCGGATTACCGCGAGGTCAATATCCCCACGCCCGAGAGGGAGCGCCTCCAGAAGGCCGGGATTGGCACGGACGATGAGTCTTTGCTCGGTTTTCTCCGCAAGCGGATTGTCTCTGAGGAGGAACAAGCCAAATTAGCTGTCCCGATCCGCAACCTTGGGGACAGCTCTTTCGAAGTCAGGGAAAAGGCGAAGGCGGCAGTAGTCGCCCGAGGATGGCAGGCGTTTCCATTGTTGGCGCGGGCGCTCAAGGATGCCGACCCGGAAAGATGCGCTGCCGCGCAGCAATGTCTTGAAAGACTTGGCAAGGTTCCCGATGCCGCCAACATCAGTGCGGTCGTACAGCTCTTGGCTAGAAGGCGGTCGAGCGAGGCACTGGAAGGGCTGCTGGCCTACCTTCCCTCGGCTCCCAATGAACAGATTGACCAAGAAGTGCGCGGGGCCATCGCAGCCGTTTGGTTTCGCGCAGGCAAGCCCGACAAAGCCTTAACGAAAGCCCTTGAAGACAAGAATCCCATTCGCCGCGAGGTTGCCAAAGCGCTTTTGGAAAGCAAGAGCCAGAAGGACTCGAAGAAGAGCCCTTACAAGTTCCTTGCCCTCGGCTACAAGGTTCCCATGAAGGGCCAGGAGTTTGTGGACGGCGTGAAGACGTACGACTGGGAAGCGACCGAAGTGCAACTCTTCAATAAGCTCGACGACAGTGTGTTTGGGAAACCGTGATTATCGGTAGTGGTAGCCTTGCTTTACGCTTGTGGTAGCCTCGCTCAGGCTTGTGGTAGCCTCGCTTACGCTTCGGGCTAGTATGCACCCGGTCGCCTGCCAGCCTACACTGCAAGCACCATGACATGGAATGGGTCACCGTACGCGAATCGGTAGCGGCGTAGGATAGATTTCCAATCTGTCCGGTCAGGTTGGAAACCTGACCCACCGCCGATTCTTGCACGGTCATTTAGGGTCAAAACTTATGCTTGCAACCGCACCATCTCCTCCCGGCCCCAAGGGCCATTTCGTGAGTGGCAACCTGCCGGAGTTTCGGGAGAACCGGCTTGGTTTTTTGACGCGCTGCGCCCGCGAGTACGGCGATTTCGTCTCCATCCGGCTCGGCCCGCGACGCGTCATCCTGGTGAGCGATCCCGAGGCGATCGAGTACATCCTCGCGACCGGCAGCCGCCATTTCAGCAAGCATTTCGCCCTGCGCATGACGCCGTTGATCCTGGGCAAGGGCCTGCTCACCAGCGAAGGGGACCTTTGGCTGCGGCAGCGGCGCCTGTCGCAGCCGGCGTTCAACCGCAACCGCATCGCCGCCTATGCGGGCACGATGGTGGATTACACCGAGCAAATGCTTGCCGGCTGGAAGGATGGCGAAACGCGCGACATTTTGCGCGAAATGGGGCAGCTTACCCTAAGAATCACAGCCAAAACGCTCTTCGACGCGGACGCGGCGGGCGAGGCCCTCGAGGTTGGTCGTGCGCTCCGCGTGGCCCAAAGCAATTTTATGGCTCGCTTCGACAGCGTGATCCCGATGCCGTTGGGTGTACCGACGCCCGGTAACTTGCGCCTGCGCAGGGCCGTGCGCCGCCTGGATAACATCATCTACCGGTTTATCGCTGAGCGGCGGGCGACCAAAGTGGAGAAGGGTGATCTCCTCTCGCTGCTCTTGCACGCGCGCGACGAAGGCGATCACACGCAGATGACCGACCATCAACTGCGCGACGAAGTGATGACCTTGTTCCTGGCCGGTCATGAAACGACTGCCCTGGCCCTTTCCTGGACGTGGGCATTGCTGGCTCAGAACCCCCAAGTGCAGGAGAAAATGCTGGACGAGGTGCAGAAGGTGCTCGACGGCCGACCAGCCACCGCTGCGGATGTGCCCCGGCTGCACTACACCGAGCACGTTGTCACCGAGTCACTTCGCCTCTACCCGCCAGCGTTCATCATTGGCCGCGAGGCGATTGCGGACTGCGAAGTCGGCGGCTACTCGATCCGGCCCGGAATGACGCTTCTCATGAGTCAGTGGGTCGTGCACCACGACCCGCGCTTCTTCGACAATCCCGACGAATTCCAGCCGGAGCGCTGGGAACAGGACCGGGCGAAGGAAATACCAAAATACGCCTATTTCCCTTTTGGCGGCGGACCGAGGCGCTGCATCGGCGAGGGCTTCGCCATGATGGAAGCGGTCCTGATCATCGCCACACTGGCCCAGAAGTTTCGCTTCACGCTGCAGCCGCACCATCCGGTGGTACCCGCCCCCAATTTCACCCTCCGCCCGAGGTACGGCATCAAGGCGGTGCTGGAGAATCGCTAGGAATCCGCTCCTACGGTGCGTCAAGCGTACTCGCGCCGACGCACCAATCAGGGGTAGGTGCGTCGGCGCGAGTACGCTTGACGCACCTACTGACTCCGAATGGCGGGAGAAGAAGAGTAAGATTTAGGAGGAAGATTACGATTACGAAGAGGATGAAGAGCAGGATTCAGATTAGGATGTAGGATGTCCTGCCGCGCTGCCTGGGTGCTCTCTTTCTCTTGCTCTTTCTCCTGCTCCTAATCCTCTTCATAATCTTACTCTTCATCCTGATTCTTTCTCTTAGCCACAGGCGCTCGCCAACCCCTTCGCACAGCCCGCTCCGGATTTCACTAATCCCATCGTTCGAGTACAATCCACATCATTCACAATCAATCCTTTCGGGCGGAGGAGGCCCCATGTTGCTTCTCGAGAAAGCAGACCAGGCCCAAGGGCTGCTGGCGGAAACAGGAATCGACTGCTGGCTTACGTTTGCAAGAGAATCCGGCACCCATCCCGACCCGGGCATGGAATTGATCGTCGGCGCCGATGTCACCTGGCGCTCGGCCTTCATCTTGGCGGCGGGCGGCAAGCGCATCGCCATCGTGGGCCGGTTCGACGTCTCCAACATTCGCGCTGGAGGCGTTTTTCAAGAAGTGCTTGGCTACGACGAAGGGATACGCGCTCCTCTCCTGGAGGTCTTGGGCCGGCTTAACCCCCGGAAAATCGGCCTGAACTTCAGCACGGATGACACGACCGCGGATGGCTTGACGCACGGCATGTGGTTGTCGCTGAATGAATCGTTGCAAGGCTCTCCCTTTGTCAACCGGCTGGTCAGCGCCGCTCCGCTGTTGGCGAAGCTCCGTGCCCGCAAATCGCCGACGGAGCTACAGCGCATTCGTGGCGCGATCGCAACGACGGAAGAAATCGTCCGCCTCACCACCGCACAAATTCGGCCTGGTGTCAGTGAGGAGGATCTTGCGGAATTCATTCACGAACAATTCCGCCGCCGCGGCCTTCCCAGCGCCTGGGACTGGAACGCGTGCCCTATCGTCAATTGCGGTCCGCATTCCGAACCGGGTCATGCCAGGCCGCGCGCCGATTTGCGCGTCGAGCCAGGGCACCTCGTGCACATCGATCTGGGCGTGCGGCAAGAAGGATTCTGCTCCGATCTGCAGCGCATGTGGTACGTTCGCAGACCGGGCGAGACCGCTCCCCCGCCGAACGTGCAGCGCGGCTTCGCCACGGTCATTCGAGCGATCGATGCGGGCGCGAGCGTCCTCAAGCCCGGTTCGCGCGGCTTCGAGGTCGATGCTGCCGCGCGCAAGGTGATCGCAGATGCGGGTTATGAGGATTTCAAGCATGGCTTCGGACATGGGCTCGGCCGCGCCGTGCACGACGGCGGCACGATGCTGGGCCCGCGCTGGGAGAAATATGGGAAAAGTCCGGAAGGTGTGATCGAGCCCGGCAATGTGTTCACCGTCGAACTGGGTGTTACCACCGAGGCAGGCTACATTGGCATGGAGGAGGACGTCCTGGTTATCGATTACGGTTGCACCTATCTCTCTTCGTCGCAACGGGAGCTGATCCTGATCTGAGAGAGTTTACCCGCGCGCTTGCTCGATCGGAGTTCCTTCCTCTTCGTGATGTTGAACCGCATGATTTCATCTCCCCCCAGCCGGGACGAATTGGCCGAGCAATACTTGCAGCAATTGCCATACGCTCCGTACGCGGTGCAGGAGGATGCCCTGCTGGCCTGGTTCACGGCGGAGCAAGGGGTTATGGTGTGCGCTCCCACGGGCATGGGCAAGACGCTGATCGCCCAGGCAGCCCTGTTCGAAGCATTGCATACCGGGAAAATCGCTTATTACACGACGCCGCTGATCGCGCTAACGGAGCAGAAATTCCACGAGATGCAGGCCAGCGCCATTCGTTGGGGATTCAAGGCAGAAGATGTGGGCCTGGTGACCGGCAATCGCCGCGTCAATCCGGACGCGCGCGTGCTGGTGGTGGTTGCGGAGATCCTCCTCAACCGTCTGCTGCATCCCACCGCCTTCGACTTCGGCACGGTGTCGGCTGTCGTCATGGACGAATTCCATAGTTTCGCCGACGTCGAACGTGGCATCGTTTGGGAGCTTTCACTGGCCATGCTGCCGGCGCACATACGTCTGCTGCTGCTCTCGGCAACTGTCGGCAACGCCGGTGAATTCCTGAGCTGGCTGGGCCGCTGCCATGGCCGGAAGATCGAACTTGTCGAGAGCAAGGATCGCAAGGTGCCGCTGACCTATGAATGGGTCCCCGATCAATTTCTGAACGAGCTTCTGGTCAGCATGGCCAAGGGCGAGCCCGAAAATAGACGGACGCCGGCACTCGTATTCTGCTTCAATCGCGACGGCTGCTGGAGCGTCGCGGAGCAGCTCAAGGGTTTGCCGCTTCTTTCGGGAGATCAGCGGACGCAGTTGCATGCCGAGGTCAACCGCCTCGACTGGACGCAGGGCGTGGGGCCCAAAATCCGGCAGATGCTGCACCGCGGCGTCGGTGTCCATCACGCCGGCATGCTGCCGAAGTACCGGCGGGTCGTCGAGGAGCTCTTTCAGCGCAAGCTCCTGGCGGTGGCCGTGTGCACGGAGACTCTCGCTTCCGGCATTAACTTGCCGGCACGCTCCGTGGTGCTGAGTTCGCTCGTCAAAGGACCGTACGGCAAGGAGAAACTGGTCGATGCCAGCACGGCACATCAAATCTTCGGCCGGGCGGGTCGGCCGCAATTCGATAGCCGTGGCTACATATTCGCCGTTGCCCACGAGGACGACGTCAAGATCCTGCGCTGGAAAGAGAAGTACGACCAGATCCCCGAAAACACCAAGGACCCCGGACTTCTCAAGGCGAAGAAAGCGCTGAAAAAGAAGAAGCCCTCGCGCCGCGAGACAGTGCAGTACTGGAGCGAGCCGCAATTCAAGCAACTGCAAGGCGCTCCCCCCGGAAAACTCTACAGCAAGGGCCCGATCCCTTGGCGGCTGCTGGCGTACTTGCTCAAGCTCTCCCCGGAAGTGGCCAAGGTCCGGTCGGTGCTTCGCAAACGCTTGATGGATGAGCCGCGCATTCGCGCCAGTGAGAAAGCTCTCGATCAAATGCTGCTGACCCTCGCAACCGGCGGCTTCGTTACGCTTGAGCCCACGCCTCCAGCGCCGGTGCCTGAAAATCAGGATGGAACGCCCACTCCGCCGCCGGCACCTTATACGCCCGTCCTGGCGAACGCGACGCCGGAATTAGATAAGCTGCTGGTCTTTCGCAGCGTTCACCCGCTCTACGGGGCCTTCTTGATTCAACAACTCGGCATCGCCAACCGCGAGGAGCGTTTGCAGGCCTTTGAAAGCGTGCTGGAGGTGCCCCGGCCCCTCTTGCGCTACTTGCGCGTACCCCATTCCGACCAACTGCCTCCGGGGCCGTTGGCGATGGAACGGCTAGATCAAGAACTCGTCCGCCGAGGCTTGATGCTCGCCCCCGTCCCTCCGCAAGAGGAGGACGATGAGGACGACGGCTACCAGGACGAACGGGATAAAGAGTATCCCCCCACTTTCGCCGAGAAACTGCGTTTGCTCTTCGATGTGCTCTATCCCGACGTGACCGACGTGCACACGCAGGCTGTCTGGTGTGCTGGGGAATTGCTTCGTTTTGGCGGTAATTTCAACAAGTTCGTTCAGAGCCGCGATCTGGTCAAGCAAGAGGGCATCGTCTTCCGTCACCTTTTGCGTTTGATCCTGCTCTGCGGCGAGCTGGCCATGGTCAGCCCGCCAGACGTCTCTCCCAGCGCCTGGCAAGACGATCTGCGCGACCTCGCCGAACAGTTGACCGCAAGCTGCCGGGTCGTCGATCCGACCAGCACCGACGAAATGATCGAGCATGCCCACGCCGCCGATATCGTCGAAGGAGAGTCGGCGGCCGCAGTGCCCTGAAAATCATTTTGGGAATATTAAACGGAACGTATGTTCATATTTTGGGAGAACGACGTGCTGACGACCTCTTGGCGATTGTCTTTCCTGGCCGCGGGGGCTCTTCTGGCCCTTTCTCCCTCTGCTAATGCTGATAACTGGCCGCAGTGGCGTGGCCCCGCCGGCAACAGCACCAGCGCCGAGCAGCACCTGCCTTTGCACTGGGGCGAAAAGACGAACATCGCCTGGAAATGCCCTCTCCCCGGCCAGGCCGCCAGCACGCCCGCCATCTGGGGCAACGCCATCTTCGTCACCAGTCAGCAAGGCGAAGCGCTGCTCCTCCTGAAAATCGACAAAGCAACCGGCCACATTGAATGGATGCGCCAGGTCGGTTCCGGCTCACCAGGCCGCCTGCCGCTGCGCGCCAAAAAGAGCGACGAACGCCGCGAGCAGAAATTCCACCAGCTCCACAACATGGCCAGCCCTTCGCCCGTGACCGACGGCGCTCTGGTCATCGCCCATTTCGGCAACGGCGACCTGGCTGCTTACGATTTTGCCGGCCGGCAGCTCTGGCTGCACAACCTGCAGAAGGAGTACGGCGCGTACACCATCTGGTGGGGCCACGCCAACAGTCCCGTGCTGGTCGATGATCTGGTAATTTCCGTGTGCATGCAAGATTCCCTGGCCGATCTCGGCGGCGAACCCTCGGCCAGCTACCTGGTTGCGCACGATAAACGTACCGGCCAGGAGAAATGGAAGACACTCCGCAAAACGCAAGCCGTGGCCGAGCAGTGCGATGCCTACACGACGCCCATCCTCCACGCCACCGCAGCCGGGACCGAAGTGATCCTCATGGGCGGCAACCAAATCGATGCTTACGATGCCCGCACCGGCAAGCAACTCTGGTTCCTGCCAGGTCTCACCGGCGGCAGGACCATCACCGGCCCCACGCTCGGCGAGGACCTCGTTTATGCGACGCAAGGCATGCGCGGCCCACTCCTGGCCGTGCGCCTCGGGGCGAGCGGCCAGCTCGCCGCCAGCTCCGTCGCCTGGAAGCAGGCCAAGGGAACTCCCGATAGCTCTTGCCCCGTTGTATCGAAAAGTTTAGTCTATTGGGCCACCGACGATGGTATTGTCTATTGTTGTGATGCCCAGACGGGAGCACTCAAGTGGAAAGAACGCCTTCCCGGTGATTACAAGGCCACTCCCCTGTGCGCGGACGGCCGTCTTTATTTTTTGAACCGGTCGGGGCGTTGCACGGTCCTCGCCGCGGCGCCGCGCTTCGAAAAATTGGCCGAAAACCAATTGGATGATGAAATGCTTGCATCGCCCGCGGTTTCGGACGGAGTGTTGTTCTTCAGGGGTCATAAAACCCTCTACGCGATTGACGCCCGTGCTCCCTGATTGCCCCGCGTTGGGAGTGCATTGCTTGCAGGCTTGCTTTCAACCCATCCTTGCAGTAGCAGGATGCTGAAGCCTGTCTATTGGAAAGATAAGGAGATCTTTCACCAGGAACTTCGGTTTACTTTGGGTACCATCTGAACTCGTGACCCTGTCGCACCAGGTGCCCGAAATATTTTCACTAGCGGAGGATTCTCATGCGCCTGAAGTGGAGCAATCTGACACGGCTCTTTGGCGAGTCGCAGCTCAAGCACCGTCCCACGCCACGCCGGCTCTCTCTCGAATCTCTGGAAGAACGTTGCCTTTTGACGACCGCCTACCTTCAGACCAACCTGATTTCCGACCTGTCCGGTGTGGCCCTCAACACCGACGCCAATCTCGTGAACCCGTGGGGTATCGCCTACAGCCCGACCGGCGCTTTCTGGGTCGCGGACAACGGCACCGGCCTGGCCACGAACTATAACGCCGGCGGCCAACCCTTTACCACGAACACGCCCGGCTCGGTCACGATTCCGCCTCCTAACGGCAGCACGGCGACCGCAGCGCCGACCGGCGTGATCTACAACAGCACTTCCAGCTTCGTCGTCACTTCCGGTTCCAACACCGGGGCAGCCACGTTCCTCTTCGCCACCGAGGACGGCACCATCTCAGGCTGGAACGCCTCGGTTAATAACAATAGCGCCATCCTGGAGGTGGACAACTCGGCCAACCCGAGTGCCGGCAACGGCGCCGTCTACACAGGCCTGACCATCGGCTCGAATAGCACCGGCAACTTCATCTACGCCGCAAACTTCCGGTCCGGCAACATCGACGTGTTCAACTCGACCTTCGTGGCAGCGACGCTCTCGGGCACGTTTCCCGATCCGAACCTACCCGCCGGCTACGCGCCCTTCAACATCCAGAACATCGGCGGCCAGCTCTACGTGACCTATGCCAAGCAGAACGCCGCCAAAAACGACCCCGTCCCCGGCCCAGGCAACGGCTACATCGATGTCTTCGACACCAATGGTAACTTTGTCAAGCGCTTCGCCTCGGGCGGCACGTTGAATTCGCCCTGGGGCCTGACGATCGCTCCCCCGAGTTTCGGATCGTACAGCAACGACCTGCTGGTCGGCAATTTCGGCGACGGCCGCATCAATGTATTCAATCCCAGCAACGGCACCTTCCTCGCCCAGATTCAGGACGGCAACGGCAACCCGATCTCGATCAACGGCCTATGGGATTTGATCCCCGGCAACGGCGGCACGGCCGGCAGCACCCATACCATCTATTACACGGCAGGGCTCGCCGGTCAGCAGCACGGGCTCTTCGGCACCTTGCAGGCCCTGTCGGCCAATCAGCATTTCGTTTCCCAGGTTTATCTCGACCTGCTCCACCGCCCGGTCGACCCCGAGGGGTTAGGTGCCTGGTCCAACTTGCTCGATCAGGGGACGACGACGACTCAGGTGGTACTCGACATCGAGGGCAGCCTGGAATACCGCGTCGACGAGGTGCAAGCGCTCTATAGCAAATACCTGCACCGCCTGGCCGATGCGTCGGGCCTGAGCGCATTCTCAAACCTGTTGGCCAACGGCGGCACGCTCGAACAAGCCGCGGCGGCGATTATCGGCTCGGCCGAGTACTTCAACAATCGCGCCGGCGCGACGAACAACGGTTTCTTGAGCACCCTCTACCAGGACGCCCTGGGCCGGCCGATCGATGCCGCAGGCCAGGCTGGCTTCACCTTTCTGCTCAACAACGGCACCACGCGGACGCAGGTGGCCGGCGACATCCTGGGCAGCGCCGAGTACGGCACGGATCTGGTGAAGAGCTACTACGTCGCCTACTTGCGCCGCCAGGTCGACAGCGCCGGTCTCGCCGCCTTCCTCGGCGCCTTCCAGGCTGGCGTGCCCGACCAACAAATCATCGCGGACATCGTCGGCTCGGGCGAATACTACAATCGCCTCGGTGCCTGAGCCGGCTTCTGTGCCAAGGGTTGACCGCCGCATAGGCAGCGAATTCCGAACGACTGTGTGGCCGGGGCTGACGGCACGGAAGCCCCGGCGTTGGGCCGGCGCCAATTGAGGATCAAATCAAACACTGGGGCGTCGAGGCTCCGCCCAATGCATCCAGCGCGGCGGGAGAGGGTATATCGTTCGAATTTGGGAGTTGCCATTTCTGTTCTCTCTTAACCCGGCCGCTTACGGGGCTCGGCTCGCCGGCGAGCCGAGCCCCGTAAGGGGCCGGGTCACGGGTCGACTAGGAAACAACCCATGTCCGATCAATTGGTTGCAGAAAACGGCTCTTGCACCAAATATTCGTCTAACGCGCGCCGTCGCAAGCAACACGCAATGTGGTATGGTCTAAAGCTTGCCTGCCGATTCGTGAACTAAGGCACGCGCATATGGCGAAACTAAGACTCTTAGTCAGTCCTGTGTGTCCTTTTGGCATTGCCGTCTGGCTTGTCTGTTTGACGCCACCGAACGTGCTTGCACTTAGCTTGCCTACCGGAGTCCCATTGCTCTTTGCCCCCTGTAATGACGGCGCATCGCCTCTGTTGTCCTATCAACTGCCGGAGGCGGGTAAGACAGGATTAACCTGGCCCGTTCGGATCCCAACCGCAGCCGTTGCCTGGGATCGTCGACATTCCAGGGTCATTACCGGAGTGGGTTTCGGGAGCAACGGAAGCGCCTTGGTTACCAGCAGCCTTGATTGCAGCTGTGTGATTCGCGAATTTGCCACAGTTAAAGAGCAATGGAGAATAGAAAGGCCCTTTCCCTCCTGTCCTGTATACTCCCTGGCCATTTCCCCGAGCGGAGAAGAGCTCTATATTGCAGACCGGGTAGGCCTTATGCAGCTTTGGAATCTTAAAACGGGGCAAACACGGCTTCAAGGATTGGGATTCGACCTCCCGTCGCCGGGATGTGCATTTACACCGGATGGGAAGACGGTGGCATCTATTCAAGGCGGCGTCATTTTATTGATGGAAACGCGCGACGGCCATATCAGCAATCTCACTTTGAACATTGACGACATCTCGGAAGGCTTCTTGAAAGTATCTCCGGACGGAGTGCATCTCGCAACGGCGGTCCGCAAGCGAAAAGCCGTCGGCTTGTACGAACTCTCTACCGGCAAGGCATATAAGAAATTCTACTTTGCTGAAGGTGCCGTGACATCCGCTGCATTTTCCCCGGACGGCAGGACTCTCGTTGTCGGAAGATCAGGTGCGCGCGACGGCGTGACGTTTTGCGATATTCGATCAGGTGCGCGGTGGTCAGGATCTCTTGGGCCCGAGTCCTGGGATGAGAATCATGCTGCTTCCAGCTTAAGCGAAACAGACGGCGTGTCGGCGGTTACGTTTGCCCCGTCCGGTTCACTGGTCGCAAGTGCTGGGTACGATGGCAAGGTGAGACTGTGGAACGCTCAAAATGGTCTAGAAGTGAGCTGTTTTGAATACCCCTACGCAAAGGCGACTGCGCTTGAGTTTTCTCCTGATGGTAGATACCTGGCGAGCGGTTATGCAGACGGTGTTCTCATGGTCTGGCCGACCTCGGTGCGTGTCCGAAATGGCCGCATCCTCGAGAATCGGTTGTCGGCAGATGAGATAGCCTCATGCTGGCGACAACTGGGCGAGACGACGAGCGCCGCTATCGTCTATGAAAGTGCGTGGAGATTGGTATCCGCCCCGGGGGAGAGTGTTGCCGCTCTTCGACGATTGATTCAGCCGTTGAGGTGTGATGATACTGGCCGAGTTAGCGAATTGATAAGCAATCTCGACAGCGATGATTATCACGTCCGGAAGGAAGCAACAGATCGGTTAGGTGCACTCGGCATTATTGCCACTTCGCAACTCAAAACAGCTCTGAGGTGCTCAGATTCCCTTGAGGTTCGACGAAGGATTCAGGGCCTACTGGCCATGCCTCCGATGCCCCCGGAGGTTAAGCGCCAGTGGCTAGGCTTACAGATTCTGGAGGTGATCGCAACTCCAGAATCGGAACGAGTGATCCAGGATCTGGCGGCTGGCAGCAGAAAGTCCTGGCTAACGAACGAAGCCGTGGCCTGCTTAGCCCGAATTCGTCAGCGAACTGCAATCCATCAGTAGGCCGAATAATAGGGCGGGCGCATGAAGGGGGGCGTAAAAGGGGGCGCGGACCGTTTCATCCGCGAAGTCTGAAACAGCCGATTGAGTTGCATCGTGGGCCGGTGCCTCGCCTTCGGCGCTGGCGGCAAAATGTCAACCGGGTTGAGACAGAAGGGGAATGGGAGGCCGTCCGCGGCAGTGTCGCCCGTGGCCAGCCCATGGGCACGCAGGAGTGGCGATCTCGCAAGGTGGAGGAGTAAGCTTTGCAGTAAACGATGCGTGCGCCCGGTAGCCCGCACAATCGCGAGACAGTCGCGTAAACGGTCCGCGTCCCCTTTTTAGCGATGGCCGGGGCTGACGGCACGGAAGCCCCGGGCTTGGCCGCACGACGGAGCTGGGGCAGCATCTGGAAGAGGGGGGGAGCACCACCACGGTCAGGGAGCATCTGACTAGCGCCGGAACGCAAGCCGATCGAGCCCAAGCTTGGGTCCTATGATTGGTTCAGACTCAGCAACTTCAGGACCTCTTCGCGGAAGGCATCAATCGAGATGCCATGCCGGCGCAGGTACTGAGGGGCGGGGCAATTTTCGCATTGGAGCATACCGAGCACGAGATGTTCGGTACCTACGTACTTATGACCCAGTGCGCGGGCTTGCGCTTTTGCGTACACCACGATGGCTTTGGCGTCCGCGTCGGGTGCAGGCTCGATTTCTGGCCCATCAACTTTCCTAGCTGGAGTCAGACCGCCGATAGCTTGGTGATGTTCCGAAAGCTTCATGCCAAGCGCCTCCAGCGCGACGCTGGCCACGCCTGGCTCCAGGGACGCCAGGGCCAGCAGGAGGTGCTCCGGCATGATGACATGGCAATGGTCATAGGTTGCTTGACGCTGGCCATGGGCAAGAAGCTTTCGGGCTCTATCTGTGAAGACTGACAGACCGCCCCAGAGTAAGTCTTGGGAAACCCTTTCCTTAATCCACTGAGGACTTGGACGTGTCATTTTGTCAATTCCCAGAGTTGAACGGTGTAGTTGCTGACAGAGGCCAATCGTTCGCAATCAGGGCTGAAGGCCAGGGCGCTGATCTCGACGCGTATGCGATCGGCACCAATTAGCCCGCACAATATTACTGATTGTCGCATATTTGAGGGGCTCGTCCACGCCCTCGCGAATTGGTTTTAGCAAAGGCGAGCTTGAGCCCTTGGTGCGCAGCACTTTGCCCGCGCAAATCATGGACCCAAACCGGTGTAAAGGAGTCTGTTCTTCATGCGGACTTGCGGGCAGCCGCCAGTAAACCTTCGGCCGTCCAGGCGGGCGGCATTAGGTCGGCTCATTTCGCGGAATGTCAAACAGACTCGCTCTGTCGCGAGGGTAGCGGTAGCATGGGGGCATGGTACGATCTGATCCATCGCATCAAATCTTGAGTAACCCAGCCATGAAGAGGCGCGGGGTTTGTCTGTGCGTTTTCCTAGGAATTTGCCCGATTCTTGCCTTTCCTCAGGAAGCTAAGTGTCAGTTTCCAGCCAAAGAAGAAACTCGCGCCTCATCAAGGAGCAAGCCGCCGCGCACAGACCTGTACGGCGATACCTTGCCCGAAGGAGCCATAGCCCGCCTGGGGACCGTGCGCTTTCGACAGGATGACGATCACATCTCCGCCCTTGCGTTCTCTCCCGATGGCAAACTTCTGGCCTCGGCAGGAGGCGCTGATTCGTGGAATAGCCCTGTTGGCGAGAAACCTTACCGGATCTACCTTTGGGATGCCGTCACCGGCAGAGAACTGCGGCGATTTGGAGATCTGGAAAATGGCATCGACTGCATCGCTTTCTCTCCGAATGGAAAGCTGCTCGCATCGGGTGGACAGTGGTTAGATCTCTGGGACTCCGTCACCGGCCGCCGCCTTCGACGCTTGGCGCCCGGGCGAATCATTGGTTCTTTGGCTTTCTCGCCAAATGGGAAGGTCGTCGCAGGTGCAGAGCACTCGACCAGCGATGGTGCAGGCATTATCCGTCTCTGGAATGTCGAAAGCGGCAAGGAGCTGCGCAACCTGCAGCCGCCGCGAGGATTCGTAGATTCATTGGCGTTCGCAATGAACGGCAGGTTCTTGGTCTCGGGATCACTACAGGGGCTGGTTTGCATCTGGGATCTTAGTCGAGGATCTGAGCTTCGACGCTTTCCTGCGGGAAGTTCCCACTTGGCTGTCTCCTCAGATGGGCGCACACTTGCTCACATCAGCAAGCGAAGCACGGTTTGCCTCGTGGAAATGGAAACGGGCAAGCAGGTTCGCGAATGGCCCGTAGACGGAAGCTACGTTTCCGCGATCTCATTTTCACCGAATGACAGGTTCCTGGCTACGAGGGCAGGCGCAATCTGTCTCTGGCAGATTGACACAGGGCGAGCGCTCGCTTGTCTGAATGTTCTCCCCAAGGGAAATGCCCTCACTTTTTCACCAGACAGCAAGACTCTGGCTCTTGGAGAAGGCAATGTCGTCACTCTGTTGGATGTTGCGACCAAGCAGAAACATCCTACGCAAGGACATGAGTGTACCGTGTTGTCGCTGGCTTATAGTCCGGGTTCCGAGGTGTTGGTGTCAAAGAGCACGGACGGCACGGTATGCGTTTGGAAAACTTTAACCGGCGAACTCATCCGCCAGTATGAGTGCACCACCTTCTCGTCGATTTGGTTCGGCCAAGAGGCGCAAATCAAAGGCCTGACTGTCGAGGAAACCGGTGCGCGATCCTGGGATTTGGCCCTAGGGCAGGTGGAGCGATGTTTTCCTTTCCAGGCTCCGTCGAAAAGCAAACGTTTCGTGGCAGGCGTATCACTCGACGGCCAAGTTATCGCAGCGGGTGGAGACACCATCCATGTCTGGGAACGGGTTACGGGCAAACAGCTTTCCCTCATTCCCGGCAACGATGGCGCGAGCCTGTTGCAGCATGCTTTCCTATCCCCGGCTGGAGACACGCTGATACTGGCCACTGATCGTATTCCAGTGCAAATCTGGGACTCCCGATCCGGGAAAAAGGGCCCGTCTCTGAATTTTCCGGGCTGGTGGTACAATCCGACGCATTTGGCCTTTGCACCAAATGGCAAGCTGCTCTATACCGGCGCCGCCGATGGCAAACTATGTGGCTGGGACCTAGCTTCCGGCGCTGAAGCGTGTTCCTGTAGAGACCTCCCGCGGCCGCGAGGAAGGATGGCATTGCTTGACACAGAGGTGAGCTGTGGCATCGCCGCCCTGGCGATGTCGCCGGACGGTAGTCTGGCGGCGCTGGCGAGCGAGTCGGGAACTATCGAGCTTTGGGACGTTGCGTCTGGTGAGAAGGTCTGTACTTTCAAGCATCCTCGCCACATCGATGCTATTGCTTTTGCTTCGGACGGGCGCACAATCGCGAGCGCAACATCCGGCGATTATGCGATATTGGTTTGGGATGTAACCGGGTTGTGTGTTGACGGCAGAATGCCCGAACTGCGGTTAGAATCAAATGAACTGAGTTCGCTCTGGGCAGAGCTTGGCTCAGGAGGCCCGATTGCCTTTCGCGCGAAATGGAGACTGGTTGCCGGAAAGCATAGAACTGTGTCATTCCTGGCAAAGCAATTGCAGCCAGAGGTCTCCGCACGACTAACCGAATTGATCGCCGCACTCGATAGCGACCAGTTCGAAGCTCGCTCGAAGGCTACGCGCGAACTCGAGGAACTACGCGAGCGTGCCGAACCCGCGTTACGCCGTGCTCTCGCGGCCAACCCGAGCCTTGAAAGCCGCCATCGAATTCAGCTAATACTCGATAAGCTCCGAAGCCAGCGCTTGCAAGTCGGCCGCTCCGTCGCCGTCTTAGAGCAGATCGGCACGCCGGAAGCAGAGGCGCTGCTGGCCAAGTTCGCACAAGGGAATGCAGAGGGCTGGCTGACCCAGGAAGCGAGGGTCTCGCTCCGGCGCTTGGCGACGAAGGCAGGGCGCCTAACTCAAGCTCCTTAAAAGTGTCGATATGGAAAGCCGCACTGGATATTTTGTAACGCAGGTCGCCAAGCGCACCGTTATCCGCCGAACGCATGCTGGCTGGCGGGCCGGCTGGCACTCGGACAGCGAACAGTGGTCGGGCTCGCTATCTTGGCCGTCGGCATATTCATCCCTTGATGCAAAACGCGCGGACTGGTGAACGTCCGACCGACCAAGCTAATCGGGGGATTGCTATGACATTGCGTATTGCACAGGAAACACGCACGCTACTGGGCTTTCAAGTGTTGGCACTGGCATTGTCGCTCGTGCCCGCTGCCAATGCCGTTCCTCCCATTTTTGTGCCGGATGAAGAACTAGCAAAAATGCCTGTTATTGTTGTCGGCAGATGGAACAAGGCTGCGGTGGAGTCGCACAACCAGTGCAAGGGAGACGTCTGCATAACTCTCGAAAGCAGGACGGAACTTGTCATTGATCGCGTGATCGAGGGGAAAATCAAACCCGGCGAGCACAAGATCCTCTTGGGTCCGTTTGTCGGCTGGCAAGAGAATGGTGGCGAGGTTTTCAGCTTCACGTCGACCGAAATGATGGGCGACGTGAAGGAAGTTACTCGCCCGAACATCTGGTTTCTTAACTTCCGACGTAGCTGGGACAAAAAGGACCCGAATATTTATCCCTCCCTGGACACGTACCGAGGCGTTCAGCCAATCTCGTTGGAGCCCTATTACCTTGCTCTCCGGGGAGCGAACCCTCGAGCCACAGTGCCCCAATTTTTGAACTCCAAGGATTCGGAAGTGTTAGACCGCTCGCTGAAGTTTGTTTGCGGCGGGGTGCTGCCGTGGCCTTACGATCCGGATGAGTTCCAGCGATTCGTTGAGCCCCGAACTCGCCAATTCCTTTTGCGCGGCGAGGCTGGTGCCGTCGAGAAGCTCCTTGCCAGCAAAGATAAGACGGTTCGTCGTTTGGCCGCTAGCGTCTACGCCGAACTCGCCGGTAAGAAATCGGTTGACAGGATGACTCAGCTCTTGGCTGACCCTGACGCCCACATCCGAGCCATTGCCATCGGGGTTCTTGCCCAACGCGACGCTATCCCCTCGGAAAAGGTTCTCATGAATGCGGCGCGCGGCATCGAGGATGGATTCATGGCCTCCAAGGTCATCGAGGCCTTACGCCGCTGTAAGAGTGAACGAGTTGTCCCCACCCTCATCTCGTTCTTGCAAAACGATGATGGCGGTAGTGCTCAGACGCTCCAACTACCAGCCTTCGAGGCACAGGAAGCATTGAAGGAATTGACAGGGCACACTTTCCCACTGCACGTTCAAACGAGTCAAGATGCCTGGGAGAAGACGAGGCAGATCCCGGACACCCGTCGGCGAAGGGAATACCTGGCGAAGATTCTTCCCTACGACCCTGCCCCCGTGGAGGCTGTTTTGCTGCGAGATAAAGACAAAGTGACTGCCGTTCTGACGAATTCCTCCAATAGAACGATAGACCTCATGCGGGAACCGTCGGTAATTGAGATGGTCTCAGAGAATGCCCAGCAAACGCGTTGGCCAACTGGCAGCAAGAGTGAGCGGGAATCATTAACATTGAGACCTGGGCAATCGGCTCGATTTCCAGTCGAGTGGGATAAGGAAGCGTTCGAAAAGGATTTCGAATCGGTAACCGTAACTCTTTGGTATCTGCGCAATGGCAACAAGTTTGGCGTAAATGCCTGGATGGGCAAGATTGTTGCCCGATGGACCTCTTTGGAGGGATCGGTCGGGGAAAAGCGAAAGAAGTAACAGTGGTGGGGGCCTGCATGCAGTCGCGTAAACGGTCCGCGTCCCCTTTTAGCGAGTTAAGTGGAAGTGTGGCCGGGGCTGGAGGTACTCCGGAAGCCCCGGAGGAGCAGACAGCGACCATGCTGTCCTGAGTGCGCGACGAAACGATCGCAGCGGCGGCTGACTTCTTGTTGGAGAGAGTCGCAGCAGGGTTCGCCCGGGGCTTCCGGAGTACCTCCAGCCCCGGCCACACTCTGGGAAGCTGAACCCCAGGCCACACGGTGACGAAGCGTGATGCCTATGGGCTGACGGCACGGAAGCCCCGGTTTTGGACCGGCACCAATTGAGGGCTTGAGTCGAACGCAGATCGGCGAACCTCTGTCCCTGCATCCAGCGCGGCGGCAGAGGGTGTACAGTTTGAATTTGGGAGTTGCTATTTCTGTTCTCTCTTAACGCGGCCCATGACGGGGCTCGGCTCGCCGGCGAG
>Ga0116215_1000650_pt1 | contig 25779 bp, 25 predicted proteins | sample Sb_taG_7_FD_89698 | JGI IMG/M metagenome (GOLD analysis project Ga0116215, IMG submission 89698) | Peat soil microbial communities from Weissenstadt, Germany - Sb_50d_2_FS metaG | ecosystem: Environmental > Terrestrial > Soil > Wetlands > Peat | place: Germany: Weissenstadt | collected 2010-09-21
CGGAAAACCTTAACGGCACCGACCAGGCAATTCACGCTGCCAGCCACCCCGCACCGCCCCAGCCGCAGAACGTCTTTCCCCGCTATGGACGACGCACCGCGCGGCAGAAAACCTGTCAGCAGGCCAAGATCCCCACAAAATCCCCACAGCACACACGCCTCACCAGCCTCGCGCGGACACTACCCGTCCACGCGTTTCCGCTGGTCAGAAGCCAGATAACTGGGCTCCCGCGATAGGACTCGAACCTATAACCTGCCGGTTAACAGAAGGTCTGTCGCGGCCGGGAGCGCCCGGGGCTGTCAACAGCGTCACCCTGTCCTGCCTGCATAAAGGCGTTCCAGGACTGACACGGCCATGTTAGCAGCCGTGCCGTCTTGTACCGGATAATGCCGTCTCGTCCGTGGGTTTCTTGTGGGGGCCATCGCCGCGGACGCGGACTTGTGGGGATTCTGTGGGGGCGCCCAGAGGCCTGAGTCGGCCGTCTGGGGCGGCCCGGAACCAGCTCCGCGACACGTAACGTGGATGCACGTGACTATGCGTCAGAGGAGCACGGCGATGAGCGCGGCCGCCAGCGAGCCCGGAGACGAGGGGAGCTTCCGTGACCGCCAGCGTGAGTCCCGGGAGCGGTGGCTCGCGATGCACGAGGAGTCCGAGCGGCAGCACCCGATCTGGCGGAGGTCGCGCGCCGAGGGCGGCTCAACGGAGCGCTCAGCCACCTGCCCGCGTCGCAGAGCGGGCACAGGCGTCGCCGTCCTGTCTGGTCATCGCCTCGTAGCTGCGCAAGAGCAGACCGCAGCACGGTCAACTTGACCAGGCATGGGACGATGGCGGAACTGATACGAGGTGACGGTTATTGCTGGCCTATGGAGGTTCAGTGATGCCGGGTGAGGCTGCGCACGGCGCGAAGAGCACAGCGCCTTTGCGCACGCTTGCGGACAAGGTGAACTGGCTCATTGCGACAGCGCATCCCGTCGGCCGCGGCCCCTGCACCAACGCCGAGGTCGCGGCCCTGATCCGGAAGATCACTGGGGAGCCGGTCTCCCACACCACCATCTGGAAGCTGCGCAACGGACAGGCCACCAACCCGCAGAAGCGCCTGATCGAGGCGATGGCCCGGACTTTCGGCGTGCGGGCGGCCTTCTTCTTCGGCGACCATGATGAGAATCAGGCGGGCCTGGTCCGGGAGGAGGCCGAGATGCTGGCCATGATCCGTGATGCCAGGGTCACCGCTGACCAGCTCCGCCCGTTCCTGCGGTTGAGCCCGGAGGCACGGCAGCTGATCATCGACTTCGTCACCGTTCTGGCCCGCGACGAGGCCCGGCGCCATCGTGGCCAGGGCGAAGGAGCCTGACCCGGGACCATGCCGACGGATGATGTCCCGTGACAACGATGATTGCTCGGCCGGTGGTCCTGACCTGCGGTGAGGAAACTTCATTGACAATCCACGGAGGCCAGGGTGCCCGTTTTGCCCGTTTCGAGTAGCGGCCGGGAGTTGCTTGTGCCGATGAAGATTGCTCGGGCTGAAGCCCAGCCAGCTTCCCCGGTTGACCCCCAGCCTGCATCAAGGCGCACGCGCTGCTGAGCTGGCGGCGAATCGGGGAAGGTTGAGTGGCAGAGGATGCCAGACGAGCAAGATTCAATGACAAGAAGGAAAGCACGTTGGCACGGGACAGATGACACCGCAGCCTCTGCCGACAGCGGGTGTCACCAGCGTCCCGTCTCACCGAAGATGTCGGCCGGTCCTGCTGAACGATGCGCCCCTGAGACGGTCAGGCTCCGCCCTGTCTCGGGCAACATGTCGTTTCCCGAGGCGTGAGCCGCCTATCAGGCGGTCAGGAGGGTGATTGCCCGGCCGGCCGGCTTGAGACGGGCGGGCGGCGATAATACTGCCTGGTTATCCCGATGCCGGACTTTCCCCGCAACGTCCGACATACGGATAATCGACAGGGGTATTCAGAACTTCGAGCGGATAGTGCATGGGACACCAGGTACGAACGAACAGCGACCTCACCGCCATCCACGTCGCTGGCCAGGGTACGTCTTCAACTGGTACACGACCGGGCCTACGGCCGCCCAGTTCAGCCTGCTCCACGCGGCCAGTTGTCGCACATTGCCGCAGATGTTCGCCGGGCGGCGGCCGGTCGATGCGCCACGCCGGAAGTACTTCTTTGCCGACGTCGCCGACGCGCAGTCATGGCTATCGCAGAACGTCGGGGCGGAAGGCCAGCAGTGGAGTCGATGCCGAGTCTGCCACGCCACCAGCACTAGCGCCGCCATTGGCCTCCCCGTCCCGGCATCAATCTCTGGTCCCCCGCAGGTGATCGGCGTCCAGGCTTCCAGGACCAGCGCTCATCGCGCCTATTTCGCCAGGCCAGAAGGCCCCGGGCTGCAGCTTCGCGTCAAGCCCGAACTGGAAAGCTACGACAGGCGCGAAGCAGCTAGCCAGCGCCGATTACAGCACTACCTCGACGACACTCTCGCGCTGCTCCGCCCGCGCTACGCTGGCCTCGGCGCCGCTGCCCCGCTTGCCCTTCGTCTTGACGTCGGCCTGCCAGGGGACGTCAACCTGCTCAACGATCGCGACCTGGACAACTATCTCGCCCCGCTGGCGAGGCGGTTGAACGGCGATCTGCCCGGCCGGATCGTCACAGCCTGGGCAACCAAGCAGCGTGCGGACCGCTCCTACGTCCGACTTACCCAGGCAATCCCAGCTCCACCTGGCGCCATGCCGCCCGGCGACCTCCGCTCCTTCGAAACGACGGCATCGTCGCAGACCGATGACTTCAAGCAGCAGATAGCGGATCGGCTCAGCGCTGTCCCGCAGCTGCCCTACGGCCCGCTCCGGATGCAGATCAGCTTCACTGTCGGCCCATCCAGGAACTGGATCAATCTCTGGAAGCCAACAATCGACTCTCTCGTCCCTCTCCTCGGCCGTGACCCCCATGGTGCAACCAAGTGGTCCCCGCTGGACGGCCGCATTACTGACTTGGCCCTCCATCTCAAGGTTGATCAAGCGCTCGGCAATAAGGTCCAGATAGCCATCGCGGCCGACTTGATCCAACCCACCCGCGCCGAGCCGCGCTACCGCGCTCACTGACTTCAGCGCGTGCAGCGCATCGTGCGGATCACGGAGTGGGATGGCTGTCACGATGACATGCGAAACGACAAGATGGCTGGCAAACGATACGTTCGCTGTCACGGGACAGGCTTGGCATGCTTCGATGATGCTCGAAGAGGAGTCGAAATCTCGCGCAACACGCTGCAAGTTACAGTCGATTGGATCGAGCAGAGATGCGAGATGGCATAGTGGGCTGAAGTGAACTCGTCGGCTCGGCGCGCAGGCGCCCTGCCCGGCGCCTTGTGCAGGATCACGCCCTAGTGTCCCCCGGCTAGCGCACGTCTCACGTTCTTGTCGTATGGGCCGCCTTCCGACATGGCTCCCGACATGATGAGTGAGATTCGACATCTTCCGTGAGACGGGACAACCAGCACCGGTACCACCAGCACCGCCCCGGAACGCCGGAGCCGATAATAATCGTTATGTAAAGTCGAGGATAACCGACTCTTGTCGACCGCTAGCGTGCGCATCAACCATACGGTGGCGAACGCGTGAGTGGCGCCGAGCTCCATCGCCTTCTCGCGCTTGTTCTCCAGCGGGTCGATGGCCACGACGTTCTTCGCGCCGGCGTAGCGGGCGCCCTGGACCGCGTTGATGCCGATGCCACCGACGCCGTAGACCGCGACCATGTCGCCGGGAGCGACGTTCGCGGTGTTGACGGCAGAGCCCCACCCGGTCGGCACGCGGCAGTCGACCAGCACGGCCATGCCCAGGCTGACGGCTTCTCAGTCCTGCGGACCGACACTGCGCCGGCCGGGCTGGCGCCGACGCTAAACCGGACCGGCTGCCGACCTAGATGAACGTCTAGAGGAACTCGGTGACGCGGGTACCCGCTAGCCATTGGCGCCGAAGCGCTCGGCGTTCCCCTTCGACCAGCCCGCCCCACACCCCGTAGGCGCCGATATCGAACGGGTGCCGCAGCGAGAGTTCCAGGCAATCCGCGCGGACCGGGCAGTCGGTGCAGATCGCGATGGCCTTGGCCGCCTGGTCCCGCGCCTTCGCTACGTCCAGGGCGAGGGGGAACCACTCGTCAGGATCGAGGCATGAACTGGCGCACCGGGCCTGCCGGTATACCCGCCCGGCCAGTTCCCCGTCGGTCAACTCGCTCGGCTCACACTGCGCGTAGGACCGCGCGTGGCAGAGCCAATCGGTCATCACCACAGGCTGCACCTCCCGCCATGCTCGTAGCTCAGCCTCACCGCTGCACCGATGGGTCCGCATCCCCCGAGTGGATGGTTGACCTATGCGGCCGGCTCCCGAAGGGCTAAATAACCAGGACCACACCTCCCTGCCCGTCTATGGCGCGGCGCAGAACGCTGAGTATCTCCCCCCATTCCCTGTCGCGGCCGAGCATCGCGTTACTCCTGTGGTGTACGGTCCCTGGACAGCTTTCCGGCTTCCTGAAGCCGTGTTCACATGCAGCGAATAAAGTCGCGACCAGCGGATGCCTAATCTCACGGAATCATTCCCGCCACTCCTGCCACGCAATTAACATCTATGCCGACACGAGTCGGACGTGAACGACGGGCCTGCCTTGAGGATGGCAAGGGCCCGTCGCAACCAGCCATGCCAGACGGACAGCTGGGCCCGCCGGAGCAGGCTTCATCGGCATATGATCCGGCGGCAGACCGGCCGATACCCGCTCGCTGACCAACCTGGCCGCAGCACCCACGCTGGTGGGACATCTAGCCATCCAAGTGATACGCCCGGCCAGCGGCCCTCATTAGGCTCAGCGAAGTGAGGATCGTCAAGTGGCGGTCGTTGGCGCTGTCGGGTTAATCCCCAGGCGCGTTGAGGCTCGGGGCGGCAGTTGCCCGTTGGGAGTCGCAATGGCAACGGTCTTGGTGGCTGTGCTCATGTTGGCGGGGTCGATATGGATCGCCATCCGAATGGAGGCCGGCCTGGACAGGCCGGTCACGCGGCCCGGGGATCCCGTGCGCGGCTTGCGGTCATGCGAGCTCCGCTGCGTCCGCGTGACCGTCGGCCACGCCTACCCGGTGCGGCCTGCCCGCTGTCGGCTCCACCACGGGGCCGCGAACCACGGGACAGCGAACCACGGGACAGCGAACTCCGGGGTCGCGGACCCGGCGGCGACTCGCCCGGCGCGATGTTCTGATTCCGCGGTCATTCACGGCGTGCGCCCAATGCACGAGCCCGTGGCCTACCCGGAGCGTGCCAGGGCTTAGCCATGTGGAATTCGTTCCGTACGGACGCCCGCCTTGGCATCAAGGCAGAGGTGATCACCTATGCGGGCGGTTATGGCGATGAAATTCACGCCTACTTCGCCAGGCCGATCGCAACCGAGCCGACCACAGCAGTACCGGGGATCGTGGCGGTGCACCACATGCCCGGCTGGGATGAGTTCTACCGGGAATTCTCAGAGCGGCTCGCGCGCCACGGGTACAGCGTGATCTGCCCGGACCTGTACTGCCGCCTCGGCCACGGTGCACCCGATGACATCGCAGCCGTGGCGCGGTCGCGAGGCGGTGTCCGCGACGACAGCGTCGTGGCCGACTGCGGCGCCGCGCTCAGGTGGCTGAAGGCCCTGCCTTTGAGCAACGGCAAAGTCGGCATCATAGGCACGTGCTCGGGCGGCCGTCACGCGCTGCTGGCCGCATCCCGGGTAACCGGCTTCGACGCGGTCGCTGACCTGTGGGGAGGAGGCGTGGTCATGGCGAAGGAGGAACTGTCCGAGGCCCGTCCGGTCGCACCTATTTACTACACCGCCGACCTTTCCGCGCCCCTCCTTGGGCTCTTCGGCAACGACGACACACATCCGTCGCCGGCGGAGGTCGACCTGCACGAGGCGGAGCTGAAGAAATACGGCAAGGCCTATGAGTTCTATCGCTACGACGGCGCCGGCCATGGCTTCTTCTACTACCACACCCCGATGTACCGGCCCGAGGCGGCGATGGACGGCTGGGCAAAGGTCTTCAGTTTCTTCAGCCGTTACCTGAAGAGCTGAAAGCAGTGGGTAATGCTGTCCAGGAGGCTGGCCGTCAGCGAGGAGGAGGCTGCCCGCCCGGTTCGGCATCCTGGTGACCTGATCCGGGTCACGGCTGGTGCCTTGATCTTGGCCGCCTCGGCCGCCGTCGCCGGCCGGAGCACCGCGGCGCGCTCTGAGGTGGATCTATTCCGCCTGATCAACGATCTGCCGTCGGTGCTCACCGAATACGAAGCCCTGCTGTCTCTGCTCGCCGCGCGGGCTTGGGTGCGGACACCCGAGCTGGTCGCCATCAGTGCGCTGCCCGACGGCTCGGGCGTGCTTGTAACCAGGCTTATCCATGGGGAGAGCCTGGGCCAGAGCGGGCAAGCCCTCGGCGATGACCAGCTGAAGGACACCTGGGAACAGGTCGCACGGTTGCACGCGGCCCGCATCGCTCACCGCGACCTGCGGCGAGCGAACATCGTGATCGACGACGACGGCCGACCGTGGATTGTCGACTTCGGCTTCGCGGAAGCGGCCGCGTCCGACCGGCTCCTCGCCCAGGATACGGCGGAGTTGCTCGTGTCGCTCGCGTTGGTCGTGGGTGTCGAGCGAGCCGTCGCGAGCGCCTGCGGCGTACTAGCCGCTGAGACCCTTCGCGCTGCTTTGCCGCTCATGCAGCCCCTCGCCTTGTCGGCCGCGACCAGGCGCGACCTGCGCGCGCGTCCGGAGCTGCTCCCAGACCTGAGGCGGCGTGTCACCGCAGTCCTCGGGCTGGACGAAGAGCCACCGCCCGAGCCGCTCCTGCGTGTCCGCCCCCGGCATCTCCTCGTCCTCGCTGTGGCTGTGCTCGCGGTGCACGTCATCATCCCTCAGGTCACAGAGCTGCACGCTATCGTCGGCGCCCTTGGCAGGACACGGTGGGACTGGCTCGCGGCGGCGCTGGTCAGTATGCTCATCCGCTTCAACGTTCCCAGCGGACCGGCCATCGCCGGCGTCCTGGCCTTTCGCTTGGTCACCTACTGGCTTCCCCTCTTCCCGGCCGCCGCGGCTTTCCGGGCGCTGCACCGTAGCGGGGCATTGTGATAACACGCGGTCCAGCGATATCTGCGGACTACTTATGCCGGGGATGCGGATATCGCCGCCAGATGAGAGTGTTGAACGGCGGGCAGAACAACCAGCTAAGGAAGATCATAGGCTTGACGTTATGTGTCCGCCCGGCTGATTGCGGGATTGTCGTGCAGATCAGCGGAGATATTAACCTGCATTCAGGGGCGACACTACAGGACCTTTTGCTCGAGATTATGCGTACGCACAGTCCGCCGCTGCTGCTCGACTTGTCCGAGGTCTCCGACATGGACCGCAGCGGCCCGATGGCGCTTCTCGTGCCCCTGCGACGCGCCCGGCTGGGCAGCGGGGCAGTGGAATTGACCGCAGCGTCAGATTCGGTGCGCCGGATCATTACCCTAGCTGACGTCCAGGATGTTCTTTCAGTCCCGGCCGTCCGCCCGCTCCCATCTCAGCGACAGCTCGAGGAATATCACGGGTCCGCAGATTCTTCTGTGCTGAATAAGGGATTACAAGCCCATCAGGCCACAGAACGGTCGGGGCCGTCAGGCCCAGGACCGTCGTATCGATACGCCCGCGGCGTGCCCGCCGGGCAGCCCTGGCGCGGTATCCCGGGCGATGGCGGGTGAACCCGCGATCCCGGCCAGGAAGCGGAGCCCGTCAGCGCCGAAATGGGCGGTGCCGGACGGGCTGACCACCGCCGGGATGACCTGCTGGGGCAGCGCCAGCCAGCGCTGCCGCCATTGCTGGATTCGCTGGTATCCGGTGGTGGTCAGGGGCCCGCCATCGGGCGTGACCGTCCCGCCTTCCCGGCGCACGATCCGCATCGGGTCGGGGTCATGGAGGATCGGATCGGGCAGGTCGGGGCTCATCAGGTGAAAGTAGATAGGGTCGGTAGGCCACATCACCTCGGCAATCACCCCCCGCACGTCGTATGGGCCGCTCAGATTGCGCCTCTGCGCCCAGATCGCCTCGAACAGGCGGCGCCGCAGTTCGTCCTCGACGCCATCGGTGACCGCCTCGGCGTAGGCGGCGACCGACGCCCTGGTGTTGCTCACCACCGGCGGCGGCGCGGCGGGCAGTCGCTCGCCAGGCAGGGCGAGCGCTCCGGTCTCCGCTAGCTCCCGTTGCCAGCCCGAGTCGCCTGGGTCTGACCGGATGCCAGTGACCGGCATCTGGCGGCAGTGCTCCACGGCCCGCCAGTCGATCTCCGCCGTGGCGGTCCGGACCAGCCAGTCAGCCCGCTGGCTGGCCAGATAGCTGAGGAGGGAGTTGAAGTCCCCGTAAACGGTCACATTCATGGTGAGCTCCCGAGGCGGCGCAGCAGTCCCTCGCGCCTGGCTTCGAGCTCGTCGGCCAAGAACTCCTGCTCCTCGGCCTCTTCGATCAAGGCAGACAGCTCCGCCGGGTCGGTCGGGTAGTCCGCGCGCTCGCCGATACGCCGCCGCAGGTCGGCCGCCGTTTCCCGGATCCGCGCCAGGTCTTCCTCCACGAGCCGGAGTTCTTCCCGGATCGCGGCCTGTGGCTGGGCGGTGCTCATGATGGCTCTTCCCCTCTCCCGGGCGGTAACCTCACAGCACGGCGGAGCTGGAAACGGCCCGCTGCCCGCTGCCATTGGGCCCGTACTGTCCCGCGTAGTCGCAGGTGCCCTCCGCCTGGAACTGGCGTGCCGCGCGGACGACCTCAGCGCCGAGGGCGCGCAACTGCGCGGCCACCGCTTCGTCGGTAAGGCGGCCATCGGGGTCGAACGACTGCCATGACTGCGCCACTGGCATGACGAGGGGCACGGCCCAGCCGCGCAGCGCCCGGACGATGAACTCCATCGAGTTGACCGCCTGCAGCCCCTGCACCCCACCTGCCGTAGCCACAAGCCCGATCGGCTTGTTCGTCAGATACGGCGGATCACGCTCGGCCAGCAGGATCAGCCAGTCCAGGGCGTTCTTGAACGAGCCGCTGATCGAGCCGTGGTAGGTCGGGCTGCTCCATATCATCGCGTCGCAGGAATAGACGGTGTCCGCGAGCTCCCGCGCGGACGGCGGGATCGAGTGCTCGGCCGTGTACAGCGGCAGGTCCAGGTCGCGGACCCACAGCAGCCGGGTCGCCGCGCCCGCCGCTGCCGCTCCCTCCAGCGCCACCTGCAGCGCCGCCCGGCTGGTGGAAGCGGCTCGCAGGGACCCGCCTAGTCCTATTACGTCCGACATCGGTGCCTCCCTGATGACCGCCCGTGCCCACGGGTCACGGGCTGACTGCTGACGGTGGCAGCGGGAACCGCAGCTCCGCTGCCACCAGGTACTCGCCGAGCCTGGTATCGGCCTCGACATGCCGCGCCGCGCCGCCCTCGTCGATCACGACCGCGACGAGCTCGTCGATGACGTCGGGCGTCCGGCGGGTCGGTTTCCCGCACACCGGGCAGATGTCCCCCGAGGCCGCCAGCCAGCGGGACTCGTCACACACCACGCCGGGCGCGATCGCGCCCTGGAGCACCAGCAGCGTCTTGATCGCGGCCACCGGGGCCGCCTGCAGGCAGCTGTCCAGGCCGAGCGCGGCGGGCCGGCCCATCGCGGCTTTCTCGAACACCTCGGACACCAGCCGCAGCTCCTCCTCGCGCTCGTAACGCTCCAGGATGGAGCGGGCGCTGCTGCCTATCTCGGCCAGCGGCGCGGTGGCCGGGTCCACGCTGAACGTTCCGGCCACACGATTGCGCAGCTCGTTCGGCAGGATCTGGAGGAATTCCGGCACCTCGTACTCGTGCCCGCCGACGATCACGATGTCGTACCCGTCGGTCTGCTGCAGGTCCTCCAGCACCTTCACCGCCCGGCGGTAGTGCTTCTTGACTAGCTCTTCTTCCTTATTGCGTACCCGGTCCTCGGCGAGATTGGCCGCGTAATCCGGCTTGCGGAGCACCGGATCCTTGAACTTGGTCACCTCGCGCATCTCGTCCTGGTCGACCTCCCAGACGCGGGCCGACGCCTTGTTGATCACCAGGACGCAGGCGCGGTGATATTCGCTGAGCACCGCCAGCATGGGACGGGCGAACGGGGTTGCGTCCACGATGACCTGCTCGCGCACCCGCCGCGGCAGCGGTACCTCCTCGTACAGGTCACGGCCGGAACAGGAGAAGATGGCGACCGCGCCGGGCGGCCAGCGGTTGCTGTCGACCGCCTCCTTGATGCGCTCGATGTCAGCGCGCACCGACAGGCGGGACTGGTGCTCGAGCGTCTGGTCCTTGGCTAGCGGGCGGACCTGGTCCAGCAGGCTCATCATCCGGGTGTGCACCTCCCTCGGGCTCGCACCCGGATCGATGCGGCCGTAGAGGGAGACCACCGGCAGGCCGTTTCCGTGGAACTCGAGGATGCGGTTAACCGTCTCCGCCGTGATCATCAGCTCAGCCCCTCCCGCGTGGTTGCTACCGGTACCCGCCGGCCCAGCATCACGCGCCCTTGGTGATCGCGCGGATCTCGTCCGGGCTCAGCTCGAGGCTCGCGGCCGCGACGTTCTCCTCGACGTGCTCCGGGGAGCTCGAGCCTAGGATCGGCAGGATCTGCGGTGACCGGGCCAGCAGCCAAGCCAGCACCACCTGGCGCAGGCTCACGCCGTGGCGTGCGGCGGCCTCGATGACCGCGCGGCTTTCCTCGGCATCCTGGATGGGCGCCCACGGCAGGAAGACCAGCATCTCCTGTTCGCACAGGTCGACGAGCGATTCGGAGGACCGGTCGGTCACGTTGTAGCGGTTCTGCAGCGACACTATCGGGGTAACCCGCTCCGCCTCCCTGAGCTGGTTCTCGGTAAAGTTCGATACCCCGACGTGGCGGATCTTGCCCTCGGCCTTCAGCTCGGCCAGCGCGCCGATCGACTCGGCGATCGGCACCTTGGGGTCGGGCCGGTGGAACTGGTAGAGGTCGATCATGTCCAGCCGCAGCCGGGCCAGGCTGCCCTCGCAGGCGCGCCGCAGGTGCTCCGGGCGCCCGTCAGGCACCCACCGCCCCGGGCCCGGCCGCGCCAGCCCGCCCTTGGTCGCGATGATCAGATCTTCGGGATACGGGTACAGGGTCTCGGCGATCAGCCTCTCGCTGACCTCCGGGCCGTACGAATCCGCCGTGTCGATGAAGTTGACGTCGAGCGTCACGGCTCGCAGCAGCGCTTCCTTGGCGCGGTACCGGTCCGGTGGTTCACCCCAGATGCCTGGGCCGGTAATGCGCATCGCACCGAATCCCATCCGGTTCGCCGTCAGATCGCCGCCAACGTCGATCATGCCCGCAGCCGCAGCCGTCACCCTCGCGTCCATGAACGCTCCTCCCTGACCGGCAGCCCGGTCACTCCGTGTCCGGCCACGCAGACCAGGCCACCGCTGCCCACCAGCTTCCCGGCCTGCACAGCCCCGCGCATCCTCAAGTTGATTAGTTCGGCCCGTCCAGGTCGGTCCGTGGGCAGCCCTGGCGACTGAACACCAGCGCCCCGCCCCACCCCGGTTGACGACCCCGCCCCAGCCACACCATGATGCTCACGTAACCCGGCCAGGTGGCCCCTAGGTCGTGGCGAACCGCCGGTCCCATCTCGCTGGCGGGTGACACATCGCCGCTACCGGCCGGATAGCTGATCACCTTCGCCGAGACCCCAAAAAACGATCGTCAATTCCGAATTCCGTGTGGCTGATCCCTTCATGAGGACACGGGGACCTTGGGGCTGCCCGGCGCGGTCCGGCTGGCCGCTCGTTCCGCTGTCGCCTTGGCCCACCGGCCGGTGGTGATGATCGCTAGCAGCAGGACCGCGGCCCCGCATCCGGCGATGATCCACCAGCCCACGTGGCTGGCGCCGGCAAAACCTAGCCGGAGTGGCCCGTGCAGCGCGGAGAGCACGGCCGATCCCATCACCGCGACGCCGAGCGCGGTGCCGACCTGGCGGCTGGTCGAGGCGATCGCGGCCGCGACCCCCGCCTGCGATGGGGGCATGCCGGACACGGCCGTATTCGTGATCGCGGGGTTCACCATCCCGGTCCCGACGCCGAGAGCCAGGTAGCACGCGATGAGCCAGCTCGCCGGGGTGCCGGTGGCTAGCCGGGTCAGCATGGCGCCGCTGGCCATGATCGCGAGGCCGGCCACTACTAGCGGCAGCCGCGGTCGGCGGGCAGCGAGGATACGGCCGGACAGCGGCGCGCACACCACGATCATCGCCGCCATCGGCAGCATGAACAGCCCGGCGTGCAGCGCGGAGTAACCGCGCACATCCTGCAGGTACAAGGTGTTGAGGAACAAGAAGCCGCCCAGCGCGGCGAACGCGCACACCGCGATCACCGTCGCCCCGGAGAACGGCGCGCTGCGGAAGAACCTCAGGTCGATGAGCGGCTCGTCGCGGCGTGGCTCCCAGTAGATCAGGCCGGTGAATGCCGCGGCGGCGACGCCGAAGAAACCAAGGGTCCTGGCCGAGGTCCAGCCGGCCCCTGGAGCCTCGATGATCGCGTAGATCAGCGACGCCAGCATCGTGATGACCAGCAACTGACCAACCAGGTCCACGCCGCGGGCACGAGGGGCCCTGGACTCCGGCACGAACAGCGCGCTGAGCACCAGCGCGGCCAGCCCCACCGGCACGTTGACCCAGAAGATCCCGCGCCAGCCCACCGACGCGATCAGGGCCCCGCCCAGGACCGGGCCCAACGCCAGGCTGACGCCGAACACGCTGCCCCAGATTCCGATCGCGCGGGCTCGCTCGGCCGGGTCGGTGAAGGTGTTGCTGATGATCGACAACGCCACCGGATTGAGCATCGACCCGCCGATCGCCTGCAGCACCCGAAATGCCACCAGCCAGCCCAGTCCCGGCGCGAGGCTGCACAGCAGCGAGCCGAGGATGAACAGCACCAGGCCGGTCTGGAATATCCTGCGGCGCCCCACCCGGTCACCGGTGGAGCCAGACAGGATCAGGAAACTGGCCAGGACGAGGGTGTAGGCATCGACCGTCCACTGCAAGCCGGAAACCGGGGCATGCAGGTCCCGCTGAATCGACGGCAGCGCCACGTTGACGATCGTTGAGTCCAGGCCGGCGATGAACAGGCTCATACAGCAGATGGCCAGGACGAGCAGACGGCGCCTGCGGCTGAATCCCTGCGCGCCCATCACGCGCCGGCTGACCCAGACGACCTGCGGGCAGCGCAGCCATCAGGCGCCAGGCAGCCAGCCGGCCCGGCTGGCCCGCGCACACCGTCGATCACCGCAGGATCAGGCCGGGCCTCCGCACCCAGGCCCCGGTCTATGCGGACAGCGGTCCGCACCCCCGCGTCCACCAGCGCGACCATCACCACCACCACGGCCATCGAAACTCCCCCGGCGGGCAACGGCACCCGTGCCCCGCCGGGCACCCCGGGAATAGGTATGGCAGCCCTCGTCACCACCATTACCTCCCGCCACCCAACCTAGCCAGGACGCGCGCAGGCGATATCCCCCGGACGGATAGATGCCGCCGGACATGGGCACGGCAGGTGGCGCAACGCCTGCGACGGTCTCCGCTGGCCCTGTTCGGGCAGCTATGTGAGATGTTCGAGGAACCAGTCGCGGGCCAGCTGGGCGACGTGCTCCAGTGCCCCGGGTTCCTCGAACAGGTGCGATGCGCCTGGGACTATCACCAGCTCGGTCTCGCCGGCCAGTTTCTGCATGGCCTGGCGGTTGAGTTCCAGCACTGCCGGGTCCTTCTCGCCGACGATCAGCAGGACGGGCTGATGCACCCGGGGCAGAACCTGGGCTGCCAGATCAGGGCGGCCACCGCGGGAGACGACCGCGCGCACCTGGGCAGGGCGGGCCGCTGCGGCGACGAGCGCGGCCGCGGCACCGGTGCTGGCGCCGAACAGCCCCAAGACCAGGGCGGCGGTAGCTTCCTGGCCGGCGAGCCAGTCGCCCAGCGCCGTTAGCCGGACGGCGAGCAGCCCGATGTCGAAGCGCATCTGCCCGGTGCGGGCGTCGGCCTGTTCCTCCGCGGGCGTGAGCAGGTCGGCCAGGACGGTCGCCAGGCCGGCGTGCTGAAGTTGCCCGGCAACGTACCGGTTGCGCGGGCTGAACCGGCTGCTGCCGCTACCGTGTGCGAACAGCACCAACCCGCGCGCCTGTTGCGGCACCACGATGTCGGCTTCCAGCACAACGCCGGCCGCGGGGATCTGCACGCTGTGGTAAGCGATTGTCATCGAGGTCCTCCCCGGGCATCGTGGCGGCGGCCGCCGGCCGGCCGCCGCCGAGGGTGGCGGCTTACACGGTGAAGGGGTAGGTATCGGGGACCTCGCCCCGCTCCCACCCGGCGGTGCGCTCCAGCGGCTCGACCGCCCGTGTCTCCTCCATGTGGATCACCGCGTCGAACTGGTCGGCGACCCGGGACCGGAAGTAGTGGCTTTGCCGTTCGGTGGCTGGGCGGTAGATGACCCCGATGGCCCGTTCTGCCCGCGCCGAGCGCAACGTCTGAGCGGCCTGCGGGGCGTGGCCGAAGGAGAGCATGAACCCTTTCTCCCCGGCGTCGTGGAACAGTTCCTCGACGCTGTCGGGCAGCGCTGGCCGGACCCACTTACGTTCAGCCGGCCCACCCCAGTCACTGGCCGCCGTGACCGTGCCCGTGTAGGTGGTGAAGCCGAGGAGGCGGCAGCTGCCGGGGTGGCGCTCCCGGACCAGCTGGCCGATGTCAAGCTCACCCTGGCTGCCGAGCTCGGTGGCGCGGGCATCGCCGACGTGCGAGTTGTGCGCCCACACCACGATCTTGGCGGGCCGTCCCCGCTGGCGGCTCAGATGGCCGGCCAGCGCGTCGAGGGTGCCGGCCATGTGCTGGTCACGCAGGTTCCAGGAGGAGACCCGGCCGGAGAACATGGTCCGGTAATACTCGGCTGACGCCTGGACGACCTTGGCGTTCTGCTCGGCATAGAAGAAGTCGTCCGCCGCGATCAGCCCGTCGCGGCGGGCGTATTCCAGCGCGTGCCGCTGCAGGTCGACGAGCTGCTCGAGCATTTCTTTCTCGCATGATTCGCCCGCGCCGAATGCCGCCGCGAAGCCGTAAGCCTGGCCGTCGCCACCGCTGGCGTGGTCGAAACAGGCGTACCGTTCACGGGCCCGCGCCGCCGCCGCCGGGTCGACACGGTCGAGGTAGGAGATGACCTCATGGATCGACCGGTACAGGCTGTACAGGTCCAGGCCATAGAACCCCGCCTTGGCCCGCTCGTCACCACCGAGATCATCGTTGTGCTCGCGCAGCCAGCTCACGAAGTCGAGCACCACCGCATTGCGCCACATCCACGCCGGGAAGCGCTCGAAGCCGCGCAGGGCCTCTTCCGCCGTCACGTCGTCGCTACGGGCACGCACGTACCGGTTCACCCGGTAGGCGTCCGGCCAGTCGGCCTCGACCGCCACCGCGCCGAACCCCTTCTCCTCGATCAGCCGCCGGGTCATGCGGGCGCGGGCCGCATAGAATTCGTGAGTGCCGTGCGACGCCTCGCCGATCAGCACGAATTGCGCGTCACCGACCAGGTCGGACAACGCGCCGTCGGATGGCACACCCTCCTCCACGGGTGCGGCCTCCGCGCGGATGATGGCGGCCTCGGTCGGGCCCGCCGCGCCAGCCCCGGTCGGCCGCGACGTGGCCGCAGCACGGAGCAGATCCCGCACCTCCTCGTCAGTGACCTGGGTGAAGTCCCAGTAGGAGGCGCCGACCGCGAAGAACGGCGACGGCGTGGTGGCACAGACCACCTCGTCGGCCATCGCCGTCAGTTCCCGGCATGCCGACTCGGGCGCGGCAGGCACAGCGACCACGATGCGCGCCGGACCCAGCTGGCGCAGCGCCTGCACGGCTGCCCGCATGCTCGCCCCTGTCGCCAGGCCATCGTCGGCCAGGATCACCACCTTGCCGGCCACATCCGGCGCGGGCCGCCCTTCCCGGTAGGCCTGTTCCCGGCGCTGCAGCTCACGGCCTTCCTCCTCGGCAACCCGCTGAATGGTCTCCGGGGCAATGCCCAGGCCACGGACGACGTCATCGTTGATGACGATCACCCCGCCGCTCGCGATCGCCCCCATGGCCAGCTCCTGGCGGCCGGGGACACCGAGCTTGCGCACCAGGAACACGTCGAGCGGAGCACCCAGCGCCGCCGCCACCTCATAGCCCACCGGCACGCCACCCCGGGCCAGGCCGAGCACCAGCACGTCAGGCCGATCCCGGTACTGATCGAGAAGCCCGGCCAGGACCCGGCCGGCATCCCTGCGGTCACGGAAAAGCCGATCAGGCATACCCGTCTCCCTTCGCGAGACACTGCCTCATGCTGCTACCCCCGGGAAGAAACCGCCTATTTCATCCCTGATGAGCGATTCGGTGCGGCTCGGCGGCTTCACTCGGCCCTGCGGTCCCAGAGGTGGTACGCCGCGGCTGCCCTGCGGGCGACAACCACGTGACTGTCCGCCTGGGTGCTGCCTTGGTGGGGGAAGTTGCCGCACGTCACACGCTCCAGGGGCGTACCAGGCCCGCCCCGGCGCCGGTCCGCTCGATGGCGGTCGCGATCTCGTCAAGGTCGTCTTGGGTGAGCCGCAGCGAAGCGGCAGGAAGCCAGCCGTCGACCTGGCCGGGATTGCGGGCGCCGACGATCGCTCCAGTCACACCCGGCCAGGCAAGTGTCCAGGCCACGGCCACGGCCGCCTGGGTCACGCCGTGCCGGCTGGCGATTGGGCGAAGAGCCTCAGCGAGCGCGAGATTCCGGTCAAGGTTGGTCGTGAAATCGGGCGAACTCCGCCGCCAGTCGTCCTGTGGCAAGGACTCCACACGCTCGCGTGAGAAACTGCCAGTCAGCAGCCCGGAGTGCATCGGAGAATAAACGATCACTCCGGTGCCGTTGCGGGCGCACCAGGCGATCGCATCGGCTTGAGTTCGGTTGATCATCGACAGCGGCGGCTGCAGCGAGTCGACATGGCCGACCTTCTCCGCTTTCTCCAGCAGCGGGACGCCGTGGTTAGACAGGCCGACGGCCCGGACCCTGCCCTCCTGTCTCCGCTGCACCATTGTCTGCCAGTACTCTTCGACCGGGGTTCCGTCCTCGGGCGGCCAGTGGACCTGGTAGAGATCGATGCGCTCGACCCCCAGGCGCTGCAACGACGCATCCAGCTCCCGGGGGATGGTGTCAGGCCGGGCGATCCGCTTCACGTTCCATGGGCTATCCCAGAGCATGCCGCACTTGGTGAAGATGTAGGGACGTCCGGGAACGTCCTTGATCACCTGGCCGACAACCTCCTCCGAATGCCCGAGGCCGTACACCGCCGCAGTGTCGATCCAGTTGATGCCGTGATCGGCGGCGTGGCGAATCGCGTCGACCGAGTCCTTGTCATCCTGGCTGCCCCAGCCGAATACCCAGGACCCGCCACCGAGGGCCCAGGCGCCGAAGCCCACGCGTGTTATCTCCATGTCCGTCGTCCCGAGCCGGGCGGTGGGTAGAGACATAATTCCCCCTGAAGTAGTCGTGAAGGTCCTCGGTCGTTCTGCCTGAGCGGGACGGTGAAGCTCCCGGCGTCGGCTGGGCGCGAGGGCAGGGTGATGAAGGCAAGCAGCCCGGCGGCGAGCGCCAGCCCGGCGGACAGGTACAGCGCGGCGTGCAGCCCGTTGTGGAAGGCGGTGTAGGCGGCGCTGATGACCTCCTGGACGATCTGGCCGAAGCCGGCGTAGGCGGAGGTGTTCTTCGGGATCTGGCCGGTCTCGATGGCGTTGATGACCAGCGCCTGGAACTGGGCCGGGATGCCGAGGTGGTGCAGTTGCGCGGTCAGGCTGGACCGGAGCTGGGAGATCACCAGCGAGCCGAGCACCGCGACCCCGGTGACGGCACCGATCTCCCGGCTGGTGTTGGCGGCTGAGGCGGCCATGCCGGAACGCTCGGGCGGCACCGCGGCCAGCACCGAGGAGGTAATCGGCACCACCGTGGTGCCGATGCCGATCCCGGCCAGCGCGAGCGCCACCATCAGCGGGCCGTAGTCCGGCTGCGGGGACAGGTAGCCGTCCGTCAGGAACAGCCCCGCCGCGAACAGCAGGCAGCCGATCGTGATCGACCAGCGGGGCCCGGCCAGCACTGTCCAGCGTCCGGCCAGCACCGAGGACACGATCATCAGGACGGTCATCGGCAAGAACACGGCCGCGAGCCGGTAGCCGGACGCCCCGACTACCTCGACGAGGTACAGCGCGGTGAAGAAGAAGATGGCGAACGTGGAGAAGTACGTGCAGAACGCGACGATGTTGGCCGTGGTGAACTGCGGCACCCGCAGGAAGCGCAGGTCGAGCAGCGGGTTGGGAGCCCGGCGCTCCCGCCAGGTAAAGGCCGCGAGCAGGACCGCGCTCGCGCACAACAAGATGATCACGTCGGCCGAGCCGAACCCGGCCGACTCGGAGTTGATGATCGCGAACACGAACGTGGCCAGTGCCCCGGCGCCGAGCAGCGTTCCCGCGGTGTCGACGCGCGCCGCGGTGGGGTCGGCGCTCTCCGGCAAGATGATCGCCGCGACGATCAGGGCGGCCAGCCCGAACGCCAGGTTGAACCAGAAGATGCCCCGCTAGTTCCACACGCCGACCAGCACGCCGCCGAGCACCGGCCCGGCGGCCAGCGCGAACCCGGATGTCGCGGCCCACACGCCGATCGCCCGGCTCCGGGCCTTGGCGTCCGGATACAGGTGGCGCAGCATCGACAGCGTGCCCGGCTCGCTGGCGGCCGCGCCCAGGCCCATCACGGCCCGGCCGGCGATGAGCGTCTGGACGTTCGGCGCGAGCGCGCACAGCACCGACCCGGCGCAGAAGACCCCCGCCCCGGCCAGCATGACCTTCTTGCGGCCGAGTTCGTCGCCGATCATCCCGCAGGCCAGCATGATGCTGGCGAAGGTCAGGGCGTAGGCGCCGACGACCCATTGCAGGTCGGTCACGCCCGCCTTCAGGCTCGTCTGCACGTCCCCCAGGGCTACGCTGACCACCGTGTTGTCCAGGAACGTCAGGAAGAGCAGCGTGCACAGCGTCGCGAGCGCCAGCGCCCGGCCGCCCCGCGGGACGACGCCCTCCCCGCCATGCCGGTCAGCAGGGACCGTCCTGGCATACCTAGCCACCCCGGCAGCCCTGCCTCAGCCAGCCGAACTGCATGCAGCCGGGGCCTTGCCGCCGTTCTCCAGGGCCAGCAACTGGCAGAAGCTGGCGTCGCCCACCTTCCAGGTTCCGTCCTGATACACCGCCGTGCCGGTCTGGTTACTCAGCGCGGGCTTGCCGCCGAGGTAGATGTCATAGGTCACCGTCGCCTGCGTCGCCGAGATCACATGCACCGCGGTGACCTTCGCCGACGCCGACTGCGCCAGGCCCGACGCGGCCTGAGCCTGGATGATAGCGGCGTACTTCTGCCCGTTCTGCAGCAGCGCGATCTTCTTCGCGGCCGGCGTCGTGCCGCTGAAGAACGCCGCCCAGTCCGCCTTGATCTGGGCAACCGCTGATGCGGTCGATGCAGCAGACGCCGACGCAGTCGACGCAGCCGCAGACGCGGTGTGAGAAACCGACGACGAACTGGAACTGCTGCTGCACCCCGCCATCGCCGCGGCAAGCGCCAGGCTGAGCACCGGAACCAGAATCATCCGGCGACCCAGCAGATAGAATCGCATGACGCGCCTCCTCAATCTTTTCGGATGCGCCGAGGGGCTGCCACCGCCCGCCCCAGCGCCCAGCCTCAGGTGCGGGCCGCTCGGTATCGGCATGCACATTCGTCCACGCCCGCAGCGCATCTGCCCATGGTTGGCCGGTAACAGTCAAGCCCACATCGTTAGGGTGGCTAGTTCTCAGGGACGACGGCGTGCCGCGGACGCCGATCCGGCCGGATAGAGCGGCGGCCGATAGGCAGGCGTGCCGCTCGCTTCAGGACCGTCACTGTCGCGGGGAACTGGCAAGGACGCAACTCCCTAGCCAAGCCGGGGATGTGCTCAAGGGCCTGCAGCGTGAGGCTAGCCGGAACGTGCAGGGGCGACGCTACGTCAGCGTCCCGCGCTGCGCATACGTACCTGCCGTTACTACCGACAAGGAACCAGTGCCGGGGAATTGGTGGCACGATGTGGTTCTTCTTTGCCACCGGAGCGGCTGTCTTCACCGCGCTGTGGTTGGCGATCCGCCTAGAAATATGGCTGGGACTGGCACCCAGGCAGACCCAAAATGCGTCGTCTGCCCGACATACCGGCTGGCATCGCGGATGCCAGAGGATGCCTGCCGCGCGCCACCCCGGCCTCTGTCGCAGCCTCAAGGCTCCCGCCGACTCGGGCTCGCCCGGCCGTCTCGGCCGGGGACCGCACCCTGGCCGGGATATCCCTTCGGGCTGGCAGTCGTCGTCTCCCCCACCGGACTACCGTCGCCCCGCTGGTCGACTAAATCGGGCCCCTGCACCACCAGCCCTTTCCACCTCCCGCGCCAGGCAGTCGTGCGTGTCGGGATAGTGCGTACGTTTAGCGGCTGGTATGTATTAGGGCCATGAGCTTGCTCCAAACGTCGGTAGCGGCGGGGGCATCCGGGCCGCTGATCGTGTTGTCCGGCGTCGCGGATATCAGCACGATCACGCAGCTGAGCGGGGTGATTACCTCCCAGCTATCGGAAATCACGCGGCAGCTGATGATGATTGACGTGTCGGGCTTGCGCTTCGCCGATTCAGCGGCGATAGCACTCCTGTTGCTAGTCGCCAGGACCCTGAAAGGGCAGGGCGGGAGCATGGTGCTGATCCGGCCGCAGCCAGCGGTCGCTCGGGCAGTGACCCTCGCAGACCCCGACCAGATAATCACGATCCAGGGAAGGACGCCGCGTACGCCAAAGTCAGAAGGCGGCAGAGGCAGTCCAGGGTTAGGTGACAAAACGACCGATCAAGATCAGAAACGAAGATCAGCTACGGCATGCACGGAGGCCTAAGCAGCGCAGGCCGCCGGAGAACGGCGGGCACCTCGCGGCGGCCCTGCGGGCGCGGCCGGTCTGGATCCACGCCGGGATTGCCTGAGGGGCGGCTCCGGCCTTGCGGCACAGCTGGGCGGCTTGCCCCTTGAGCGGCTTCAGATCACTGGCAGCCACTTCACGGCCGTGGTTTGCGCTGAGCTTCAATCATCTGGTGTCATGCTCCCTTTCTGCATCACGCTCTGTTGTCGGTGCTTACCCAACCGCTCGATGATCCGTGTACACCGTTAGGCGCTGGCAGCGGCTCGATGCCAGTCAAGGTGCTGGCCGTCCAGATCTGGCTGATCGCGATGCGCGCCGGGGCTGGCCGTGCGAGGTGATCAGGGCCCGTGCTCTGGCCGCCCGCACCGCGTCAGCGAGTGTGCTGATGTCGTAGGCGCCGTGGTGCCGCTTGCCGTTGATGAAGAACGTGGGGGTGCCGGAGACGCCGCTCAGGTCGGCGGAGTCCACGTCTGCCGCGATCTTGGCTTCGCCTGCGTGTTCGCGCAGGTCGCGGGTGAACTGTTCGATGTCCAGGCCGAGCTCGGCCGCATAGCGGATCAGGTCTTTGGCTGTCAGCGCGCCCTGGTGGTCAAGCAGCTGGTCGTGCATTTCCCAGAACTTGCCCTGCCTGGCCGCGGCTTCAGCACCCTCGGCTGCGAGCAGCGCGTGCGGGTGGACGTCGGTGAGCGGCAGGTGGCGCCAGATGTAACGCAGGTCACCGTAGTCGGCCAGGAGCTCCCGCACCTCGGGTTCGGCCTGGCCGCAGTAGGGGCATTCGAAGTCGCCGTACTCCACGAGCGTGACCGGCGCCTGGTCCGGGCCGCGGACGTGATCACGTTCGGGGTCGACGGGTACCACCAGGTCGATGATGGTGTCGGCGGTGCCGAGCAGCGCGCGCAGCCGCAGCCGTTCGGGCAGCAGCGCGGTGAGCCGGAAGACGACCCAGCCGAGCGCCGATGCGCACACGGCGGCGGACACGATGCCCACCTTCGCCTCGGCCAGCTGGCTGCCGTGGAAGGCGAGCGAGGCGATCAGCAGGGACACGGTGAAGCCGATGCCCGCGATGGCTCCGGCGCCGGTGACCGCGGCCCAGCCGACCGGCGGGCGGATGCGGCCGCGGCTGACCCGGGCCAGCAGCCAGGCCGCGCCGACGGTGCCGGCCGGCTTGCCCGCCACATAGCCGAGCAAGATCCCGAGCGTGACCGGCGAGGTATAGGCGTGGGCAAGGAAGCTCCCGCTGATCGTGATCCCCGCGTTCGCCAGGGCGAACAGCGGCACGATCAGGTAGCTCGTCCAGGGATGGAACAGCTGCTGCAGCCGGTCGTTCGGCGAGATCGCCAGCCGCACCCTCTCCCGTGCCTCGCGGGCCAGTTCCGGGACCGGCTGCTCACGGAACAGCCGGAACGATTCATAGGCCCGCTCCAGGTCACTGCGCGCAACAGGGTAGGCGACCGCGAGTAGGCCCATCACCAAGCCGACCACCACCGGATCGACGCCGGACTCAAAGAACGCGATCCAGGCCGCCACCCCCAGCAGTAGGTAGGCTGCGCCGTTGCGGACACCCTGCTGGCGTGCCACGATCACCGCGCCGAGGATGGCGACGCCGACACCCAGCGCGGCCAGGTCAATGTGGCTGCTATAGGCCAGCGCGATGATCGCGATCCCCGCCACGTCATCGACAAGCGCGAACGTGAGCAGGTAGGTCCGCACCCGGTCCGGCACGCCCGGGCCGGCCAGCGCCAGCGCGCCCAGCGCGAAGGCCGTGTCCGTGGACATGGCCGCGCCCCAGCCGGACGCCGACGAGCGTCCGGCATTGATGGCCAGGTAGATCGCGATGGGTACGACCATCCCGCCCAGCGCGACCGCCAGCGGCAGCGCCAGCCGCCGCCGCTCGCGCAGTTCGCCCATGTCGAACTCGCGGCGCGCCTCCAGGCCGGCCACGAGAAAGAAGAACGCCATCAGCCCGGAATTCACCCAGCCCTGCCAGCTATCGGCCAGGCCGATCGTGCCGGACCGGATCACCAGCTCGGTGCGCCATATGGTCGTATATCCGGACGGGTCAATGTTCGCCCAGGCCAGCGCCGCCAGCGTGGCGGCAAGCAGGACAACCGCGCTGCCGGTCTCGGTACGCAGGAACCGGCGAAGCGGCGTCTGCAGATTCTGCGTCCACACCGTCCCCAGGGAAAACCGCGCGGCGGAGGCGCCGGGCTCGGTCACTCCACGATTCTCTCGCGCGCCACCCAAGCCCACGATGGCAGAGCCAACCCGTCCCGCCCGGCAGGCTCAGAGCCAGCCAGGCGGACGGCTGGCCGGATCATGAGCCTTGCGCTCAGGGACGCTGCTGGGGCGCTCGGCAGCACGCCGATCATCCCGTTGACGGGGTCGCTTCGTCGTTGAGGCAGCCCGGCATCACCGATACCGGCTTGCTCCGGACTGATCGCGCGTTCTGTCAGCGTATCGATCGGTCTCCTTCACGAGCAGCCAGCGTTCCCGTCCGCCGGCCGGGCCGATCCGGGTCAGGGCATACCCGCCGATCAGCTTATGACCGTGCAGGAACACCGCCAGGTGCCCGCGCTCGACGGCCTCGGCGACCGGGATTTCGGCCCCGGCATTGTCCCTGGTCAGGTTGTCGTAAGTCCCCGCATCCCACACGGTGACCGTGCCGGCGCCGTACTGATCCTCGGGAATCGTGCCTTCGAAGTCCGCGTACTCGATCGGGTGGTCCTCCGTCCGTATAGCGAGCCGCTTGTCCCGCGGGTTAGCAGAGGGCCCCCTCGGCATCGCCCATGACTTCAGCACCCCGTCCGCCTCGAGCCGGAAATCGTAGTGAAGCCGCCGCGCGGCATGCTTCTGAACGACGAACCGCCGCCCACCGCCACGCGGGCTGTGGTAGCCCGGCGGTTCCGGACCATAATGCGGATCACGCTCGTCCCCGGTCTCGCGGAACGTCTCTTCCTTCGGCATTGCGGCCCGCCTTTCAGCTCAGACCTTGGCCAGCGTGACACGCGACGGCCCCAGCGTCGCGGACGGTCATGCCTGCCTCCTGTTGCCGAAACCCGCTGCAGATGAAACGGCCAAGGGGTGTGGAGCCGGAGTGCATCGGGACCCACGATCCGCCATCGACCGATGCCCAGAAGACCACGGACGTTAGCTCCGTGTCCGTCGCGCTAAGCCGGTCTGTGGGTAGAGCCACGCTTCACGTCCGGCGTAAACGATCGCATTCACTGTGCACTCGTGCGACATTCCGGTGCAGTTGCCGCGGCTGGCCGGTGCGCTATATCGGGCGACTTCGGGAACGTTCTGCCGGCCGGGCTGCCCGCTCGGTAAGTTTCTGACAGCCTCGCCGCCCAGCAGGACTCTCACATCCTCAGGCCAGTTAGTCCTGGCACGGCAGGCACCATGGGAGCGACTAGGCGGCGGAACAAACTTTCTGGGGCCCGCCGGGGCGGAGCCACTCTCCTGTCCTTTCTGGAGCCCCATGAGCCCCTCCGGTCGCGCAACAGCCGTCGCCGCGGTCCAGGACATCCTCGGCGATCACCAAGACACCGTTGTCGCCGAGGCATGGCTGCGCAACACGGGCGCCGCTCTTCCTCCCGCATGCGTGGCGGCCGAAGCACTGGTCACTTCGGTGCGCCTGGAACGGTCCAGGCCGCGCTCCGACAGGCCGAAGGCCTGGACCAAGGACTGCCGTTGCCACCTTCTGGGCGGGGAAGGGCGGCGCGATGGCTAATCTAGATCGCGATACAACGCGCATGGCCATCGCGGTGGCCTTGCTCGTGATCGCCGTAGTCGTGTTTGTCAACGGAGTCCGCGACCTGGACCCGGCACTTCGCGGGAGCAGTCTGCAGTGACGATCATGCGGGCCGTCAACAGCGTGTCTATATCGTGGTCGTGCTTGAGCTGGTCAGGACGATCCTCCGCAAGGCAGGAGGGTGGCGGCTTCCAGCTGCAGCCTTCTGGTGATCGGCATGATCATGGCAACCTGGGACTTCCCTGCGGTAGTGCCGAGCTGTCACTCTGCGTCAGGTAGGTTACGGCGGAGCCGCCCGGTCAATCCCGCCGACGCGGTACCGGCGGCCTCGTTCACCGCGACGACGCTTTTGCCAGCAGGCGTCAAGACGCCAGCTTGGTGGCCCCTGGACTGCTGTCGCTCATGGCGGCAAGTAGCGTGGGAAGGCGGGGCCCGGAGGTGATTGTAATGCGAGCAACGTGGAAGGGGGCGGTGTCTTTCGGACTGGTTTCCATCCCGGTCAACCTGTACGTGGCGACCGAGAGCAAGAACATCGCCTTCCGCCAGGTCCATATCGTCGACGGCGGCCGGATCCAGGACAAGCGGATCTGCTCGGTCGACGGCAAAGAGGTGCCGTACACCGAGGTCGCCAAGGGTTATGAGATGCCCGGCGGCGCGATGGTGATCCTGACCGACGACGATCTCGCGTCCCTCCCGGTGGCAAGCTCGAAGAACATTGAGGTGCAAGAGTTCGTGCCGCTGGAGTCGATTGACCCAATCTACTTCGACCGGAGCTACTGCGAAGACGCCAGGCCAGCTGGTCTCGAGCAGAAAAGGAGCGCGGCCGGGCGGCCACTTCGTGCCTTTCCCGGCCGCGGGGATCGCGCCTGTGAGGACGAATCCGTCGTCGTCCAACGCGAGCTGATCTCCCAGCCAGCCGACCTGCGGACCGGCACCAATAAAGACGAATAGGGCGCGCGCTTCTAGTGTCCGGCGCTCCGCGGTCTCGTTGTCCTCGGC
>Ga0116215_1000651_pt1 | contig 25704 bp, 27 predicted proteins | sample Sb_taG_7_FD_89698 | JGI IMG/M metagenome (GOLD analysis project Ga0116215, IMG submission 89698) | Peat soil microbial communities from Weissenstadt, Germany - Sb_50d_2_FS metaG | ecosystem: Environmental > Terrestrial > Soil > Wetlands > Peat | place: Germany: Weissenstadt | collected 2010-09-21
GCCCGGCCGCTGATCGCCCGGGCACGCGTGGCGGCCGAGGTGTGCCGCGCGCACGGTGTGCCCTTCGTGCTCAACGACCGGCCTGACCTCGCGCTCGAGGTGGGCGCCGACGGCGTCCACGTGGGGCAAGACGACGCACCGGTCTCGCTGGCGCGACGCATCCTCGGCCCCGGAGCGATCGTCGGCCTCTCCACCCACTCCGAGTCGGACCTGGCCGCCGCAGCGGACGAGGACGTGAGCTACATCTCGGCCGGACCGGTCGAGGCGACGCCGACCAAGCCTGGCCGGGAGGGCACGGGCGTGGGCTACGTCAGTCTGGCCAGCGCACGATCCAGCGTTCCCGTCTTCGTGACGGGCGGTGTGACGCCGGAGAGAATCCCTGCGCTGACGTCCGCCGGTGTTCGCCATTTCGTGGTGGTGCGCTTTCTGACCCAAGCCGCCGACGCGCGGCGCGCGGCTCGGGCGCTGCGCGATGCGATCGATTCAGCGTTGAGTAGCGACCCATCGGCGGGGTGATCTCGCCGGGCTCCCTCGTCGCGGCCTGGGGCCCCGACGGGAGCGACGTCGCCAAGAATCCCTGGTCCAGCGTGGTCATCCCCGCCCCGGAGAACTCGACCACCACGGTGAAGGGCGTCGCTGCCCCGTCGGTCATGAATTCTTCTCGGAACGAGGGGCGCCGCCCTTGAGCGCGCTCTCGGACGGGACGGGCGGGAGGCTTGGCCCGCCTAGTGACGACGCTCGAGCCAGCCCACCAGGATGGCGATCACCCTGGGGTCGGCCCGCAGCCAGTGGCCTGCACCGAGGACGACGTGCAGCTCCGAGGGCCCCGTGGCCGCGTCGGCAAGGGCCCTGGCGTCGGCCAGGGGGACGTCGGGGTCGTCGGACCCGTGGACCATCAGGAGCGGCCTGCCCTTGAGGAGGGCGGCGTCCTCGGCCGGGTGGAGGACGGAGAGCTCCTTGGCCCAGGCCTCCGGGGAGGCCGGGAATCCGGGCGTCGTGATCAGGCCGTTCTGCCGGCAGCGGGCGAGGAGGTCCCCGGGGTCACGGGCCAGGGACCCGAGGTCGGATGGCGCGCCGAGGCTGGCGACGCCGGCCACTCGCTCGTCCCCGGCGGCCAGGTGGAGCGCGAGCACCCCGCCGAAGCCGAAGCCGACGACGAGGCGGGGCGAGTCCTCGGGGATCTCGTTCTCGGCCAGGAACCTCAGGTCGTCCAGCCAGCTCAGCGCCGAGAAGTCGCCGGCCGACTCGCCGGCGCCGCGTAGGGCCGCCGTGACCACGCGCCAGCCCGACTCACGAGTGAGGCGGTCCGCCAGGGCGGGGTACGTGAGCGCCACATCGGCCGCCGAGCCCTTGGGCCGCGGCAGGTCGTGGCAGAGCACGACGTGGCCTCGGACGGGTGCGCCCGGGCCGGTGGAGCTCACATAGGACGAGAGGTCGCCCGCCGGTCCGGGCCGGAGCCTGAATGGCCCCGGCATCTCAAATCCCGATGCGCTGTGCCAGCAGCTCGCGGTGGTAGGAGGGATCGCCGAGGAGCAACTCGGAGGACTTGGCCCGCTTGAAGTAGAGGTGGGCGGGGTGCTCCCAGGTGAAGCCGATGCCACCGTGGATCTGGATGTTCTCCGCCGCGGCGTGGAAGTAGGCCTCCGAGCAGTACGACTTGGCCAGGCTCGCCACCACCGGCAGCTCGTCGGAGTCCTCGGCGGCGGCCCAGGCGGCGTAGTAGGCGGCCGACTTGGCCGACTCCACCTCGAGCAGCATGTCGGCGCACTTGTGCTTGATCGCCTGGAAGCTGCCGATGGGACGACCGAACTGAATGCGCGTCTTGGCGTACTCGACCGATGCGTCGAGCACACGCTGCGCGCCGCCCACCTGCTCGGCGGCCAGCGCCACCGCGGCGAGGTCGAGCGTCTTGGACAGGCCCGGCTCGGCGCCGCCGTCGACGCCGATGAGCACCGCCGGCGTCGAGGCGAACTCCAGGCGAGCCTGCTTGCGGGTCTGGTCCATCGTCGGCAGCGGCGTGCGGGTCAGCCCGGCGGCGTCACCGTCGACGGCGAAGAGGGACACGCCCGCCGCGGTGCGGGCGGCGACGATGATCAGGTTGGCGACGTGCCCGTCAATGACGAACATCTTGTGGCCGTTGAGCTCCCAGCCGTCACCCTTCTTGGTGGCCGCGCACTCGATGCCGCTGAAGTCCCACTTCCCGTTGTCCTCGGTGATGGCGAGCGTGGCGATCGTCTCGCCCGACGCGATCCCCGGCAGATAGCTCTTCTTGGCCTCGTCGTCGCCCGAGGTGAGCAGCGCGTTGGCCCCGAGCGCAACGGAGGAGAAGAACGGCGCGCACAGCAGCGCGGCGCCCATCTCCTCGAGCACGACGAGCAGCTCCACGTAGGTGAAGCCCGAGCCACCGAACTCCTCGGGAATGGTGAGCGACTGCAGGCCCAGCTGGTCGGCCATCTGGCTCCACACCGCGGGGTCGTAGCCCTCGGTGGTGTCCATCAGGCGGCGCACCTCGGTCTCGGGCGACTTCTCGGCCAAGAACCGGCGGACCGCCGTGCGCAACTCCTCCTGCTCGTCACTGAAGGCGAAATTCATGCCAAGGCTCCTCTGCCTGTCCCCCGGCAGCCCCGCCGGCGGTGTGTTACTTGCTGACATGCGGTGTCTACCAGACCAGGGGCCTCGGCGACCAGAAGCTCTCCCAGCTGTGCCACGCTGGAGTCATGGGACAGCTGGAGAAAATCTGGAGTGACGCGGTGGCCGAGGTCCACCAGATCGTGGTGGGCCCGATGGACAACAACGTGTACATCCTCCGTTGCCGCCGCACGGGGGACGCCATGCTGGTGGACGCCGCCAACGAGCACGAGGCCCTCCTCGAGATCTGCCAGCAGCTGGGCGTGACCCAGGTGGTCGAGACCCACGGGCACTGGGACCACATCCAGGCCGTGCCCGCCGTGCGCGACGCTGGCATCTCCGTGGCCGTGACCAGCGCCGACGCGGGCATGCTGCCCAGTTACGACCTCATCCTGGACGACGACGAGACGCTCAGCGTCGGCGACCTGCGTATCAAGACCCTCGCCACGCCGGGCCACACGCCGGGCTCCATCTGCTTCACCGTCGAGGGCACGAACCTGCTGTTCACCGGCGACACGCTCTTCCCGGGCGGCCCGGGCAACACCTCGTTCGAGGGCGGCGACTTCCCCACCATCATTGAGTCCATAGACCGCCGGATCTTCGCCCGCTTCGATCCCGACACCCTCGTCCTGCCCGGCCACGGCACCTCCACCACCGTAGGGAACGAGTCCCCCCACCTCGAAGAATGGGTGGACCGGGGCTGGTGAGGGCCGCCGGAGGAAGGTCCGGTGGGGCGCGTGCTGCGGCTTGTTCCGGAAATCTGACTAAAACGGTAAGCTTTTAGTCATGCCGACCACCCCCCCGCTGCTCGAGGTCCGGGACCTCAACGTGTCCGCCGAGGACGGCGCCATCCTGCGCGGCGTCGACCTCACCGTGGGCGCCGGCGAGATCCACGCCCTCATGGGCCCCAACGGCGCCGGGAAGTCGACGCTGGCCGGCGCGCTGCTCGGGCACCCGGCCTACACGGTGACCTCCGGCGCCATCCTGCTCAACGGCGAGGACGTCACCGGCTGGCCGACCGACGTGCGGGCCAAGGCCGGGATCTTCCTGGCCTTCCAGTACCCCGAGTCGATCGAGGGCGTGTCGGTGACCCAGTTTCTGCGGCAGGCCATGTCGTCGCGCACCGGCGAGGAGGTGTCGGTCCTCGAGGTCCGAGTGCTCATGACCGAGTGGATGGAGCGCCTCGGCATGGACACGTCGTTCGCCAGCCGCCACCTCAACCAGGGCTTCTCCGGCGGCGAGAAGAAGCGCAACGAGATTTTGCAGATGGCGCTGCTCCAGCCGCTCGTGGCCGTCCTCGACGAGACCGACTCGGGCCTCGACATCGATGCGCTGCGCGTCGTCGGGCGCGGCGTGCGGGCCGTGCGCGAGGCGCGCCCCGAGCTCGGCGTGCTCGCCATCACCCACTACCAGCGCCTGCTCGAGGAGCTCGTCCCCGACGTCGTCCACCTCCTCGTCGACGGGCGAATCGTCGCCAGCGGCGGACCCGAGCTGGCCCGCCAGGTCGAAGCAGAGGGCTACGAGGCGTGGCGATGACGCCCCCCGCCAGCACCGCGCCGCTGAACGTCGAGGCCTTGCGCAAGGACTTCCCCCTCCTGACGCGCATCGTCAACGACCACCCGATCGTGTATCTCGACTCCGCCTCCTCCGCGCTCCAGCCCCGGTCGGTGATCGGCGCCATGACGCGCTACTACGAAACGACGCACGCGAACGTCCACCGCGGCGTCTACGCCACCGCCGAGGAGTCCACCGCGCTGTACGAGCGGGCCCGGGTGGTGACGGGACGCTTCATCGGCGCGCCGGACCCCGCCCACGAAGTGGTGTTCACCAAGAACACGACCGAGTCCCTCAACCTCGTGGCGCACTCCTGGGGTCGCGCCAACCTGCGGGCCGGCGACGCCGTCCTCCTCACCGAGATGGAGCACCACGCCAACATCGTCCCCTGGATGATCCTCTCCGAGGAGGTCGGCGGCCTCGACATCCGCTACATCCCGATCGACGCGGACGGGCGCCTCGTGCTCGACGACCTCGACACGCTGATCGACGGCGTCAAGGTCGTCGGCATCTCGACCATGTCCAACGTGCTCGGCACCATCAACCCGGTGTCCCACATCGCCGAGGTCGCGCACCGCGCCGGCGCGCTCGTGGTCGCCGACGGCGCGCAGCTCGTCCCGCACGCGCCAGTCGACGTCAAGGCGCTCGGCGTCGACTTCATCGCCTTCTCGGCGCACAAGATGATGGGTCCCACGGGAATCGGCGTGCTGTGGGGCCGCGCCGAGTTGCTCGACGCCATGGCGCCCTTCCTTGGTGGCGGCGGGATGATCCTCGACGTCAAGCTTGACTCCTTCCGGCCGGCGCCGCCGCCGGCCCGCTTCGAGGCCGGGACCCCGCCGATCGCCGAGGCGGTCGGGCTGACCGCAGCGATCGAGTACCTGAGCGACATCGGAATGGACCGCATTCGGGCCCACGAGCTAGCACTGACGAACCACGCGCTGGCACGCCTGGACGAGAAGCTGGGAGCCGACTGCCGCGTCTTCGGGCCGCCGGCGGGCGACGACCGTGGCGGTGTGCTGTCACTCGCCTACCGGGACGTGCACGCGCACGACCTCGCCCAGGTGCTCGACCAGTTCGGCGTCTGCGTGCGGCCGGGCCACCACTGCGCCAAGCCCCTCATGCGCAAGCTGGGTGTGCAAGCCACGGCACGGGCGTCGTTGTCCCTGTTCAGCGACGAGCACGACATCGAGGTGCTGATCGAAGGATTGCTGGAAGCCGGTAGATTGTTCGGCTAATGGCCGACCTCGAAGAGTTGTACCGCGAGATCATCCTCGATCACTACCGCTCGCCGAGGAACCGGGGCGAGCTGGACTCGCCCCCTGCGCACCGTGTGGAGGGCTTCAACCCGCTGTGCGGTGACGAGGTCGTGGTCTCCATGGTCGTGGAGAACGGCACGCTCGCCGACCTCAAGATCGCCGGCTCCGGCTGCTCCATCAGCCAGTCCTCGGCCTCGCTCATGTCGGCCGCCGTCAAGGGCAAGCCGGTCGGCGAGGTGCGCCAGCTCATCAGCACCTTCAAGGGCATGATGACGATCCACGGGGCCTCGCTGGAGCACGACGGGGACGGGGCCGACGAGCCCGAGGAGATCAACCTCGACAAGCTCGGCGAGCTGGCGGCGCTGCAGGGCGTCGTGAAGTTCCCGGTGCGCATCAAGTGCGCGACCCTCAGCTGGAACGCCCTCGCCCAGGGCCTCGACGAGGTGGCCGCCGAGGCCTCCTGAACGGGGGCGGCCCGCCGCCTGGTGGGTCGGCGAGGAAGGGCTCGGGCTAGGCGGGGCTGCAGATGGTCGGGTTGAACGACGGCGGCGGTGCGGTGGTCAAGGTGGTGGCAGCGCCCGCCGCAGGGGTGGCCGGGCTGGCCGCGGCAGCCGTCGTGGGCGTGATGGTGGGCGGTGGGTTGGGGTTGCCGGCCGCGTCGGGGGGCGGGTTGGTCGGCGTCACCAGGCTGGAGCCGAAAGTGTTGACCAGCATCTGCTGGGCCGCCGGCTGGTCCACCGTCAACACGTCGCCCAGGTTGCCGAACCCGTTGGCCGCGACCGTGGGCAGGGTCAGCCCCCCCAGGTTGGCCGGGTCGAACGAGTGGTAGGCGAGGGCGAGCCCGATCAGCTGGTTGAAGCCGAAGCCGTCGTCGATCTGGATACCCTCGTGGATGGAGCCGATGAACGAGTTGACGGTGAGCGGGTTCACCTTCGACTTGGCCGCGCTCATCAGGGCCTTGATGAAGACGTCTTGGCGCTGGATCCGCCCGAAGTCGCTCGTCCCGTCGTACTGCCAGTAGCCGTTGGCGTAGTACTCGTAGTGACGCGCCCGTGCCACGGCCAGCGCCTGGGCGCCGTTGAGCAACTGGCAACCGGGGGTCGTGACGTCGAGGCCCGAGTACGCGTCCTTGGCCGGGTACGGAAAGTCGAGGTAGATGCCGCCGAGCGCGTTGACGGCATCCTGGAAGCCCGAGAAGTCGACCTGAACGACGTGGTTGATCGGGATCCCGAAGTTGGCCGTGATCGTCTTCACCAGCTGGTTGGCGCCCGAGTTGTAGGAGGAGTTGATCCGGTTATAGGTGCCGTACTGGGAGGAGTCGGGCGGGAGCATGGAGACGACCGTGTCGCGCGGGATGGACACGATCTGGATCTGCTTGGTCGACGGCGTCACCCGCCACAGCTGCACCACGTCGCTGCGCTGCCCGGTGACCACCGACGCCGATCCGAACGCCTGTGCCGCCTGGCTCGACTCGCCGACGCGGCTGTCCGAGCCGATGACCAGGAGGGTGAACGGCCCCCCGCTCTGCGCGGCCACCTCGGCGCTGATGTGGATCTTGCTGATCTGGTTGTAGCGGTACCACAGGTAGGCGTACCCGCCGCCGACCGCGGCCACCAGGATCACGACCACCGCCAGCAGCGCCACCACCGTCTTCTTCGCGACGCTCCACTTCGGCTTCCCGCTGCGCCGCACCCCGCTGCGCTTGGCGCTCGACGCATCGACGCGGGCGCCGAGGGCCTGCAACCCGGACTCGTTTGCCACGCTCCCAGCGTTGGACCCGCTGTGCATCTGGCGTCCGAGCGCGGCCAGTCCCTCCTGGTTCGCGGGCTTGCCGCGCTGTCGTCGGGATGAGCGATCCGACCCGTCGCCCGTTGGACGACCGTTCGCCATGGCGAGTTACGGTACCAAGCGGGGTCACGAGATTGGCGGCAGGTGGGGCGCGGCCGGCCAGCGCATGGGCGCCTGCGGTCAGGGAGCGTCCTGGTAACCGACGTATCCGGTCCGCTCCAGCTGCAACGCCAGGTCTGCATCGCCCGTGGCAACGATGCGCCCCTCCACCATGACGTGCACCAGGTCGGCCTCCAGCTGCACCAGGAACCGGTTGAAGTGCGTGATGGCGAGGATGCCCACGCCCCACTCGGTCGTGGCGCGCTGGAGCATGCGCGCCACCTCGCCGAGCGCGTCGACGTCGAGGCCCGAGTCGACTTCGTCGAGGACGCAGATGGCGGGGCGGAGAACGCCGAGCTGGACCATCTCGGTCCGCTTCATTTCGCCGCCCGACAGGTCGACGTTGAGCGGACGGCGAAGGAGCTTCTGGTCGAGGCCGACCTCCTTCGCCTCGTCGATCATGCGGTCCGCCAGCGCGCCCGTCGCGGGTACGGCGTCCCCCATCGTCGCCGCGGCCAGCAGTGAGTTGAGGCTCACGCCGGGAACCTCCACCGGATGCTGCAGTGCGAGGAAGAGCCCGGCGCGCGCCCGCTGCCACGCCGGCAGCCCGGTGAGCTCCTGCCCGTCCATGGTGATGGAACCCTGGGTCACCTCGGTGCCCGGCCGGCCCATGAGCGCGTGGGCGAGCGTGCTCTTGCCCGAGCCGTTCGGGCCCATGATCACGTGCACCTCGCCGCTGCGCACCGTGAGGTCGATGCCGTGCAGCACCTCCCGCCCGCCGGCGGAGGCGTGCAGGTCCCGGACCTCGAAGACGTGCTCGGCGGTCATGATCCTGGATTGGGGGACCGCAGGCGCATCCCGGGTTGTTCTGGCGCGGGCATGGCGCGGGGATGTCTCGTGAAACTATAAACCGATATGTTGAGAGGCTGCGGGGACAGCGCCCGGGCCGACGTTGCTCTCGTCCGTCCGGTCGCTGACGACGTCACGGCAGCACCACCGATACGGTGCAGCCGTCGACCTCGACGCCGTAGACGTCGACGGGCCGGGTCGCCGGCAGCGAGCAGGGCTCACCGGTCACCAGGTCGAAGGTGCTGCCGTGCCGGGGGCACTCGATTTGGCACTCGTCGGCCCACACCTCGCCCTCGGACAGCGAGTAGTCCTCGTGGCTGCACTCGTCGTCGACGGCGAAGAAGGCGTCGCCGATCCGCACCAGCGCGATCCGGTGCCCGTCCACGTCGAACCGCCTGGCCTCACCGGACGCCAGCTCGTCCGTCGTGCAGAGCGCCACCGTCTCAGACACCGGCGGCCACCCGCCGGCCCCCGAGGGCGACATCGAGACGGTCGTGCACCTCTCGCTCGAGGAGCGGAGTCACCTCGGGGATGGGCCCCCGGTCGATGATGGCGTCGAAGAAGCCCCGCACGATCAGGCCCTCGGCCACCTCGGGCGGCACGCCCCGCGACTCGATGTAGTAGCGCTGGTCCTCGTCGATCGGGCCGACCGTCGATGCGTGGGAGCACTTGACGTCGTTCTCGAGGATGTCGAGGTTGGGCACCGAGTCGGCGTGCGCGCCCTCGTCGAGGACGAGGTTGTGGTTGGTCTGGCGGGCGTCGCTGCGGACCGCGCCGCGGTGCACCCGTATCAGCCCGCTGTAGACCGAGCGCGACCGGTCGGCGACGGCACCCTGGCACAGCAGCTCGCTGGTGGTCCGCGGGGCCGCGTGGTCCTGGAGCGTCCGGATGTCGTGCACCTGGGACCCGTCGCCGAGGTAGGCCGACAGGATTTCGCTACGGGCGTCCTTGCCCTCCACCGAGACGTCGGCCCGCACCCGGTCGTAGGAACCCCCGAGGCCGACCGTGAAGGTGCGCACCGACGACCCCGCCTCACCGCGTGCGGCCAGGCGGGCGATTGACCACGCCGCGTCGCCGAGGATCTGCAGCGAGACGTACGAGAGCGACGCGCCCCCGGCCGCCGATAGCTCGGTGACCGGCACGACCAGCGAGCGGCCCGGCCCTGGTGCTCCGGCGAAGACCTCGACGACCGCCACCGTGGCGCCCTCTCCGGCGCGCACGCTGAGGCGGGGGAAGGTGGCGGCGCCCGCGTCGCACCAGTGGACCAGGAGCACGGGCCCGTCTACCGTCACGCCAGCCGGCACGTCAACGAACACGGGGTCCGGAGCGAACGCGTCGTTCAGGCGCACCAGTGCGTCACCGCCGCGCTGCACCGACCCCAGCATGTCGGGCGACCCCGCCACGTCCTCGGCCCGCCCGAAGGAGAGACCGGCGGCAGTGAGGCTGGCGGCCACGAAGGTGCCGGCGCGCCCGTTGTGCGCGAGGACGCTGCCCGCCACGGAGCCCAGCGCCGCCTCGACGGCCGCCTGCAGCTCCTCGCCTGCCGGCGCCAGCCCGTCGGGGAGCTCCGGCGCGAACTCGTCGAGGGCGAGACGATCGATCGGCGAGTAGCGCCAGACCTCTTCGCTGTCTGAGGGCAGCGGGGTCGACGCGAAGGCCTCGTAGCCGGCGGCCCGCCGCTCACGGAGCCAGCCTGGTCCCGCCAAGCTCGCGGATGCCTCGGCGTTGAACGTGTGCAGGGTCGAACCTCTTTCGGAAGGCGAATGCGGCCCATGCACCCTAGTGGTCCCCACCTGGGTCCTCATCAGGGCGGTTAGCGTGGGTGGCATGGAAGAGACCGCACGATTCGAGTCGCCGGTGCTCACGATTGAGCAGGACGAGCAGGTGGCGACCCTCTGGCTTGACCGCCCCGAGGCACGCAACGCCATGGGCATGGACCTGTGGCGGGACCTGCCCCGGGCCATTGCCACGCTGACCGGCGACACCACGGTGCGCGTCGTGGTCATTGCCGCCAAGGGTCCGCACTTCTCCGTCGGGCTCGACCTCAAGACGATGGGGGGCCTGCTGGCGGGCGGCGGCGACACGTCCGCTGCGGCGGGCGGGAGCACGTCGGCCGCCTCCATGGCCGCCCGAGCGCGTGGCGCCCGCACCGAGGTGCTCCGGCTGCAGGACTCCATCACTGCGGTGGCGCGCTGCCCCAAGCCCGTGATTGCCGCCGTCCACGGCTACTGCATCGGTGGTGGCGTGGACCTCATCGCCGCCTGCGACATCCGCCTCGCCTCTGCCGACGCCGTCTTCTCGGTCCGCGAGGCCAAGATGGCGATCGTCGCCGACCTCGGCAGCCTGCAGCGGCTGCCGGCGATCATCAGCGCAGGCCACGTGGCCGAGCTGGCCTTCACCGGGAAGGACATCAGCGCGGAGCGGGCCAAGGAGATCGGCCTGGTCAACGACGTGGCGGCTGACGCGGAGGGCGTGCTCAAGGCGGCCGGCTCCCTGGCGGCGGAGATCGCCTCCAACTCCCCCATCGCGGTGCAGGGCACCAAGGCGGTCCTGGCGGCCAACGAGGGGCGAACGGTGGCCGAGGGGCTGGACTACGTCGCCACGTGGAACGCGGGGATGCTGGCCTCCGACGACCTCACCGAGGCAGTCGCGGCCTTCATGGAGAAGCGCACGCCCAAGTTCACCGGGCGCTGAGGGGAGCACCGGGAGCCGGTCAGCGTTTCCGGTGCCACCAGCGGTTGGCGGAGCGCTCCCGCCTGGCGTCCTCGGCCCGTACCTCCTCGAGCAGGTCAGGGGCGACCTCGTTGACAATGTCCTCGGCCGATCCGAGGAGCTCGGCCACCTCGGGCCCACCGCCCCCCGGCTCGTCCTCGATCGCGGGCTCGACCAGGCTGCCGTGCACCCAGCCCACGTCGGCCAGGCGCCGGTGGTACGACGGGCAGTTCTCCGGGCAGCGCCACGGGGCCTCGGGTGCGAGGTCGAGCACGCAGAAGCGCGCCGCCTCGCCCGACGCGTAGGTCCGGCTCTGGAAGTGGGTGCACTCCTCGCGCATCGGCACGGTTCTATGGTGCCACGCTGCAGGCAGGGTTGCGGGTCGTCAGCCGACCGAGCCTTCCATCTGCAGCTCGATAAGGCGGCTCCACTCCACCGCATACTCCATCGGGAGCGTGCGGGTGACGGGCTCAATGAAGCCGTTCACGATCATGCTCATGGCCTGCTGCTCGGACAGCCCCCGGCTCATGAGGTAGAAGAGCTGGTCGTCGCCCACCTTCGAGACGGTGGCCTCGTGGCCGATGCGTGCGCTGCGCTCGCCGACCTCCATGTAGGGCTTGGTCTCGGAGGTCGACTCGTCGTCGAGGAGCAGGGCGTCGCAGCGCACGAACGACTTGGCGCCGTACGCCTCGGGGTCCACGTGCACCTTGCCGCGGTAGGTGGTGACGCCGCCGTCCTTGGAGATCGACTTCGAGACGATGGTCGACGTGGTCTCCGGGGCGATGTGGAACATCTTGGCGCCGGCGTCTTGGTGCTGGCCGGCGCCGGCGTAGGCCACCGAGAGGACCTCGCCGCTTGCCTTGGGCCCCATGAGGTACACGGAGGGGTACTTCATGGTCAGGCGCGAGCCGATGTTGCCGTCGATCCACTCCACGTGGGCCTCGGCCTCGGCGCGGGCCCGCTTGGTCACCAAGTTGTAGACGTTGGTCGACCAGTTCTGGATGGTTGTGTAGGTGATGCGCGACCCGGGCAGGGCGACCAGCTCGACCACGGCCGAGTGCAGCGAGTCGGTGGAGTACACCGGGGCCGAGCAGCCCTCGATGTAGTGCACCTGCGAGCCCTCGTCGGCGATGATGAGCGTCCGCTCGAATTGGCCCATGTTCTCCGCGTTGATCCGGAAGTAGGCCTGCAGCGGCATGTCCACCTTCACGCCGGGCGGCACGTAGATGAACGACCCGCCCGACCACACGGCCGAGTTCAGGGCGGCGAACTTGTTGTCGTTCGGCGGGATGATCTTGCCGAACCACTTGCGCACGAGCTCGGGGTAGTCGCGCACGGCGGTGTCCATGTCACAGAAGAAGACACCTTGGGCCTCGAGGTCCTCGCGGTTGCGGTGGAAGACAACCTCGGACTCGTACTGCGCTGTGACACCCGAGAGGTACTTGCGCTCCGCCTCGGGGATACCCAGCTTCTCGTACGTGTTCTTGATGGCGTCGGGCAGGTCCTCCCACTTGTCCACCTGCCCGCCGGTCGGCTTGATGTAGTAGTAGATGTCGTCGAAGTCGAGCTTCGGCATGCGCTCGGCGAACCAGGGCGCCATCGGCTTGCGCTCGAAGTGCTTCAGCGAGCGCAGGCGGAACTCCCGCATCCAGTCCGGCTCGCCCTTCATCTCCGACATCTCGCGCACGATGGACTCGTTGAGCCCCTTCTTGGGCTTGAAGACGTAGTCCTCGGCGTCGCTCCATCCGAGCTGGTAGCGACCGAGGTCGAGATCCGTTGTGGCCATGTGGCTCCTGAGGTCGGGGGGGATTTCCCCTACGTAGATAGTAACAACTGCCCGGGCCAGCCGAAACGCCCATGCGGGTCCACCGCCGTGTCGCCAGCCGTGGCAGGCTCTGCGTTGATGGCCAGCCCGCCCAGTGCCCCCCGGCGCCACCACGTCGTCTCGGCCCACGGCGACGACCGTGAGGACCCCTGGTTCTGGCTGCGCGACCGTGACGATCCCGAGGTCCTGTCCTACCTCCAGGCGGAGAACGCCTACACGGACCAGGAGACGGCACCGTTCGGCGAGCTGCGTGACGCCCTCTTCGAGGAGATGAAGGCCAGGATCAAGGAGACCGACATGTCGGTGCCGGCCCGACGGGGGCCGTGGTGGTACTACTCGCGCACCGAGGAGGGGAAGAGCTACGCCATTCACTGCCGCCGCCCCGCCCGCGGCCGGACGGAGCTCCCCCCGGCGGGCGAGCCCGGAGGCGAGGAGCAGATCCTCCTCGACGAGAACGCGCTGGCAGAAGGGTCGGAGTACTTCGCCGTCGGGAGCGCGGTGGTGAGCCACGACCACCTCTGGCTGGCCTACGGGACCGATCGCGCCGGCAACGAGAAGTACGAGCTGCGCTTCCTCCCCCTCGACGCCGAGACCTCGCCCGCCGCCGCCGCCGAGTCGGTGCCCGACACGGGCTACGGCCTGGCCTGGTCCGCCGAGGCCGACTACGTGTTCTACGTCCGCCTCGACGAGGCGCACCGGCCCTTCCAGCTCTGGCGCCACCCGCTGGGCGCCGACCCGCGCGAGGACGTCCTCGTCTTCGAGGAGGGCGACCGTCGGTTCTCCCTCGGCACCGGGTCGACGCGTGACGCGGCCTGCATCCTGATCGGCCTGCACAGCACCAACACGAGCGAGTGGCTGGCCATCCCATCGGACGACCCCCTCGCAGGGCCGACGGTGGTGATGGAGCGCCGTGAGGGGGTCGAGTACGCGGTGGACCACCTCACCCCCGCATCGGGAGGGACGGGCTGGTTCGTGGCCCTCACCAACGACGGTGCCCTTGACTTCCGCGTCCTCGCCGCCCCCGAGACCGGACTCAGGACGGCAGCCCCCTGGCGGGAGATCGTGGCGCACCGGCCCGGTGTGCGCGTCGAGGACGTCGACGCCTTCTCCTCAGCACTGGTGCTGAGCGAGCGCGCGGAGGCCCAGACCCGGGTGCACGTCCTCCCGCTCCCCGGGGGCGGGGACCCCTTCGCGGCCGACCTGCTCGATTCGGGCTGGATCGTCCCCTCCATCGATAGCCCCTCGGCGACGTGGCTGGGCCCCAACCCCGAGCCGGACGCGCCGGCGCTGCGCATCGGGCGGACTTCCCTCGTGACACCCTCGAGCGTCCTGCAGGTGGACCTGGCCGGACGCGGGGAGACGCTGCTCAAGCAGGAGCCCGTCCTGGGCGATTTCGACCCGGCGCGCTACACGACCTACCGGGAGTGGGCCGTCGCACCCGACGGGACCCGGGTCCCGCTCTCGGTGATCCACCGCCGTGGGCTGGAGCTGCCGGCGCCCTGCCTGCTCTACGGGTACGGCGCCTACGAGGTCTCCATCGACCCGTCCTTCTCGCACCACCGGCTCTCGCTCCTCGACCGAGGCGTCGTCTTCGTCATCGCGCACGTCCGAGGTGGCGGGGAGATGGGGCGCGCCTGGTACGAGGGCGGGCGGATGGAGCACAAGCCCAACACGTTCTCCGACTTCATCGCCTGCGCACGCCATCTCCTGGACGCGGGGATCGCCCGGCCGGGGGCACTGGCGGGCCGGGGCGGGTCGGCCGGCGGGCTGCTGATCGGCGCCGTGGCGAACCAGGCTCCGGAGCTCTTCCGCGCGCTGGTGGCCGAGGTGCCGTTCGTGGACTGCGTGACCACCATGCTTGACGACGAGCTCCCGCTGACGGTCGGCGAGTGGGAGGAATGGGGGAACCCCCTCACCGACGAGTCGGCCTACCGACGCATGCTCACCTACTCGCCCTACGACAACGTCACGGGCGAGAACCCCGACGGGACGCCGCGCACGTATCCCGACCTCTTCGTCACCACCGGGCTGAACGACCCCCGGGTCGCGTACTGGGAGCCAGCCAAGTGGGTGGCCAAGCTGCGGGTCGTCTCGCCCAACACCAGGGTGCTGCTGCGCACGGAGCTGGGCGCCGGCCACGGTGGGCCGTCGGGTCGCTACGACGCCTGGAAGGAGGAGGCGCTCGTGTACACCTTCCTCCTCGACGCGCTGGGACTGGCCTCCGCCTAAGAGCGGGAGCCGGGTCCTCAGGTCGCCTGCGCCGTCTCGAAGCTCAGGGTGAAGGGCGCCTGGTAGCCCAGGGGCAGCGTCACCGCCGACCCGTCGACGGTGGCCGAGAAGGCGGCCGGCGCCCCAGCGATCACAGTCACCGGGCCGGTGGCGGAGATGGCGTGCGACTGGCCGGCGAAGAGCGTCCCGGTGAAGAGCACCGTGCCCGTCGCGGTGTCGGTCGCTTCGACCCAGCACTCCCCCGTCGTGGCGGCGAGCGAGAGCGAGAAGCTGGCGTCGGCGACGTGATACGTGGCCGTGTGCGCGGTGGGGCTCGCGGGAGCCGAGACCGTCGGGGGTGCGGTGGTCGAGGTCGTGGTAGTGGGGTGACGGCCGGCCGCGTGGTGGTGCGTGTGGGCAGTCGTGGTGACGGTGCCGGACGACTTGGGGTGGTGTGTCGGGGAGTTCGAGTGCAGCCCGGTGACGATCAGGACGATGATCAGCACCGCCACCGCGCCGACGGCCGCCGCCGGCCCACCGAGGCGGCGCGGCCTGTGGTTGATGGCGTGCAAGACCCGTTCCTCGCCACCGGTCATGAAGCTCGCCGGCACCGGCTCGGGGCCGGAGTCGTCGAAGGTCACCGGCTCGGCGGGGTTTGCCACCGGGGGCGGTGGGGCGGGCGGCACCGCGGGTCCGTCGGGCTCGGTCAGGCGCACCGTGGCCGACCCCGAGACACGGAACGCGCTGGCCGGGTACGCCGCCTCGCCGTTCCCGTTCTCCGGGCCGGCGGGCGACATGTGCGTCCGCATCTCCTCGAGCGTGTGCAGCTGGCGGTGGTAGTGCTCCACCGAGTGCACGTCGTCGTGGGAGCGCCGACTCACGATGACGGCCGCGATGACGCCCACGATGACGACGACACCGACTATCCCACCGACCAGCACCGTCACATATTCAACAGGATCTGCCGGGCGCGCTGGACCGCGGCCCGGGACGGAGCCCCTGAGGCCGGAGGCCCGCCCCGGCGGGAGGGCGCCGGGCCTCCGGCACGCCGTCAGTGCGCCAGGCGAGGCCGGATGTCGTCGGGGATGTCGCTGCGCCGCGGGTTGCCCTGGTCCCGCTTCGAGAGGATGGGGTCGCTGATCCCCCAGTCGGCGCCCACCGTGGTGTCGTCCCAGGCCAGCCCGTGCTCGTCCGAGGCGTCGTAGTAGTTGTCCACGAGGTAGGTGAGCAGGATGTCACTCAGCGCGGCGAACCCGTGGGCGACCCCGGGAGGGATGTAGATGCCCTGATCGACGTCCCCGTCGAGGTCGATCAGCTCGGTCGCCCCGTCCGTCCTCGACCCGACCCGCAGGTCGTGCAGGACGACGCGGGCCCGGCCGCGCAGGGCGTACCAGTAGTCGGCCTGGTGGAGGTGGAAGTGCAGTCCGACCAGCGCGCCAGCCTGCTTCTCCGAGCGGTTGCCCTGCACCATTTCGCGCCCGTCCGGGAACCAGCTGCGCCGGTAGGTCTCGACGAAGCGCCCGCGCTCGTCGCCGTGGACGTCGGGGCGGACCAGCACGACGTCTTCGATCACTGAGGAGAGGATCAGCTCTGGCATCGGGGCGGAACGGTAGCGGGTGGGCGGGTCAGGGGGCGAAACGGCCGAACCCGGACCGGTAGAAGAGCAGCGGGCTGCCCTCCCCGATCCCCGTGGCCACCACGTGGCCGGTCACCAGCTCGTGGTCGCCGCCGTCGAAGATGTCGCCCAGCCGGCACTCGACCACGGCCAGCGAGCCCTCGATCACGGGAGACCCCGTGAGGCCGGGCGACCAGTCGACGCCCTCGAACTTGTCGCCTCCCGAGACGGCGAAGGAGCGGCAGAGCGCCTCCTGGTGCTCCTCGAGGATGTTCACGCAAAATGCCCCCGCCTTGGCGATGCGGGGCCAGCTCGTCGAGCTCCGGGCAGGGGCGAGGATCACCATCGGGGGGTCGAGGGAGAGGGCGGCGAACGATTGGCACGTGAAGCCGACGGGCACACCCTCCTCGAGCGCGGTGACGATCGTGATGCCGGTCGCGAAGTGACCGAGCACCTCGCGAAACCGGGCCTGGTCGAGGCCCGACACGTGCGCGTTACGCCTTGCCGAGATCGATCGACTGGGATTCGTGCGCCGACGAGATGTCGTCGATGTGCTTGGCCTCCGGGAGCCGGCGCGCCTGGTTGAGAATGCGGTCGAGCTCGCGGTCGGTGTGCGAGGGGTCGTGGTGCGAGAGCAGCAGCCGCTTGACGCCGGCTTCGGCCGCTACGTGCACCGCGTAGGCGGCGGTCGAGTGCCCCCAGTCGGCCTTGGCCGAGAACTCGTCGTCGGTGTACTGGCCATCATGGATGAGCAGGTCGACCCCGTTGCACAGCTCGAGCACGGCCTCAGGGATGGCCCGGCGGTCGAGTGGGGCCTGGTGGTCGGACATGTAGGCGACGGAGCGGCCCTCAGCCTCGATCCGGAAGCCCAGCGTCGTGCCGCTGTGCGGGATGGGCCGCGCCATGACCTTGGCGGAGCCGATGGAGAAGTCCTCGTCCCCGACGTCGACGGTGATCAGCTCGCCACGGAACTGCTCCATGTGGATCGGGAACACGGGCGGCTGCACGGCGGCGTGCAGCGCGTCCTTGAGGGTGCCTTTGGGCTGGCCCGGGCCGTACACCGTGAGACAGGCGCCCGGGTCGTGCAGAGGGCCGAAGAACGGGATCCCCAGAATGTGGTCGAAATGGAGGTGGGTGAGGAGCGCCGTGGCGCGCAGCGGGGTGCCGAGGGCACGGACCTCCTTTTGGAGGACGTCGCCCAGCGCGCGCAGCCCGGTGCCGAGGTCGACGATGAGTGGCTCGTCCCCCTCGATGTCGATGACCAGGCACGAGGTGTTACCCCCGTAGCGGCGGTAGCGATCCCCCGAGCACGGACACGATCCCCGCACCCCGTAGAACGTGACGTTCACCCACGCGACGATACTCCGCGGGCGGCGGTACGTTCTGTCTCCATGGAAGAGCGGAACATCACTGCGAACGGCCTGGACTTCGCCTACCTCATAGAAGGACCCGAGAACGGGCCTCTTGCATTGTGCCTCCACGGGTTCCCAGACACGGCCCAGACCTGGCGTCACCTCCTCCCAGAGCTCGCCGCGGCGGGCTTCCGGGCGGTGGCGCCCTTCCTGCGCGGCTACGCCCCGACGCAGGTGCCGGCCGACGGTCGGTACCAGATCGGGGCGCTCGTGCGGGACGTGAACGCGCTCCACGAGGCGCTCGGCGGCAACGGGGACGCCGTGATCGTCGGCCATGACTGGGGCGCGTTGGCGACCTACGGCGCGGTGGCCCACCAACCCGACCGATGGCACCGTGCGGTCACGGCGGGTGTGCCCCCGACGGCGTCCATCGGCATGTCCCTATTCACCTACGCCCAGCTCCGCAAGAGCTGGTACATGTTCTTCTTCCTCTCGTCGCTGGCGGAGGTGGCGCTCCCCTTGGACGACTACTCCTTCATCGACCAACTCTGGCGCGACTGGTCGCCGGGCTACGACGGGACGTGGGACGTCGCACGTGTCAAGGAGTCCATCGGGGACCCCGAGCGCATCGTCGCCGCCATCGGCTACTACCGCGCCCTCTACGACCCCTCGCTGCAAGTGCCCGAGCTCGCCGACGAGCAGGCGGCCGTACTGCAGCCGACGCCGAGGCCGACGCTCTACCTCCACGGCCGCGACGACGATTGCATGCTGCTGTCGTCCATCGGGTCCCCGCTCGACTTCATGGCCGAGGGCTCCGAGTTGGAGATCGTCGACGGCGTCGGCCACTTCGCCCACCTGGAGCGGCCCGAAATCGTCAACCGGCGGATCGTGGGGTTCCTGACGACGTCCTAGACGTCGCGTGTGGGTAGGGGGAGACCATGACTCCACTCGAGAACCGGCTGCACACGGCACACCTCGTCATTGACGTGCAGAACGGCCTCGTCGAGGGCGCCCACCGACGCGAGGTGGAGAAGGCGCCGGGGCGGAGGGCGAGACCGGGGCGTTCGACTTCGGCGCCATGCCCGGGCGCCGCGGCCCGATGGCGACCGCCGTCAGAGGAGCCGGAGGACGGGGTCGGCCCCGCGGGTCCACCGTGCGAACCCCTCGGCCACCAACGCCGCCTGAACCCGCTCGGCCCGGGCCGGGTCGTCGGGCCACCCGCAGGCGGTGGCCAGCGTCGCGTGGTCCACGTCGCCGGCCCGGAGCGCATGCAGCAGCCGGCCTCTCCCCTGGCGGTCCGAGCCGGCGAATGCCCTCTGGCGCCGCGCCGTCGGGCCGGATCGCCACGGGTCGGGAGCGGTCGCCCCGCCGCGGTGCCACGCGCACTGGTGGCGCAGGGGGCAGTGTGCGCAGTCGGGGCGCGACCCCGTGCACACGGTGGCTCCGAGGTCGAACATGGTCTGGTTGAACTCCCACGAGAGGCCGGCGGGGACGAGCCGGTCGCCCAGACGGGTCGCCGCAGTGGCCGTGAGGGGCGAGCCAGACAGGCAGCGTGCCAGGACCCTCACGGCGTTCGTGTCCACCGCTGCGACGTCCTCCCCGAAGGCGAACGACCGGACCGCGCGCGCCGTGTAGGGCCCGACCCCGGCGAGCGCGCGCAGCGCGCCGTCCTCGCGCGGCACGGCACCAGCGTGCTCGGCGACGACGGTGCCGGCGGCCCGGTGCAGGTTGAGCGCCCGCCGGTTGTACCCGAGGCCCGACCACAGCCGGACGACCTCGGCGGGGCGCACCCGGGCGCAGTCCGCCGGGGTGCCGAACGTGGCGACGAACCGCTCGTAGTGCGGGACCACGCGGTCCACCTGGGTCTGCTGCAGCATCACCTCGGAGACGAGGATCCGCCACGGGTCGCGGGTGCGGCGCCAGGGCAGGTCTCGGCGGCGATCGACTCCCCACTCCAGCAGGCGGCGCCGGAAGCGCCGGACCCGATCGGCCGGGAACGGCGCCGCCTCAGTCCCAGACGTCGTCGCCGTAGGGCCGCCGCCGCGCCGGCGCGCTGGCGGCCTTCCACACCATCAGCTTGCGACGGAAGTAGCAGACTTCCTCGCCGCGCTGGTTGAACGCCTTGGTCTCGACCGTCACGATGCCCCGGTCGTCCTTGGATTTGGACGGTGTCGCATCGAGCACCCGGGTCTCGGCGTAGATGGTGTCACCGTGGAACGTGGGCGATCGGTGCAGGAGCGACTCGACCTCAAGGTTGGCGATGCACGAGCCGCTCACGTCGGGCACGCTCATGCCGAGCGTGAGCGAGTACACGAGGTTCCCCACCACGACGTTCTTGCCCTGCACCGTCTCGTTCTCCGCAAACCAGGCGTTCGTGTGCAGCGGGTGATGGTTCATCGTGATCATGCAGAACAGGTGGTCGTCGTACTCGGTGATCGTCTTGCCCGGCCAGTGCCGGTAGATGTCGCCGGGGACGAAGTCCTCGAGGTAGCGGCCGAAGGGACGGTCGTAGACCGTCATTCGCCTGCGGGCACAGGGCGGGGACGCGTCGTGAAGCCGAGGGACGCGCCGGGGAGGGCCTCACCGTCGATGGTCAGCCGCCAGGCGAACCGGGTGCCCGGCGCCAGCGGAATGGGCCCGAGGTTGACGGCCAACGCGACGTCGATGGGCGACCCCTCCGGGATGCCCTGGGGCTGGCTCACCGTGAACTCGCCACGCACCTCGACCGGCTGGGACCCCTCCGAGGTCTCCATGAGCACCGGCTGGCCGTCCGCGTCCTCCAGGAAGAGCTCCCAGTGGTGCGACGTCTCGGCCTCGTGCCAGTCAACGTCGATCTTCAGCGCCACGGCGGAAGGGACGGGATCGGGGCCCGTCATGCTCCAGCCGCCGCCGAGAATGTAGAGCTTGCCGTCGGCCACCTGGGCCGCGTCGCAGAGCAACATCGTCACTTTCACGGTGAGGGAGGTTATCGGTCCGCCACGGTGGGCCGATATATGGAGGCGAGGGGGTAGTCCCGGTCTACGCAGGAGGGGTCGTTGAAACGCATTTCGGCATGGGCCGAGGAGAGGACCCCGCCCGTCGCCGCCACCATTGCCATGCTCGTCGGCGTCATGGCCTACAGCCTGCTGGGCCACCTGGTGGTGCACACCGGTGGGCCGGGCCTCGTCGCGCCGGGCGACCTGCTGAGTATGGCCAACAGCACATGGGCCATGCTCCACGGCCAGTTCTCCCACATTTACGTGCGCAACGGAGCGCTGACATCGCCCCCGGCCTTCGAGGTGCTGCTGGTCCCCATCATGGCCCTCGGGCAGCAGGTGGGTCTGGCGCCCCACCTGCACGCCGCCGGCGTGCCGCTCAGCATGTGGCTCGTGCTCGGCCCGAGCGCCGTCATCGTGGCGTCGAGCGTGCTGTTCGCCCTCGACGCCGTGGCGCGCCACTGGCAACTCTAGGAACGCCGCCGACTCGCTCTCGCTCTGGTAGGCGGGCTCGGCGTCGCCAACGTCGTCGGCGGCTGGGGGCACCCCGAGGACTGCGTAGCCGTCGCCCTCGTCGTCTGGGCCGCGTTGACGATGGAGCGCAACGGACCGGGAGGCCCGCCGCGCGCCGCCCTCCTGCTCGGGCTCGGCATCGCGTTCCAACCCCTCGCCCTGCTCGGCATCGCACCGGTGCTGGCCCGGCTCACCTGGCGCGCCGCAACGCGCCTGCTCTGGCGGCTCGTGCTCCCGAGCCTCGTGGTCCTCGTTCTCCCACTCGTCGCCGAGACCCACCGTACGCTGTTCGTTCTGGTACGCCAGCCCTTCCAGCCGCGGTCGATCTCGTTCACGCCGCTGACCCACGTCGCGCCGGTGATCGGCCCCGATCTCGCCGGCGGTGGGCCGACCAGGCTGGTCACCATCGTGCTGGGCGCCGCCCTCGGAGCGCTTGTCTGCCACCGGCGCCATGACCTCCCGACCGTGCTCGCCGTAACGGCCATCGCCTTCTTCCTGCGTGTCCTCCTCGAGACGGAGCTGAACTGGTACTACCTGTGGCCGGTGCCGGCCTTGTGCCTGGTGCTCTCGGCGCGCCGGAACACGACGAGGTTCGCGCTCTGCGTCGCTGCCCTCGTCGTCAGCATGGTGCTCGGGGACCGTAGGGTCCACCAGATCGTGCTGTGGTGGCCGGCCCTGATGGCCACGCTGGTCGTCATGTTGCTGTCCGTCGGGCCGTCGCCGCGCCGATGGTTCACGCGGGTGAGCAGCCGCCGGGAGGGGACGGGTCCCGCCGGCCCCGTAGAGTGCGATGTCATGGTGCCGGTGGCTGCAGGGGTTACACCGTGAGTGAGCTCAAGGGGCTGCGTGACGACGTCTACCGCCGCCCGTTGGCCACGGCGCTGCAGCGCCTGGGGCTCGGGGCCGGCTGGCGCTGCGTCGACGTCGGCGCAGGCGGTGGCGACGTCTCGGTGGCGCTGGCCGAGATGGTGGGTCGCGACGGCCGCGTGTACGCCGTCGACAGCGACCCGCTGGCCCGCGACGAGGTCGCGCGGGCCGCGGCCGCGGCCGCGCACGCGCAGGTGATCGCGCTTACCCAGGCCGGCGAGGACCTCTCATTGCCCGAGGAGGTCGACCTCGCGTTCTGCCGTTTCCTGCTGCTCCACGTGCTCGAGCCGCTCGCCGTGGTGCGCATGATGGCCGGCGCCGTCCGCTCCGGCGGCTGGGTGGTCGCGCAAGAGCCCATCACCACGGCCGGGCGCATCGCGGGATCGCCCATCTCCATGCCCGACGCCCCCCACCCCGACGTCGGCGCGCTGCTCCCAGCGCTCGTGCGCGACGCCGGCCTCGAGGTCGTCGACGCCTGGGCGGAGGCGCCCGCCGGCGTCGGCCCCGGTCCCGTGGCGCGTTACCTCGAGTCGCTCACGGGGGTTGACCCCGGCGAGGACCCGATCGTCCTGCCACCGCTCGTGACCGTCATCGGCCGCAAGCCCTGAGCAGCGCCCGCCAAAGGAGGGGCCTGACGCGTGCCATTAGGGTCGGCCCCGTGACGAAGCCCACTGCTGCCGTGCTCGCCGCCGGCGTCGCCGCGGTCGACCTGGCCCAGCACCTCGTCGACCAGGCGTGTGCCTCCGTTCGTGACGGCGGGGGGATCGACGCCAACCAGGTGGTCGCGTATGACGTGGCGCACGCCGCAGCTGCGGTGGCCACGGCCCGGGCCGCCCTCGAGTATGGCGAGCACGGTGAGGTGGAGGCCCGCATCGCCGCCGCGTTCGTCGCGGACGTCGTCGCCGAGCTCGTCGGCAGGGTGGCGGGGCGGGAGCCGCTCTGGGGGGTGGAGGCCGGGTGGGCCGAGCCGGCGGCCCCGTTCCTCGGCGAGCAGCGCGACCCCGCTGTCCTCGCCGGCCTGGCCGCGACGGAAGGTCCGCGACACCTGGGTGAGGACTTCGAGCTGGTTCGCGAGACCTTTCACCGCTTCGCCGAGGACAAGGTCCGCCCCCACGCCGAGCATGTGCACCGGGCGAACGGCGACATCCCTGAGCAGGTCATAGAGGGCCTGGCCGAGCTGGGCGGCTTCGGCCTCTCGGTGCCCGAGGAGTACGGCGGCTTCGCGTCGGGCGGGGAGAGCGACTACATGGGCATGGTCGTCGCCACCGAGGAGCTGAGCTGGGGCTCACTGGGCGTCGGCGGCTCCCTCATCACCCGGCCCGAGATCCTGACCCGCGCCCTGGTCTACGGCGGCACCGAGGAGCAGAAGAAGCACTGGCTGCCCAAGCTGGCGTCGGCGGAGATCCTGGCCGCCGTCGCCGTGACCGAGCCCGATTTCGGGTCCGACGTCGCCGGCATCGTCACGTCGGCGACGCCGGTCGCCGGCGGCTGGGTGGTCAACGGCGTAAAGACATGGTGCACCTTCGCCGCCCGGGCCGACGTGCTGATGCTGTTGGTGCGCACGGACCCCGACCGCTCCCTCGCTCACCGCGGCATCTCTATGTTCATCGTTGAGAAGCCGCGCGGCGACGGCCACGGCTTCGTATTCACGCGGGCCGACGCACCCGACCACCCGGGTGACCTGGCGCCGGGACGACTCGAGGGCCGCCCCATCGACACGCTCGGCTACCGCGGCATGCACTCCTACGAACTTGCGTTCGAGAACTGGTTCGTGCCCGAGGCGAACCTGGTCGGCGGCGCCGGGGGACTGGGCAAGGGCTTCTACCTACAGATGCAAGGCTTCGAGAACGGCCGGCTGCAGACGGCGGCGCGCGCTCTCGGCGTGATGCAGGCCGCCTACGAGGCGGCGTCGTCGTACGCCGCCGAGCGCAAGGTGTTCGGATCGCCCATCGGCGATTACCAGTTGACGCAGGCCAAGCTCGGACGGATGGCGGTCATCATCCAGGCAACACGCCAGAGCTCGTACCACGTCGCCCGTCTGATGGCGCGCGGCGAGGGTGCCCTCGAGGCGTCCATGGTCAAGGCCTACGTGTGCCGCGCCGCCGAGTGGGTGACGCGTGAGGCCATGCAGATCCACGGCGGCATGGGCTACGCGGAGGAGTTCCCGGTGAGCCGGTACTTCGTCGACGCGCGGGTGCTTTCCATCTTCGAGGGAGCCGACGAGACCCTCGCCCTCAAGGTCATCGCCCGGCGGCTGATCGGCTGATCGGCTCAGCCGGGGCTGCGGGTGAGCCCGGCACGCTCGCCTCGGCTCACGAACTTGATGGCCATTTTGCGGCTCGCCTCGTCGATCATCTCGTCGCCGAACATGACGGCGCCCTTGCGGTCCTCCTCGGTGGCCTTCTGGTAGGCGTCGAGGAGGTCGAAGGCGTGGTCGAACTGCTCTTGCGTCGGCGAATACACCTCGTTGAGAACACCGGCCTGGTCGGGCGTCAGGGCCCACTTGCCGTCGTAGCCGAGCATGCGCGTGCGCATGGAGTACTCGCGCAGCGCGTCGAGCTCGCGCACCTTGAGGAACGGCCCGTCGATCACCTGCAGCCCGTTGGCCCGGCCGGCCATCAGGATGCGGCTGAAGACGTAGTGAAAGTGATCACCCGGGTACTCGGGAATGTCGATTCCTCCGGTGAGCACCGGCATCTCGATGCTGGCTGCGAAGTCCGCCGGACCGAAGATGATCGTCTCGAGGCGGGGCGAGGCGGCGCAGATCTCATCCACGTTGATGAGCCCACGCGCCGTCTCGATCTGCGCCTCGATCCCGATGTGCCCGACCGGCAGCCCCGACGTCTTCTCGACCTGGGTCAGCAGCAGGTCGAGGGCCACGACTTCCGCGGCGGACTGGACCTTGGGCAGCATGATCTCGTCGAGGCGCTCGCCCGCGTTGCCGACGACCTCGATCACGTCGCCGTAGGTCCACTCGGTGTCCCAGGCGTTCACCCGCACGCAGAGGACCCTGTCGTCCCACGGGAGGTTCTTGATGGCATCGACCACCTTGGGCCGGGCACTCTCCTTCTCGAGCGGCGCCACGGCGTCCTCGAGGTCCAGGAACGTCATGTCGGCCGGGACGGTTGGCGCCTTGGCTAGGAACTTCTCGTTGGAACCCGGCGTGGAGAGGCAGGATCGGCGTGGCAGGTCACGTGAGCGTGCAGACATATGCCGATGGTAACAAACGGGTCGCGGTGACTTTCCGGGGTGCTCGTTGATGGGCCCGGCCGCGGGAACAGCGCAGCCGAACGCGCCGCCCGTGGAGGGGTTTACGACAGGTGTGACGAGAAGAACTCCACGGTGCGGTCCCACAACGCGCGCGCCGCGTCGGCGTCGTAGACCTCGGGTCGCGTGTCGTTGAAGAACGCATGGTCGGTGCCGGGGTAGATCACCATCTCGACCGACTTGCCCAGGGCGTGCA
>Ga0116215_1000667_pt1 | contig 25355 bp, 22 predicted proteins | sample Sb_taG_7_FD_89698 | JGI IMG/M metagenome (GOLD analysis project Ga0116215, IMG submission 89698) | Peat soil microbial communities from Weissenstadt, Germany - Sb_50d_2_FS metaG | ecosystem: Environmental > Terrestrial > Soil > Wetlands > Peat | place: Germany: Weissenstadt | collected 2010-09-21
AGCCAAGCCAGCCCTGACCAGGAGGTATCCGTGAAGGTCGTCGTGGACTTCGACGAGTGTGCCAGCAACGCCGTGTGCATGGGCATCGTGCCCGAGGTCTTCGAGGTCCGCGATGACGGCTACCTCTACGTCCTCAACGAGAACCCACCCGAGGAGCTCCGCGAGCGCTTGCGCGAAGCGGTCAACGGCTGCCCGACGGGTGCCATCTCCATAGAGGAAGACTGACGCCGGGCCGTTCCCCCCGCACTCCGTCGGCGCCGGGGTGCGCCGTCGCACCGCATGACTGACACCTCCACCCCGCCGCGGGCGCGCTTCGCCCCGTCGCCGACCGGCTACTTCCATGTCGGCAGCGCGCGTGCAGCGCTGTTCAACTGGCTCTTCGTGCGCCGGCTCGGCGGTACGTTCATCCTGCGGATAGAGGACACCGACGAGGCGCGAAACCGGCCCGAGTGGACCGATGGGATCATTTCCGCGCTCGACTGGCTCGGCATGGCCCCCGACGAGGGACCGTTCTTCCAGTCGGCCGCCGAGGAGACGCACGCCGCCGCCATCGAGGCGCTGTGGGACAGCGGAGCCCTGTACGCCTGCGGTTGCACGCGCGAGGAGATCGACGAGCGCACCAAGCAGCGCGCCGCGGCGGGGGACCCGACGCCGGGCTACGACGGGAACTGCCGCGACCTCGGGTTGCCGCGCGGCGATGGCCGCGCTCTGCGCTTCCGTACACCCGACGAGGGTGTGGTGCAGGTGCACGACCTGGTGCGCGGCGAGGTCGAGTTCCCGCAGCGCGCCCTCGAGGACTTCATCTGCGTGAAGGGGAACGGCAAGCCGCTCTTCGTGCTGGCCAACGCGGTGGACGATCGCACCATGGCGATCACGCACGTGATCCGGGGCGAGGACCAGCTGCCAACCACCCCGCGGCAGATCATGCTGTGGGGCGCGCTGAACGCGGCCGAGACGAGGCACCTCGACCTGCCGATGTACGCCCACCTGCCCCTGCTGGTCAACGAGCGCGGCAAGAAGCTCTCCAAGCGGCGGGACCCGGTGGCGGTGGAGATGTACCGGGAGCAGGGATACCTTCCGGCTGCCTTCCGCAACTACCTGGCGCTGCTCGGGTGGAGCCCGGGGGACGAGGAGATCGCGCCCATCGAGACGATCATCGAGCGCTTCCGGCTCGAGGACGTGCAGCGCTCGCCGGCCTTCTTCGACATCAAGAAGCTGTCGCACATCAACGGTGTGTACATCCGCGCCCTGCCGGTGGGGGAGTTCGTGGAGGCGGTGCGACCCTGGGTCGATCCGGTGCCGGCGGAGTGGGCGCCGGGCGGTTGGCGCGACCCCGACACCGGCGCGCCCGCCACGGACCCACCGCCCTGGCCGCCGGAACGCTTCGACGCCGCGACGTTCGCCGCGCTCGCCGAGGTGACCCAGGAACGGGTGTCGGTGCTGGGCGAGGTGCCCGAGCTGGTCGACTTCCTGTTCCTGAATGGCGCCCCGGTCGACGAGGACAGCTGGCAGAAGGCGATCGCCGGCGACGACATGGCGCTCCGGATCCTGAGCGACGCCCTGGCGGCCTACGAGGCCTGCCCGTGGGACAAGGACTCGCTCCACGAGGCGACGCTGGCCATCGCGGAGTCGGTGGGCCGCAAGCTCGGCAAGGCGCAGGCCCCGATCCGGGTGGCTGTCATGGGGAGGACCCGGGGCCTCCCGCTGTTCGACTCGCTGGCGGTGCTCGGCCGTGAGGAGACGCGCCGGCGACTGGCGGCCGCGCTTTCCCGGCTGGCCCCGTCGGGCTGATGCTGCTGGCGCCGCTCCGCTGGGCGCTGCGCATCGCCTTCCTGGTCCTCGCCCTGTTCGTCCTCTACTTCGGCGTGACCCTGGTGCAGGTGTGGCTCACGTCGCGCCAGTACGACCCCCATCCGGCGGGTGCCATCCTGGTCATGGGCGCGGCCCAGTACGACTGCGTCCCCTCCCCCGACCTCCGGGCGCGTCTCGACCAGGCGGCGATGCTCTACCACGAGGGTTACGCCCACCTGATCATGGTGACCGGCAACAAGCAGCCGGGGGACCGGTGCACCGAGTCGCAGTCCGGAAGGATGTACCTCGAGGAGATCCACCACATACCGGCGGCGGACATCCTCGAGGCCGGCGGCGACGACAGCTACGAGAACATCGCGGACGCGCAGAAGCAGCTCGAGGCGCGCAACGCCCGGGTGGTGCTCGTCACCACCGACCCGTTCCACGAGGACCGCGCCATGGCCATCGCCTCGGACCTCTCGCTGACCCCCTCGCCGACACCGACGCAGAGCTCGCCCATTTCGGGGTGGTCGACGGTGCCCTACTTCGTGAAGGAGGCGGTGGGGGTGGGGCTGGGGCGGATCATCGGCTACAACCACCTGGAGTGGCTGCACGACGCGTGAGGGTCATCCCCCCGTCAGGTGGTGGACGTGGTGGTAGGTGCCGTCGTCGTGGACGGCGGGGCCTTGAACGTGATCTTCACGACGGTGCCCTGTCCTTGGGCGTTCCCCACCCCGATGACGCACGACGCGTGGCCCGGCGTCGCGCAGTAGCCGTCGCCGATGATGCCGGTCAGGACCCGGAAGCGGGCGGTGAAGGTGCCGTTGGCGCGGACCCGGATCGCCTGGGCCGCGGTGATGTCGCAGTGCGGCGTGTCGGTGGAGGGGTTCATCCGGCCCTGGACGGCGGCGGTGCACTCGGCGACGAACCAGGTGAGCGGCTTCCCGTCGGACGAGCGGGCCAGCCCCCGGCCCGTGATGGTGACGGTCTGCCCGTCGACGAGGCCCTTGTTCGGGGTGACCTTGGCGGACATGCCCGATGCTCCGGCCGCGGGGGAGGCCGAGGCCAGCGTGCCCAGGACAGCGGCACACAGCAGGCCGCACAGGACGAAGGGCGCTGCCGACCATCGGTGCATGCGAGGACCTCCGAGCCCAGGTTCGCCTCCGGGGGACCCCGGGTGCCGCATCTTCCCATCGAGGGCACGGTGATTCAACGCGCCCTTCCTGGTCAGGGAGGCGAATTGCCCTCGGGGCGCCTCGGCTAATCTGAACGTCCACCCATTCGGGGGTGGTGTAATCGGCAACACGACTGGTTCTGGTCCAGTTATTGAGGGTTCGAGTCCTTCCCCCCGAGCACCGGCGGCATCCATCAAGGTGATGGATACCTCCGCTCGGCCCCATCGTCTAGAGGCCTAGGACACCACCCTCTCAAGGTGGCGACACGGGTTCGAATCCCGTTGGGGCTGCTTCACTCTTCCTAGTCAGAGGGTTCTGGCCGGGAGCTCGATTCCACTCTGCCCATCTATCTGACCTTCTTTGCCAGGGTGTCGATGGACAAAGCGAGCGAAGAGTCGCTGATGAAATAGGCCGTGCCAACATCGATGTCTCCATCTACAAAGAGTGGCGACAGGCTGGACGGGCCGGCAGCTCGACGAACCCGACGACCCATCAGCCAGGGCATGAGCCCTCCGTGGTCGAGAGTCGTATGAAAATCTACATAGACCAGACCTGTCGTAGTAGGATTTCATACGCATGCCTATCGATTCCGCGGTCATCGACCGGCTCCGGCCACTCGGAGCAATCTTTCGGGCCCGCGACGCCATTGGCCACGGGATCTCATGGCGCGACCTCTATCAAGCGCGCGACTCGGGTCTCCTCATCGAGGTGTCCCGCGGACTCTTCCAGCTGCGAGAGGCGGCTGGGATCGATCAGATCGACTTCGTGGTGGTCTGCGCCCGCGCGCCCCAGGGCATGGTCTGCTTGGGCTCCGCTCTCGCTCATTGGGATCTGAGCGACGAAACCCCGACCCGGGTGGACCTGGCCGTTCCGGCAGGGAGCCACCGTCCGCGCATCGACTATCCACCCACCCGCGTCCACGTCTTTGGAGCGAGCAACTTCGGACTTGGCCGCATCGAGGTGGCGGCGGGCCAGGACCTCAGTTTTCGCATCACTGACCCCGAAAGGACTGTCGTCGACTGTTTTCGACAGCGACATCGCATTGGGGTCGACCTCGCCGTCGCCGGTTTGCGCCGGTACCTTCGCCGTCCGCGGGCCCAACCAGGCCGCGTCCTCGAACTGGCCGAGGAGCTGCGAGTTCGCACACCGATCCTCGAAGCGATGCGGGTGCTGCAGGAATGAGCCCGGTCCAACGAGACTCGACCGCGGGGCGCGCCTACCTAGACCTCCAGCAGATGGCACGTCGGCGCGGTCGACCGACCCAAGAGCTGTTACTGACCTACGTGCTCGAGCGGTTCCTCTTTCGGCTGTCGAGGTCCGAGTACCGCGACCGGTTGGTCCTCAAGGGGGGAATGCTGCTCGCGGTCCTGGGCAGCCGCAGGCCCACCGGTGACGTCGACCTCCTCGCCCGTGCCATCGACAACGATGTGGCGGCAATCGCCGATGTCGTTCGCACGGTGTTGTTGGTCACCGTTGACGACGGCGTCACCTATGAGGCGGACGCCATGACGGCGCAGGTTATTCGCGATGCTGCGCTCTATTCCGGGGTTCGGCTTAGCGTTCCCTCCCGCGTCGGGCGAGCGAAGGTGGTTCTCCGCCTTGATGTCAACGTCGGAGATCCCGTGACTCCCCATCCGGTCGACGTCGAGTACCCGGCCCTTCTCGACCGCCCGTTCCATTTGCTCGGGTATCCGCTGGCCACCGTACTGGCGGAAAAGGTTGTCACGATGATCGAGCGAGGGGTTGCGACGACGCGTGAGCGTGATTTTGCAGATGTCGTAGTCCTCTCTCGGCGCTATCAGGTTGCGGCCTCCGAGCTTCAGGCGGCTGTCAACGCAACGGCCGAGCACCGACAGGCTGCTCTGCGTCCGCTGGCTGCTCTCCTCGGCGGTCTGGGGGATGAGCGCCAGCAGGCGTGGTCTACGTTCATCGCCAGCGCGGGCCTGGAGGGGGTCGTACCGAGCAGTTACCCCGATGCCATCAATCTGGTGGCGATGTTTATCGATCCGCTCCTGGACGGATCCGTGCAATCCGGTCAGTGGGATCCGCAATCCGGCAGCTGGGTCAAGAGCCCAGCTGACCCCGAACGGGCGTAGGCATCGATGAGCGATACCGAACCCGAGGACATCGAGGCACTGGTCGATGAGGTCCTTGCGTTACGGGCGGAGAATCAGCGCCTGCGATCGCTCCTTGGCCTTGACGAGCCGAGCCGGCACGAAGTCACCGAACCGTGGGAGCCCACCCTGTTCGTCGACTCGAACCGGCAGGACCTCAAAGGCGACTTCAACGCGAACTCACCGGCTGAGGCCAAGATCGCCCTCTTCCGACTCTTGTTTGCCGGCCGTGAGGATGTGTACGCCCTTCGCTGGGAGAGCTCTCGGACCGGAAAGACCGGCTGGAGCCCCGCCGTCGTGGGTGGCTGGGCGAACGCGAAGAAACCAGGCCGCACGTATCTGCCACTTGACGAAGGAGTGGTGGAGTCGCACCTCGCTGGTGAGAGTCACCTCGGTCTCTACCCTCTGCGCCGCGGCGACGAATGTCGACTCTTGGCCTGTGATTTCGACGGGAAAGGTTGGGTGCTCGATGCGCTGGCCTATCTCGACGCCGCTGCCGCGATCGGCGTTCCCGTTGCGCTCGAGCGATCACGCTCGGGGGAGGGGGCGCACACCTGGACGTTCTTTTCCGGACCGGTCCCGGCTTCTACGGCCCGACGCCTGGGAGTGCACGTCCTCCGCCAGGCAATGGAGCTCCGAGCCGAGCTCGATCTGGCGAGCTACGACCGCCTGTTCCCGACCCAGGACTTCGTCCCGAAGGGATCCTTCGGGAACCTGATCGCTCTTCCGCTCCAGGGAGAGTGCCGGCGACAAGGGAACACCGTCTTTCTCGATCCGGCCAGCCTCGAGCCCTATGAGGACCAGTGGGCGTTCCTGGCGTCGATCCCACGCATGTCCCCCGAAGCCGTGGAGGCGCTGGAGAAGACGCTGGCGCCCGTCGTCGCTGGACCGGATGACACGAGGTACCGACGGCCACTGGCCCCCGGGGCACATCAGAAACCGCCGGAGGTCATCCGCGCCGTCTCGGGCGCCATGTTGGCCATTGACCGCATCGGCGTGCCCCCGGCGCTGGTGGCCGCACTCAAGCATCTGGCCTCACTGCATAATCCGGAGTACTACGAAAAGGAGCGGCTCCGCTTCTCCACGTGGAACACGCCCCGCTTCTTACGGTGCTACGGAGAGACCATCGATCAGTTGCTACTCCCTCGCGGAATCGCAGACCATGCCGCTCGCATAATCGGAGAGGCCGGAAGCACTCTCGCGGTCACCGATGCATGCTCGTCGCCCACGTCAATCGATTTCTCCCTGGGTGCTGATCTCTCGGACCGTCAGCAGAGCGCATTGGATGCGCTCATTCCACATGATCTCGGCGTGCTGGTGGCGCCGCCCGGTTCGGGCAAGACCGTGATTGCCTGCGGGGTAATCGCCCATCGCCGACTCCCCACACTCATAGTGGTCGATCGGCAACCGCTGGTCGAGCAGTGGCGAGAACGTCTCGGAGAGCACCTCGGGATGGCCACCAAGGAGATCGGTCAACTTGGTGGCGGCCGCAACAAGGCGAAGGGAGCCATCGATATCGCGATGGCACAAAGCCTCGCTCGACGGGAAGACCTGGGCGAAATCGCCAAGGCGTATGGCCTCGTCATTGTCGACGAGTGCCATCACGTCCCAGCGGTCACCTTTGAGCGTGTCGTTCGTCAGATGCCGGTACGGCACTGGCTCGGACTGACCGCGACTCCCTACCGGCGGGATCATCTCGAAAAGCTCATCACGATGTATTGCGGCGCTGAGCGACACCGGATGACACCGGACCACGATGAGGGGCTCCGGGTTGAGCGGGTACTTGTAACCCACACGACCGGCCATAAGCAGCCCAGCGACGAGGAGCTGGGCATTCAAGCCGTATTCCGCTCCCTCGTCGAGGACGAGGAGCGCTCGCGACAGATCTGCGGTGACGTCGCTGCTGCCATCGAGGTCCAGCGAAACTGCCTTGTGTTGACCCAGTGGACGGACCACCTCGAATCGCTCTCCGGCGAGATCCAACGGCTCGGGATCGAAGCGATCGTGATGCGAGGCGGGATGGGCAAGAAGGCCCGGGCGAGCGCCTCGGCCGAGATGCAGGCGCAGGCCTCTGCTGGTGGACTCACCCTACTGGCGACGGGAAGCTTCCTGGGGGAGGGATTCGATCTTCCGCAGCTCGACACGCTGTTCCTCGCCTTTCCCTTGGCATTCAAGGGCCGCATAGTTCAGTACGTGGGGCGAGTACTTCGGCCTATGCCGGGAAAATCGCGGGTCGAAGTGCACGACTACGTCGACATCAACGTGCCCGTCTTGGCCCGGATGCAGGCGAAGCGTCTCCCGGCCTACGCCTCATTGGGTTTTCCGATCGACAAAATGGCGCGCAGCCCGAGCAGGGTGACGGCGGCGGATTCGCCAAGACTCGGTCCGTAGGCGGTATGGATTTCGCGAACCTACTGTCCATCCAATTGCCCATCCATTCAGACCATTTCGATGGACAGAGGCCCTAACCCTGGACGCATGTGGGCCTCTGACCAGGCACGATGGTACTGGAGCGCACCTGCTGGACGTGCCTGCCCGATCTCTCAAGGTGGCGACACGGGTTCGAATCCCGTTGGGGCTGCAAATTGGGCTTGACTCCATTCAGCGGGCCACTCTTCATATCAAAGGGGCCTGCTGGATGTGGGTTGAGTGTACGTCTTCGAATTCGTTCGGCGTGAGGTAGCCCAGAGCACTGTGGCGACGAGCCCGGGTTGTAGAAGTGCTCGATCCCGCGATGGCAACGTTCAGCTCGAGGTTGGTGGCAGGTTGGGACGATGCGAGTATGCGTCGAGTCGATAAGTCTTGATAATGATGAGCTAGTTCGGCTATGGCTCGATGCAGGTCCGGCTAAAGGGTCACCTTGTCCAGTAGGAGGAGAAGTCCGTTGTCCGCAGAGCAGCGCAAGCTACATCCGACGATCGGGGTGATCGGGCTTGGCACCATCGGGGGCGGTATCGCAACCAACCTCCACGCCGCCGGGTTCCCGCTGGTTGTATGCGACATCCGCTCCGAGGCGACCGACCGCCACGCCGGCTACGCCGCCGTGGCCGCTTCACCGGCCGACCTGGCACGGGCGTCCGACGTCGTCGTGGTGGCCGTGGTGGACGACGAGCAGGTCTGCGCCGTGCTGTCGGGCCCCGAAGGCGCACTCGCTGCCGGCGCTCCCGGCACCACCGTGGTCGTGGTCAGCACAATCACAACCGCGTGCGTAGCTGCCATCGGCGCCGAGGCGACGGCGCTCGGTGTGCCCATCGTCGATTGCGGCGTCAGCGGAGGGCCGTCCGCGGCAGCCTCCGGCAACCTCGTCTGCATGTGCGGGGGAGACCCGGATGTCATCGCTGGCCTCGCCCCGCTGTTGGACGCCGTGGGCTCGCTTACGGTGACCATGGGGCCGTTCGGCACCGGATTGGCAGCCAAACTTGCCCGCAACCTGGTGCAGTACGGGGGGTGGCTTGCCGCCTACGAGGGGCAGCTCCTCGCCGAGGCTGCCGGCATTGAGCTGGCCAAGCTGGCGCAGGTTGTCAGGGCCAGCGACGCCCAGTCCGGCGGCGCCGCCACCTTGATGTTCCGGGCCACGGTGGCACCCTTCTCGGAGGCGGATGACCGGGGCCTGGTCGGGGCCATGCAGGCCGCTGCTGCCTTGGCTCACAAGGACGTGCAGGCGGTTTTGGCGTTGGCGGGGGAGCTGGAAATCGAGCTGCCGCTGGCGGCTATGACCGAAGCCCGTTGCGACGAAATCTTCGGCGTCGGGGTGCCGCCGATTGAGTCGCCCCGGGCGTAGGGGCGCATGGACCACTCCGGAACACTCGGGGAAGCCCCGGTGCAAGTGTTCAGGGATTGGCCGTAGCTCTCACCAGACCTAGGATTCCGAGGTTCTGGTGGCGATGCCGAGCACGCGGCCAAGCGACGATGAGGAGGCGAATGGATCTCGGGCTTTCGGACGCGCGGGTGCTGGTGGTGGGTGGCTCGCGCGGCATGGGCCGGGCCGCCGCCGAGACCTTTGCCCGGGAAGGTGCCCGGGTGGCGGTGCTCGCCCGCGCCAGCGCTGCGCTCGATGACACCGTTGCCACGCTGCACTCCGCCGGGAGCCCCGAGAGCATCGCGTTGGAGGCGGACCTGACGAGCCTGGCTGAGGTCAATGCAGCCTTCGACCGTCTCGGCGAGCGCTGGGACGCTCTGGAGGTCCTCGTGAACGCCGCGGGACCGGTCGACGTCGGGATCGGTGCCTTCGAGGGCCTCGACGACGACGAATGGCGGGCCACCTTCGACATCGGGGTGCTGAGCGCCGTCCGCACGGTTCGCCGCGCACTGCCGTTGCTGCGCCGTGGGTCGTTCTCGAGGATCGTGAACGTCTCGGCGCACTCCACCCGGCGGCAGAGCCCGGACCTCGTGGCGTATACGGCGGCCAAGGCGGCCCTGAGCAGTCTGACGAAGAACCTGTCCCAGGCGCTGGCTCCCGACGGCATCCTCGTGAACACGGTCTCTCCCGGATCATTCCTCTCGGAGGGGATGCAGGGGTACCTGCGGTCCCTCCCCCCGGAACGGGGAGTGGACAGCAACAGCCTGACCGACGCGATGCGGGTCATCGCGGAGGACTTCGGCCACCCGGCCTTTCTCGGGCGGGCCGGGAGTCCGGCCGAGATCGGGCCCGTCATCGCCTTCCTCGGCTCCCGGACGAACAGCTACATGACGGGAGCCGATGTGAACGTGGACGGCGGCTCCGACTTCACCTGATGCCGCCGAGGAGTTCGCCGGGCCGTGAGGCCGATCCTCGAGCACGGTCGCGCTACCCGTCTGTGGAGACCAGGGGAGCAACCTGGCCGCAGGACTCCTCTTGACGAACGACCGCTGCATAGAGTGTCGCGTTGTCCCGAGCGTCGGTGCGTCACCCATTTCGAGCGCTACCACATCGTCCGGTGTCGCAGCCCTCGCGCAGTCAGCGGGTGACGAGACCACCATCCGCGTGTACCACGGTGCCCGTCACGTAGCTCGACGCATCGGACGCGAGGAAGAGGGCCGGCCCCACCATCTCGTGGGCGTTCGCCACGCGCCGCAACAGGCAGGCACTGGCCATATGGGCTGTGGCTGCCGGTCCAGTGGCGCGCACCATGTCCGTATCGACAGAACCCGGAGCGAGGGCGTTCACCCGGACGCCGTCGGGGGCCAGGCCAGCGGCGAGCGCCTTGGTATACGCGACCATGGCGGCCTTGGCGGCGGCGTAGTGGGCGACGGTCGCGGAGAACAGCCACGCGCCCGCCGATACCACGTTGATCACAGACGCATGGTCCGAGTCTCGTAGGTAGGGAAGAGATTCTTGGACAAGGAAGATCGGGCCCTTGATATTGACGTCCATCGATTTGGTGACTCCCGCCTCGGTGAAGTTGCCGATGGGCTCCGAAAGTGCATTGGCCGCGTTGTTGACCACGACATCGATCGCACCGAATCGTTCCGCGGTGGCAGCCACGAGGGCACGCACATCCTCTAACGAGCCCATATGGCATCCGATACCCGCCGCGTCGATGCCTGCCGAACGCAGCACTTTCTCGGTTTCTTCGCACGCCTCGGGTTTTCGGCTTGCGACGACCACACGAGCACCGGCCCGGCCGAACCCCTCGGCGATGGCTCGCCCGATCCCGCGAGTGCCACCAGTGATCAGGGCCACCCGCCCGTCCAGGCGGAAGAGTCGGCTGACGTCGACACCTTCGCCAGCATCCACCTCGCCGACACTGTCGGTCTTTGCCACCGAGTCGATCATGTTTTCGGGTGTCCCTTCGTGTTCATGAGAGTTCCAGACCGAACTCGTGGCCGACGTCCACCGTCCCATCGGTGACATAACGTGCGGCTCTGGACACCGATTCCATAACAAGCAACCTTCTTTCGTGAAAGGTCGCATCGGAGGCCGATGTCAACGCGCACCCGTAGCCGACAAGAGGAGAAGAGAGTTCGTATATTATATTACCCGGGTGTGATCGACGAAGCAGCCATGGATGTGCACAGTGTGAGCTCCTACCACGTCGCCGCCACAGCCCATCAGGTGTCCGGTACCGCGTCATCACGATGAAGAGCCGTTCATGCAGAGCGTGGATCTTGGCGGCGTTTGATATGTTCAGCCGATGAACAGCCTGGTCATCCCGGATGATCTCAGTACCATCACCTATGCCGTTCGTGACCATGTCGCTCACGTGACGTTGAACCGGCCCGAAGTGCACAACGCGTTCAACGAGCGAATGCAAGATGAGCTCGCCGCCGTGTGGCGTCACCTTCGTGTCGACGATGAGGTACGGGTCGTTGTGTTGACAGGCGCAGGGAATCAAGCGTTCTGCACGGGAATCGATCGTGGCGATATTCCGACCGACGAAGAATTCGACCCCTTCACCTACGACGACCCGGGGCAGAAGATCGGGCCGAAGAGCCAGGGACTATGGAAGCCCGTGATTGCTGCGGTGAACGGCATGGCATGTGGTGGTGGGTTTTACCTCTTAGGTGAAAGCGACATCATCATCGCGGCGGCAAGCGCCACCTTCTTCGACCCACACGTGACCTACGGGATGACGGCCTCGTACGAGCCCATCCTGCTGACCGGCAGGATGGCGTTTGGGGACCTGGTACGAATGAGCCTCGTGGGGGTTCATGAGCGCCTTTCGGCGCAAACGGCCCGTGAGGCAGGACTGGTGTGTGAAGTTGTCGCGACGGAGGAGCTCCTCGAAACCAGTCGCTCGCTCGCAGAGGTCATCGCGTCACAACCGCCCACGAGCGTCCAGGCGACCCTGCGGACTCTGTGGGCGGCGCGGAGCCTTTCGCCGGAGCAAGCTCTCGGTCTGGGAAATGTCTTCCTGCAGCTCGGCACGAGCGCCCGGGCGCTCCGAGAAGGCCAGGAGCTCTTCGCACAGCAGAAGCGAAGAGAGTGGAAGCTTAGGTAACAGGCTGTAGGGCAGACGAGGAGTCGCGCACGGTGTCCCTCACCGCCGCTACGTGAGACGCGATCGCAGTTCTTGCTTGAGGACCTTGCCCATCGCGTTCCTGGGCAGCGCTTCGACGACTTCCAACTGCTCGGGGCACTTCTGGACGGCGAGGCCCTGGAGGCGGCAGTGCTCGCGGATGTCGGTCAGCTCAACCTCGCGTCCGCGCAGAACGACAACGGCCACGACCCGCTCTCCCGTGCGTTTGTCGGGTATTCCGAGCACGGCCGCATCGGCAACGGCGGGATGGCGGTAGAGCATTTCCTCGACCTCGACGACCGAGATGTTCTCGGCGTTACGGATGATGATGTCCTTGAGGCGACCCGTGATGCGGACGTTCCCTGCTGCATCGATCGTGCCGAGGTCCCCGGTGTGGAACCACCCACTGGCATCGATCGAAGCCTCGTCGAGCGCCGCATCGACATAGCCGGAGAAGCATTGGGGACCCCGAAGTTGAAGCTCCCCCTCTTGCCCCGTTCCGCATAGGTTGCCCCCTGCGTCCACAGCGCGCACCGAGACGCCCGACGCCGGCCGTCCGACGGACGTCGAGACGATCTCGGTGGCGTCAGTCGGTGCCGCAGACGTGGCATTGGGGAACTCGGTGAGGCCCCAGCTGCCCACCAGGGGCACGTCGAACATAGCCCGCATCTCATCGTGGATCTCGGTCGGGACGGGGGCACCGCCGAAGCACCCGAACCGCAGGGAAGGGAAAAGCGGCTGGTCACTGGCCGCGCGGGCAGCGTCCAGGTATGCCCGGAAGAACGGAACGGCGGTGCCCAGCACCGTGGGCTCGTACAGGGCCATCCGGCGTGGCGTTTCCGAGGGGTCGAAGGTCTCGAAGAGGACGAGGTGGACGCCACCGCGGAGGCTTGCGGCAAGGACCGAAGCGCCGCCGATGTGCGTGATCGGCCAAGGGATGGGATAGACGTCCTTCTCGCCTAGTCCCATCAGTTCGAGCAAGGCGTTGGCCGAGGCCATGATGCTGGCGTCGGTATGGCGGGCGCCCTTGGGATCGGCAGTGGTGCCTGAGGAGAAGTAGATCCAACGTGGACCGTCGGGTGATGGTGGTGGCGCGAGCGTGTCCGTGTCTGCAGCCGGCAGCCTGAGCTCCTTCCGTGATCCTGGAGCGCCTAGCTCGCTCAGATCGATCTCCATCACCTCAAAGCCACCAGTCCGTGCGAGCTCCCGCGCCATGGCCCCATGCTGGAAGCCTCGCCACTCCTCCGGTACGACGAGCAGCTCGGTGTCGACCTGCTGGGTTATGAACGACACCTCCCGCTCGCGCAGGATCGGGATCAATGGGTTCTGCACGGCGCCGATCCGTGTCAACGCGACGAGGAGCACCACGGCCTCGATCGTCGTTGGCAGCTGCCAGGACACAACGGTGCCGGTTCTGATTCCCCGAGCTGAGAGCGCGGCAGCCGTTGTCTCAGCTGCGTCGCGGAGCTGGGTTCGGGTCAACGACCGGCCGTGATCGTCGGATACGACTGGGGCCTCTGGTCGTTCCATGGCCGCCTCGACCATGAGCGCCCAGAAGGTCGATGGCAGCGTCGCCCCCATCGTCATGCTCAGCGGACTCGTCGATGGTAGCGGTCGAGCCGCATTTCGAGCATGATGGAATCTCCGGTCAATCGAGGGCGCCCCAGGACCGCAGGTGCTTCATGATAGAGAACTCGCGTTCGCGTCATATGTGCGTTCTATTGCCGTCGCCGAGGATGTTGGAGAGACTGAAATGATTGATGCGGCGGCGAGCGCTGCATCTGAGGCCGACACGCAACAGCTCAGTCAACTCCATCGCCGCCGGAGCTGACTGGTTGGCGGCGATGGTGCGTATCAGCGTCCGTAACCTCGGGATCCTTTCCGAAGATGAGGTCGATGCTCTCGCTCAGGTAGTCATAGACGCCTGTGATGGGCAGACGGCCGGCGGACCATGAACGCAACTGACTGTCGAGAACAGCGTCCATCGTTCGGACGATCGTCCGGGCGCGGCCGGGTTCCACACCGTCGAGCAGTTCCATGTAGACGCTGGTTGTCGTCTGGTCCAGCCTTTCGAGGATTTCTGTGGCAAAGGGGTCCGACGACAACTCGAGTGACGCGATGAGCCGGGCCAGCTGAGGCTGGTGCTGGAAAGCCCGAACCGAACGGTGGAGCGCCTCGGTGAGCTTCTCTCGCGGCGTCAGGCCTTGTGGGGGATGGCGAGCCAGGCTCGCCCGAAGCGTGGCCGCCCACTTGACGAGCACCTCTGCGAAGAGGTGCTGCTTCGACGAGAAGTAGTGGTACAGCGTTCCAAGCGCGACGTCGGCCTCCTCGGCCACATCCTTGATCTGGATGCGCTCGTACTCATTCCGCTCCAACAGCGCCAAGCCAGCGTCGATGATGCGCTGACGGCGTGCCAGTTGATCTTCGGTCAATACATTCGGCGATACCGGTTCCGCCATGTCAGGTTCGCCCCGCCGGTGCCCAGGCCGGTCCGTGTCGACGCACGTCAACCTTGGTGATGAAGTATCCCACTAGAAGTCGAGTCTAGCTTTGATAGGAGAATCCGCTAGTCTCTGGCCCTAGAAATATGCCGAAATATAATTCTAGTGAAGCGTGTGGCGGTGGAGGAAGCCGGTGAGGGGATGGAAGCCAGAACGATGGTGATGCGACCACTCGGAAGAGACGGATGAGCAGGTTCCCCTTCCCCGTGCCGTTTGGCTGGTTCAAGGTGGCCATGCCGGACGACGTCCCGGCGGCAACGGTCATCTCCCGCCGACTTTTCGGCACGGAAGTAGTGCTGTGGCGTGACGAGACGGGTCAAGTCGTCTGCCAAGAGGCCTTCTGCCCCCATCTGGGGGCTCACATCGGCGGCGGAGGCAACGTCGAGGGATCGTGTCTGCGATGTCCGTTCCACGGATGGGCATTTGATGCTGCGGGACGCAACGTGGACATCCCGTACGCCGAACGACCCAATCGCAAGGCCACGCTCAGGACCTATCCCACGCTTCAGCACGCGGGGATCGTCTTTGCTTGGTATCACCCCGACGCAGTGGATCCCCTCTGGGATCTGATGAGTATCCCAGAGTACGACGACCCCGAATACGGCGACTATCAGGTCTTCAATTTCACCGTGCGGACGTGTCTACAGGAGATGGCCGAGAACGGCTACGACCACGCGCACTTCCAGTTTGTCCATAGTCATCCCAAAGTGGGTACAGTCGAAAAGATCGAGTTCAAGGGGTATGACCGTACTGTGCTCACCTCACAACAGTTCCCGTCATCGAAGGGCCCCGTCGACGCCCGGATCGACATCTTCGGCCGGGGCCCTGGCTTTGCGGTGACTCGCTACCGTGGCCTCATCGAAGCTTCCCTCATTGGGTGCAGCACCCCGATCGACGATGAGACGTCCGATTTGTCGTTTCTGTTCACCTTGAGGAACCCAGAGAAGAATTCGCACGCAGATAACATCGCTCGTGCCTTCGTCCGCTCCGTCACCTCGGAAGTCGGACAAGACATCCCGATCTGGGAGAGGAAGCGATACCGGCCATCTCCTGCGCTAGCCCCGAGCGAGAAACCGATCACTCAGTTTCGAGGTTGGTTTCAACAGTTCTACGTGCGATGAGCCCAGGAGGAACGATGCGTGATGGAGGCCCGAGCGCCCGAGGTGAACAGGAATGAGCAGATTCCCCGGTCAACCTGACGACCTGCGTTGGGACCCATTCGACGAGTCGCTCAAGGACGACCCTCATCCGGTGTGGAAGCGGCTCCGCGACCAGACTCCGGCGTACTACAACGAGCAATACGACTTCTGGGCTCTCAGTCGATTTGAGGATGTCGAGAGAGCCCACCGGGACCCCCAGCGTTACAGCTCGGCACATTCCACCGTGTTGGAGAGCATGACCGAGGAGGCCCAAAGCGAGGGCATGATGATCTTCCTCGACCCGCCGGAGCACACCGCCTTGCGCCGTCTGGTGTCGAAGGCCTTCACGCCGCGCCGCGTCGCAGAGCTCGAGGAGGAGATCCGAAGCCTCTGCGCAGGTCTCCTTGATGCTCAGCAGGGTCAAGACAGCTTCGATTACGTGCAGGATTTCGGGGCCCGGCTGCCGGCCACGGTCATCGCTACGTTGCTCGGCGTACCACCGTCTGACCGCGAGGACGTCCGCCACCACATTGACGGTCTGTTCCATCTGGAGCCCGGGGTTGGCATGGCCAATGCCGCGTCCGCTCGGTCAGCGGTTTGGCTCTTCAACTACATCGGTCAGCAGATTGAGGACCGGGGACAGAAACCGCGGGATGACATGCTCACCGACCTGGTGCAGGCGGAGGTCCTTGGCAGCGATCGCGTGCCGCGGCGCCTCACCCCTCAGGAATGCACGGAGTTCGGGATCCTTATTATCAGTGCTGGCACGGAAACCGTGGCCCGCCTGCTGGGTTGGGCTGGACTGATCCTCGCCGACCATCCTGAGCAGCTGACCGCGCTGGCGCAGGATGCATCGCTGATACCCAACGCCATTGAGGAGCTCCTTCGTTACGAGGCTCCGTCACCCGTACAAGGTCGGTGGCTGACCGAAGAAGTCGAACTCCATGGGCATCTCATCCCAGCGAACTCAAAGGTGCTCTTGCTGACGGGTTCAGCGGGGCGCGATGAACGTGTTTATCCCGAAGCGGATCAGTTCGACATTCGCCGCAACTTTCGATTGCACGTCGCATTCGGGTACGGAATCCACTTCTGTCTGGGAGCAGCACTGGCCCGCATGGAAGGCAAAATCGCGCTGGAAGAGACGTTCAAGCGCTACAAGACTTGGACCGTGGACAAGGAGCGCTCCGTTCCTCTCCATACCAGCACCGTGCGCGGCTACCAGAAGCTGCCCATTCGCGTCTAGCGCCGCGGTTCTCAGGCGGGGCATCCCAGTGAGCCTGCGGCGGGGTGCCGGCGCAGGATTGGCCCAGGACGGATGGCGTCCACCTTAACGGCACCGATTAGATATAATATACGCAATGACCACCACGCTCGAAGCAGACGTCGACAAGATCCCTTGGATTGTGGACCTGGACGCGCACGTGGTCGAGCCGCCTGATGTGTGGTCGAGCCGTCTACCAGCCCATTTGCGAGAAGCAGGCCCTCATATCGAGTACATGCCCGGAGGGGTGCCCCGACTGGAAGGCGCGTCGTACATTGAGGCTCCCGGCACCCACGGCCCGCCGGTTGCCTGGTGGTGTTACGAAGATCATCGGGCTTCGGTCAAGCGCACCATTGCCGCGGCCGGCTTCCCGGCCGAGGAGGTGCTGCTCAAAGGAGTCACCTACGACGAGATGCGCCCAGGTTGTTGGCAATCCAAGGCGCGTCTGGAGGATATGAGCCTCAACGGAGTGCAGGCCCAGCTCTGCTTCCCGAACTACCCCAGATTCTGCGGGCAGCAATTCCTGTGGGGCAAGGACCGCACACTCGCGCTGTTATGTGTCGAGGCGTACAACGACTGGATGGTGGAGGAATGGTGCGGTTCGAGCAACGGCCGGCTACTGCCGCTGTGCCTGATCCCGCTCTGGGACGTTGATCTCGCCGTCGCTGAAGTCACGCGGAACGCGTCGCGCGGTGTACGGGCCGTGGCCTTCAGTGAGCTGCCGACCTTCCTGGGACTCCCGAGCATCTACTCGGGCTACTGGGATCCGCTGTTCCGGGTCTGCCAGGAGACTGGGACCGTGATCTGCATGCACGTGGGTTCAGGCACCAAGACTCCACAAACCTCGCCCGACGCACCGGACGCAGTGCCGGCCACCATCCTCTTCGGGAACAGTATTGGCGGGATGTCCGACTTCATGTTCTCCGGCGTGCTCGAGCGCTTCCCGCAGCTCAAGCTGCTTTTCGCGGAATGCCAGATCGGCTGGATCCCCTACCTGCTCGAGCGGGCGGATGATGTGTGGTTGACCCATCGAGGCTGGAGCAACTCCCAGCTGTACTGTCCCGAACCGCCATCCACGTATTACTACCGGCAGATCTGGAGTTGCTTCTTCAAGGACCCTGTTGGCATGGAACTTCTCGACCGCGTCGGTCCGCGCAATGTGGTCTTCGAGACTGACTATCCCCACCAAGATGGCACCTGGCCGCACTCTGTGGAAGCGGCAGCTGAGCAATTCGGTCACAAAGCCGCGGAGATCGTGAACCGCTTGGCCCGGGAGAATGCCATCGAGTTGCTTGGACTCGACTTCCCGCTGGTGGCGCCGCGCGGGTGAACGGCTAGGCGGTCGCCTTGGCCGCCATCGTCCCCATGTCCACACCTTTGCCGGTTCGCTCGAAACGGCCCTGATCGTACGAGCGGATGGATACATCGTGTCCGGCCGCTTCAGCTCGAAGCGCACTCACCGTGCATCGCTCCCGTGGTCGATGAGCCAGCGGATCGAAGGAGTACCAGCGGCACGCATTTGCCCAGGTGATCTTCTCCAACTCATCGTCCGGAACCCCGGCCGCCACGCCAGCCAGCTCTTCGGGGGCATTTGGCCATGACGAGTCGGAGTGAGGGTAGTCGCACTCCCATGCAATGTTGTCGATCCCGATCTGATGACGAAGTTGGATCCCGATCGGATCCGAAATGAAACAGGTGAGGAAGTGCTCGCGGAACACCTCGCTGGGCAACCTGCCGCCGAAGTCCTGCCCGGTCCACTTGTGGTGCATCTCATAGGTGCGGTCCACCCGGTCAAGAAAGTAGGGAATCCATCCTGTGCCCCCTTCGGACAGGGCGATACGAATGTCTGGGAAGGTCTTGATCACGCGAGACCACAGCAGGTCTGCCGCAGCGCTGCAGATGTTCATGGGCTGCAGGGTGATCATCACGTCAACTGGGGCATCCGGAGCCGTCACGGCAAGCTGTCCTGACGAGCCGAGATGGATCGACAACACAACCTCCTCGTCGCACAGCGACTTCCACAGCGGGTCCCACGAGGCGTCATGAAAGCTTGGGTAGTTGAGCGCGGCCGGGTTCTCGGTGAACGTCAACGAGTGGCAGTCTTTGGCGGCCACTCGGTGCACTTCTTCCGCGCAGAGCACGGGATCCCAGAGGATGGGGAGCGCCATCGGGATGAATCGGCCGGGGTACGAGCCGCACCACTCGTCGATGTGCCAGTCGTTGTAGGCACGCAGGACGGCAAGTGCGAGCTCCTTGTCACGACAGGCGGCGAAGAGGCGCGCACTGAAGCCGGGAAAGGAGGGAAAATTCATCGAACCGAGGACTCCGCCGGCATTCATGTCCTTGATGCGCTCGTCGACATCGAAACATCCGGGTCGCATCTCCTCGAATGCCGTCGGCTCGATGCCATATTCCTCTCGAGGCCGACCAGCCACGGCGTTCAAACCGATGTTCGGGATGGTGTGCCCATTGAACACCCATACGTCGCTGCCGTCGGGGAGCCTTTTCACACTGGGTGCCCTGTCCTGAAACTTGGCAGGCAATCGGCCCTCGAAGAGGTTGGGCGGCTCGACGAGGTGGTCGTCCACACTGACCATGATCAAGTCGTCGGCGTGCATGGCGTTCCTTCCTGCGTAGGTTCTGAACTGGTGTGAAGGCTATTTGGCATTATCGAACCACAGTGACCAACGGCATCCGCACGGCCCGTGCCCAACGACGAGCAGAAAATCAGTTTCGACAGCGGCCGCAATGATCTCAGTCCTTTCGTGCTCACTCCGCGGGTTCAAAGAGACCCTCGAACTCCAGCTTTGCGTCGCGCACCCGGCCATAAAGCAGCCAGTCGCCTCGGAACATTCCATGCTCATGAGGCGCGGCAGCTATGTGGGTACGCGGTCCACCTGTGGCACTCGGCATGAATCGGATTCTCTCCAGCCCGTCCTTGAGCCCGGGTCCTGAGAGCGTGGGTGCGCGGAAGAGGCCCTCAGTCAGCACGCGAGCCGTGTCATACGCCAAGACGGGGATGGCGTTGGGCCACATCGGCGGATCCTCACCATGTCGCTCGACAAACCGGCGATGAAATCCCTCGACCAGCGAGTTGTTCGGGTCGAACTGGTCGATTCCCACCCAGCCCTCGAACTTCTCGAAGCCCATCAAATAGAACATGAAGGACGTCCCCATGATGCGCGGGGGATCCCACGACAGTTCGTCCAGCGCCTTGCGCAAGAGACCTTGCGCCGCCAGCATGCCGTAGCCCATGTAGCAGAGGGCATCTGGATTCGACTGCCGAAGGTTGTCCAGGTTCTCCGTCAGATTCGCCGGCTGCTGACTGACGGTCTCGAGCGAGACAATTTTCAGATTGTGCCTGCGGCACTCTTGTCGGAAGAAGCGAAAATATTCTTCGCCATTGGGTGAGACCTCGCTCAACACAGCGACGCGTTCGTACCCGTGACGCGCAAGCCACGCGACGCACAGAGCGGCATCACCGCCACAATCACCATTTCCGAGTCGGAAGCAGTAGTCGCCGGCCAATCGTTCAGTACCCGCCCAGCTGATCAGCGGGACCTTGAGCTCGTTGGCGAGCGGGGCAGCGATGATCGCGTTGTCGGAGCTGTACGCACCGGCGATGCCAATACAGCCCTGGTCGACGAGGTACTTGAACCCATCCGCAGTGTTGCGAGCCGAGCCGCGTGGCAAGCCGTTCTCCGCGTGGAGCACGAATTCGACTGGACGGTCGAGCAATCCCTGCTCGACCGCCTCATCGAAGGCCATCCGGTGGATCTTGTTGTAGCCGCCTTCCGGGCCGTCGAGCGCCGAGCCCAGCCACCCGATCTTTATCGGGTCTGGGGACCCCGCCCAACCCTTCTCACTGTCTGCCATCACCGGACTCCTCACATTCGCGTGCAGGCATGCCATCCCGCACTGGATCTGATCTCATCACCATCGCATCCTGCCCAAGGCATCACCCGAACCCAGATCATCGACCTGTCACCGGGCTGACCCCCTGGTCCTTGCCGACACGGGGTAGGCAGGGACCCCAACAAATATAATGTATACAATTATGCTCGGCCGGAGGGCCGGGACGGTGAGAAGCCCTCGGAAAGGATGCTCCCGTGTCTGAGCCGTTGACCCACCTCCTGACCGTCAGTGGGCTCCGCAACGTGGAGCAGAGATTGGCCGTATCCGATTGCCCCGCGAGGCCGTCTCTTGCCGTGGCCGGGTCATGACGGCGCTCGAAGACGGCCTGGCGGACCTGTTGACCGCGCACCCTTTTTCCGATGGTGAAGACCTGATCAGCACCGTGGACCGGACCGTCACGGCGGGCACCGCGCGTGTCGAAGCCGCCCGAATCGGCGCACGGCTGCGGTCCGCGGGGGTCGAGCCCGGTCAGGCGGTGGTTGTCCAGCTGCCCAATGGGCCCGAGTTCGTCTTCGCCATGTTCGGGGTCTGGCTGGCCGGGGCGGTGTTCGTGCCGGCCAACCTACGGCAGCCACAGGCCGAGCTGGACCATGTTCTGGCATCCACCGCCCCGGCCGCCGTGATCGATACCGCCGGAGTCCGCCTCTCGGAGGTTCCGCCCACTCGCTACGAGCCCGACACGGCCTTTGTCACCTGGACGTCAGGAACCACGGGAAAGCCAAAGCCCATCCTTCAGACGCACACCGGATACCTGGAGCTGCTCGACCGCGTCCTCGGTCCGCTGCGCGGCCGGCCGGCCGATCCGGCCCGTCCTCCATCGCCGAACCTGGTGCCGGTGTCTCTGGCGCTCAATGCCGGCATCTACAACGTCCTGTTCGGTCTGCGGGCCGGGGCTTCGCTGGTGCTCATGGACCGCTTCAGCACTTCGGAGTTCGCGACGCTTGTCGGCCGCTTCTCCATTCGGTCAACCGTCTTGCCCCCGGCCGCCATGGTGATGCTCGCCGACGACGCCGGTGTCACCGATCTAACACCGCTGCGTTACGTGCGGAGCATCACCGCACCGCTCTCGCCCCTGGCGGCTCGCCGGTTCTCCGACAAGTTCGGCGTGACGGTGCTGAATGGCTACGGGCAGGCCGAGATCGGAGAGGTCATCGGATGGACCGCGGCCGACGCTAGGGATCACCCGGAGAAGATTGGCGCGGTTGGCCGGCCTCACCCCGGGGTGGCGATCAAGGTGGTGGGGGAAGACGGATCGCCGACGCCAGCCGACACGGTTGGGGAGTTGCTCGTGAAGCCGCCGCGGATGGCCTCGGGATACGCAGACGGAGAAAGTCTCGAAGATCGACTCGATCCGGAGGGATACGTGCGCACTGGAGACTTCGCCCGCGTTGACGATGACGGCTTCGTCTGGATCGAAGGCCGGGTCGGCGACGTGATCAACCGCGGAGGGAACAAGGTGTTTCCGGGGCAGGTCGAAGAGGTCCTCCTGCTCTCACCCAGTGTGAGCGAGGTGGCCGTGGTCGGCCTACCCGATGAGCGCCTGGGTGAGGTGCCGCTCGCCTTTGTCGTCGGTGATGCGCCGGACGCGGAGCTTGATCGACTCTGTCGGGACCACCTGGTGGCCTACAAGATCCCTGTCGCGTTCCGGCACGTGGACGAATTGCCGAAGAGCGAGGTCGGCAAGATACTGCGTCGGGAACTCGTCGCCATGGCAGCGCCTGGCGACCCTTCAGTTCAGAAGGGATGAGTCACGGGTTCGGCGCGGCACCGGCTTCAACCGTCCCAGTCCTCGGTACGGTCGGCGCGAGACGGCTGTCGACCCAGACGCATCGGCGAGAGCGCCGCCTCCACCAGCAGGATTCGGCTCGTACGTTCGGTCAGCGCCAGGTTCTGTGCCTCGAGCTCGACCAGTCCCCGGTCATGACGGCGCGCCCTCTCGCGGTCGGCCCAGTCCTGCCAGGTAGGGACCGCCCAGAGCAGGAAACACTCGCGGTCGTCGACCAGGGCCGTCTCCCAGGCTCCGGCCAAGACCCACCCGAACTCGCGCATCACCGGGATGACATCGCAGTGGATGAAGTCCAAGTAGCGCGCCGAGCTCCCTGGCGGCATCTGGATCTGCTCGTGCGCGTAGACCTCACCTCGTACTCCCGCTGAGCAGGCTTGCTCAATGGTGGGCATCCACGGCGCCGGGAGGAGCAGGCGATCCACGCCCCCCGCTCTCAGCTCGGCCGCAGCCGCCCACCACGCAGCCAGCTTGGGATCCTGTAGATCGCGATGCCCCAGCTCGTGCGCGAAGGACCGGGCCAGGCCGTCGAACCCATCCTCCTCCCAGAGGTTGACCACCTGCGGCCATCGTCCGGTGCTGCCGACGACGCCCCACACGCCATAGCAGAGCTGGTGCCGCTCCTCCTGTGCCGTGGGGCTCCAGTTCGCAGTCATGTGGTACATGTAGCGCCCTCGGTTGTGCCCGATGATGTCGATGTACTCGTGGATGTAGACCTTCTCGTTCACGGGGGACACCTCGTCGCTCACGGCTGACCTTCAATGGCAGGAGCGAAGTACGGAAGGGTGATCTCGTCGGATGCCGGATGGAATTCCATGGCGAGCCGCATGTCCTCATGCAATGCGTCCGGCTCGCATCCGATGACAGCGCTCATCATCCACACTCCTTCGTCCAGGCGGACCACGGCCGGGGCGTACGGCATGCGGCCGGCGTCGGTGAGCGTGCCCAGTACCCCAGCCAGCGCGATCGAGGTCGAGTCGTGGTCCGGAAGCTGGTGCGCCTGCACCGTGTTGTGGACACCTGCGATGGCGACACCGCGAAAAGGGTGCGTGGGCACGTGGCGATTCGGGCGCTCGACTTCTCGACCGTCAGGCTGTGGCTTCCGCCGACTCAAATAGAGAGCGCTCCCGGAACAGCTGTGCCACCTTGTTTCCCACGTTCCGCATCATCTTGACGTACTCGACAGATGCTTTGTCCCCGTCCCCCTGCTTCATCGCCCGCGTAATGGCGGCCAGCCCCCGACTCTCCACATCCACCGCCTCGGGCACTTCCTCGAAGAAGTTGCCGGGAACCAGTGCGGACATGGCTCGAAGTGCCACGTTGATGCGGGGCGATGCCGCGCCCTTCACGATCAGGCTGTGAAATGCGATCGAAAGGTCGTAGTGGTCGTCCGCCGTCGTGGCCTGCGCGAACTGGGTCTGTATTGCGCCGAGTTGCTGGGGGAGGTCGTCTCCGGCACGCGCCAACGCACGCTTTGCTGCAAACCCATAGATCAAACCGAACAACTCATAGTGGTCCTGGACGGTTGGCTCATCGAGCGCATTGATGAAGGCACCCCGGTGCATCTCGTTGGTGACCCAGCCCTCGCGCTCGAGTACGATGAGTGCCTCGCGCACTGGTATCCGGCTCACGCCGAGGTCGTTGGCAATCGCATCCTGTGGAACCCGCATGCCGGGGCGCAGCTCGCCCTCGAAGATCAACCTCCGGATATGCGAGGCGATGTACTCCCCACTGGGTGTGCGGACGATCTTTGCCTCACCACTTCCGTTCGATCGGCCCTTGGCTGCAGCGCGGGAACTGTCAGTGGGCGATGGCATACGTATATCTTATGCGACCTTGCATCCCAACCGGCGCTTTCGCTGCTGCGTTGGCACGCAGTACGGCGTGGCGGTTGCACCGGACAGGCGGATGCCGTCCTGCGGAACCGACGACATGATAAAATATACAATCTGACGAGTGGGACACTTGGCCGAGGTGCTCGTGTGCAATGACCAAAGGGGGGTCGACCAGGTGGGCGACCCCCGGGAGGAGACAGGTGGCCCGGTCATGCCGCCCCCACGGATCGCATGAGCCGATGACGGAATCGCTCACGGTCCCCGGCTCCACCAACGACGACACCGGAAGCCTCCTGTCGGTGCCAGCGAACGCCTCCGTCGACGAGGTCGTCGAGACGGTGCGAGCCTGGATTGCGTCGACGGTTCCGACGGCGTGGGTCCAGGCCGGCCGTCGGGGAGGACCGGCCGCGGTCCGAGAAGTCAGAACCAGGGCCGAATACGAGGCGTGGTACCCCGTCTTCGGGAGATCCGGGTTGGTGGCTGCCACCTGGCCTCGCGCCTACGGCGGGCTCGATCTCTCCCCCGACGCTGCCCGACGGGTCGAACAGGAGCTCAGCCCGTTCAACCTCGGGCGTCTCAACCCGCTTGGACTCAACCTGGCTGCACCCGCTCTGTTCGCGCACGGAACCGAGGAGCAGCGACTTCGTTTTCTCCCTCCGATCGTTCGCAACGAGGAAGCCTGGTGCCAGCTTTTCAGCGAGCCGGGTGCCGGTTCCGACCTCGCGTCCCTGGCCACAAGGGCCGAGCGCGATGGGGATGGCTGGGTCATCACCGGTCAGAAGGTGTGGACCACGTGGGCACACCTCTCTGACTGGGCTGTGCTCCTCGCCCGCACCGACGTCGACGTGCCCAAACGCCAGGGACTGACGTATTTCCTCATCCATCTGCACCAGCCCGGCGTCG
>Ga0116215_1000673_pt1 | contig 25197 bp, 21 predicted proteins | sample Sb_taG_7_FD_89698 | JGI IMG/M metagenome (GOLD analysis project Ga0116215, IMG submission 89698) | Peat soil microbial communities from Weissenstadt, Germany - Sb_50d_2_FS metaG | ecosystem: Environmental > Terrestrial > Soil > Wetlands > Peat | place: Germany: Weissenstadt | collected 2010-09-21
AGTGGTCGATGCGAGCGTGGCGAGCTGCCGCAGGGCCGCCACGCGGTCCGGCCCCGCCGTGTGTGGGAGGCGGAGCAGCGCTTGGGACCGGCCTACCGTCGTCACCCCGGTGTGAGCGACCTGCTCGGCCGCCCCCGAGAGGTCCTGCACGGAGCGCAGCTGGCGCCCGGCCACCGGGAGGACGTCGACCGGCCAGAGCAGGGGTGATGACAACAGGCCGTGCGCGGTGCTGAAACTCGCTTGGGCGGCGCGGAGGGGCCCGACCGGCGCACCGGACAGGACGCCGTTGGCCGAGAGGCCTCGCCGGGCCGTCTGAACCGCCGCCTCGCCCTGATGGATGTGCCGGGCGGCCACCACCACGTCGACGACGACGGCCACCGCCCAGACCGCCACGAGCACCCCGATGGCGGTTGCGATCTTCCGCCGGGTGGTGAAGCGACGGCGCACCGGTGTGCTGCTCGGCGCGGACCGGGTCGGGAGCTGCGCCTCGGCGCTCGGTCCCCCCGGGTCGCCGTTCTTCACCGGAGGGAGCGTACTGCCGGGCCCCTCGGGGTCGACTGCACCCTCGCGCCCGTTGGCCCGATGAGCTTGTATCGGCCCCGTGTGGCCGGGGCCCACCGGGTGAATTGTCGCGCCATTGTCCCGTCCCCAGGCGTGATTATGACCTTTGGCTCTGCCCGCCGACCGGATATCCCTGGGATGATGATCAAGGCGGCTTAGTGTCTTGGCGATATCTTCGTTGAGGGGTACAAGTGGCTCTTTGGATCGAGCGCTCGTGGAGCGGAAGAGGTGGAGGAGATCAAGATGAAGAAGAGGAGTAAGGCACGACGACGACTGCTCTCTGCAGCGTGTGGTCCCGCCCTCGGTGTGCTGTTCGCGGTACCCGTCGGAGGGCTCCTGGCCGGAGCCGCCGGAGCGGACTCGAGTTGTTACGCGGGCTGCACGTCCCCGGCGACCGGCATCACGAACTCGTCGGGGAGCGCGCCCACCACGCCGTCCAGCGGCGGGGTGACGACCTCACCGGGCGGACTGGCTTTCACCGGAGCTGACATCGAAGAGATGGCGCTCATCGGTGTGGCGGCCATCGGCGTCGGTGCCGTGCTCGTCCGCAGTCGTCGCCGTACCGCCTGATCCTCGAAGTTCTCGGCGAGAGGGAGCAGCGGATGTCGGCGGTGACAATTGGCAGTGACATGCAGCGTTGGCAGTGGGCTCAACCGGAGTCGGCTGCAGGCTCGCGACGTCGACTCATCGCCCACACCAGCGGCGAGGCGGTGGCGGGGACGGACCTCCTGGTCCTGGCGGTTGCCGTCACGCTCTTCGCACCCAGTGTGCTGCGGTGGTCGGTCGCCGTCTTTGTCCTCGGGGTGCTTGCGGTGTGCGCGTTGCGGGGTCAGTACGCATCACGTATCACGCTGAGCGTGAGCAGGGATGCCGGGCCGTTGGCAGTGGCGGTCACCGTGCCGCTCATGGTGATTGCGATCTTCGACGGGTTCGACACGCAGGTCCGCCCGTTCGTGTTGGTGGGTATAGCCTCGCTGTGTCTGCTCCTCCTCGGGCGGGCCTGTGCCTACGCCGGCATACGGCGCGCCAGGACCAAGGGGGCCTTCCCTCAAAGGGTCCTTATCGTTGGAGCCGGGCAGGTGGCGGAGCGCTTCGCAGATGTGCTCGAGGCGCATCCGAGTTACGGGCTGCACCCGATCGGGCTTCTCGACGACTGCGCTGACGACTCACTGTCCCGTCCGGTGCTGGGTGGGATCGACCAGCTCGACGATGTCCTACGGAAGCATCACATCGACCGGGTCGTGCTCGCATTCGGCGTGAACCGCGACCCGGACCTCGTGCGTGTCATCCGATCCTGCGAGAACGCCGACGTGGATATGCATGTCGTCCCCCGTTTCTTCGAGCTGGGTCTTCAGGCCGCAGCGCGCGACGTCGACATGGTGTGGGGGTACCCCCTCGTGCGCCTACGGCGGTCGACTACGCGATCCTCGTCCCGCCGGCTCAAGCGGGCCATCGACTCCGGCATCTCCGCCGTGATGCTGATGGTCACCGCGCCGCTCTTCGCATTGATCGCGCTGAGCGTGAAGCTCTCCAGCCCTGGCCCGGTCTACTTCCGCCAGCGTCGCATCGGGAAGAACGGGCGCGACGTGGAGGTCTTGAAGTTTCGCTCCATGCGAGTGAACGATGAGTCGGACACCCAGTGGAGCGTCGACGAGGACGCCCGCGTCACGAAGATCGGCCGGTTCATGCGCAAGACGTCGCTGGACGAACTGCCGCAGCTCTGGAACGTGTTGCGCGGCGACATGTCGCTCGTGGGCCCGCGGCCCGAGCGGCCCTACTTCGTCGAGAGGTTCGAGCAGGAAGTCCCCCGATACGGTGATCGGCACCGGGTCCCGGTGGGGCTGACGGGGCTGGCCCAGGTCAGTGGGCTCCGGGGTGACACTTCCATCCAGGACAGGGCCTGGATGGACAATCACTACATCGAGAACTGGTCAGTCGGGGGGGATCTGGCCATCCTGGCACGGACGGCCGGCGCCATGATCAAGCAGGTCCGGGACTAAAGCGCCGGAGACGTTGGATTCCCACACACGGGGTGGGGAGCGCCGCGCACCTCTCGGACGATGATGGCGAGACCGGTACGCAGCGCTGGCGGTCGGCATCGCGGCAATGCTGTCGAGCGGGCTGCCTCGGAGTAGCGGCACCTCCCCGGCTCCAGCGTGACGGCTGACCGCTCCGGCTCCCGAGCGTTCCGGGGCATGGGCAGGGTTGAATAAGGTACGGCGGTGAGCCGGCCGCGCCTGGGAACGAGCGCCGCGGTGGGTGCACTGGTGACCGGCGCCACCGCCGGCCACCTTCTCTATCCGGCATGGTTGGCGTGGCGCACTCGCGGCGGGCGCGGCAGGGCCGCCGCCGCGCCCGCGCCGCCAGTAACGGGAGCGTTACCCAGCCTGACGGTTCTCGTGCCTGCCTTCCGTGAGGCCGGGGTGATCGCGGACAAGGTCGACGACCTCCGGGCCAACGGGTACCCGGGCCCGCTCGAGGTCCTGGTGATCGCCGACGGGGATCCCGAGACCGCGGACGCGGCGGAGCGAGCCGGTGCCCGCGTGCTCACCGGCTCGGAGCGACTCGGCAAGTCCCGGGCCCTCAACTGGGGCTTCGCGGAGACCGATACCTCTATCGTGGTCCTGAGCGACGCCAACAACCGCCTCGCCCCAGGCGCGCTCGCCTTCATGGTCGAGCACTTCGCCGACCCGCGGGTGGGTGCGGTGGCCGGCGAGAAGCTCGAGGACGACGGCGGAGGGGGCGAGAGCCTGTACTGGAGGTTCGAGTCGTGGCTGAAACGGCGTGAGGATCGTCTCGGCACGACGATCGGCCTAGTCGGCGAACTCTCCGCGATCCGGGCCGAAGCGTGGCGGCCGATCCCCGACGACGTGGTCAACGATGATTTCTGGGCCGTCCTCGACATCATCGAACAGGGCTATCGGGTCGCCTACGAGCCGCGGGCTCGCGCGATCGATCCCGCCGTGGCGTCGCTGTCGGCCCAGTGGGAGCGCCGGACCCGCATCGTCTCAGGTGGGCTGCAAGTCCTCGTACGCCGGCGTCGTCAGCTGCGGCCGTCGGCAGGGCTCGTCGCCGCGGAGCTGTGGGGACACCGCCTGGTTCGTCTCACCGTGAGCCCCCTCTCCCATCTCGCCCTGCTTGCCCTGTCGGTCACCAAGTTACGCTCGAGCGCATTGGCCCGGGCATTCCTCCTGGCCAATCTGTGCGCCTGCGCCGGGCTGGTGGCTGGGACCCGGATGGCCCAGCCGCCGGTGCCGGACGAATCGACCGGACACGCCCCGCACCACCTGCTGGCCGTCGCGTTCTCGGGAGCGGGGCAGGTCATGTTCCTGCAGGCAGTCGCGCTGGGCGGCATGGTGCGATACGCGCGCGGTGACCGGCCGACCATGTGGTCGACTGTGGAACGATGAACGGCGTCGCAACGCGGGGGGGCACTCGCGCAGGCGTGCACCGTGCGTCGGCTCGGGCGGGGGCGGAGCGGTGAGGACGCTCATGGTGACCAAGTTTCTTCCGTTGCCGGACAACAACGGGGGGCACCAGCGTTCGCTGGCGATCGCCCGCCGCCTCGCCGGGCTGGGCGATCTCGTGCTGTGCGGGTATGACGACGGCAGCGCGGACAGATCGGGTCTCCGCGACCTGGGGATCGACGTGCGGGCCGTCCCGTGGCGGCTGACTCCGGGGAGGGTGGCCCGAGGGGTCGTCAAGGCGCGCAGCGTCTCGGCGGGACGGTTCTGGAGCACAGCGATGGTCGAGACCGTCCGCAGCGCAGCTGACGCGATGGCCATCGACCTGCTGCAGGTCGAGTACCAGCAGATGGTGCCGTTCGTGCTCGACCTCCCGGCGAAGATGTCGGTCCTGGATCTCCACAATGTGGAGTCGGCCCTCGTGGCCAGCTACGCGCACACCCGGCGAGGTGTCCGTGCCGCGCTGCTCCGTTCGGAGGCCGCTGCCCTCAGGCGGATGGAGCGGCGGACGATCGGGGAGTTCGATCACGTAGTCGTGGTCAGCGAGCGGGAAAGGTCGAGGCTGACCGCCGGAGCCCGCTCCGTCCTGGTGTGCCCGAATGGCAGGGAGCCATCGGTGGTGCTGCCCGACGCTCCGGACGCGACCGTGGCCTTCGTGGCCACCATGGGATGGGCCCCCAACGTCGATGCTGCGGTCTGGCTTGGCCGCGAGATCTGGCCCGAGGTGCTGACGCGGGTGCCCCACGCTCAGCTCCTGCTGGTGGGCAAGGATCCGGCCCCGGCGGTGCGCGCCCTGGCGGGCGACAACGTGGAGGTCACCGGGACGGTCGCCGACGTGACTCCCTACCTCGCGCGGTCCCGGGTCGTGCTGGCGCCGTTGCGGGCAGGCGGGGGGACCAGGCTCAAAATCCTGGAGGCGCTCGACGCTGGCCGTCCCGTCGTGGCGACATCCGTGGGCTGTGAGGGGATGGAGGACCTGGCGGGCCGTGGCGTGGTCGTGGCCGACACGGCCGCCGGACTTGCCGAAGCCATCGCGGGCCTCCTGGTCGACCCCGCCCATGCCTCCGCGCTCGGGCGGGCGGGACACGACGCCGTGGCGGCGGACCACACCTGGGATGTCGCCCTGGCGCCGCTGCTCAAGGCGGTGCACTCGTGTTGAAGGTGATGGAGGGAGGCATCCTCCTCGGACTTGCGGTCGGGGTCGTCGCGCTCTTCGTCCGCTGGGAGCGCGAGGGCAAGGAGCAGCTGGCGCCGCTCGTGCTCCTCGGCCTGCTGGTCGTGGAGGCCACGATCTACGCCGACCCGAACGCCCTACCGCGCAGCATCTTCCACCCCGGTTCAGGCTCGACGCAGCTGCGGCTGCCCGAGATCTACATCACCCTCGCTCTGGTGGCCCGCCTGATCGCGCGGGGGAGGCCCACCCGGATCGGCCTTCCGGCCGGCCTCTGGTTGGCTTTCGGCGCCTGGATGACGGTGGGCGCGGTGGATGGAGCGCTGTACCACAATTTGATATCGGTCGACCTTTACGAGGCCAAGAGCATCCTCTACATCGTTGGGGCGTACGCGCTGGCCGCGGGAGTACCGGTGCGCCGGTACCTCGACAGCGGGGGCTTGTTCAAGCTCGGCGCCCTGTGCGTTGCATGTGCGTCGGTCGTCGACCTCATGACGATTGCGCACATCAGCGTGAACATCAAGCTGCCGGTGCTCCCACTGCAGGATTTTGGAGGAGTCGGCGCGGAGACGGCGGCCCTCCTCCTCGCCATCGGGACCATGTGCTTCCTCTGCAGGCTGGCGTCCGAAACCGTCCGGATCCGCCATGTCCTGGCGCTGGTCCCGTTGGTGGCCTGTGTGGTGCTGGCCAATCAGCGCGCCGTGCTGGTGAATCTGGCCGTGGTGGTGTCGGCGGTGCTCGTGGTCCTCGTCGTCACGTACCGCCACGGCATCGCCCGACGCCTTCACGTCGGGTTGGGGCAGTTGGCGCTCACGCTCCTCGCCGTCGTCGCGGTGGCCATGGTGATCGTGGTCGTGCCGTCCGCGGTCGACCAGCAGCCAGCACGGATCCCACTGGCCTCGACCTTCCAAGGACTCTTCCATAGCCAGGCGAAGGTGGAATCGGCCCAGGACCGCTTGAACCTGGCCGCGTCGGTGGAATCCATGATCCCCCAGCATCTGCTCATCGGGTGGGGTCTGGGGGTGGAATTCCAGTACTACGAAACCGGGAGTCGCACGGAGCTGACAATCCCTTACGCACACAACGTCGTGCTCGACCTGTGGCTCCGGCTCGGCCTCATTGGCCTCGTGCTCTTCGTCGTCGCGCTGGCGGCCTCGCTCATCGGTGGCCTCCAGGCGTGGCGGCGACATCCCGAGCCGATGACGGCGGCTCTGGCCCTGGCCCTCGTGGCGGTGCTGGCGGGCCTCATGGCCACGGCGCTGCTCGAGCCCCTCCTCGACGAGTACCGGTTTGCCACCCTGTTGGGTGTGAGCCTCGGCATGCTGCGTGCCGCCGTCACATCCATGGACCCAGGGTCCCGACTGCCGAGCTGGCGCTTGGAGGCGACCCGCTTGAAGGCTGTGGCGGGAGGTGTGAAGTGGACCTAGCCATCGATCAGCGTCCATTCCATTGGTCCCGTCGGTGGGACGGAGCTGACTGTGCTCCAGGTCGCACGCGAGGCACTCGTGACCGGCCGTCCAGCCCCGGTCTCCCGGACGGCCGGGAGTCCCGAGATCTCACGGGAGAGTTCGAGCGGTTCCTGATGGAGCCGGGCGATGCCGGGGTGGTCGCTTCCGCCCTGGAGAGCCTCGTAGGCTGGCAGCAGCGTGAGCCCATGCTGAACGGTTGTTGCAGCTCTCATATTCGGGATGACTTCTCACTCGACCGGCTGGTGGAGGGTGTGGAGCGGTCGCTCACTGCAGCCACCGAAGAGCTACGAGGAAAGGGTGGGGCGTGGACCTGAGACAGATAGTGCGCACCGTGCGCGCCCACTGGATCGTTGCTCTCGTCACCTTCCTGGTGTGCGTGTTAGTAGGCGCTGCCTTCGCGGTGCTGCCGGCGAAGCAGTACCAGGCCACGGTCGTACTGCTGGCGCAGCCGCCGGCGGGTTCCACGGACCCGGGGTCCGATGTCAACGCCATCCAGATCGAGATTCCCCAGATCGTGGTGGAGGCCGACAACCCGATCGTGGCCGACCAGACTCGTCCGCTCGTGCCCGCCCGCTACCTATCCGTGCCGGTGAAGCTCTCGGCGACTGGGAATCCCGCCTCGAACTCGGTCACCGTCATGGCGTCGAGCACGGACCCGGCGGCGGCCCAGGCCTATGCCAACGCCCTGGCCGCCAGAGTGCTGCAACTGACGAACCGCCAGGCGACGACGACCCTCGTTCTGTCAGAGCTGGGCCCGGCGCAGCTCCCAACCTCGCCTACGAACCCCCGCACGACGATCGCGGTGGCGGCCGTCGCATTCGGTCTCATTGCGGCCGTGTTCGCCGCCCTGGCGGCAGCTTCCCTGCGGCGGCGGTTCGTCACCGCCGACGAGATCCGGGACCGGGTCGGACTGACCGTCCTGGGCGAGGTGCCCACGCTGGTCCATGCCGGCGCCAGCCCGGCCGATGTCTTCGAATCGACCAGCGACCAGAGCGCGCTCGAAGCGTTCCAGCAGCTCCGCAGCTCTCTCCACCTCATGTTCCAGGAGGCGAACCCCACCATTGCGGTGACTTCCTGGGAGCCCCGCGAGGGCAAGTCCTCCGTCGCTTCCCACGTGGCGTGGGCACTGGCGATACCGGGTCGCTCGGTGGTGGCGGTCGACTGCGATCTGCGCAAGCCGACGCTCCACGACATCTTCGGGGTGGCCCTGTCGCCCGGCGTGAGCGACTTCTACGCCCCCAACGGCCCTGCCGAGCTCCTGACCCCGACGGGCAACCGCTACCTGGAGCTCATACCGGCCGGCGTACCGAGACGCCACCCCGCAGACATCGTGACGGCTGAAGTCCCCCGGCTCCTCAGCGCCCTCCACGAGTCGGACCAGACGGTGATTGTCGACTGCCCGCCGCTGTCGGGCGTGGCCGAGACCAGGATCCTGGTGGCCAAGGCCGATGCCGTGGTCCTGGTGGTCGACGCCCGGAAATTCGACCCCGAGCGTCTTGAGCAGAGCCTGGTGCAACTGCGGGCCGCGAGGGCGAATGTCGTGGGCATCGTGCTGAACCGCGTGCGCCGGCGGAACGTGGATGACAGCTACGGCTACTTCGGGCCGACCCAGATGCACGAGACCAAGACGAAGCACCGCTGGCTCGCACGACATAGCTAGGACGTGCTGCGCGAACCCGAGTTCTCGCACGATAGCCCGTCCGGGGGTGGTCGGCCCAAGAAGGCGACCGTGCGCCGCAACGTGGCGACCAATTACCTCGTCGCGGTGGCACTCGTGGCGGTGGGGTTCATCACGACACCGATCCTCACCCATCAACTCGGCATCCTCCGCTACGGGGTCTGGGCGCTCATCGGCTCGCTCATCCCCTTCCTCGAGCTCCTCGAGCTGGGGTTCGCCAATGCCACCGTGGCCTTCGTCAGCCGGCACCTCGAGCTGGAAGACAACGACAAGGTCGGTGCCACGCTCAACACCTCCTTCCTGGTCCTCTCCGTGCTTGGGATCGTCGCGTTCGCCGGCGTCGTGGTATTTGCGATTTTTCTTCCCGACATCATCACGAGCATTCCCAAGAGCTTGGTCGGCCAGGCGCGGTTCCTGCTCCTCCTCCTCGCGTTCGACATGGCGGTTTCCATTCCGATGGACACGTTCGGTGGAGCACTGCTTGCCCTGCAGCGATTCGATCTACTGAACTACAGCCTGATCGCGGTCATAGTGTCGCAGGCAGTCGGCTGGGTCATCGTCTTGTGGCTCCATGGAGGGCTGGTCGCGCTTGGCGTCGTCACAGTCGCGATCAGCTTGGTGGGCCAGATGTCGCGCCTGGTGATAGTGCATCGCCTCCTGCCCTGGTTCCATATCTCCCTGCGCCGGTTCGACCGCCGCCTCCTCCGGGCGTTCACCTCGGCATCGAGCCGGTACTCAATCGTTGAAATTTCCGATGCGGTCATCGGGCTGTCGGACGTCCTCATTGTTGGCGCCGCCGCGGGGGTGCGGGCGGCCGCCATTTACGCTGTCGCACAGCGGCTCGGCCTGCTCCCGGTGCGGATCGTCCAACCCCGGACGTTTCTCTTGATCCCGAAGGCAGGACAGCTAAGCGCACGAGACGACAGGTCGGGCCTGCGCGACAGCACCGACGAGGTGGTGCGCTTCGTCCAGTACCTGAGCATTCCCACGGCCATCGCGCTGGGCTTCCTGGCTGGCCCCACCACAGAGGCGTGGGTGGGGCCCCTCTACCGCGAGGCTGCGCCGGTGATTGGGCTGCTGTGCCTCGCCGGCGTCGTGCAGGCGTGGGCGCAGACGCTCAGGAACGCTCTCAACGGCGCCGGTCGCCCGACCCTGGCGGCAGTCCTCTACGGCGTCGAGGCCGTGCTCCACGTGTTCCTCGGCATCTTGCTGGCCTCCCGCTACGGCGCCCTGGGCATGGCCGAGGCCACGCTGATCGGTGTGGTGGTGATGGAGGGGATGTTCATGCTCCCGCTGGCGTACCGTCTGCTGGGGGATTCGTTCCACCGCCGGGCGTTCCGTGCTGTGCGCACGCTGGGCCTGCCCGCGATTGCCACCGGCGGCCTCGCCTGGGCGCTCGGGCGTGGCGGTGGCCCACTGTTCGTCTTCACCGATACGCATGGCCGGATAGTCGGGCTCAGTGCTGTGGCCGCGGCAGGGGTCGCTCTCATGGCTGTCTTCTACACGCTCCTCCTGGTGTCCTTGCCCTCTGTTGAGAGGCAGTGGATCCTCGTTCGCATCCGAGCCTCTTTGGGCCGGTTCACGGCCCGACCGCACTAGGGTCTCTCGCCGTGACGGGGCTGTCGCGGATGGCGGTGTCGGTCGGACGCGACTCGGTGTCACAACTCAGCTTGCCCAGGCCGTGGGGGACCCGTGCCACCGCAGCTGGGTGAGGCCCCTTCCCCGAGGGGAGTGGAGTCCATCGCGCTGTGGCTCGGGTCACCCGACAGACCGCTGTTCGCCTGGCTGGACCTTCCCGACGACGGTCTCGTCGCCGGTGCCGCGATCCTGTGCCCGACCATGGGATTGGAGTCCGCGTACTCGGCGCGTGCGCTCCGTGACCTGGCGCATCGGTTGGCCGCTTCCGGCTGGGCCGCTCTTCGGGTCGACTACGCGGCAACGGGAGATTCGGCTGGCACATGGACCGACCCCGACCTCGTGCCGGAGTGGCTGCGCGGCGTCCGAGGCGCCATTGAGTACGCCCGCGCCCTCGGGGCGCCGCGGGTGGCCGTGGTGGGGCTCCGGCTCGGCGCCACACTGGCTGCCGCCGAGCTCGCCCGCGGCGGGGGCGTCGACGACCTGGTGCTGTGGGACCCGTGTGCGACGGGCAAGGCGTTCCTCCGAGAGCAGCGTGCGCTGTCAGCTCTCCGGCGAGACCTGCCCATGGAGAGCGGGTTCCTGCGCGAGGGTGAGGTGTTGGGCTCGGGAGGGACGGACGAGGGCGGGTCGGTCGAGGGGCCCGGCGTCGTGTTCTCCGCCGCGACCGTCTTGGAACTGGAGCCGCTTGCGATCGCTCCCAGCCACCGGAGCCTGGCCTCCCGGGAGCTGATGCTGTGCCGACAGGGGAGGAGACTCGACCGCGTGCTGGCGGAGCGGCGGGCGTTGCCGCACGTCGAGTCGGTGGAGGTCAGTGGGCAGGACGCTCTGCTCGAGGAACAGGCCATTACGCCGAGGCCAACCCTGGACGGGATCATTTCCTGGCTCACTGGATCAGGAGGGCCCCTGGGCAGGCTCGACGTGCCGAATCGGCAGGCGACGGCGGTGCACCGGACCAATGGTCGGCCCGGCGTACTCGAACGACCTGTCGACCTCGGGCCGGCACACCTCTTTGGGATGCTCAGCGAGCCGGAGGACCACGTCGACCCGACGGCCCCGACCGTCGTCTTCCTCAACGTGGGGCGGATCGGTCACCATGGGCAGGGTCGGCTCTGGGTGGAGCTGGCGCGGTCGTGGGCGGCGAGTGGCTTGCGGTGCCTGCGCGTGGATCTGAGCGGGATCGGCGACAGCCCCACGAGGCCTGGGCGAACCGAGCTGGTCGTCTTCCCCGACGACGCCCTCGAGGACCTGAGCGACATTCGCCGGGCCGCGACCGCCGAAGACGGCGCAAGGCTTGTCTTGGTGGGTCTGTGCTCGGGCGCCGCCCACGCCATCGAATCGGCGCTCGCCGAACCGGTCGCGGCCGTCTGCGCGGTCAATCCCGTCCTTACTTACGCGCGGTGGGGGGAACACTCATACCGGTTCTTCGAGCCCAACGAGGAGAGCTCGCCCGCGTCAAACGATCGGCAGAGCTGGCGCGCGACCCGGCCCTGGGTTTCGCGCGCCATGACGCGGGTTGCGCGGTTGCGTGGCGCGACGCGGTGGATCCCCAACGGTGGCTGGTGGATTGTGAATCGGTGGTTCCTGAGGTCAAGCCCGGCCCGGACCTTGGAGCGCCTGACGAAATCCGGCGTTGATGTGCTGGTCGTGGTCGGCAGCGAGGAGTCGCGCGGGCTGTACCGCGGTGATCACCGCCGGATCCGCGCCCTGATCGGCAAAGGCCGTCTCTGCATAGAGACTGTCCCCAACCTGGAGCACTCCCTTCTCGAGCGGACGGGCCGTGACCGTGTGTCGGAGCTGCTCAGCGACTACGTGTCACGCCGCGTCGCCGACATGGCAGGACCGGCCCACCTGGACGAGGTGTCATGAGCGGCTGGTTCGGGGGCCCGACGCCCGCGTCTCTATGGATCACGAGCTTGCTACCTGCGCCGTGTTGCCACGAGGAGGCTCAGGCCCGGGCTGCGTGGTGCGCCGCCCGGGCGGGACTCGGCACGGCGGCTACCAGATCGGAGAAGCAGCGGCCGACACCCTCGGCGAGAACCTCGACGTCGGGGCAGGCGACGGGGTCGGTGAGGATGCCGATCGTCAACTGGCCGTTGTAGGACAGCGCGGCCACGCCCACACTGAGGTTGCCCCCCAGGGGCACGAGCGGGATGGCCTCGAGCATGCGGGCACCGAGCACGTAGAGCGGGACGTCGGGGCCTGGCACGTTCGTGACGACCAGGTTGACGAACGGCTGGTGGTGTACGAGATGGCTGGCGGCCGACAGTGCCGCGGGCGGCAACGCGTCGAGCGAGGACAGGAGTAGGTGCGTGGCCAGTGACTGTGCGTGGTCCTTGGAGTCCCGTTCGGCCCGGGCCACCCCACGAAGTCGTTCGGCAGCGGGTGCGGCACCGATCGGGAGCCGCACGACCATGGCGGACACGTCGTTGCCCAGCCGGCGGTCGCCGTGGTGATCCGACCCGACCGGGACGAGTACCTGGAGCTGGCGTCCCTCCATCACCTCGCCCCGCGCCGAGAGAAGATCGTGGACTCCGCCTGCGATGGCTGTGAGGAGCAGGTCGTTCAGCGTCACGCCGAAGCGGCGCTCGGCCCGGCGGAGCTCGTCCATTGGTTGGCGGACGACGACGATCAGGCGGCCGGAGCCGACCGGAGCGTTCAGGGAGCAGTCGGGCGTGGCCGGCGGGACCGAGAGCAGGCTGCGGAAGGCCGAGGTGTAGCGCGCCAGCGCGTAACCCGCCTCGGACGGGTGCCACGCGGCGTGCCATCCGTCCTCGGCGAGGGTCCGGGCGACCCCGGCGAGGCGGGCCACCCCTTCGGTGGCGACGGCCAACCGCCCCGGGGCCGGAGCCGGCTGCCACCCGTCCGGGGCGTGCCGGGCCGGCGTACGAGGCTCAAGGTCGAGCAGGACCGTGGCGAGCTCGACGCCCGCAAGGCCGTCCGCCATGGAGTGATGCAGCATCTCGAGCAGAGCGACGCGCCCGCCCTCGAGCCCATCGATCAACCAGATGTCCCAGAGCGGCCGGGAGCGGTCGAGCGGGCAGGACATAAGCCGGGCGCAGAGCTCCAGCAGCTGGGCGTCTGTCCCGGGCTTGGGCAACGCGGCCTGGTGGACATGGCCGGTGATGTCGAAATCGGGGTCGTCCACCCACACGGGTGCGGACTCGCCGAGCACCGGGAACCGGACGACCTTGCGCAGCTTCGGCACGAGGTGCAGCCGGCTCTCCACTTCGGCCCGCGCCTCCTCGAGACGCAGGCACCCACGGGCGTCGTGCAACGGGCCGCCCTCGAAGATCCCGATGGAGCCCATGTGCATGGGTGTGTGGTCCGACTCCATGTAGAGGAACGACGCATCGAGCGGCGTCAAGGTGTCGGCAGGGGCCGTCATGTCGGCCGCGGGGGACCCGGCAGCCGTACGGAGCAGACCTCGGCGAAGCCGTCCTCGATGCAGGCGGCGAGCTTGGGGCTGTCGGGAACGGCTGCGACGTCGGCGGTAATGGTGATGCAGGCCCGGTCCGCGGCAGACACGAGGGACACGTTGAGCGCGGCCCCCGACGGCGGCGACACCGCGTAGATCCCCTCGACACCCACGCCCGCCAGGAAGGCCTGGAACGGCGGCCCGGGGATGTTGGTGATGCAGAAGTCGTCGCCCAGCAGCATGGAGCTCCAGAGGTTGCGGGCCACGACGGCGGGCAGGGCGCTCAGCACGGTGGCCATGACGTCGCTCAGGGCGAGGCCCGGCGCGTGCTTCCACTGGGCCGCGTTCTTCCGCACCTCCGCCATGCAGTCCGCCACGTCGGAGTGGACGGGGATGACGAACCGTGCGGGGACGAAGTGGTTCCCACCCGCTTGCTCCCCACCGCCGCGCACGTTCACCGGCATCAGCGCGCGGAAGCCCGAGCTCGTCGCACCGTGCTGCTCGTGATAGAGGCTCAGGCCACGCACGACGGACGCCACGAACACGTCGTTCACCGTGCCGCCCCATGCCTTTGCGGCACTCTTGAGGTTCGGGAGGTCGAGCTCAATGACTTCGACGTGACGCCGGAAGCTGCGTCCCGTCATGATGGAGGAGATCGGCTTGCCCGCCGGAGCCATCAGCCTGGCCACCGACGTGCCCACCGCGGCAAGCTGGCCGAGCGAGCGAACGGGGTGTGTCACCACGCCGACCGCGCTGTTGACGAGGTCGGTCGGATCGGGCAGGAGCGGCAGACGCGAGAGCAGCGACCGGCCGGGCGCAGGGCTGGCCTCCGGCACCGTTTCCCGGTGTCCCGCCGGCGACGCCGGGCCGGAGGGGTCGAAGAGGTGGGCCAGCACGGCGAGGCCGCCCACTCCGTCGATGAGAGCGTGGTGGACCTTGATGACGAGGGCGGCGCGGTCGGCGCCGATGCCCTCGACCAGGACGGCCTCCCACAGCGGTAGGGCGGAGTCGAAGCCGCTCGTCGCCATCGTCTGGGCCATGTCGAGGACATCGCGCAGGCTTCCGTGCCCGGCCAGGCGCATGCGCCGTAGGTGGGTGTCGAGGTCGAAGGACTCGTCGGACACGAACTGCGGGCGACCCCGACCCGGGGCCCTGGTCACCGCCCGCGAGCGCAAACGTGGCACCGCCACCGTGAGACCGGCCACGCGGGCACGGACCTCTGCCCAGTCGGGCCTTCCCTCTAGGACCATGATGGCCACGATCGTGGGGCGCATCACGGGATCGGCGCCGATCGTCCACAGCAGTGCATCGGAGCCGCTCATGGTGTCGACGCTCCGCGCGCTCATCTCGTGGTTTCCCATGGCACGACCCCTTCTAGGAGCGATTCTGGGTTCAGCCGGGCAGGGGTCATAGAGCCGGAAGTCCCCAATTGGGGTCGCCGGCGGCGCCTGGGGCCCGACGAAGTGTCTTTGGACCCTTCAGGATGGCCCGCGGTGGCCCTAGCATCGGTCGTGGCCTGACGCCGTGGGTCCAAGAACGGGACCGTCTGGGGGGCATGGGGCTGCGGAGTTGCTGGAAAGGGGAGGGATCATGACCACGACAGCGGTGAGCGCACCGGTCCCCAAGCAAGGCTGGGCGAACGCCTTCGGGCGGCGCCAGCTCTACAAGTACCCCAACACCGTGCCGCGGCTGGGATACCTGGCGATCGTCGTCCTCACCACGATCATGCTCTATTACCTCTACTACGTGGAGGGGGCGGTCACTCCGCTGATGCTGCCCTACTACCACATGTCCTTCCAGTACTTCTTGTACCTACTGGTGGTCTCGAACGCTATCGGCGCCTTCAGTGCGTTCATCGGCGGCCTCTCCGACAAAATCGGCCGGGCCAACCTCACCATCTACGGGACACTGACCGTGGCGCTCATCCAGCTCTTCGCCATCCCCCACATCACCGACAAGTTCTGGTTCGCCGCCTCCTACTGCGTGATCGGGTTCGTGGAGGGTGTGATCCTGGTCTCGACGCCGGCGCTCATGCGCGACTTCTCGCCGCAGATGGGTCGCGGCGCCGCCATGGGGTTCTGGGCGATCGGCCCCTCCATGGGCGCCCTGGCGGCCAGCCTGGTGGCCACGCACACCCTCAGCCACCTGGCGCCCTGGCAGGACCAGTTCATCATCTCGGGGCTGGTGTGCATGGGCGTGGTCACCATCGCTTTCTTCTTCCTGCGCGAGCTCTCGCCGCAGCTGCGGGACCAGCTCATGGTCAGCGAACGTGAGCGCGCGCTCGTCGAGGCGCGGGCAAGGGGTATCGACGTCCAGAAGGCGACCCAGCACCCGATCCGCTCCATGATGAAGATCGACCTGGTCGCCTCATCCATCGCGATCTCGGTGTTCCTCCTGTTCTATTACGCCTCGGTCAGCGTGCTCACCATCTACTGGGTGGTGACGTTCAACCGGAGCACGCCGCAGGCCAACGGGATCAACGTCTGGTTGGCCGGGTTCCTCTCCGCCGGGTTGGTCCTGGCCGGCGTGCTCTCCGACTGGGCCCGGGTGCGCAAGCCCTTCATGCTCGTCGGGGCGATCTGCGCCATGGTCATGATGGGCTTCCTCATCGTGCAGACGGGCCACCCGCACACGGGCTACTACTCCAACGTCCTGGTGGTCGTGCTGCTGGCCGTCTCGATCGCGTTCGCCTACGCGCCGTGGATGGCCAACTACACCGAGCAGGTCGAATCGCACAACCCGGCCCTGACGGCGTCGGGGCTCGCCGTCTGGGGATGGATCCTGCGCATCACCGTCGCTCTCTCGTTCCTGGTGCTGCCCCACGTGATCACCACCTCGACCGTGCTGGTGGACAACCAGGGGGCGGGCGCCACCTTGCAGACGATCCAGGCCGCGGAGCCCTACGCCCCCACGACGTCACCGCCTGCTTGCAACTCGACCTCGGCACCCGCCTCGGTGATCAGCGGGCTGCAGGGCACGAAAGAGGCCGGGCCGAAGACGCTGGCCACCGTCCTCGCCACGTGCAACTCGACGCACAACCTCGGCCAGGCGCTGACCGCGGCCGGCGGCCTGTCGAACCCCCAGGTCCAAGGCCTGCTCGCCTACAGCCCGCTGGCGACCGCCATTCAGAACGGCCAGCCGGTGAGCCAGGCCGAGATCCAGTCGAAGGTCGGTGTGCACTCACAGGACCTCGCCAGCCTGCTCGTGGCCGAGCAGAAGCTCGTGCCGGCCCAGAAGGCCTCGCCCAACGAATGGAAGAGGTGGTGGACCGTCTGCCTCCTCGGCATGCTGGTGTTCGCCATCCTCGTCTTCTTCATGCGCGGGCGCTGGAGCCCACGGGCGGCGCGACGCGATCTCGCGGAGCACGACCGCATCATCTCGGAAGAGCTGGCCAAGCTGGCCCGCGAAACCGAGGCTGCCCCTGTCGGTTAACGGACGTCGGGGATTTCAGAGCGCCGCGGACCAGTCCGCCAGCCCGGGCGCCAGGAGGGGCCAGCGGGCGAACAGCCCCTCGCCCGACGCGGCGGCGGCCATGCGCTCGTTCCACTCGCCGTCACCCCAGGGGGGCTCGACCAGCTCAGCTCGGGGCAGCAGGGCGGCCAGGCGTTCGGAGGTGGCCCGCGTGTGGTGGGGGTCGCTCGCCCCGCTGCGGAACACCAGGGCCGGCAGGTCGAGGCCCCGCAGCTCGTCGTCGCCCACCCCCGGGACGAGCTCGTCGGGCCGGGGGCAGTAGGCCAGCATCCACTGCTCCAGGGTGGCGATGAACTCCTGAGGGTCCTGGGCGAGGAACCGCTCCCGGTTGACGGGGTTGCGCTCCAGGACCTCGGACCACTCGGGCAGTTCGGCCACGGCTGCCATCCCGTCCCGCCAGGCCGCCGCGATGGACTCCCCGCAATAGTGGGTGGCCAGGCTCAGCAAGCCGTAGGGGCCGCCGCTGATCCACCACAGGGCCAGCGCTCGGGCCACGTCGCCGTGGCGGACCGCGGTCAGCAGCGACACGCGTGACCCGCCTGACCCCCCGGCGATGACGGCAGGCGCGAGGTCGAGCTGGCGCAGCAGCCCCGCCAGCACGTCGGCCTGCATGGCCGACTCGGAGCTACCCGCGAAGCACACGTCGGAGGCACCGGTGTTGGGTCTGTCCCAGACCAGCACCCGCTTCCCGGTTTCGCCCAGCGTGGCCGCCAGCTCGTGGAGACCCGGGGTGTCCTTGCTGAACCGTCCTCCCGGCGTGAGGACCCAGGGGTCGCCCTCGCCGACCACGTCATAGGCGATCCGCAGTCCCTCTATCTGCGCCAGCGGCACGGCCGTACCCTACGTCGTAGGGTTGGTCGTCGCCGCTGAGCTGGGAGGCACAATGGCTCTTGCACTGGACGGGCTGCGGGTGATTGATGCGGACACCCACCTGACCGAGGCTCATGACCTGTGGACCAGCAGGGCCCCCGCGAAGTTCGCGGACCGCGTGCCCAGGGTCGAGGAGATCGACGGCCGCCCGATGTGGGTCGTCGACGGCGCCGAGCTGGGCTTCGCCGGCGGTGGCGGCGTCATCGACCGCGAGGGGGGCAAGGGGCGGGCCCTCGAGGCGCTCTACGAGTGGACGATCGACCGTATCCACCTCGGCGCGTACGACCCCAAGGCGCGGATAGAGGTCATGGACGACTCGGGCATCTGGGCGCAGGTCTGCTTCCCCAACTCCATCGGGCTCGGGGGCCAGGGCATCTCCGACGTCGTCAAGGACCCCGAGCTGCGCCTCCTGTGCGTGCAGATCTACAACGACGCCATGGCTGAGGTGCAGGCGGACTCGGGCCGGCGGCTCCTCCCCATGCCGGTGCTGCCGGCCTGGGACCCCGAGGCGTGCGTGACCGAGGCGAAGCGGGTGGCCTCGCTCGACCTGCGCGGCGTCAACATGACGTCGGACACCCAGGACCTGGGTGCGCCCGACCTGGCCAACCGGGCCTGGGACCCGCTGTGGGACGTCTGCGCCGACCTGCAGCTGCCGGTCCACTTCCACATCGGAGCCAGCCTGACCACCATGACCTACTTCGGGACCTACCCCTGGGAGTCCCAGGACGAGGACACGAAGCTGGCCATCGGCGGGACGCTCCTGTTCATCGGCAACGCTCGAGTGGTGACGAACATCATCTTGAGCGGCATGTTGGACCGTCACCCGACGCTGAAGATGGTTTCGGTGGAGAGCGGCGTGGGCTGGATCCCTTTCATCCTCGAGGCGCTCGACTACGAGATGTCCGAGAACGCCCCCAAGCAGCTCGCGCAGATGTCGATGCTCCCCTCGGAGTACTTCCGTCGGAACCTGTACGCGACATTCTGGTTCGAGAAGACCAACGTGCCCGCCCTCATCGCCTCGGTCGGCGAGGACAACGTCCTCTTCGAGACGGACTTCCCGCACCCGACCTGCCTCTACCCCAAGCCCCTCGACACGGTGGCGGAGAAGATGTCGACCCTGACGCCCGAGGTGCAGCGCAAGATCCTGGGCGAGAACGCAGCGAAGCTGTACCGGCTCTAATGCGGAGAAGCGGTTGAGCTGAAGCGCTCTCCGCCTGCGCCGGGCCGGTGCCTCTGGGGCTATTCGGCCAAGAGCCGTTCGTAGAGGTCCTCCAGCTGCTTCGTCATTGCTCGCGTGGTAAACCGCGAGAGAACCTCAGCCCGGCCGGCTGTAGCCAATCGTTCGGCCAACGCCGGCTCGTCAATCAAGCGACGCACCGCTTCGGACATTCCGTTGGCGGTGGCCGGCGCGACCAGTCCAGTCCGTTCATCTTCGATCATTGAGGCGGCCCCGCCTTCATCGGCGACGATCACCGGAACGCCGGCAGCCATGGCCTCCAAAATGGCCAAGGGTTGGTTGTCTGTCGGGCAGGGATGGATGAAGACGTCGAATGCGGGTAGGAGACTGACGGCATCGAGTCGGAACCCGGGAAGGCGAAGGTCCACCCCCCCCGCCAACGATCGCAGTCGCTCCTCTTCGGGACCTTCGCCGAGGATGACAACGACAGGGTTGGGTAACTCGCGAGCGGCGTCGATGATCAGTTCCGGACGCTTCCAATCGACGAGTCGCATTGAGCCCCCAATCACCGTCGCGCTGGAAGCGATCCCCAGCATCTCTCGGGCTTCCTCGCGAGAAAAGAGTGTCGGTAAGGCAATCCCGTTAGCCACGATTTCATTGGAAACGTGCAGCTGACCCAATCGGATGAGTTCCGCCCTGGTCCATTCGGAGGGCAGGACTTGCACGTCCACCCCTCGAAGAATCAAACGACCAAGAAGTACCCGCCAGCGGCGGTCCATCTGCGTAGGTAAGTGCGCAGTGATGATTACTGCGGGCGTGCGGATGGCGATGGCCGCCAAGAGGGCGTACTGGGCCGCATAGGTATGGGAAAGCATTGCATGGAACACGACTGGATGAGCTTTCTGCACTGCCCGGAAGGCCCGGATGAAGCCCGGTACGTCGATGCCGCTGCGTACGGGGGCGAGACGAAGGAGGGGAACACGGCGAGCTTGGAGTTCCTTCTCGAGCTCATCGGCCATGACGCCAAGCACAATCGGATCGAACCGCTGCGGGTCGAGTTCGTCCAGAAGGTGGAGCAGATGACGTTCAACGCCACCAAATGAGTACCCTTCGACGAAGTACACGACTCGGACCGGGTATTTCAGGCTTGGCTTCGACGAACTGGACAGGGTGGCGAACACTTCCTAGGACACCGTGGCAGTTTCTGATGCGGTGAGATTTCTTGCAGGAGACGGTAGTTGGCCAGTGACCTGAGCCACGAATCATCGGGGCGCGTGTTCGGCGAGGTTCTTTCGACCCGCGTCACTGCCACACTGGAGAAGGTCCCATCGCAAGCTGAGGAGACGCCGAGATAGCTCATGGTGGCGTCGCCTTGCCCCCCGTCCTCTAGCGCCGGGGCGTCACCGAGTCGAGGGTGAAGTTCCCGCGCGCGTCGAGCGTTGAGGTGCCGACCGGTGACGCTGTCGACACCTTTGTGTGCCAGGTCCCGCGGAGCGGGAGCCCGGTCGCGATGGAGAACCACGTGTCCGCGACGTTGGAGTCGCTCCGGCCTCCGGAGAACGTGACCTGCTCGGCGACGAGGACGGCAGCGAGCACGTGGCTCCCGATCCTGATGCACCTCCGGGCAGGGCCGTTGGCCCCCATGGCGGGCCGATCCCGGCCGTGACCTCCGGGATCAGGCCGATCGGTGGGGCCGGCGCTGCATCGAGGTCGGGTCGAGGCCGGACAGGAAGGCCACGATCTCCTCGGTGAGGCGCTTCGGCCGGAGCCTGAGCTCCAGCGGTGAGCGGGACCGGATGAGCACGCCGTTCGGCATCCGCCCCACCAGGCCCACGGCGTCGTCGAACGGGTGGATGACGTCGTAGCGGTGCGCCAGCACCAGCGTCGGGACCTGAATGGAGCGGCGCTCCTCCTGGGTGGGCGCCACCGGCCCCACCAGCACCCCGTGGAGCACGGCCGACGTGGCGTCGGGCGACACCGACAACCCGTTCAGCACGCTGTTGAGTGGCCCGATCCTCGTCCTGGGGATCCGGCCCATCAGGCCCGACGTGACGTTCATCACCCGCCGTCCGTAATGGGCGGCGAGGACCATCGGCACGAAAACCATGGCCGCGGCCGGCACCGCTCGCTCCAACACGGGCATCTCGAGGATCAGCGCCCGGGTGCGTTCCGGGTGGCGGGTGGCCGCGAAAAGGCTGACGTTGGCGCCGAGCGAGATGCCCCCGAGCACGGCCTGCTCCACCCCGAGGTGGTCCAGGAGCGCGATGACCTGGTCCGCGTAGCTGTCGATGCGGTACGTCGACGCGTGGGTCGGCTTGTCGCTGCGGCCGTGGCCGAGCAGGTCCAGCAGCACGACCCGGTAGCCCTGTTCGGCGAGGGCCTGGGCGATACCCCGGTTGAGCTCAGCGTCCAGCAGCAGGCCGTGCAGATACACCACGAGCGGGCTCGAGGACGAGCCGTAGACGTCGTAGACCAGCTTGTGGCCGTGGTCGGTGAAGGAGAGATCGAATTCCACCGGGATGGCGCTCACAGGACCACCCGTGCATTGTGTCGCGTCACCGTGCCTCCGTCCTCTTTGCCGATGCAGCTTCCTGTCTGCACGGTAGGGCCGATGGCGTCACGTGTGACAGGGTCGTTCGGCAGGAGTTGGCGAGCCTCGTCGTCGGGCCTGCGGCACGGGACGGGGCCTCCGGCCAGCAGTCCGAGGCCTTCTTCGGCTCCATGGGGGCAAGCCGCTCAACAAGCCGTCGTCGCCGGCCCGAGGTGGGGCCAATTGCGTGCGTGGGCGAGGCGGGACTTGAACCCGCACATCCTTTCGGACACAGGAACCTGAATCCTGCGCGTCTGCCAATTCCGCCACTCGCCCGGGTGACCGGACAACAGTACTCGCTTGAGGGCCGGCCCAGATTCGCCCCGCCGCCGGTTTCGCGACACAGGTGACCAGGTCAGACGCCTACCGAATCCCTGTGGAGCGCAGCGGGCCGGTAATCTCTGGGAGACCATGGGACTCCAGCAGTTTGAGGAGCGCCTCGAGCGTCTGGTGGAGGGAACGTTGGCCAAGCCGTTTCGAAGCAACCTTCAACCAGTCGAAATCGGCCGAAGGCTGACGCGAGAGATGGACCTGCACCGACGGGTGGGGGTGCGGGGCCTCATCGCGCCCAACGCCTTCGCGGTGACGCTCTCGCCGACCGACGTCAGCCGGTTCTCGAATTGCATCGACGCGCTCTCGCGCGAGCTCTCCGACGACGCCCGGGAGCACGCCCGCATAGAGGGGTACTCGTTCGTCGGCCCGGTCGAGGTCGAGATCTTCGAGGGCTCGAACCTCAAGGCGGGGCGGTTCACGGTCACCGCCGATGTGCACGAGAGCGAGGACGGGGGCTTCCTGGCCGAGGTTGTCCTGCCCGACGGGAGGCGTGTCGCCCTGGGCTCGGAGCCCCTAGTGATCGGCCGCCTGCCCGAGTGCGATGTCGTTCTGCCCGACTCCAACGTCAGCCGGCGCCACGCCGAGTTGAGCAGGAAGGGTGATGGGGTGTTCGTCACCGATCTCGGTTCTACCAACGGCACCAGGGTCAACGGGACCCCGGTGCGCGAGCAGCTCCTCGCCAGCGGGGACGAGGTGAGCGTGGGGTCGACGAAACTCATCTTCGAAATGTCGTGACGGCACCCGGTGCGGTGGCGACCTTGCTCGCCACGCAGAACCTGAACGCGGTCCTTCGCGTCCTGCAATGGGGGGTCATCGCACTGATCTTCCTGTTCTTCCTGCGCGTCATCCGTGCCGTCTGGGTCGAGATGAGCCCGGCCACCATCCGCAAGTCGCGGTCAGACAAGCGCCAGCAGAAGCGCGAGCTGCGCGCCGTTGCCAAACCACCAGACCGACCCAAGGAGAGCCGGCGGCGTCAGCTCTACCTCAAGGTGGTCGAGCCACCCGCCCACGCCGGCCGCACCTACGACCTCGACGACGAGCTGACGATCGGGCGTTCGCCGGGCTGCAGCGTCTCCATGCCCGAGGACATCTACACGTCGACGCTCCATGCCCGACTCTTCCGCCGCAACGACCAGCTCTGGGTGGAGGACCTCGGCTCGACCAACGGCACCTTCGTCAACCGCGAGCAGATCTCGGGGGCCCTGCGCTTGGGGAAGGGTGACCTGCTCCAGATCGGCTCCACCGTCTTCGAGGTCTCTCGGTGACCGTCCTGCGGTCGGGCTCGGCCACCCACGTGGGGCGTGTCCGCACCGTCAACCAGGACCTGCCGCTCGAGCGCCCCAATCTCTACGCGGTGGCCGACGGCATGGGCGGCCACGTGGGCGGCGAGGTCGCGGCGAGAGTGGCCGTCGAGACGCTCGAGCAGGCCTTCGAGCGGGCGCCCACGGCGGCAGGCCTGCAGGAGGCGATCTCGGAAGCGAACGCCGCCGTGTGGCACGAGAGCCAGGTCAACGCCGACCTGCGCGGCATGGGGACCACCCTCACCGCGGCGGCGCTGGTCGGCGGCGTTGGCGGCCACGACGTGTTGGCCCTGGCCAACGTCGGTGACTCGCGTGCCTACGTGTTCTCCGAGGACCGGTTGGTCCAGGTCACTGACGATCACAGCCTGGCCGAGGAGCGGATGCGCCAGGGTGAGATGACCGAGGAGGAGGCCGCCGTCCACCCCCAGCGGCACATCCTCACCCGCGCCCTCGGGGTCTCCTCCGAGGTGGAGGCGGACATGTGGGAGCTCGAGCTGGGTTCCGGCGACCGGCTCGTCCTCTGCTCCGACGGCCTGTCCAACGAGGTGGGGACCGACGAGATGGCGGACATCCTGCGCACGGTCGGTGATCCCGGGGGGGCGGCGCGGCGGCTGGTCGAGGTGGCCAACGAGCACGGCGGTGCGGACAACATCACGGTGGTCGTCATCGACGTGCAGGTGGGGGAGGGAGGTGGCGGCACCACGACGAAGGTGCGACCGCTCGGGCTCGGTGCCGCCGCGCCCGCCGCGGCCACGGCCGCCGTCCCGGTCGTGGGGTCTGCGCCGAACGGGGATGCACGGGATTCGTCGCCCTCGGCCGAGCCCGCCGGCCTGGTGCGCCCGGCCACCGCCACGGCCGCGACGGCCGCCGTGCGCATGGACGACACCCTTGCCCCGGGTGCCCGGCTCGGGTTCGGTGACGACACGACGACGCTGGCGGGGGAGGGCCCGCGCAGCGACGAGTTCTTCTTCGGGACTGCGACGTCGGTGCCGGTGGCCCGCTCGACCACCCGGGTGCCCCCAGCACCGCTGCCACCGCGTGGGGGGCCAGGGGACAGCAAGGAGAGGGAGAGCCGTGGCGCGCGGCGCCGGCGGCTGGGGATACCGCGCCGCATCACGCCCAGGGTGGTCGGGTTCATCCTGCTGGTGGCCGCCGTGCCGGTGGCGGCGTACTTCGTGCTCCGCTGGTACGCCTACGACAACTGGATCGTGACGCTGCAAGGCAACCAGATCGTGGTCAAGCAGGGCCAGGTGGGCGGCGTCCTCTGGTTCCACCCCAAGATCGTGGACCGGACCGGCGTCACGACGGCCGACATCCTCCCCGCCGCGGTGGGCCCGCTGCGGGGAGGGGTGCAGGAGGCCTCGTTGAAGAGTGCCCGGACCTACGTCACCGCTCTCACGACCACTGCGGCCACCACGACCACCACCACCACGACCACCACCACCACGACGACGTTCCGCCGACTGGCCCCAGCCCCAGCCCCGTTCCAGACGACCACCACGACCACCGCACCGGCGACGACAACGACCGCCCCATGACCTGCGCGTTCGTTCCCCGTCGCCGAAGGCTCCCAGCGTAGGCTCAGGGCGCCATGCAACCGGTTGACAAGCCACGCGTCTATTCGGGGCGCTACGAGCTCACGCATCTGATCGCCCGCGGCGGCATGGCCCAGGTGTACCGAGCAATGGATCTCCAGCTCGATAGGCCGGTCGCCCTCAAGGTGCTGTTCCCGGAGCTCTCCGTCGACCGCACGTTCGTCGAGCGATTCCGCCGGGAGGCGCAGGCCGCCGCCAACCTGTCGCACCCCAACATCGTGCCGGTCTTCGACTGGGGCGAGGACGAGGGCTCCTACTTCATCGTCATGGAGTACATCGAGGGCAGGCCGCTGTCGGCTGTCCTGCGCGATCCCCAGCCGATGCCGCCGCGCCAGATCGCGACGATCGGCGCCGGGGTGGCCGGCGCACTGGCCTTCGCGCACCGGCACGGCGTGGTGCACCGCGACGTGAAGCCGGGCAACGTCCTGATCACGCCAGAGGGCGACGTCAAGGTCACGGACTTC
>Ga0116215_1000682_pt1 | contig 25028 bp, 25 predicted proteins | sample Sb_taG_7_FD_89698 | JGI IMG/M metagenome (GOLD analysis project Ga0116215, IMG submission 89698) | Peat soil microbial communities from Weissenstadt, Germany - Sb_50d_2_FS metaG | ecosystem: Environmental > Terrestrial > Soil > Wetlands > Peat | place: Germany: Weissenstadt | collected 2010-09-21
CAACACCAAGCTTCCGGTGCGTGAGCGGGAAGCGGCTCGCTGGACCATCGCGCTCATCAACGACTGCGCGGTCTGCCGAGACACCCGCGCACGAGACGGTGAGAGAGCCGGCGCCGACGAGGTGTTCTACGCGGAAGTGACACGTTGGCGCACGAGCACGTCGTTGACCGACCGAGAACGCCTCGCCGCCGAGTTCGCCGAGCGCTTCGCTGTGGACCACCTCGCGATGGACGATGGCTTCTGGGAGCGGATGCACGGTGCATTCTCGGACGACGAGCTTGCCGATCTTGTCATCTGCTGCGGGACCTTCCTCGGCCTGGGGCGCGCTCTCGCCGTCGTTGGAGTCAGAGCCCCCGACGACCGCATCCTCGTCTAGAGGCGACTTTCAACCTGCCTTTGGCCTACGTCCAGGTCAAGGGAACGTCCCGACGCACGATGCAGCGGACGGCGGCATGAAGATGCCTCGCGATCGATAGCCTTTTCGACGTGCCAGAACTTCATCTCTCTCAGGACGCCGAGGCAGACAAGCTGCTCAGCGAAGATCCTCTAGCACTCTTGATCGGAATGGTGCTGGACCAGCAGGTGCCTCTGGAGTGGGCCTTCGCAGGCCCGGCTGAGCTCAAGAGACGTCTGGGCGGTCGACTCGACGCCAAGACCATCGCGACCATGGACCCCGAGAAGCTCGCCGAGCACTTCTCGGCGAAGCCTGCGCTTCACCGGTACCCCGGTTCGATGGCAGGACGCGTCCAGGAGCTCTGCCGCGTCGTCGCCGAAGAGTACGGGGACGACGCGGCGAACATCTGGGCCGGCGTCGCAGCCGGCTCGGAGCTGCTCGCTCGCGTGAAGCGGTTGCCGGGTTTCGGTGACCACAAAGCGCGGATCTTCGTGGCTCTACTCGGAAAGCAGCTCGGTATCAGGCCCCCAGGTTGGGAGGAGGTCAGCACACCCTTCTCCGAGCCCCGGAGCCTTCGATCGGTCGCCGACATAGTCGACCCCGAGTCACTTACGAGGGTCCGTGCGTTCAAGCAACTGATGAAGCAAGAGGCGAAAGAGCAACAAGCAAAGCCGCAGGCCCGATCGCAGAGCGCTTCGAACAGGCGAGCCGCCGACTCCGGCGCCAAAGCGAGAAGGTGACTCCCGCACCGGCGCGCCTTCCGCCGGGTGATCTTCGCAACAGGCGGTTGTATCTCTGCACCCCCGACAGGTCCGATCTGTGCGAGTTCGTGGAGTCGTGCATCCAGGGTGGCGTGGACATCGTCCAGCTGCGTGAGAAGCACCTCGAGGCGCGCCCACTGCTGGAGCGCGCCCGTGCACTGCGCGCCGTCTGCTCGGAACATGGAGTGCCGTTCATAGTGAACGACAGGCCTGACCTTGCGCTGGAGTCGGGAGCCGACGGAGTACACGTGGGACAGGACGATGTCCCCGTCGGCCTTGCACGTCGCATTCTCGGACCCGATGCCGTCATCGGTCTCTCGACCCACTCGTCCGGGCAACTCGATGCGAGTCACACAGAGCCCGTCGACTACATCTCGGCCGGGCCGGTGACGTCGACTCCCACCAAACCAGGGCGGCCGGGGACGGGACCCGACTTCGTCTCCTATGCAACAGCCAACACCGGCCGCCCGGTGTTCGTAACAGGTGGCGTGTCGCCGGAGACGGTTGGCGACCTCGCAGCAGCAGGAGCGGAGCACTTCGTCGTGGTTCGCTACCTCACCGAATCCTCCGACCCGCGCCGCGCAGCCGCAACTCTGCGCGAGGCCATCGACGAGGCGCTCGCCGGGACCTGAGAGCTCAGCCCCCGCTCGTCGGTCAGCTCAGATGCGCCGTCGCCGAAGCTTGCGACCGATGCGTCCTTGCCCGGCCCGACTGGCCTCGAATGCCGGAGGGACCGGAAGGTCCGACACGAGCGCGTAGAGCTCGCTCAATCCACGCGCCCGCAAAGCACGGTCCAAGCGTTCGTCGAGCTCCTCGCGAGTCAACCGCCCATCGGCGAAATGTCTTTCCAGGACGTCGCAGAACCACTCGCGCTCTGCGTCAGAGGCTCGCGGCCCCGACTCGGGCCCGCCCTCGTCGCGACCACCTGCGCGTCCCTCCCCCGGATCCTCCACGAACCCAGTATCCCGCAACCGGTCTGAGGAGCACCGGCCTTCAACTGCCGCCGGCCCCCGGCGCGAGCTCAGATCCCGATGCGCTGAGCGAGAAGCTCCCGGTGATAGCTCGGGTCTCCGAGCAGAAGCTCGGAGGACTTGGCTCGCTTGAAGTAGAGGTGGGCATCGTGCTCCCACGTGAAACCGATACCTCCGTGGATCTGGATGTTCTCAGCGGCCGCGTGGAAATAGGCCTCCGAGCAGTAGGACTTCGCGAGGCTTGCCACTACCGGCAGCTCCTCCGAGTCCTCGGCGGCGGCCCATCCTGCGTAGTACGCGGCGGACTTGGCGGACTCGACCTCGAGCAGCATGTCGGCGCACTTGTGCTTGATCGCCTGGAACGATCCGATCGGCCTGCCGAACTGGATGCGGGTCTTCGCGTACTCGACGGACATGTCGAGACAGCGTTGGGCGCCTCCGACCTGCTCGGCCGCGAGTGCCACAGCTGCGAGATCGAGGGTGCGCGACAGCACTTTCTCGGCCTCACCCTCCCCGCCCACCAGGCGCGCCGGAGTGCCCGAGAATTCGAGCCTCGTCTGCTTGCGAGTCTGGTCCATGGTGGCGAGGGGGGTGCGGGTCAAGCCGGAGGCTCCGCCTTCCACGGCGAAGAGGCTCACCCCCTTGCCGGTTCGCGCAGCAACCAGGATGAGCCCGGCGTTGTGTCCGTCGATGACGAACATCTTGTGTCCGTCGAGCTTCCATCCGCCGGCGTCCTCCGACGCGGCGAGTGTGACCGCGTCAGTGCTCCATAGGCCAGCGTCCTCGGTCAAGGCGAGGGTCGCGATCGTCGTACCCGCGGCGATGCCGGGGAGGAAGTCCTTCTTGGCAGCCTCGTCCCCCGACGAGAGAATGGCATTCGCGCCCAACGCAACCGTCGCGAAGTACGGGGCGCACAACAAGGCAGCGCCCATCTCCTCGAGAACCACGACCAGCTCCACGTATCCGAACCCAGCGCCGCCGTACTCCTCGGGAATCGTCAGGGACTGCAGACCGAGCTGGTTGGCCATCTGATCCCAAACAGCCGGGTCGTATCCCTCGGTGGTCTCCATGAGACGGCGGACCTCCGTCATGGGCGACTTGTCCTCGAGAAAGCGGCGCACCGAGCGTCGGAGCTCCTCCTGTTCCTCGCTGAATGCGAAGTTCATCGTTGATTCCCCCTGGTCGGGTGCTTGGGATCTGGATCTGGCCGTCTAGCCGCCCAAGTCGAACATGGCGCGGCCTTCTTCGGACCGCGCTTGTCTACCAGACGGTCCGACCTCTTGACCAGGCAGTCAAGGACGCCCGATGCGGCGAGCCGGTGGTCGACAGCGACTCGGGAATTCACACCCGGGACCACTCCTATGCTGCCTTTGGCAAGTTCGACGAAGGAGGCGCCGTGACTCACTATGAGGACTCTTTGGTCGAGGTCCACAGAGTCGTCGTGGGCCCGATGGACAACAACGTGCACGTCATAAGGTGCAAGCAGACAGGGCACGCTGTGCTCGTCGACGCGGCGAACGAGCACGAACGCCTGCTCGAGATGTGCAAGAGGCTGGGCGTTCGCCGAGTGATCGAGACTCACGGGCACTGGGACCACATCCAGGCAGTTCCCGCCGTCCGAGAGGCGGGCTTCGAGGTCTCGGTGACCGAGGCTGACGCCGGGATGCTCCCTTCCTACGACCAACTGCTGGAGGACGACTCCGTGATAGAGGTCGGCGCTCTTCGAATAGAGACGATCGCCACCCCTGGGCACACTCCGGGCTCGATGTGCTTCTACGTCCGCGACACCCCTCTCCTCTTCAGCGGCGACACACTCTTTCCGGGTGGCCCGGGTGCCACGAAGTTCCCCGGCGGAGACTTCGAGGCAATCATCAAGTCGCTGGACGAGCGATTGTTCTCCAGGTTCGGCTCAGACACTCTCGTGCTGCCGGGGCACGGCGACGACACCACGATCGGTGCCGAGAAGCCCCATTTGCAGGAGTGGGCCGACAGGGGCTGGTAGTCGATCGGGCTGGTGTCACTGCGGCCCCGAGACTGCGCCCTGAGTGCTGGGCGGTTGCGAAGAAGATTGGTCCTCTCCTCAGGCGTCACCCTGGGTCGCCGCCGCGGTCCTCGCTCGCCGACGCGACGTCAAACCGTGAGGGCGCGACGAAAGGATGTGCTCCTCGATATCCTCCTCCGCCTTCACCCCCGAGACGAGTGGTGAGCGTGCGAGTGAGTAGACGCCCGCCACGAGAACGAGCAGCCCGATCGCTTCACCGGGTCCGCGCGCCCCGGAGGTCTGCAACTGATCGCCGAACAGACCGATCCCGATGCCGATGGAGGCGAGTGGATCGACGATCACGAGCGTGGACTGCGATGCGGTGATCGGGCCCGAGTGAAAGGCGTTCTGCGCCAGGAACATCCCCGCCAATCCACTCACTGCCAACCCGTAAGGCGGCCAGGTGGTGAACACCCCGCCCCAACCCTGGGCGATGTCGGAGTTCATCTCCTTCATGATCGCCGCGGTAAGGGCGAACATCACTGCCGCCGACACCCCGAACATCGCGGCCCGCCACGCGACGGAACCGATCTGCGCCAACCCGATCGAGAGAGCGCACGTCGCGACCACCAAGCTCGACACGAGGATCCAGTTGCCGACGTCGGGCTGCTGGCTCCCACCACCCGGCTGCGCCAGGGCCAAGAACGCCGCGAGCCCGCCCGCCGCCATGATCGATCCCGCCCATTCCCGCCATCCCAGCTTGTGCCCGAACCAGAAGCCGAGGATGACAACGAGGAATGGCAGCTCCAACGTGAGGATCGGCTGGACCGCGCTGATGCGACCGAAATGCAGCGCGGTGAACTGCAACAAGAACCCGCAGATCATCACGCCAAAGCCGGCGAGCCACACCTTCCGCCTGATCGCGTACGCCAAGAGGCTGAGGCGAAGCCTGGTATCGGCCGGGGCCCGCTCCACCCCCATCCGTTGCAGGATGGTGGTCATGGCGTTCGAGAAGGACGCTAGAACGGCCAGCAGGTAGGCCATCGGTTTAGTTTTTACCCCAACGACGTCGCCCCGAGACGCTTTTTGGCGGGACGTCGCGGGGCGCCGGTAGGCTCGCCGACCGTGCCAGAGTCTCCTCCCGATCAGATCTCAGAGAAGGAATTCGAGGGCGAGGCTCTTCGATTCCTCGAATCCAATTCGAAGCAGCGAGTCGACGAGGGACTCGCCTGGGGCCAGGGCTCGGACCAGGTCTCGGTCCTCCCCGAACGCACGATCGAGGAGGAGCGAGCCGAGCTCGAAGAGGCACGTAACTGGGCCCGGACACGCTTCGACGCCGGATTCGGATGGATCACCGGCCCCTCGGACTACGGCGGGCGAGGCCTCGAGCGCAGCTACCAGCGCCTTTACGACTCGCTCGAGTCGCACTTCGCAACCCCACCCATGACGGCCTATGGCATCGGGCTCGGCATGGTCGCCCCGACGATCCTGGCGCACGCCACCGACGAGGTGAAGGAGACATACCTGAGATCGATGTGGCGAGGCGACATCGTCGCCTGCCAGCTCTTCTCCGAGCCGGGAGCAGGAAGCGACCTTGCGGGCCTGGAAACCAAGGCACTGCACGACGGCGACGAATGGATCGTGAACGGCCAGAAAGTGTGGACCTCCGGTGACCATCTGTCGGACATCGGCGAGATCATCTGTCGCACCGACCCCGAGGCCCCTAAGCACAAGGGACTTACCGGTTTCGTAGTCGACATGCACGCTCCCGGGGTAGAGGTGCGACCCCTCAGGCAGATGACCGGTGGCGCCTCGTTCAACGAGGTCTTCTTCACCGACGTCAGGATCCCCGACTCCCACCGCCTAGGCGATGTGAACGGAGGGTGGACGGTGGCTCTCACCACTCTCATGAACGAGCGCGCCGCGATCGGAGGAGGCATGTCCTCGGGCGGCGGTTCCACGAGCCAGCGACTGATCGAGATGGTGCAACACCAGGGACGCGGAGCGGACCCTCTGGTCCGGCAACAACTTGCCCAGATCCTCATAAACGCCCGTGTCGCGAGCTACACGAACCTCCGAGCCATGGCAAAGGTCGCCGCAGGCCAGCTCCCCGGGCCGGAGATGTCCATCGCCAAGCTGTCGCTCACGATGAACATGAGGAGGATGAGCGACCTTCTGTCGTCTGTGCTGGGCCCGAAGCTCCTGGCCAACTCAGGCGAATGGGGAACCTTCGCCTGGGCCCAGTTCGTCCTCGGCGTCCCAGGGTTGCGGATAGCCGGCGGCACCGACGAGGTCATGCACAACATCATCGGCGAGCGGGTCCTCGGGCTCCCGAAGGAGCCGGCGCCTAAGGCGTGACGACGACGGGTCCGCCCACGGGAGATCCTCGACGAACACCCAGGACCGACGGTGGATCGCCGTCAGCCCGTAGCCTCTTAGGGCTCGCTTGTGACTGGGCGACGGGTACCCCTTGTTGCGTTCGAAGTCGAACGGAGGATACGACTCGGCACACGAGCGCATGATCCGGTCACGGGTCACCTTGGCCAGCACCGAAGCAGCTGCGACCGAGACACAGCTCGCATCTGCCTTCACGACAGTGTGCACGACGGGATCCCAGCTCGCCGGCAGGCCCGAATCCAGAAGCTGGTCGAAGCTGACACGGCTCACGAAGTCGAACGAACCGTCAAGCACCACCGCGTCGGGCAGGAGGTCGGCCGGAACCTGGGCGAACGCCCTCGATGTCGCAAGCCGAAGGGCTGCGGTCATGCCGAGCTCGTCGCATTCGCCGGGAGCGGCGTGCCCGACCGCCCAGGCCGTGCACCAAGAGGCCACCTTGTCGAAGAGTTGCTCGCGGTCGCCCTCGAGGACCTGCTTCGAGTCACGCATCCCTCTGGGAATCCGGGTAATCGGTGCGCACAGCACGGCGACACCCACACTCAGTGGTCCCGCCCACGCACCCCTGCCTACCTCGTCCACCCCGGCGACGATCCTGAAACCGCTGTCCCACAAGCCCTTTTCCTTCTTGCTCCCCGGACGCGAGCGCACGGCGCGCCGGCGATTCGCCGGAGGTTCTTGGGATTGCGCATTTTTGTTGGACCGACCCTTGCTAGGGGCGTCCACGGCGCGCATCATGAAGGAGGTCGCTCAGGCGACCAGGCCCCGAGAGACCCGTCGGGCGGGGGATCGGAGGAGGCCAGGGGCATGGTCAATACGATGATCGAGATGAGCAACGCGCCATCCGAAGCGCTGGCTCCCGGAACACGGGTGGACGTCAAGACCCGGTACATCGGGTCGTGGACACACGGGTTCGAGGTCGCCGAGCACTTGAGCGGTGACGGGTACCGCGTGAGACGGGTCTCGGACGGCAGCATCCTGCCCGAGCCTCTCTCGAGCGACGAGGTCAGACCCGAAAGGCGCAAGCAAGGCTTGTGGTGGTACTGAGCCCGTAGAACTTCGGGCGTCACTCTCGGCTCTTCAGCTCTTCTCGAGTTGAGCAACGAAGTCGGCCACAGGTAGAGCCGACAACGTCTTGGTCTTCAACGTTCCTCTGGCCCCGAGGCTCACCGCGACCCTCAGCATCGTCTTCTCGTCGGGAGCCTCGATCACCGTCGCGAAGTCGTACTCTCCGAGCAGCGCCCACTGCGCTACGACCTTCGCTCCCATCGCCTCGACCTCGCCGTTCACCTCCTCGACCCGGCGCGGGTTCTGGCGCAGAGTCGCCATCCCCTCTGGTCCGATCGTCGAGAGCATGAGGAACGTCGCCATGACCGAACGCTACTTCAGGCCCAGTGTCTCTTCGTCGATCCAGCTCAGGTATGCCGTGTCACCAGTGATCGGCGTGGCGACGATCTCGGGCACGTCGTAGCTGTGCGCTTCGCGTAGTGCTCGTGCAAGGGCCCCGAACAGATCGGCCCTCGTCTTGAGCACACAGACCCACTCGTCGCTCGTGGTGACTTCGTCCTGCCACCAGTAGGTGGAGGTGATCGGCCCGGACACCTGGGCGCACGCTGCCAGCCTCCGCTCGACGGCCATGGACCCGAGAAGACGAGCCTCTTCGGGGCTCGAAGCTGTCACGGTCACCTGTAGATGAACATCTCCGGCAGCTGTCTCGTCGGACACGATTCCACTTTCAGAACACGGTTGGACGGCGAGGCAATGACCTCGATTCTCTTCTTATAGCCTCGTCCCATGCCGCGCCGCGTCTCCATCGTCCCCCACACGCACTGGGACCGTGAGTGGTACGAGCCTTTCCAAACCTTCCGGCTGCGGCTCGTGCACCTGATCGACGGGCTCCTGGACCTGCTCGAGCGCGATCCCTCGTACACCACCTTCCTCCTCGACGGCCAGATGGCGGTCGTGGACGACTACCTGGAAGTGCGGCCCGAGGCGGAAGACCGAATCCGGGCGCTCGCGGCGTCGGGACGGCTGACGATGGGCCCGTGGTACATCCTCATGGACGAGTTCCTGGTATCGGGCGAGACCATCGTCAGGGACCTGCAGATGGGTATCCAGAGGGGCGCTGCCTTCGGCGGGGTGATGGACGTCGGCTACCTCCCGGACATGTTCGGTCACGTCGCACAGATGCCTCAGCTGCTTCGGCTCGCGGGCTTCGAGCACGCGGTGGTGTGGCGCGGGGTGCCGGCCGTCATCGAGAAGAATGCGTTTCGCTGGGAAGCGCTCGACGGTTCCGGTGTTCGAGCGGAGTACCTGGTCGTCGGCTATGGCAACGGAGCCTCCATTCCCGAAGACGCAGAGGCTCTCGTGCGACGCATCTCGGACCACGAGAAGGAGGTCGGGAGCTTTCTCCTCGACGGGATGCTGTTCATGGACGGGACCGACCACCAGGAGCCCCAGCCGTGGCTCGGCCGGGTCGTCGGCGAGGCGAACGAGCTACAGGACGAGTTCGACCTCGAAGTCACGTCGCTTGCCTCGTATCTGAAAAGGGCGGTCGCGCAGGACCTGTCCACCTGGAGAGGAGAGCTGCGCTCGGGCGCGAGGGCGAACGTGCTCATGGGCGTGACCTCGAACCGAGTCGACGTCAGGCGGCGGGTGGCCGAAGCCGAGCGAGCCCTCGAGAAGAGGGCGGAGCCCTTGTGCGCTCTCCTCCTGCCTGCCGAGCAATGGCCCTCGCGCTTGCTCGAGCTGGCTTGGACGCAGATGGTCCGGAATGCTGCCCACGACTCGGTGTGCGCGTGCTCCGTCGACGACGTGACCGATGCCGTGCTCGAGCGCTACGCCGAAGCCCGTCAAATAGGAGACGGTCTCGCCGAACAGGCCCTGAAGGCGTTTTCGAGGTCGTTGGCAGAACCGGGGCCGGTGGTGGTTAATCCCTCGGCACACGCCCGAGGCGGAACGATCGAGATAGTGCTGCCGGGCAATTCCGCCCCCCCGGACACCCAGGGGCTGCCGGAGGAGCCCGGGGCGTTCGGCATACCGCGCGGTCTCGGTGCTTTGACACTCGACGCGCCAACCGTGCGGACCATTCTCGGAATGCTGCCCGACGGCAGCCAGATCGACACTCACACGTGGATACAGAGCGTGTCGGTGGCCGAGGACGAGACAGGCATCGACATCACGATCGGCTTCGGAAGCGAGGAGCGCTACGACGTTCCGATCTCGACGATTAAGCAGGATCTCTATACCCGGCTCGGGGCTCATCCGGATTCCGTCGTGCGGATTCGACTCGACCAGCCCCCGACACAGCGCGTGCTCGCGAGAGTGTCGAACGTCCCGGGCTTCGGTTGGAAGCCGGCCGAGCCCGAGAAGCTCTCGAATCCCGTGACGATCGTCGAGGGCGATGCGGCCGAAGTCGTCATACGAAACGGTCTCGTCAGCGTCGCGGTCGATTCTTCCGAGGGGACTTTCGCCGTCGACGGCCTGCGCGGGTTCGGCAGGCTGGTCGACGGAGGCGACCACGGGGATTCCTACAACTACTCGCCTCCCCTATCCGATCAGTTGGTCGATACCCCCGACAGCGTGAGCGTCTCGATCAGCGAGAGAGGCCCCGTCAGGGGAAGGATCGTGATCGTCTCGCAGTACACGTGGCCTGAATATGTCGACGGCTCGAGCAGGGCGCGCACCGGCGAACAAAAGGTGGAGGTGTCGACCACACTCGAGCTGTGCGCAGAGGAGCGCTTCGTACGGGTGTCCACTACCTTCGTGAACCCTGCGCGAGACCATCGACTAAGGGTTCACATGCCCCTGCCCACCGCTGCGCCGCAGTCGATCGCAGAGTGCGCATTCGGAGTGGTCGAGCGAGGCCTCGAAGCTGAGGGAAGGGCCGACGAATTCGGGCTTCCGACCTTCCCCGCCAAACGCTTCGTGAGCGCCGGAGGCCTGACGGTGGTGCACGACGCGACCACGGAGTACGAGCTCGTCGACATCGAGGAATCAGATGGAGCTCGACGCGCCCACGGCCTCGCACTCACTCTCTTGCGCTCGACGGGCATGCTCTCTCGTCTCGGAATGTCCTACAGGCCCTTGCCCGCAGGCCCCCTCACTCCCGTGGACGGGCTTCAGCTCCTGGGACAGCGGGTCGAGGCGAATTACTCGCTTTGTCTGTCCTGCGACGACCCGTACCGCATGGCCGCAGAGGCGATAGGAGATCTCGAGGTCGTATACGCGCCGGGGGGCGGATGGCGCGACTCGAGCGGCAGCTCCCTCGAAGTCGAAGGCGCAGAGGTGTCGGCGCTGCGCCGTGTCGCGGGAGTCCTGGAGCTGAGGGTCTTCAATCCCTCGGACCACGACACGACGGTGACGGTCGCCGACCGGTCAGGCTGGGTCGTCGACCTGAGGGGAAGGACGTTGGGCCCCTTCGACGGATCGCTCGATCTGCGGCCCTTCGGGATCGCCACCTTGCACCTCGTCTGACCCGTGCCGCGTGCCGGCACGCCGCCCCCCGGAGATCAGCTTCTCCCCGCGCTCGCGAAGGTCGTCGAGCTCCCGCAGGACCTCCGAGAGCCGTTCCCATCTCCGCCCCAGCCGCTTGTCGAGCCTCATGGGCTCGCTCCCCGGGCGGTAGAGGGACCACAGCTGGACCCTTCCAACGTCCTTCACGATCCGCGGGCGCAGCGCGCTGAACGCGAACCCCTCGACGTCGGATGCCGATCCGTCCTCTTCGGCGAGCGTCAGCTCCTCCAGTAGAGCGTTGTGGAACTCGTCGGTCACGAGAACGCTCCCTGGGACGGCGATGTCCGAGACGCGGTTCGCCAAGTTCACCACCGGCCCGTAGTAGTCCCCGTCCTGGACGAGCACCGGGCCGACGGCGAGTGCCACCCGGACGTCCGACAGCAGCTCGTCGTCGGCGTACGCCTCTGCCAATCCGAGAGCGATGTGCGCGGCGGCCGAAGGCGACTCGGCGACGAACATCACCTCGTCCCCGATCATCTTGACGACACGCCCTCCTCCAGAGGTGACGACGTCGTGTGCCACGTCCTCGAACCTGCTGACCAAGGCCGCGAGCTCCTCCTCCGACAGTTGCTGGCTGAGCATCGTGAACCCGACCATGTCGGCGAAACCGACTGACAGCTCGGGGAGGTTCGTGTTCCCACCGCGGCTGCGCAGGAGCATGGCGCGCCTGATCGCGGCCTGGAAGTGTCGTCGCCACACGAACTCCAGCAGTCGTCCCATCGCCGGCAGGGTCTGATCCGCCATGCGTGCGAAGCGCGCCGCGGCCTCCACGCTGTCGTCCGAACCGGGACCAGAGAGCGCTCCGAGCAAGGCCGGCGAGACCTCGGCGTCCGCGATGCGCGCCATCGACGAGCCCACGACACGCGCGAGCTGCAGAGAACTGTCTAGATCGGCGACCCCCCACTGGAACAGGGCTTCGAGCAACTCGATCGCCTCAATGTCGAGCTCGGTGAAGATCCTGTCGTCCGGTCTCGGGTCGGGGAACCCGAGAGCACCCCAGAGGCGGCGAGACAGCTCGATGGGCATACCGGTGCGCTCCGAGACCTCGGCCTCGGTGTACCTGACCCGGCTCGGGACGAGCAGGCGATCGACCATCAAGAGGTCGAGGACGTCCTCATTCTCCGCCTGTGCGATCTCCTCTGTTGAAGCGCCGTGCTCGAGGAGCAAGCCGCGGACCTTCAGGAACAGCTCGTCGCGTGATTCGTCAGCGGTCATGGCATAGCGGCGGGGTCCGACCCAACTGCACGAAATCAACCCTACGGCCTCGTCGAGCCGACACAGAACTTCCGCCTGCCCTTACACTCGCTCGTGTGAGCACGGTGTCGCCCCTGCCTCCTCTGAGCGGCAGCGTGGTCCTGGTTCCTGTAAAGGCCTTCGCGCAGGCGAAAGCGCGCCTTGCGGGATCGCTTCCGCCCTCACGTCGCGCCGCACTGGCCCGGTCGATGGCCGAGCACGTACTCGCTGCCGCCCGACCGCTCCCTGTGGCGGTCGTGTGCGACGACGCGGAGGTCGCCGACTGGGCCGGCGCGCACTCGGCCATCGTCCTACCCGAGCCCGGGCGGGGTCTCAACGGCGCGGTCGAGGCGGGAGTAGAGAGACTCGCAAGAGCGGGGGCGAGTGAGATCGTGGTGGCGCACGCCGACCTCCCGTTGGCGCACGGCCTCGCGCACCTCTCGGGTTGGGACGGAGTGACGCTCGTGCCTGACAGGCGAGAGGACGGGACCAACGTCATATGTCTTCCTGCGGGGTCGTCCTTCCGATTCGGCTACGGGCCCGGCTCCTTCAAGCGTCACTGCGAGGAGGTCCGGCGACTGGGCCTTGCGCTAAGGGTGATCAGAGAGCCCGATCTCGCCTGGGACGTGGACGTCCCCTCGGACATCCCGGCAGGTCTCGCGCGATTCACCTGACGCGTAAGAGGGGCCCGAAGGCCCCTCTTACGCTCTCGTCGTGCGGCGCCGGATGACTCCGGCAACCTAGAATTGCCGATCGTTACCTTGCGGTGCGACGCCTGCGAGCAGGAGCACGCCTGGTCACGCGGCGCGAGGCAACGCGCTTGGCGGGAGTCGCCGTGGCCGCAGCCTTCTTCGCACGCTTGCGTGCAGGAGCCCGCTTGGCGGTCGCCCGCTTCTTGGTGGTCCGCTTCGCTGCCTTGCGTGCAGGAGCCCGCTTGGTAGCTGCGCGCTTCTTGGTGGTCCGCTTCTTGGTGGTCCGCTTCGCAGCCTTGCGTGCCGGAGCCCGCTTGGCGGTCGCCCGCTTCTTGGTGGTCCGCTTCGCGGCCTTGCGTGCCGGAGCCCGCTTGGCGGTCGCCCGCTTCTTGGTGGTCCGCTTCGCGGCCTTGCGTGCCGGAGCCCGCTTGGTCGCGGTGCGCTTCGCAGCCTTCTTGGCTGCGGGACGCCTTGCGGCCTTCCTAGCCGGCGCCCTCTTGGCGCTCTTCCTTGCTCTCTTGACTGGCATCTATGACGCCCTCCTTACGGCCGGTCTGGCCGATCGCTTTACTGCTTTTTTCGCCCGAACGCGCTTCGCCGAGGTCTTCGCCGGAGCACGCCTGACGGCCTTTCTGGCCGATTGTTTTGCTGCTTTTCTCGCCCGGACGCGCTTCGCGGCCTTTGTGGCCGGGGCGCGCCTGACGACCTTTTTCGATCCTTGGGCGGCCTTCTTGCCAGCCGGCCGCTTCGAACTCTTCTTGACAGCCGGCCGCTTCGAACTCTTCTTGACGGCCTTCGCCGATGCTCTCGAGCTCGATTTGGTCGCTTTACCTGCCTTCACCGCTCTGGTGGGGGTGCCTGAAGCATTCAATTGGGGCAGGGAGGACCTCCCGTTCAAGACCTCCTTCAACATCGCGCTGGCGGCGAATCGAACTCCCCGAGAAGCTGAAATCGCGACGGGAGTACCTGTCTGGGGGTTGCGTCCCATGCGAGCACCACGGCGTGTTGGGTTGAAACTTCCGAACCCGGCTACCACTACGCGTCGACCAGCTTTGACCTCGCTGGCGACCGCGTGGATGAACGCGTTGACCGCTTCGTCGGCCTCGCGCTTCGCCAAAGACGTCGTCTTGCTGACAGCGTCGATGAGTTCGGACTTGTTCACTACACCTCCTCTACAAATGCAATCTCACTAATCACAGATGGTTTTCGCGCAAAAGTCAAGCATTTGCGCATCTGGTGTCGCACTGACTAGTTCGCAAATCAGCCAGGAATCGTGCAAGTTGCCGAGCAAGCAGACAGTCTCATCGTTGATTCAGTGGCATATGAATTGCGTTTCGACGACTGCGCCGTGGACCTGAGACACCAACGCTGGAAGGATCTTCTACGGTGCAACGCCTGCCTGACGGAACTTACGACGTCATCGTCGTCGACACGGAAGTCGCCGACGACGGCGAACTGCGCATCGAGGTCGCGATCTCTCTCGGACCTCACGTCGGTGAGGTCGTGGCGTTGCGAGCGAGTCATATCGACCCCCGCTCACAGCTCGCCCAACTCGAAGAATCCCTCGATTTGCTGGGCCTTTGCGGTACGCTTCGCGTCAACAAGGGGATACCTGTATTCCGTCCCGAGCGGGCGTGAACCACTCCGTCAAGCATCTTCAGAGAGCCCGGTCAGCTCGTGCTCGATGTGAGCATGACCGATGCGATGGGCGCCATAAGAGGCGCTTCGCGGACAGCCGGCTACGGGCTGTATCTCGGTGCAGGAAAATTCGGGCCGCTGTGGGCGCCACCCGAGCAATCGGTGCTCGTGCTCGGTCCTCCGCGTTCGGGAAAGACCACGGCGCTCGTCGTGCCATCCGTGTTGTCGGCACCGGGCGCGGTGGTGTCCACCTCCACGAAGCCCGATGTGCTGCTCTCGACGGTCGAAGCTCGCCTTTCGAGCGGTCCGTGCCTGATCTACGACCCGAGCGGAACAGTTGCAGCGCCTCCTGGTGCCCAGGCAGCCAGATGGTCCCCGGTGACCAAGTGCAAGCAATGGGACGACGCTCTCGTCGTTGCTCAGCGCCTCGTGACGTCTGTGAGGCCCGCCGGTCTCGGCACACGCGTCGAAGGATTCGACCACTGGACCGAGCGTGCACAGACTCTGCTGGCGCCTTTGTTGCACGCTGCTGCGATCGACGAGGTCGAGATGGCGAGCTTGCTGAGATGGGTGGACCGACGCGAGTCGTCTCACGCGATGGCCATCCTCGAGCGAAGCGGCTCTGAAGCCCCGGCTGATCAGCTTGCAGGGATCGCCGTTACAGAGACGCGGGAGTTGAGCAGCATCTGGTCGACCGCATCTGGGGTTCTGGGCGCATATCGAAGGCCGGCGGCGCTCGCCACGACTGTCGCACCCAACTTCGATGCACGCTCCTTCTGTGACTCCGGCGGAACTCTGTACATCTGTGCGACCGGGAGTCATCAGGCGCTCGCGGCGCCGCTCGTCGTCAGCCTGCTGAGCGAGATCCGCGATGCGGCGTACGCACGCGCCGCAGGGCGATCGATTCCACTTCACGCTGATCGGGTTCCCGCTTCGCAGAGATGTCCACCGCTCGTCCTCGCTCTCGACGAGGTCGCCAACATCGCCCCGCTCCCGGACTTGCCGTCCATGGTGAGCGAGGGTGGTGGTCAAGGGGTCGTGACGCTCGCTTGCCTGCAGGACTTGTCCCAGGCGCGCGCCCGCTGGGGACAGAAGGCGGATGGCTTTCTGTCGCTCTTCGGCACCACGGTCCTCCTCCCCGGAATCGGGGATGTCAGAACCCTCGAGACCTTCTCGATGCTCGCCGGCGAGCGAGAGATCCAGACGCGTTCGGTGAGCCTTCCCGACGCGTTCGACCGCGAGAGCTTTGCGCGTTCGGTCGTCACACGACTGGTGCACGGGCCCGGTTCGCGTCGGGTCGACCGCACACCAACCGTCACCGTCTCCGCGGTGCGGCGGCGTCGACTTCCTCCTGACGTCGCAGCGCGCGGTGAGCCCGGTACTGCACTGATCGTCGACGAACGAAACCGAGTGAGCCGGATCCGGCTGACGCGCTGTTTCGAGAGCCGGCCCTGGTGCTGGGTCGTGCCGGGACGAGGAGCGTCGAGAGATCGCTCTCCGCAAGTCCTCGACCCCGCGTTCGAGGCGGTGCCAAGTCCGCGACTCGGCACCTTGCCACCCGCTGGGAGAGCCGACAGGGGGATGGATCTCGGGCGCTGAACCGGGATAGGCGGGGTGAAGAAAAGAGCAGTTCAGGGGCTTCAAAATCGGGGTCTGGTGCGGTCCTGTCAAGGGTCGGGCCCGGTCCGGCAGGGCGCGGCGGCGCCCGGGTGAATCGAACATATGTTCGCTATCCTGCGGTGAATGGCCCTGTCGATCGGCGATGTGGATGCCCTGGCCGCACGGGTAAGACCCACCTCTGCCCAGAGCGACCGGCTGCTGCCGGTGCTGGGACCGCTCGCCCCCCTGCTCCCCGGCGGGGGTTTGCAGCGGGGCACGGTCGTGGCGGTCGACAGCGCCACTGACAACCTCGGCCCACGAGGTGGGCCCGCCGAGCCCGGTGCCGGAGGGGCCACCACCCTCGCATTCGCCCTCCTCGCCGCAGCTTCTGCCACGGGGTCGTGGTGTGCCGCGGTTGGGACGACCGATCCGGGGCTGGTGTCGGTGGCCGAGATCGGCGTCGACCTCGTGCGACTGGCCCTCGTGCCGCATCCCGGGCGGGCATGGGCTGAGGCGACGGCCTCCCTGATCGAAGGGATGGATGTCGTGCTCCTCTTCCTCCCGTGGCCTGCGCGCCCGGGGGTGGCTCGGCGTCTCGTGGCTCGGGCCCGCGAACGCCAGGCCGTGTTGATCGTGGTGGCTAGCCGACCTTGGTGGCCCGAAGGCCCCGAGGTGCGACTGACGGTGACGGCCGGTTCGTGGGAGGGGGTGGGCCTGGGCCACGGCCACCTGCGGGGACGCCGGGTGGAGGTGCTGTCGGCCGGCAGGCGAGGCGCCTCCCGGCCACAGGTGGCCGCTCTGTGGATGCCCGGTCCGACCGGTGCGGTGGTGCCCGCATGAAAAGGAGCGGCCCCGGAGCGCGAAGAGAGAACAGATAAAGAGGAGAAAGAAGGAGACAGCAGCCGTGGAGCGTGGAGCGTGGAGCATGCAACGCCAGCTGGTCCTGTGGTGCCCCGACCTGCTCGAGCAGCAGGAGCACGGCCGCGAAGCCAGGGCCTTCAACCGCGTGCTGGCGGTGGTGGAGGGATTCTCCCCGCGCGTCGAAGTGCTGAGACCCGGGGTTTGCGCTCTCGCGACCAGGGGTCCCTCCCGCTACTTCGGCGGGGATGAGGCGCTGGCCCAACTGATAGCCCAGGCCCTGGCCGGCGTCGGTGGCGTCGAGGACGAGGGGGGTTCGAGCGCTTCGGGGGTGCTCGGAGGCATAGGTGTCGCCGACGGTCTTTTCGCTGCCAGGTTGGCGGCTCGGAGCTCGCTCGGGGGGCCCGGTCAGGTGCCGGTCGTGGTGGCACCTGGTGGTACCCCCGCCTTCCTGTCCCGCTGGCCGGTAGAGGTCCTCGACCGGCCCGAGCTGGCAGACCTGCTGTGCCGACTGGGCATCCGCACCCTGGGGGACTTCGCCGAGCTCCCCGCCCGCCATGTTCTTGCGAGGTTCGGCGCTGACGGCGCCGGCTGTCAGAGGGCGGCGGCCGGAGCCACTGGAGCGCTGCCGGACATGCGGCTCCCCCGCCCGGCTGCGATCCGGATTTCCGACCCCCGGCAGGTGGGGTTCTTCGGAGGCGCTGCCGGCGCCGAGGCCAGGGCGTCCAAGGCGCTTGTCGCAGTACAGCGCCTTCTCCATCCCGAGGCCGTGGTGCGGGGCCGGCTCCAGGGCGGAAGAGGCCCCTCGGAGCGAGCACGCCTGGTCCCGTGGGGGGAGCAGGAGGCCGGCAGCGGCGAGATCGTCGAGCCCCAGGCGTTTGCGCGGAAACGCCCCGACACCAAGAGCCCAGGTGGGAGCCCCGACTCTCCGTGGCCGGGCCAAGTCCCGTCACCCTCCCCCGTCATCGTGCTCGGGAAGCCGCTGCCTGCCGAGCTGCTCGACACAGCTGGACGTCCGGTCGGCGTAACCGGGAGGGGGATTGCCAGTGCCCCCCCGTCACGGCTCTCCGTGGCCGGCCAACCCTGGACGGAGGTGGCTGGCTGGGCAGGTCCCTGGCCGACCGACGAGCGGTGGTGGTCGAAGCGCAGCCGCAGCCGTCAGGCCCGGATGCAGGTCGTCACCTCCGCCGGCAGCGCCTATCTCCTGGCTTGCAAGCGCCGCTGGTGGGTGGAAGGCATCTACGACTGACCGAGGCCGACGGCCGACCGACCAGACGACCTCGATGACGACTCCTGTCCACTCCTCTTACGCCGAGCTCCACTGCCACTCGAACTTCAGCTTCCTCGACGGTGCCTCTCATCCCGAGGAGCTGGTGGCAGAGGCGGCGCGTCTGGGGCTCGACGCCCTCGCCATCACCGACCACGACGGTCTCTACGGCGTGGTCCGCTTCGCGCAGGCGGCGCGTCTATTCGGGATCTCCCCTGTGTTCGGCGCAGAGCTCACCCTGAGCAAACCCCGCCCCGCGTCGCGCACCGGGACCCCGGATCCTCCCGGCACCCACCTGGTCGTCCTCGCCCGAGACCCGAACGGATACGCGAGCCTCAGCCGGGTCATAGCAGAAGCCCATCTGGCGGGCGGCGAGAAGGGGTGTCCTTCGCTCACCCTCGAGGAGCTGAGTCGGAGCAAATCCGGTAACGGGCACTGGCTGGTCATGACCGGATGCCGCAAGGGGCCCCTCGCCAAAGCTCTGGCATCCGCCGGACCCTCTGCCGCGGCACGCGAGCTCGACCGTCTCATATGCGCGTTCGGCCGCCAGAACCTGGCCGTCGAGCTGTGGGACCACGGCGACCCCGTGGACACAGCGCGAAACGACGCACTGGCGGAGCTCGCGTGCAGGGCAGGGGTGGACTTCGTGGCCACCAACAACGTGCACTACGCGAGCCCTGCTCGGCGTCCACTCGCCACAGCCCTGGCGGCTGTGCGGGCCAGGCGCCCGCTCGCAGAGCTGGAGGGTTGGCTTCCCGCGGCTGCCACTGCCTGCATGCGATCGGGTGCCGAGCAAGAACGCCGCTTCGCCCGCTGGCCGGGTGCTGTCGCGAGATCGGCCGAGCTGGGGTGTGCGTGCAGCTTCGATCTCCGGTTGGTCGCTCCCGGACTTCCCGACTGCCGCGTACCACCTGGGCACACCGAGCAGAGCTGGTTGACAGAGCTCGTGAAGCGCGGTGCCACCGATCGATACGGCCCTCGCGGCTCTGAACGCGTAACCGGAGCATGGAGCCAGATCGACCACGAGCTCGAGGTGATCGGAGCGCTCGGGTACGCCGGCTACTTCCTGGTCGTCTGGGACATCGTCGAGTTCTGTCGCGGCAGTGACATCTACTGCCAGGGCCGCGGTTCGGCCGCCAACTCCGCCGTCTGCTACGCGCTGGGGATCACGCGCGCCGATGCCGTCGGCCTCGGGCTGCTCTTCGAGCGCTTCTTGTCACCGGAACGTGACGGCCCACCGGACATCGACATAGACATCGAGTCGGGCAGGCGCGAAGAGGTCATGGCCTACGTATACGAGCGGTACGGACGTCACTGTGCCGCGCAGGTCGCCAACGTGATCACCTACCGACCGCGCTCTGCGGTGCGCGACATGGGAAAGGCGCTCGGGTACACCCCCGGGCAAGTCGACGGGTGGGCCAAGTCCACCGACGACGGGCCGCTCGACTCCGGCATCCTGCCCTCACCGCTCACCCGCCTCGCACGTGAGGTCCTCGGCTTCCCGCGGCACCTCGGTCTGCACTCGGGTGGGATGGTGCTCTGCGACAGGCCTGTGATCGAGGTCTGCCCCGTGGAGTGGGCGCGGCATCCGGGACGCAGCGTCCTTCAGTGGGACAAGGACGACTGCGCTGCCGCCGGACTGGTGAAGTTCGACTTGCTCGGTCTCGGGATGCTCGAAGCCCTGCACCGGACAGTGGACCTGGTGCGTGAAGGTCACGGTGTCGAGGTGGACCTGGCGATGCTCCCCCAGGAGGACGCCGTCTACGACATGTTGTGCCGCGCCGACACGGTCGGGGTGTTCCAGGTGGAAAGCCGCGCCCAGATGGCCACGCTTCCGAGGATCCGGCCGAGGTGCTTCTCCGACCTGGTGGTGGAGGTGGCGATCATCCGCCCCGGTCCCATCCAAGGCGGCTCGGTTCACCCGTACATACGTCGCCGCCAAGGGCTCGAGCCGCCGGATCCGCCTCATCCCTTGCTCGAAAAGGCTCTCGCCAAGACACTCGGAGTGCCGTTGTACCAGGAACAGCTCATGCAGATCGCGATCGACGGCGCCGGCTTCACCCCGGCCGAGGCCGACGAGCTGCGCCAGGCGATGAGCGCCAAGCGCTCGGGGGAGCGCATGGCGCGCCTCAAGGACCGTCTCTTCTCCGGAATGGCAGAGCGCGGGATCACCGGCACCGTCGCCGAGGACATCTTCGGGAAGCTCGCTGCTTTTGCGAACTTCGGCTTCCCCGAGAGCCACGCAGTCTCCTTCGCCTATCTCGTCTATTCGAGTGCATGGCTCAAGCTCCACTACCCGGCCGCCCTCTGCGCGGGATTGCTGAACTCACAACCGATGGGGTTCTGGTCTCCACAGTCCCTCGTCGCCGACGCCCGCCGCCACGGCGTCGTGGTGCACCGTCCTCACGTCGATCTCTCGGGAGCCGAGGTGGTCCTGGAGCGGGGATCGCGAAACCAACCTGATGTCCGGTTGGGGATCTCGTCTGTCCGCTCCGTCGGTATCGAGGTCGCGGAGCGGATCGCCGAACAACGCCCGTACTCCTCGATCGAGGATCTCGTTCGACGCGCCGGAGTCGGCAGGGTACAACTCGAAGCTCTCGCCACCGCCTGCGCGCTCGAAGGACTACCTGCACGCGAAGGAGCCGGGTCATCCGTCCTCCCTCCGCAACTCGCCGGATTCACGCGGCCGGCCGTCCCTGACAGCCGCCGCGAGGCACTCTGGGCGGCAGGCCCGGTCTCGGAGGCCACATCCGATCATCTTCCGGGCCTAGTCGTGGGAGAGGAAGCCCCTCAGCTGCCTCCCCTCAGTCCTCTCGAAGAGGTCTCCGCCGATCTCTGGGCCACGGGCCTCACGGTGGCGGCACAAGCAATAGAGCTCGAGCGACCCCGTCTCGACTCGCTGGGGGTCATACCTGCCGGTCGGCTGGCGGGGGCGGAGACCGACGGCCGTGTCCTGGTGGGTGGAGTGGTGACCCATCGCCAGCACCCCGAGAGCGCGAAGGGAACCGTGTTCTTGAACCTCGAGGACGAGACGGGCATGGTCAACGTGATCTGCTCACCGGGTGCTTGGCAGCGCTGGCGCCATGTAGCGCGTCACTCACCTGCCCTCCTCGTTCGTGGTCGGCTCGAACGCACGGAGGGTGCTGTGAGCGTGGTGGCGGAGAAGATCCTTTCCCTCGATCTAGGCGCCCCCGTGCCTGTTTCACGCGATTTCCGCTGATCGACGACGAGAGCACCGATGCGGCCTCAAGTGCCGCCGTCTGCATGCCGAGAAATTGTCATGGCTATCTGTAACGGCTGCCTGGTGCTCCACCGAGACGGTGAGATCGCCTACTGCTCCGAAGAGCTCGACGGCAACAACTGCACGGGCTACGGCGAGCCTCACCTCGCCGGAGTGATGGCATGCCGCGTCACGCCGCGCGGAAAGCGCTGCCGTCACTGTGACGACGCGATGCGACGCCGCCTCGCGATGGCGCCGCTATTCGTCCCTGTAGGTATGCGAGATCTGGTCAATTGAAACGGGGCCCGAAGGCCCCACTCGCTACGAATCTGCGCTCAGGCCGCGACGCCGGAGTTGAGCAGTTCCCTCTCGAGATTGCACAGCTCCTGATACCGGCTCAGTCGAAAGGTTGAAACAGACTCGATTCAATAGGGACCAAGGTCACGGCATCCTCGAGCACGTTGACCCAAGACGGCGAAACGAGCACCCGAAGGGTCCAAAGTCCCTGTTCTCGGCCACCCTGACCTGCCGAGAGATCAGGAAACCAAGAAGGTGTGATGTGGGAGGGCGGAAAGTGAACGATTCGATGACAAGCGAACTGAAGTGCGCATTCACCGAGTATCGAAGTGGCAGCTATCAGACGGCGCTGTCCACGTTGCGCACGCTGATCCTCAATGTCCGTGCAAAGAACGGAATGACGTCGATATCGGGATTTGGTCCGCAAGAGCTGTTCACTCGAGCCCTTACTTTCATCAACGAGATCGCACCCGGACCGACCCAGCGCGAGACGGCAGCCGCCCTCATGATGGTTTCGGCCCTGGTCGCCTCGTAGGCGACTTTTCGGTCATTGCCTTGGCTGGCGGGGGAGGGCTCGAACCTCCAACATCCGGCTCCAAAGGCCGGCGTTCTGCCGATTGAACTACCCGCCAAGGATCGGGTGATCTGATTGCCCGAACCCAGCTTGGCATCGGACTGGTCCGGACCACTATCCTGCCTTCAACGTTATGGGATCGCTGATCAAGAAGCGCCGCAAGCGCATGCGCAAGAAGAAGCACAAGAAGATGCTGAAGGCCACACGCTGGCAGCGTCGGGCTGCAGGCAAGTAGTCAGCGACTCCCCAGGGGGCCCTCTGCCCTGTTCATCGTTTCCGGCCGAAGGGTCCGCACCGGCACCAACGCAGCTCTTTCCCCGCCGAGCACGAGAAAGCTGCGGTTCTCGAGGCCGATAGACGCGAGATCGCCTTCCACGAACCACGCCGAGCCGCTGCCGGCCAGACGAGGCCGCAACAGCGTCGCCTCGTGGAAGCAGTTGCGCCACCGCCCGAGCTCCGGCGCCGCCTCCAAAGCCGACGCTTCGAGGTCGTTCACGTGATCGGTGAGGAGATCGTCCGGTCGGTCCCGCTCTTCACGCCGCTGACGCTCGTCCCAGATCCGGTACACCGTGGCCGTCGAGACGCTCAATGGTGGCAGTAAGAGGACATAGCGACGTTCTTCGTACTCCAGTGGCTCGACGAGCTCACCCACTCCCCTCACTCGGGCTCTTCCACCGCGCAGGCAGAACGGAACATCAGCACCGAGTTGCAGCGCCAGGTCGACTTCGGGCCTGCATGCCCATCGGAGGACCGCTGCCGCGTCGGCCGATCCCCCCCCGAGCCCAGCTCCGGCAGGAATTCGCTTGACCAGACGGATCGACGCGGAGCGGCCGACCAAGCGAAGAGCCCGGGCCACGAGGTTCTTCTCGCCAGACGGGATCTCTCTGATACCCGTTCCCCCGACGACTTCGTCCACCAGCGTGATCCCGGTCATCCCGGTCATCTCGGGGATCTCGGGGATCTCGGGGATCTCGGGCGTCCCGGCGATCTCGATCTCGTCCGCCAGGTCGATGCTCACCATCTCCGAATCGAGCAAGTGATAGCCGTCCTCGCGCACGCCGGTGACGCGTAGCGAAAGCGTGAGCTTGGCCGGAGCGAGAACGGTGCGAACGTCCTGGCCGGTCACATCGATCGTCCCGATGCCTCGCCGACCTCGTCGAACGCAGCAAGTCTTCCCCATTGCTCCACCGACAGCTCTTGCGCTCTCACAGTCGGGTCTACGCCTGCCGCGGCGAACGCTTCCGGGCTCACCACGCCGGCCAGAGCACCGCGAAGCATCTTTCTCCTGTGTGCGAAACCGGAACGGACGACGCTGAACAATCGCTGAGGTGAGACCTGAACCGGGTCGACGGCGACTGTCTCTCGACGCACGATCCGGACGAGGGACGAAGCGACGCGGGGCTTGGGTACGAAGACCGAAGCAGGCACCTCCCCGACTACTCGAGCGGTGGCGTGATAGGCGAGCTTCACGGAGACGGCGCCGTAGGAAGAGTCACCCGGCGAAGCCACCAGGCGCTCACCGACCTCGCGCTGGACCATCACGAGCATCGAGAGCACGTTAGGGGCCTCGTCGAGAACGCGCGCCACCACGGGCACCGCCACGTTGTAAGGAAGATTCGCGACGAGCTTCCAACCACTGGTGGAGTGGCCTTGCCGGTGCTTGCCGCTGTGAAGGAGGGTCTCCCAATCCAAGCGGGTCGCGTCGGCTTCCACCACTCGCACCGGGAGAACACCGACCTGAGAGCGAAGAAGCGGCACCAGTCGCTTGTCGATCTCCACCGCTGTTACGTGAGCCCCGGTCTCGGCGAGCTCGATCGTCAGGGCTCCGAGCCCCGCACCCACCTCCACTACTTGGTCCTCGGGCTCGATCCCTGCGAGGCGGACGATCCGCCGGAGGGTGTTGTGGTCGACCACGAAGTTCTGCCCGAGGGCGCGGCTCGGACGCAGGCCGTGGGAGGCCAGAAGCTCCTTCAGCTCTCCTTGGGTGAGCGCCACACGACGATTGTGCCGTGGGAGCGTCCGCCAGGGCAGATCACCAGGTGATCTGGACCTCGATCACCCCTGTGGAGGGGCTTGCGATCTGGGAGAAGGTCTCCTCGGAAAGGTCGATGATGCGGCCGGCCACCGCAGGCCCCCGGTCGTCGACGGTGCAGGTGGTGGACAGGTTGTCGGCCAGGTTGGTCACGGTCACCCGGGTCCCGAAGGCCAGGTTCGGGCTGGCGCAGGTGCCATCAGGAGCGGGGTACCAGGAGGCCTCGCCGGTCTCCTCGTTGGCCGCTGGAAGTGGAGGCGGAGGCGGTGCTGTGGTGGTCGTGGTGACGGGAGCCGCTCTGGTCTGTGCCGGCGGCACGTAGCTCGCGGCGACGACGGGCACGGGAGCCAGAGTCGTGGAGGTGGCGGCAGCGGCTTGCACGATGTCGTTTGCGAGCGCGACACGCGTCGTCCACGGAGTTACAGATACAGGCGAGCGTCCCTGCACACGCGAACGCGCCTGTGTAGTGCGAACCGCAGCACGCTGATGTGGCTGTGGCTTCGCTTGCGCGCGTGAACGCTCGGCGCCAGAGCGCACAGCTGCCCGATGAGTTCGGGCATGCGAGCTGAGCTCTCGCGACATCACACCACCTGGGCTTGACA
>Ga0116215_1000683_pt1 | contig 25007 bp, 20 predicted proteins | sample Sb_taG_7_FD_89698 | JGI IMG/M metagenome (GOLD analysis project Ga0116215, IMG submission 89698) | Peat soil microbial communities from Weissenstadt, Germany - Sb_50d_2_FS metaG | ecosystem: Environmental > Terrestrial > Soil > Wetlands > Peat | place: Germany: Weissenstadt | collected 2010-09-21
GGCATAAATTTAAGCGGTCAGACTGTCGGCCGATCGGGACCTTGCGGGTCTTTTGCGCACGCCTTTCTTTGGGAGCGCGGTGGACCCATACTCGATCTCAATACCCTGATCGTCTCTGCTAACGGTGTGCAGGTGACGAATGCGTTTTTTATAAACGAGCGGAGGGAGATCGCCGCTCTGGGTTTGCTCCCGGATGGCAACCAGCACGCCTTCCTGATGGTCCCTTGCGGGGAGGGTGACGCGGAGTGCGAGAACAGCGCGGCGGCCGCTGACGGCTTGACGCAAAATAATCCGACGTCCTTTGCTCGAAGGTTGTCAGCTTCGGCTGCCGGGCATTCCGCATCGGGAGGCGGCGGGCTGTTGGAGCGGCTCAACGCCTGGAAGATCCATGGTCGTCCAATTCACGCTCTCCGAGGCACGCCACTGAAATAGAGCGGGTGGCAAGGCGGGTGGCGCAGCGCTGGCCGAAGGTTTATGGTTTCGGGTGCCGCATCTTTCCCGGTTTTGGTTTTTGGGAAGGGTGCGGGTTTTCGGCCCCGCCGTTGATTTTTCCCTGCTTTTGTTTTTCTCCCGCCTTCTCACACCAGTTCGGAACTCCCTCGATGCCTCGCATACCTTGCATAAAAATATTGACAAGTTGGTACTCTTGTGAGATAAAGGTTCGCGTAGTGCGCAGTCCCTAAGCGCGGGGCTGGCTCTCCAGAGCTGGCTAGAAGCTTGTCCTGAGCGATGCCGAAGGTACCGCACGTAAAATTTGAACGCGAGGAGCGAGAACAAGTGCTTGGCGCCGAAGCCAACACGAATTGTATTTGCGAGGGCGGATCCTACCTCTTCCAACCCCCAACATCGAGCCTCCAACCTCTGTTTTCTAATCGAGACACGAAACGATTAGAAACGCGCGTAACCCCAAGAAAACAAAAGACGCGACACAGCTCTAATCGAGACAAATCACGCCTTTTTCCAGGCGCGATTGCTCTGCTTGTCGGGCTTCCAATCTCCGACGTCGAGTCTGCTGCCTCCGTGCTCGCAGAAGCGACGAAGGGTCGAAATCGACCCCTTTCGCAGATGTTTCGGTTAGAAATAAATTCGCCGATTGTTTTCAAGGACTTACAAAAATTTTAATTGAAGGCTTGTTTCGGTTAGAACTGGCATTCGAGCCTAATTAGGTGCGTAGATTTTGGGTCTTGCAATTGGCCTCGGCTCGGCGTACAAGTCGAAGTAGCAACGATTTGCTTGGAGGGAGAATGACTCCACCGGGCTCCGATTGCTGACTGAAAAAAACACACCGCTTTTGCGGTGCGAAACCGACGGCATCGATTGATGCCTCGGCCTTCAGAGATAGCGAAACGGGGAACTGCCAGGTTCCCCGTTTTGCATTTCAGAGCCCTACGCGCTGCGTTTGCGGCCGCGGCGGGCCAAGTAGAACTGGCGGGCCACGGGGATGAGCGAGAGCAGCACAATTACGGCGATGACCCAGTGAATTTGCCGGTCAATGTGCGGCACCGCGCGGCCGAGAAAGTAGCCGAGCAGGATCATACTGCAGACCCAGAAGAAGCCGCCGAAAACGTCGTAGCTCAGATAGCGAGCGTAGGGCATTTCCGCGGCGCCAGCCACCGGCGGGCAGAACGTTCGGATGATGGGCACGAAGCGGGCGAGGATTACGGTCTTGCCGCCATGATGTTGGTAGAAAGCGTGGGCGCGCTCGAGATGCTGGCGCTTGAAGAAGCGCGAATTGGGCCGATTGTAGAGCCCCTGGCCCATGCGTCGGCCGATCCAGTAACCGAGTTGATCGCCGGCGATGGCGCACAGCGAAACTAAAAACAGCAGCAGGAACAGATTCAGATCGCCCGCAGCGGCAATGATCCCTGCGGTCACAAGCAGGGAATCGCCGGGCAGGAAGAATCCCACGAACAGGCCGGTCTCGACGAAGACAATCACGCAGACCATCAGCGTTCCGCCCCATTGGACGAGTTGCTTTACATTGTAGATTTGATCGATCAGGTCCTTCAGCGGGCCCATCGTAGCCTTTCTGAGGTCATTTCCCGTTGCGTCGTGAATTAGGGCCCCGAACGCGGGCACGAACCACCGCGCGTTCGATTGGCTGGTTTCAGAATAACAGATACTTCGATAGGTATGGCCCGCGGCTGCGGCGGGTGACAGGTAACGGTAATCGGCCGGCGTCGATGCCCCCGAACGCGTATTGACAGGCGTCGGGCTACTGCCGGGCCAAAGGCCGGCGCTAAAATACCTCCAAAAGCCAATAAATACAGGGTTTTCTGCGCCTTGGGCGGCTAGTACTTTACTCCCAAAAGTTTTAGTCCTCTGTACCATAGCCCGCGGCGACGCCTGCCCGCAGACTGTCCTCGTTGAAAGACAAAGCAACTCCAGAGAGGGGACACAACATGGTAGGCGGATACGCGAACTGGATGGGGCAGCCGGTAATCCTAAGAGTGGTGGCGGGCAATTTGAGAGTGCCACTGCGCGGTCGGTTGGTCTCCGAGACGAATGATGTGGTGAGACTGCGAATCGCAGATAGCTGGGACGTGGATATTTTCAAGTCCATGGTTGCGGCGATCGAGCAGGACACGCCGGTTTACGTCGTTCACTAAAATATCAAGGCACGAAAAAGCGATGGCGCAACACGAATCACCGAGGCCCAACATGAACTATGTGTCGCAAAACGAGGTTTCCGGCAGCGAAGCAACAGCGATGGCCATCGCGCTGCCGGCGCCTGCCGCGCTGAAGACGGCGATGCTGAATGCGCGCGACGGCCTCATGATCATCACGTATCAGCTTATTATTCGAGTTCTGTACCTGGCGCGCCGCTGGAACTACTGATCGCGCGCTGACGATTTTACCGGCCCACGCCCCCTCTCACGCCCCGAAAGCCCCGGGTTTGCACCCTCCAAACCCGGGGCTTTTTTTGCGCGTGAATCTTGCAGAGACTTGTGACTCATCGAGAACGCCCGGAACGTTCCCCGAGATAATTGGCAGGCCTCGTGGCTTAAGTGCGGAAAGTCAAAGTCGCCGGCTTGCCCTGAACCTCGAAGGCCAGGCTGCCCCTCGCGGTAGCTCGGGATGAACCGGCGCTACGGACGGTGTAAGGCCACTCAGGGCATGCGCGAGCCGTAGCGGCCGCAGGCTTCGAATAGCGAGACGATATTGGTCATGCTGAGGAGTTCGCGGATGCGCGGGCTCAAGTTCACCAACTGTAGTTCGCACCCTGCGCGTTTCGCGGAGATGTAAAGCCCGACCAGAGCGCCGAGCCCGGTGCTGTCCATCTGCGCCAACTCGGTGAGATCCAGAACTACCCGGCATTTATTCCCCAGCAGCGGCCGCACTTCCGTCTTCAAAATCTCCGAGGTTTCGATGGTGAGGCGGCCGGTGCAGCGCACCACAGTCGCGCCTTCTTCTGCGGAAGTATGCAGAGTAAGCGTGTGCACGGGAATCGCATGGTCGGCGGACATACGAGCCGTTTATTTACTCTCGACGCGCAGCGAAGGCAAGGACTTTCTCCCAACTCTTCCGCGGTAGATTGCGGCGCTGATTACACGGCGAGGTCGTCAGAGGGCGCAGCAAGCGGCGCCCCTACGATTTGCGACTGCTTAGAGAAGTGGCGCGCCCGAGAGGAGTCGAACCTCCGACCTTTTGGTTCGTAGCCAAACGCTCTATCCAGCTGAGCTACGGGCGCGCCGTGATTTCAGTTTAGCACAAGCTGCGTGGGGCGATAAGTTCGGGGTACACGTGCTGGGAGGCGAAAATGTTCGTAGCCGATTGCGTTCCGCCAGGCTTCTGGGGAGAAGCTAGCGGCGGATGGTGATTGCCGCTGTGTCCATCTCGTAGCCTTCGTCTTTGACGATTTTCTCGGCTGCGGAGCGGAGCGAGGCATCGTCCACGCTCTTGGGCAGATCGCTGTGGCGGCGAATCGCTTCTTCGCCGGCTACGATGCGAACCTGCCAGCTCGATTTTGCTTCATTCCAGGAAATCTCGACTTGGTCTGCGCGCATAGGCTCCTCCAGCGTCGTAATGCAGCGCATCCTACCGCACAGCGCGAAAATCGGAAAGGGCGCACGGCGAACTTCGCGTTCCGCGCCCGGATCGCTCATTTGACAATCGTAGGTCGTTGCGCTAATAAACCGCTCGCTCAAGTTTTTTGTCTATCGCTTGTTCGATAATCGCAATTCAGCGGCACATCGGACGACATGGAGATAGCAATCCGGGCGGAATTTAATTGACGATCGGACGGGACCGAACATTCTCACTTCGCTTGTGGTGCCGAAGACCGGCGGGATGAATACGACGAAGGTGACGGTTGTTCGTTGGCTGAAGAAAGAGGGCGACGCGCTGAAGCAGGGCGATGCGATCGTCGAGTTGGAGACGGAGAAGGTGAATTACGAATTGGATTCGCCGGTGAATGGAGTGCTGCTGAAGATTGTCAGCCGCGAGCCGGCGGAGGTGCCTGTGGGCGGAGTGCTTGGTTACATCGGCGAGCCGGGCGATAGCGCGCCGGCTTCGTAGCGTTGGTGGAATCGAGGAGGTGGCGGCGATGCAAACGAAAGAGAGCCTGAGCAAAGAGCGGTTGATCTGGATGTATACGCAGATGTTCCGGATCCGCGAATTTGAGGAGCGCGTGAAGCGGACATTCGTCGAGCATCCGGGAGTCATGCGTGGGCACGCGCACCTGGCGGATGGAGCCGAGGCGAGCATTGTCGGTGCGCTGGCTACGCGGGAGGAAAATGATCTGGCGATGCCGAGTTATCGCTGCCATGGATACCCGATCGCGCTGGGCACACCGACGCGAAAGCTGATGGCGGAGATTTATGGGCGGAAGGATGGATTGTGCAAAGGATTCGGCGGCTCGATGCACCTCTGCGATCCGGAGCATCATTTTCCGGGGACTTCGGGAATTGTGGGGCAGAGCATTGCGCACGCGGCGGGCGCGGCGCTTACGGCGCAGGTGAAGAATACCGGGCAGGTGGTTTATTGCTTTTTCGGCGATGGGGCGTCGAAGCAGGGGGCCTTTTACGAGACGCTGAATCTCGCGGCGGTTTGGAAGCTGCCTGTCGTTTTCGTGCTCGAGAACAATGAGTATCAGGCCTATACGCATGTGAGTCTTGAAGACGCGAATTGGATTGCTGGCGATCCGCTTTCGCAGAAGGCGAAGGCTTTCAGCATTCCGGGCGTGACCGTGGATGGCACTGACCCACTTGAGGTTTACAAAGAAGTTGGGACTGCCGTAGATCGCGCGCGGGCGGGGCTGGGGCCGAGTCTGATTGAATCGAGATTTTACCGGCTCAGCCCGCATGGAAACGCGATCACGGTGCCGCCGGTGCCGACGCAATTCAACGAGCACGAGGCGGTGGAAGTTTATGGGAATAGGGCGGAATTCGCGGCGGGTAAGGCGCGGGATCCGCTGCCTAAGTTCCGTTCGGCGCTGATTGCGAATCACACGCTGACTGAGATGGACGCTGGCCTGATTGAGGATGCGGCGCGGGCTGAGATGGAAGACGCGGTGAAATTCGCGTTGGCTAGCCCGCTGCCTGCGCCGGAAGATGCTGTGAAGTACGTTTACGCGTGAAGTTCAATGCGCTTAATTGACGAACTGGGTCCGCGCTGATCTGTGGCACTTGATTACGCTGTTGCTCGTAAGATGCCGGCGGGGACGCCAGCGGTACCAGGGAGGTGCAGCATGGCGCGTGAAATGATGTTCGCGGAAGCGATCGCTACCGCAATTGGTGAAGAGATGGCGCGCGATTCGAACGTCATCTACTACGGGCAGAATATGGCCATGACCGATCGCGACCCGTTTGTGAAGAAATTCGGGAAGAGCCGCGTGCGAATTACGCCGATTTCGGAAACGGCGGAACTGGGCGTCGCGGTAGGCGCGGCGATGACGGGCTTGCAGCCGATCGTTGAGTTGTACATGAGCGAATTCATGCTGGTGGCGTTCGATCAGGTGATCAATGAAGCTCCGCGGTTGCGGTATATGTCCGGCGGGCAAGTGAAAGTGCCGGTGGTGTTCAAGGCGGGATTCGGATTTGCGGCCGGTTGGGCGGGGCAACATTCGAATTGCATTTATCACACGATGATGGGAATTCCGGGGTTGAAGGTGGCGATTCCTTCGTGCTCCGCGGACGCCAAGGGGCTGATGGTTTCGGCGATTCGCGATGATAACCCCGTTGTTTATTTGCACCATTACATGCTGACTTTAGAGAAAGGCGAAGTCCCGGACGGGGAATACTTGATTCCGTTTGGAGTGGCGGACATCAAGAGGGCCGGGACGGATGTGACGATCGTAGCAACGGGCTGGATGGTAAAAAAGACTCTGGCCGCGGCCGAAATCCTAGCGAGAGAGGGGATAAGCGCGGAAGTGATCGATCCGCGGACGCTTTCGCCGCTGGATGTTAAGACGATTGTGGATTCCGTGAAGAAAACCGGGCGCTTGGTGCTGGTGGATCAAGCGCCGAGGCAATCTTCAGCCGCCGTGGTGATTGCCGGCGAAGTGGCAGAGCACGGGTTCAGATACTTGAAAGCGCCCGTGAAGATGGTCACGGCGCTCGATACTTCGATTCCGTACAGCGAGCCGATGGAGAGGTTCGTTCTGCCAAGCGAGGAAAAGATTATTCAGGGCGTGAAGTCGGTGTTGGCAGTGCAAGCAGCAGCGGTATAGGGGTTTTTCGAGCGTTGTAATCCCGCCCCCCAGCAAGGCATTTACGATTGGAATTGATCCATCGCGGTTTTAAAAGACCGGGTCGTTAGCTCCTCCAACGGCTTCTTGCGGAATTCGCTGGATAAGACTTCAACTCCCCACGGGCCCGTATAACCGGCGTGTTGCAGCGTTGCTACAAATCCCTTCACGTCGAATTCGCCCTCACCGCAGAGGCGCCGGTGATTGATGGTGTCCTCAAGAAGCGTCCACGGCGCTTCAAAAGTGCCATCGTTGAGCTCCACCGCAAGCAGAAATTGCGGGGGAATCTTTTCTAGTTCGCGAAATGGGATTCTAAGTTTGGAGATATGCCAAACATCAATCAGAAGGCCGCCGTTTTTCGCGCCCGCGCCGCGGACCAGCGTAAGAGCATCCGCAAGAGTAGATATCATCGCAAAGGGCATCAATTCAAATGCGACGCGAGTGCCGTGATTCGCGGCGTCCGCACAAAGGGACGCAAATGCATCGATAAGTTGCGGCATCGGCGTGATCTGTTTCTTCAGATCGCCGACCTTGAGGTGCCTCGCGCCGAGAACCTCGGCTGCGGCCAGCAGTTTTCGTTTCAGAAGATCCGATTGTGCTTTGGGTTCGCCGTCGAGGAACCAGTCGGTGAGGAATTCAAGCTCGATGTGCTCCAAGCCATTGTCGTCGAGAATCTGCTTCATCTCTTTCAGCGAGGATGTTTCGAGGATGTGAAACAAGTCGGCGTGCCAGATTCCGAATCCTTTGAATCCCGCGCGCGCTGCCGATTCGACCCTGGCTTTGAAATCGAACGGGCTGTACTCCTTGTTGGTAAGCGGCAAAGCGCCGCCGGCGATGGTCCAGTAGGAAGCGAGCAGCTCTACATCATTCGGCATGAGGTTCCTTCAGTTCGACGGAAAAGAGATGAATGTCGGCGCCGCCGATGTTTTCCACCGAATGCGGCGGCAGCGGAGGCAGCCATTGTACGACAGGCGCGATCTGCGGCACGCCGGCCGCGCGTGAATCGAAGATCACTTTTCCTTCGCCATCGCGACGGATGAAATCGCTGGCGCTCTGCACGTAAATGACGCCGGGCCATTTGTGGGTGTGCACGGGCACAAGCTGGCCCGGCCGGATGAGCACGTCGAGAACGCGGACGCGCTCATTTTCGAATAGCAACCGGTGATGGTTCGGAGCCGCGATCAATGCGTCCAAAGAATCCGGCCAGGGCCATTCCGGCGACGCTGTAGGTACTGCGTTCATGGCGAAGCTCCTTGTGGCAGTTCGTCGCGACGATGTTGCGCGCCGCAAAGCTTGATTCTCTATCGGCGACGCCCAAGCACTCGCGGCCTCACGATGCCGATGTGCACGCCGAACTTAGTACCTCTTTCTTCGTTTGTACAGCGCGCTGTCCGATAACCGGCCGGGAATCTGTAAGTTCCCCGGAGGGCCAGAATACGGGGTTTTGGGTATTGGCTCGCGCCGCGGTTTTATGTTGCACTCTACAAGTGAAGCGCAGCGAATTGCCCGTCAGCCAGTGAGTCGCGCGTCATCACGAGCCCAGCACAAAATGAAACTTAGGAGGATACGAAATGAAATCACTTCGAATCCTGGCGCTCGTGGGGTTTGCGGCGCTGATTGCCGCGGCATCCTTGAGCGGAATTCGCGCGGACGAATGGGACAAGACCACCAAAGTTACGGTGAATGAGCCAGTCCAAATTCCCGGCACCGTCCTACAGCCCGGAACGTACACTTTCCGGTTGATGGAGAGCCCGTCCGATCGCCATATCGTGCAGGTATTCAATGCGGACGGCACGCGATTGATCACCACAGTGCTGGCCATCAATAACTATCAGCTCGAACCATCTGGCGACACCATTCTCGCTTACGAAGAGCGGCCTATAGGCCAACCCGTAGCGTTGAAGGCATGGTTCTATCCTGGGGACAACTTCGGACAGGAATTTGTGTATCCGAAGCAGACGGCTACTGCGATCTCGCAGGTGAACGAGACGGAAGTGCCGGCTGCTCCGCCCGAGCAGCCCGCTCCGGCAGCAACCACGCAGCCTGCTGAGACAACTCCTCCTGAACCTGTAACCGAGCCGGAACCTGCGCCGCAACAGGAGCCCGCGCAAGCTGCACCGCAATCGACCGAACCGCAACCTGCCCCAGAGCTGCCCAAGACCGCCAGCGATGAACCGCTGATTGGCCTTGCCGGCTTGCTGGCGCTGGGCGGAGCGCTTGCGCTGCGGCATTTCGGCCGCCAGCCGTCTTAAACGACTGCGACGTCCGGCGCTCGCGATTTTTCCGAATCGCGGGCGCTGGACTCGCGCGAGTCTCTTTCGCGTCGTGAAATTTAACGGCGCCGGCTCTCAAAACCTTCGATGGCACACGCAACTTACAACCTAGATCTAAGCGACGGCTTTCAGGGGAATTCTCCGCCGCGAATGCCGCTGCGCGCGGCAATCCTGCACGCGCTCAGGAAAATGCTTGAAGCCGTCCTCTGGACGATTGCGGTTGTGGCTCTCGGCTGGTTCGCATACGTGCAGGCCGACGCATATTTCTTCCAGCAGGACCAGAATCGGAGGATGAACGCGCTGCTGCGCAGGAGCGCCGAAAGCGCCGCTGTAGGAGAAAAGGTTTCGGCGCCGTCAAGAACGGGGGCCATGCCGGACGGCGTTATGCCCGCTCCTACTACCAGCGTGCACATTTTGCGCGGCGACCTCGTCGCCCGCATCGATATCCCGCGGCTGAAGGTTTCGGAAGCGGTCATCGAAGGCGATGACACCGACACGCTTCGCCATGCGGTCGGCCATATTCCCGGAACCGCTTTGCCTGGCCAGCCGGGGAACATTGGCCTCGCGGGGCATCGCGATTCATTCTTCAGGAAGATTGGCCAGCTCAAGGATGGCGATACGCTGATTCTAGAGACAGCTCGCGGAACATTCAGCTATCACGTGGCGAAGCGAGCGATCGTCGCGCCGAACGACACCAGCGTATTGAATTCCACCAACGAGCCGGCGCTGACGCTCGTAACCTGCTATCCCTTCCGATATATCGGCCCCGCGCCAAAGCGATACGTCATCACCGCGCGTTAGCTCGCCGCCGTTTTCGTTCCTCGCAGTGCTGCTTTTCTACTTCCAATTCGCTGTCCCGCGTTAACTTGACAGTTAAGGTGCGGCAGGCGCACGATGGCCGCAGAGAAGGAAAGGAGTCCCTCCCATGTTGCTCGGTTTCCCGCTATCCGCGTGGATCGCCGCGGCGATATTTCTGATTGTTTTCTACATATTGATGTCCATCCGGCGCGTTGGCCCGGCTGAAATTGGATTGGTGCTCAAGCGCGTGTCGTTCCGCAAGTTGAGCGAAGACAACGCCATCGCCTTTAACGGCGAGCCTGGTTACCAGGCCGATCTTCTGATGCCCGGCTTGAGATGGAAAGCCTGGTTGTTTTACGAAGTGCAGAAGTTTCCGTGGGTCCAGGTCCCGGCCGGCGAAATCGGGGTTGTGATTTCACAAGTAGGCGCGCCGCTTCCGATCGGGGCAAAATCGGCAGTTTTCAAGAAGTCGTTCGGAAATTTTTCCGACCTCCGCTCCTTCGTCATCAGCGGAGGACAGAAAGGCGTGCAGCGGCCGGTGCTGCCTCCCGGGACGCTGGCGCCGATTCATCCGGTTGGCTTCATCGTGTTGACGAAGAGCCAGGTTTTTGGCCTGCCGATTTCTCCCGACCTCCGCTCGCGGGCGAGCAAGCTCGGCAAACTTTCGCCCGATGCATTTGGCCTGACACCGCAACAACTCGAACTCGTGCGCATTGAGCCGCGGCCCGTCGGCAAAGACGGCGCGTCGTTGGACATGGTCGGAATCGTGACCACCTTCGAGGGCGATCCGCTGCCTTCCGGCGATTTTGCCGGCCGCCTCGGTGGATTCGCCGACATCGAGAAGATGGAGAAGGCCAGCGCCACGGATGGTGAAATCATCGACGTGCTTCTCGGAAATAAGAACAACTTGCACAACAATTATCAGGATTATCAGGCGTTCCTAGATAACGGAGGCCGCATCGGCTTGCAGCACGATCCGTTGCTCTATGGCGCTTACGCCCTCAATCCGTTCCTGGTATCCGTCGAGTTGGTGTGGATGCTCGTCGTGCAACAAGGCCAGGTCGCGGTCATCAAGGCCTACGTCGGCCTGTCTACGCAGGATACTTCCGGCTCCGACTTCAAGTTCGGATCGCTGGTACGCCCGGGCCACCGCGGCATCTGGGAAGAGGCGCTGCGCACGGGGAAATATCCGCTCAATCCCCGTTGCTATCAGGCGGAAATTGTTCCGACTTCCATACTGACGTTGAATTGGGCCGAGGCGGTTTCACAGGCTCATAATCTTGACGCGCAGCTTACGCAGATCGAAGCGAAGAGCCGAGAAGGATTCGTATTCCAGATTGACTTGCAAGTGCAGATCCACGTTCCCGACACGAACGCGCCCCGGGTGATCTCGATGGTCGGGACGATGATGAATCTGGTGAACGAAGTCCTGCAGGCCGCGGTGGGGAATCATTTTCGCGACAAATTGCAGAGCATGCCGGCGGTTCGCTTCATCGAAACGCGGCAGCAGGTGCAGGAAGAGGCGTTCAAGCACATCAAGGAACAGCTCGATCAATACCGTGTCGAGACGAGAGGCGTCTACATCCAGGATGTCATTTTCCCTCCGGACCTTGTGAAGGTACTGACCCAGCGCGAAATCGCGAATCAGGAGATCGACACGTACAAGAAGCAGCGGGCCGCTCAGGACGAGCGCATCGCCATGGAGAACGCGAAGGGAACTGCAGAGATGCAGGGCGATCTGGCGAAGTCTAAAGTCGGCGTGGACATCAAGACGAACAACGCGAATGCACGCACGGAAGAGGCACGGGGCGAAGCCGAATATATCAGCAAGACCGGCGCAGCTCAGGGCGCGCAGGTCGAAGCCGTCGGTTTGGCGCGCGCGCGCGGCTACGAGGCGCAAGTTCGCGCGCTTGGATCGAATGCGACCGCGCTTGTAAACGTGATTACCGCGCTCTCCGAAGGTACGTCAAAGTTTGTTCCGGACGTGCTGGTTACCAGCGGCAACGGCGGCGGTGGCGCGCTCGACGGCCTCGCGGCCGCGGCGATGCGCTATCTAGGCAATGGCGGAAACGGCGGCGCCGCTGCCACTCCATCGAAGCCGGCGGAGACAGCAGCATCGAAGGTCAACTCGTTGCTTCCAGGTGCGTCGGGTAAGCCGGGTAAAGATCAGTAGGCGGCAGCGCACCGCAAGCCGACGGCAAAAATGTGTAGCTCCCGAGGCGCGCTGAGAGTAATATGCCGACGGATGCGAGACATGCAGAAAGCTTTCGAATCAACTATCAGGATATTGAAGCGAGGTCTTGCACTCGTGGCGCTGATTGCCGCGCCTTCGGTTCTCTACGCGCAGAGCTGCGCGATGTGCTATCAAAATGCAGCCGCAGCCGGCCCGCGTACCGCCGAAGCGTTGCGGCATGGCATTCTGATCATGCTGTTTCCCCCGCTCTTTATCTTCGCCGGGATCTTTGTGCTGGCGCATCGCCGCCGCAACGCCACGACGGACATGGACGCTTCACTTGAATCTGCCGATGAATCGCCTTCGTTTGACGATCCTTCCGGCCGCTCATAGTCTCCTCCCCTCTGTCGTGATAAGCCTTCGCTAACCACTGCCCCTGCCGCGCGTCGAATCGGCTGATGATGTTGCAGCGCCAGGACTGCGCGGATTTTTACGGAGACTCGCGGCGCATTCCCAAGCCTGTAGTAGAATTCGCAGTTCGGTCTCGCGCGTCGCTCTCCCCAATCCCAGATCGTGGAGGCATTCGATGGATGCAACATCCGGAATTCTGAGGCGGCTGGTTTTTGCGCTCGTGAATGTTTTCGCTCTCGCGGTCTTTCTGGCTTGGCCGATTGCGCTCTCGAGCGCTGAGCAGCACGAGCTGTACCTCTTTCGCGATCCCTCGCTGAGCCGGACGCAGATTGCCTTCAGCTATGCGGGCAATATCTGGGTGGTGAGCCGCGACGGCGGCGAGGCGCAGCGGCTCACGTCGGGTGGTCACGAGGGCGGCGCACATTTTTCGCCGGACGGCACGCAGATCGCGTTCACCGGGCAGTATGACGGCAATGTAGATGTGTACGTGGTGCCGGTCACGGGAGGCGTTCCGAAGCGCTTGACCTGGCATCCCGCCGCGGATGTGGCCATCGGATGGACGCCGGACGGCCAAAACGTGCTGTTCAGTTCGACGCGCGACAGCGCCACGGACCCGGCGAAGTTTTTCACCGTGCCGGCGGCCGGAGGATTTCCCACCGAGCTGCCTCTGCCAGCAGCGGACCACGGCGTTTACTCGCCCGATGCGGCGCGTCTGGCGTACGTTCCCGATTTTCAGTGGGAGCATGCATGGAAGCATTACCGCGGAGGACAGACGGAGCGAATCTGGATCGTCAATTTGGCGGATTCGAACATCGAGCAGAAAATTCCGCAGGAAAACAATTCGAACGATTTCAATCCGATGTGGATCGGAAACAAAATCTATTTCCTCTCGGATCGCAATGGCCTGTACGGCTTATTCGAATACGATTTGGGATCCCACAACATCTCCGAAGTGGTGAAGAACAGCGGGCTGGAATTCGAGTCTGCATCAGCGGGGCCGGATGGGATTGTGATCGAAGAATTCGGCCACATCCTGCTCTACGATCTCGCGTCGAGCCAGACTCACTCAGTAAACATTCACGCTGCAGGCGATTTACCCGAAGTGCGGCCGCATTTCGAGAAGCTGGATGCGAAGAAAATCCTGCACGCGGGCATATCTCCGAGCGGCGCGCGCGCGGTTTTCGAAACGCATGGAGAGATTCTCACCGTTCCGGCCGAGAAGGGCGACATCCGGAACTTGACGAATTCGCCGGCGATTGCCGACCGCGATCCTTCGTGGTCGCCCGACGGCAAGTTCATCGCGTATTTTTCCGACGAGACAGGCGAGTACGCGCTGCATATCGCGCCGCAGAACGGTCTCGGCCCTGTAAAGAAGATCGGCCTGGGAAATCCGCCGGCGTATTACTACTCGCCGACATGGTCTCATGACAGCAAAAAGATTGCCTATGAAGATCAGCGCCTGAATCTCTGGTTCGTCGAGATCGAGAAGGGAACTCCCGTCCGAGTGGACACCATGCGCTTTGACCAGGGCCCGTCATTCGGTCAGGCGTGGTCGCCGGACAGCCGCTGGATCAGCTACACGAAACCGTTGCCGAACAATCTCCACGCTGTCTTCGTTTATTCGCTCGAGACCGCCAAGGCCGAGCAAATTTCCGACGGCATGAGCGATACGAGTTCGCCCGACTTCGACAAGAACGGCAAATATCTCTATTTCACCGCGAGCACCGATGTTGCTCTCGCCAACGAAGCGGGCATGAGTTCGGTAGGACGCCCGGTGACGCGCAGCATCTACGCTGCGGTACTGAAGAAGGACGTTGCATCGCCCGTGGCGCCGGAGAGCGACGAGGAGAAATCGAAAGAAGAGAAGGCCAAGGAAGAGAAAGCCAAGGACGACAAGTCCAAAGATTCAGCGAGCGCCGATGTCGACAAGGGCAAAGACAAAGATAAGGACAAAGACAAAGATAAAGACAAAGAGAAGCCGAAAGAGCCGCCGAAGGTGGACATCGACTTCGAGCACATCGGACAACGAATCGTCGCTCTGCCGATCCCCGCGCGCAATTATTTCGGCCTGACCGCTGGAAAAGAAGGCGAAATTTATCTCGCCGAAGGGGCTCAAGTTCCAAATTTTGCAGGCCCGCCCGCATTCACGCTGCAGAAATTCACGCTCAAGACGCGCAAGACGGAGAAGTACCTCGAAGGAGTGTCCGCGTTCTCGATTTCCGCCGATGGCGAAAAGATGCTCTACAAAATGGGAGATCAATGGTTTATCACCGGGACGGGATCCGTGCCGAAGCCGGGTGACGGCGCGCTGAAGCTCGGCGAAATGGAAGTTCACGTCGACCCGCGCGCCGAGTGGCGGCAGATCTATCACGAAATCTGGCGCATCGAGCGCGATTTCTTCTACGACCCGCACGCGCATGGTCTTGATCTTGCCGCCGCCGAGAAATTCTTCGCGCCGTATCTCGACAACATCGCCTGCCGCTCGGACCTCAACTACCTCTTCCGCGAAATGCTGAGCAACATGAGCGTCGGGCACATGTTCGTCGGCGGCGGAGACGCTCCCGAACCGCGCAAGGTCCGCACCGGTCTTCTCGGTGCAGACTACAAGATCGAGAACGGCCGCTACCGCTTCGCGCGCATCTTCGACGGCGAGAATTGGAATCCAGAACTCATGGCGCCGCTCACCCAGCCAGGAGTCAACGTCGACGTCGGCGACTATCTGCTGGCCGTCAACGGCCGCGATCTCCACGCCTCCGACAATCTCTACAGCTACTTCGAGGAGACTGCAGGAAAGCAGGTAGTAATCAAGGTCGGGCCAAACGCAGACGGCAGCGGCTCCCACGATGCTACGGTCGTGCCGCTCGATAACGAATTCTCGCTTCGTCATCTCAAGTGGGTGGAAGACAATCGGCGCAAAGTGGAGGAGATGACTGGAGGGCGGGTCGCATACGTTCACCTGCCGGATACCGCGTTTGGTGGTTATATAAATTTCAATCGCTACTACTTCTCGCAAGTGGACAAGCAGGCCGCGGTGATTGATGAGCGTTTCAATCACGGCGGCTTCCTGGCCGACTATATCGTGGACTATTTGCACCGGCCGATCCTGAACCGCGTCATGACGCGCCTGGGCGATGACATCTCGGTTCCCACGGAAGCGATCTACGGCCCGAAAGTGATGCTCGTTAATCGTTATGCGGGCTCGGGTGGCGATGCTTTGCCCTGGTATTTCCGCAAGCTACAGATCGGGCCGCTGGTCGGCACGCGCACGTGGGGCGGGCTCGTCGGCATCGGCGGTTACCCGCAATTAATTGACGGCGGATTCATCACCGCGCCGCGCTGGGCGATCTACGGATTGAATGGTGAATGGGAAGTCGAGAATCACGGCATCATTCCAGACTACGACGTCGAAATGGATCCCAAAGCCGTGCGCGAAGGGCACGATCCGCAACTCGAAAAAGCCGTCGAAGTTGTGCTCGAGGAACTGAAGAAGAATCCTGCGGCAAGCTACAAGCGTCCGCCGTATCCGGACTATCATCCGCAATTTCCAGCGACGCAGTAGGGAGATGCGGAACTAGGCGGCGCCGGTCTTGAGCAATTGACGCGAGACGCGCCGCGCTGTGTCCTTAAGCGCGTCTTCGACGCGTGTCATTTTCGCGGAGTCCATCTGCGTGAGCGTTCCGCTCACGCCCAACGCGGCGACCACGTTCCCTAGAGCGTCAAATACCGGCGCGGCGATGCAGCGCGCACCGAGACTGTTTTCCTCATCATCCACGGCGTAGCCTTGCTGGTGAACGCGCTCGAGTTCCGCCACCAACCGCGCGTGGCTGGTGATCGTTCTCGGCGTCCGCCGCTTGAAGTCGCAATTGTGCAGCAGTGCGTCGCGCTCGGCCTTGGGCATCCAGGCGAGCAGCGCCTTTCCGACGCTCGTCGAATGTAAAAACATGCGGCGTCCGACCCACGTGTTGACCTTGAAGAATCCCGGCGCCTCGACTTTCTCGATGTACACCGCTTCGTTCTGATCCACGACGGCAAGGTGACACGTCATTCCCAGCCGCTCGACCAGTCCGCGCATGAACGGAAGGGCAACCTCGGCGATATCGAGGCCCGCTTGCGTTTCGCCGCCAAGACTGAGCAACTTCAGCCCGAGCCGGTAGCGTCCCGTTTCAATGTCGCGGCGCAAATAACCGCGGCGCTCGAGCGTGCGCAAAATGTAGCTCGCCGAGCTTTTCGGAATGCCCAGACGGCGGCTGATTTCGGAATTGGTGAGGCCTTCGCGGCGCTGTGACGCGGCTTCGAGAATATTCAGCGCGCGCTCGACGGCAGTGGCGGGACTTGCATCCATCTCCGGCATGAGAGCTGCTCCTTCGACCGCAGTGTTTCGGACGGCGCCGATGCACTGATCCAAGTATAGAATAATCGTTCGCCATATTGAACGGGGACTTGCCGCCATCGCGGGGCCCGCGCACAACGGTAGCGCGCCTGAACGCATGTTGAATATCAGGAAAACAAGAACTTCGAAGTAGCGAAGCGGACTTACTTCGCGCCCTCAACCAAATAAAGATTCGACAAATTCGGATAGTAGGAATAAACGTAGGACTTCTGATCCGCGCTGAGGATGATTCCGCCGATGTGATCCACGCCCGCGGCGTCGGGCGGCAGGAGTTGCTTCCACAGGGATCGCTTTCCCGTTGCCAAATCCAATTGGAACACCCGCGCGGGCATTTCTGCATAACGATAAATGAAAAGCGATCGATCGTCCGCCGTCCAGCCAACCGGCCGCTCGCCGAGTTCCACGCCTGAAACAGCGCGCGCTTCGCCGCCGCCGGTTGGATACAAGTACATCTTTTGGTCCGAGCCGAGCCCGGCCACGAATTCTCCACTGTGCGACAGGGCAAACTGAATTGGGTTCACGCCCTCTGCGGTGATCGCTTTCGGTTTGTCGCTATTTAGGTCTTGGACGTAGAATCTCACGCCATGTCCCGTTTCAGTTCCCGCGAAAAGATAGCGCTTGCCGTCGGGAAACCATTGCCCGCCTAAGTGGGTCAGGGAATCATGAGTCAGAATCCGCGACTGCCCGGCGCCGGTAGGCACGAGCATGAATTGGCCCGCAGGGTCCGGCGGAGCGGTGATCGCCCATTTCTTGTCGGGAGAGAGCGCAACGGAAATGCCGTCGCCGAGGCGTACCGGAGGCGAGCCGTCGGTCTTACGGATATAAATGGTGCCCGTCGTGCCGCCGCCCTCGCCGGTTTCGTCGAAGAGCACGAGCTCGCCATCCGCTGACATATCGCGCGCCACCGAAAAGTCCAGCCACGACAAATTTATCTCGCGCGAGGCGTGCGGCGGCAACGCCGCGATTACGGAAACGGAGTCTTCCTGTGCCAACAGCATGCGGCCGTCACGCGCAATATCGTGCAGCGTCAAATATCCAGCGCTGCGCGTAACGAGCCGCTCGCTGCCGTTGCGCGTCACCGCGAAGACAGAGCGCGCGACGCCGACCTTTGTGCCTGCGAATATAACTTCATCACCACTCGGGCTCCAGGCAAGTCCCTGCAGGCTGATCCAGCCCGTTGAAATCTGCTTGACGTGGCCCTGCGGGTCCAGCAGCGAAACGGCCCCGGAGTCATCGCCGCGGGCCGGGTGCTCGAGAAACGCGATCATATCGCCCTTTGGTGAAATCCTCGGGCTGCCGATCCAGCCGACCGTGTCATAGAGCTTATTTCCGATCGGATACTCGATGCGCATGATGGCGTTTTCACGCCGGACCACCAGCAGTTTCGATCCGTCCGGCGAATAATCGGCCCACAGCACATCGTCAACGACTTCACGCGGCGCTCCGCCTCCCGCCAACGCCATTCGGCCCAGCGTACCGGTATACATCCATGGCCCTAGCAAATGACTCCGGAGCAGCACGGCCATTTCGCCCGTTGATGAAATGGCGAGAATCTCCGTGTCCGGAATATTCAATGCTCGTGATTCCGGACTTTCTGGCCGCGCCGTAAAAATTTCGGGCAGAGCGCCGTCCCATGCGGCGCTGTAAACAATCGTCTGCCCATCCGGGCCGAAACGCGCGTTGCGGAGGTAGCCGCGTCGAAAAGTAAGGCGATGAAACAGCGGCGGCGTGTAATGCGCCATGCGTTTGCCCACTATTACGCCCGCCACAATTCCGGCGGCCAGCAGCACCACTCCGGCGAGAGCGAAGAGTGCGGTTCTCGTCGCGCTCTGTGTAGCTGGCTGCGCGAGCGGCGCTGCTATCGCTCTCGCCGCCGATGCCGTGGCCGTACTCGGACGGCTCGAGTCCAGATCGCGCTTCAGGCGCTTCAATTCCGCGCGAATTTCCCCAGCGCTCTGCGTGCGCAGCTCGCGGTCCTTCTCCAGCGCGCGATTGATCACTTCCTCGAGCTTCGGTGGCAGAGACGGATTCACTTCAACTGGTGACGGCGGCACTTTGTTCAGAATTGCATCGAAGACGATCGCCGAGGTATTTCCCGGAAACGCCTGCCGGCCAGTCGCCATCTCGTAGAGCACCACTCCGAACGAGAAAATGTCGGTGCGCAGGTCAAGTTCTTCGCCGCGCGCCTGCTCGGGCGACATATAAGCGATCGTGCCCATCGCGGCGCCCGGCGTCGTCAGCGCTTGCCGTGCCGCTTCACCACCCGCGTCGCGCGTGGCGTCGCCGTCGGCGAGCTCGTGCGCAGCATCGCGATGAATTTTGGCCAGGCCGAAATCGAGCAGCTTGGCCTGTCCGCGCTTGGTGATGAAAATATTTGCGGGCTTGATGTCGCGGTGAACGATCCCCTTCGAGTGCGCTGCTTCCAGCGCATCGGCGATCTGAATGCCGAGATCGAGAAGCTGCTCGGTCTTGAACGCGCGCCCCTCAATGTGGTGCTTGAGCGTCTCGCCTTCGAGCAATTCCATGGCGATGAAGGGCTCGCCGTTGTGCTCGCCGATTTCGTAAATCGTGCAGATGTTCGGATGATTTAGGCCGGAAGCAGCGCGCGCCTCACGCTCGAATCGCTCCAGCGTCTGCTTATCTTCGGCCACCGCTTCGGGCAGGAATTTCAGCGCCACAGCCCGCCGCAGCTTCGTGTCTTCCGCCTTGAAGACCACACCCATCCCGCCGCCGCCGAGCTTTTCAATGATTCGATAGTGTGAGACTTCCGAACCGGAGAGAGAGCCGTGATCGGGCATGGCCGTGCATCTTAACGCGGCCAAGCATCGCAAGCAACGCTGTGCTCCCTAGTCACCGCGGAACTCATTCCGTCTGGACACTCCATTCATCCAGTAGCAGAATGAGTTTCATTCAAAGCCTTGGGCCTCGCAAATTCGATTCTGTAGCGGAAAGAGGAATGGCATGAGGAGAATAGCAGCGCTGTGCGTCGTATGGATAGCCTTGAGCGCCACGGCCGTTTTCGCGCAAGACCAATCGCAGCCTCAGGGCCAATCACCGCAAGCGCCGGTGATCCAGATCAACGTCACGCGCACGATTCAAGCCGTAAATTACATGGCCAAAGGCTCGACGCGCATCGATTTCCGCGGCACCGCGCTGCTCCCGCAAGCCACCGGCCAGGCCAAAGTCGAAGCCAAGAACGGCGCGGTCTCCATCAACGCGAATTTCGACAATCTCTCCGGCGCCGGCCAATTCGGCGCGGCGTATCTCACCTACGTCCTCTGGGCCATCACGCCCGAGGGTCGCGCGAATAATCTCGGTCAGCTCGTTCTCGACGGACAAAAGAGCAAAGTTCAAGTAACCACGCGGCTGCAGACGTTCGGTCTGATCGTGACCGCCGAGCCGTACTACGCGGTCTCGTTCCCAAGCGACGAAGTGGTTCTCGAAAATATCGTGCGCGCGGATACCAAAGGCCAAGTCGACGCAGTAGACGCGAAATACGAACTGCTCCAGCGCAGCCGCTACAAAGACCTGAATCTCGCGCCGCTCGATGACGATCCGAATGTGCCGCTCGATCTTCTCCAAGCCCGCAACGCAAAGCGCATAGCGCAATTGCGCGGCGCAGACAAATACGCCGCCGATTCCTGGGCCAAAGCCTCGGACGCGCTCACCCGCGCTGAAGATTACGAGACCCGCAAGCAGAAGAAATCGGTTCCGTCAGCAGCCCGCGACGCTGTCCAAAGCTATGAAGACGCCATCACCATCAGCGTGAAGCGCCAGGACGACGAGCGTCTCGCCAAGGAGCGCGAAGCCGGCGCCCAGCGCGAAGCTCAGGCGAAATCCGAGCAGGAGGCCGAAGCACAGCGCCGCGCCCTCGCAGAAAAACAGCAGGCCGAAGCTGAGAAGCAGCAAGCGGAAGCCGAGAAGCAAAAGATGCAAGCCGAATTGGCCGCCGCAAAGGAAGCCCAAGCCCGCGCCGAAGCCCAGAAAGCCCAGGCCGAAGCGGAGAAGGCTCAAGCCGAAGCCTTGGCCAAGCAGCAAGCGGCGCAAGAGCAGGCGGAGCGGGAAAAAGAGGCCGCCGAAAAAGCCGAGCGCGAGAAGCAGGAGCTGCGGGCCACCCTCCTTGCGCAATTCAATAAAATTCTGGAAACGCGCGATTCTCCACGCGGACTGGTCGTAAATCTTGGGGACGTGTTATTCGCAACGGCGAAGTACGATCTGCGCCCCGAAGCCCGCGAGCGCCTCGCCAAGCTCTCCGGCATCGTTCTCGCGCATCCCGGACTAAATCTCACCGTCGAAGGCCACACCGACTACGTCGGCAGCGACGCGTTCAATCAAACTCTTTCCGAGCAGCGCGCCCAATCCGTCCGTCAATATCTGATCGACCAGGGCCTCGACGCCGGCACCATCACCGCGCAGGGCTTCGGCAAGACCATGCCCGCAGCCGACAACAGTACCGCCGAAGGCCGCCAGAAGAACCGCCGCGTAGAAATAATCGTCTCCGGCGAAGTGATCGGCACAAAAATCGGCGCCACACAGACCCCGCAATAGACAGTAGCGCCGGCGTCCCCGCCGGCATCTTACGATCGCGGTGTCGGCAACATTGCCGATCGTGCGCGGACTCCGTATGTCCGAACTGCACAACTTGAATCCCTCCGCCCGCTCGTGTGCTATCATCCGCCCGTCGCCCACCTGCAAAAGCAATCCGGTCGAAGGAGACTAATATGAAGGGCAAACTTCGCTACATCCTCATCGCCATTGCCGTGATCGTCGTCATCCTGATCGCGCTGCCGTTCCTGATCAGCGTCAATCAATTCCGCCCGACGATCGAAGAAAAACTCTCCACCGCTCTCGGCCGCCAGGTTCAGGTCGGAAATCTCAGCCTCTCGATTCTGTCCGGCTCGCTGGGCGCCGATGATCTCTCCATCGCCGATGATCCTGCGTTCGGCAAGTCTGCGTTCCTGACCGCGAAGTCGCTGAAGGTTGGCGTGGAATTAATGCCGCTCATCTTCTCGCGCGCCCTGCACGTCACGGGCGTCACAATTGACAAGCCCGAAGTCACGCTGATCAAAAACCCCGCGGGCCGCTGGAATTTCTCGTCGCTAGCCTCCGGCTCGAGCTCCAAATCTGCCGCACCGGCGTCCTCGAGCTCTTCCGCTCCATCCGATCTCGTCATCGGCAAAATCGAGATGAAGAATGGCAGCTTGATCCTCGGTTCGACGAATTCGCCCAAGCGCGCCACCTACGACGATCTCAATTTCGAAGCCACCAATGTGTCGCTCGCGACCTCGTTTCCACTGAAGCTCTCGGCCAAATTGCCCGGCGGCGGCGAACTTAAGCTCGACGGCACCGTCGGACCTCTCGATGCCAACGACGCCGCGTTGAGCCCGGTGGAAGCCAAGCTAAATATCGCCGATTTCGATCTCGCAAAAAGCGGATTCGTAGATCCAGCTTCCGGCTTGGGCGGCGTGGTCGAATTGAATTCCACTCTCTCCTCGAAGAACGGCCAGGCGAATGTGCAAGGCACCGTGAAAATCAGCAAGCTGCAAGTCGTCAAAGGCGGGTCGCCCTCGGCGACGCCAGTTGATGTGGATTTTGCGACGGCGTACGACATGCCGAAGAGCACGGGGGTCCTGAGTTCCGGAACGGTGAAAATCGGCAAAGCCACCTCGCACATCTCCGGCACCTACGATCTCAAAGGCGAAGCGGCGATTCTGAATATGAAAATATACGGTCAAGAGATGCCGGTGTCTGATCTAGAGGCGGTGCTTCCGGCACTTGGCGTCGTGCTGCCGAAAGGCGCCTCCCTACAGAGCGGCACATTGAGCACGAATCTCGCCGTCAACGGGCCCGGAAACAAGCTGGTCACCACAGGAAACATCAATCTTCAGAATGCAAAATTGGCTGGCTTCGATCTCGGCTCGAAGCTGGCCGCGCTCTCGGCGTTTTCAAGCGTTGGAAAAAGCGCAGACACCAGCATTCAGAAGCTCACGTCAGACGTGCGCGTCGCTCCTGAGGGAATTCAGACCACAAATATGGATTTGGTGATGCCGGCGATCGGCGAGATGACCGGCGGCGGTACGGTGGGCGCCGACAGCTCGCTGAATTTTAAAATGCGTGCCTCAGTGAACGGCGTCGGTGGTCTTCTCGGCGGAACCAGCGGCGGCAAAACAACAATTCCATTCGCGATCCAAGGCACCACCTCGGACCCGAAATTCATTCCGGACGTAGCAGGCATGGCAGGCGCTCTCGGCTCCCAGCTCGGCTCATCGCTACAAGGCGGCCAAGGCACTCAAGGAGTGGCCAGCACGCTCGGCGGCCTTCTAGGCAAGAAAAAGAAGCCCAATCAATAATCCTCGGGCCCGCGCGAACCGAGCCGGATTGAATGCGCGCATTTCGTAGGGGCGCCGGGCGTAATGCTGAGCGTTGGAGGACCACGCCTCAGCCAAAATCGCGCAACTTCTCCCAGGCCCATCTGTAATCTTCGTAGGGGCGCCGCTTGCTGCGCCCTCCGGCGACCTCACCGCCAAACCAAAGCTCCGCGCAACCGCGGACGCACTCTCGCGCAGCATGCCTTCGTCTTTTCTCTGAAATCTCAAATCTGAAATTTCAAATCTCTTCTCTGCAATCCGTCCAGCCATGTCTTGAGGCCAATCGTTTCCGTCGACGCACTCCCGAGGCAAATCACACCACCTAGTGCTTGAAAGTGACGTTGAGCCCCGTGGTCAAAATAATATCGTTCGACTTCGTCCCCGCAATAGGATTGCTCAGATAGCGGTCGCTCACAGCCGTCTGCCATCCCAGCCACTTGTTGATCTTCGTCGAAGTCCCCATATCGAAGGCGATGCGATACTGCCCCGTGTTGGTCAAATCGGGATAGAAGAATATCTGTTGGTTCACAATCGTCGATTTACCGAGCTTGTGGAAGAAAACTTCTCCCAGGGTGATGCCACCGGTGTTTCGCAGCTCGCCGGTGCTGTAGGTCTCCCGCGTATAATTGCCGCCGCCGAGGAGATCGAGCGTGGTCGAGTCACTCTTGATGGCGTGGTACCCCAGTCCGCCGCTCAGGATCGATCGCAAATCAAGGTCCTGCGTCTCGTTGTATTCGAAATCAGCGCTCCCAAATCCGAAGATCTTCGGAACGATATTGCGGTCGTAGCGCGCGCCCCCGCGAATGTCGTTCGCCGTCACTCCGGAGACCCCGGCCGAATTGCTGGAGGCGTAGATGGACGCGGCATAGGCAGAGAGTTGGTCGTGGGGCGTAGAGCGCACGGCATTGAACGCCACAGAAAGATTCGTCGTCTGCGTATTTCCACGCGCCAAGGCGAAGCCGACGCTGGCCCCGCCGGTCCAATTCTCGAGCAACCCCGGATGCTGGCTGTGTTCGAACGCCGCCTGCTCAGCCTCATCGCGCAACACCGTCACGCTGGCTAGCGGCACATGCACCGGCGCACCGCTGCTCGGAGCGATCACGAGTTCATCGCCTTCGGTGGTCGCTTTTCCATTGACCGTCTTCTTATCCGGCGTTACCGCATACACCGGCTTATCCGTCATCAATTCTTTGACCGCCGCCCATTGCAGATTTATATCGCCCGCGTAATCGGTCTTTAGTGTCAACTGTTTCCCGTCGGATTTAACCACCGTGCCTGTAAGGTGATCCCCATTCTTCATCACCACCGTATCGGCGCTCGCTGCCAACGCAGCCACTAAAAAAAGAGCTATGCCCGCCAGAGATTTCATCTGAACCCCCAAGTAGATTGAAAGAGTGAGATTACACTTTAGCAGTCTTCGCGTGCGCCGTGAAACGAAATAACCGCGTCCACGAGAGGGAGAATGCCAAGACAGTCTCGCAAGACTTCGTGGCCGGAATCGCGAGAGAATGAAGCGCCGAAGCTAGGGCCCGCGCCTCGTGAATTTCGGAAGCAAGAATCCAGTGGTTCGCTGATGCTCGCGAAACTCGTCGCCAAATTTCCCCGCGAGCACAGCCTCTTCTTTTCTCGCCTTGATGGCATAGGAACTCAGCAAAAGACAAAACGCCACGCCTCCGCGCACCATTCCGATCGCCAGCGCCGTCCCCGCAACTCCCAGCAAAACCCCCGAATAAATCGGATGCCGCAAATAGGCGTAAGGACCGCTGCGAATAAGCTGGTGATCCACTTTCAACTCGACCTTATCGCTCCAGTTCTTCCTCAAGTGCCGCCGCGCCGAGATCGCCAGCGCAATTCCGGCAATCGTCAACACCACACCAACCCATCGCACGGCAAAACTATCGGGATA
>Ga0116215_1000695_pt1 | contig 24817 bp, 23 predicted proteins | sample Sb_taG_7_FD_89698 | JGI IMG/M metagenome (GOLD analysis project Ga0116215, IMG submission 89698) | Peat soil microbial communities from Weissenstadt, Germany - Sb_50d_2_FS metaG | ecosystem: Environmental > Terrestrial > Soil > Wetlands > Peat | place: Germany: Weissenstadt | collected 2010-09-21
GATTGCGCTCGACCCCGTCAAGGTGCGCAACTTCAGAATTCGCAGGGGCATGATCGGGTTGGCCAGTCTCGACTCGAGGACGATGAAGGAGACAAACAGAAGGACGGCGACTCCCAAGAGCCCGAGAGTCTCGAGGGAACCCCAGCCGTCGCTCGACGCAGTCACGATGCCGTAGATGCCGACCATCAAGGACAGCGTCACCAACACGGACCCGACCACGTCCACGCCCTGCCTGATGCCCAGGCCGATGTTCTCCACCACCAAGATGCGGCCCAGGATCAGCGTGGCGATGCCGATAGGCACATTCACGAAGAAGATCCAGTGCCAGCTCAGCGCCTGCGTCAGCACCCCGCCGGCGAGGAGCCCGATGGAGCCGCCGCCGACGGCGACGAAGACGTAGGCGCTCATGGCTTTCGCCCGCTCGACCGGGCTGGGGAACTCGGTCACGATGATGGCGACGATCACCGAGGCGGACAGCGCTCCGCCGATGCCCTGCACGAAGCGCGCCGTCACGAGCATGGCCTGGCTGTCGGCTGAGCCGCAGGCGATGGACGAGAGGGTGAACAGCGCGACTCCGGCCAGGAACACCTTCTTGCGGCCGATGAGGTCGCCCAGACGGCCTGCCATGAGGAGGAAGCTCCCGAAGCTGATGAGGTAGGCGTCGACGACCCAGGTCAGGCCGGATTGTGTGAAATGCAGGCTGCGCTGGATGTCCGGGAGCGCCACGTTGACGATGGAGCCATCGAGCGCGTTCATGAACATGGCCAGGCAGACGACGACCAGGGCGATCCAGCGGCGGCGGTCGCCGGCAGGGTCGTCGGTGCCGAGCTGGGGTGGGGCAATGGTTCCGGAGTCGGGGATAGTCATGATTTCGGGACTATCATAGAGGGGTGATGGAAATCACCATGCAGGCAGGTGCCGAGCGGGCAGTGGCGGGCTCGGGGTCGTGATGGCCCGGGCCACCGCCTCGCCCACGACCGGGACGATCGTGCTCTTGACCCGGCTGGCCCGCGCCGTCTTCCTCCGCAGCTCGGTCGACCTCGTCGGGATGAACCTGAAGAACATGGTCGTGCTGGCCTACCTGCGCGACCACCCGAGCGCAGCACAGCAGGTGATGACCGAGGACCTGTCCATGGACTCCAACACAGGCGTGCTCGTGCTCAACGACCTGGAGGACCTCGAGTACGTGGAGCGGCGGCGGGACCCGGCCGACCGCCGGCGTCACATCGTGGACATCACCGACACCGGGCTCGAGGCGCTGGAGCGGGCCGAGGTGGCGCAGGGGAGTATCGAGGACGAGATCCTCGGTGGGCTGAGTGCGTCGGAGCGGGCGACGTTCCGGCGCTTGTTGGTCAAGGCGTTGGAGGACCATCTGCCGGCGGGGGGGTAGCCGACTCCTTCGTGGAGCGGGCTTCGATCGACGGATCAGGTCCTACATCAGGGGAGCAACGTGACTGCCGCGTCCGGCTCGAGCACCCGGAAGCTGAAGCTCTCTTCTATGTAGAGCCGCACGACATCGGCGTCATGGTCGAGGTAGCCGATGGAGAGGTCCTGACCCGAATCGAACTGGAAGTCCCCACCGCGCAGGCTGAGCACCACCCCATCCTCGACGCCGGGCGCCCACACCAGGGGCCCGCCGAGGATCTCGCGGAGATGGTCGAAGAGAAGATGCCCGCCGTACTCGGCGCTCTCGACGATCCGCGTGTAGATGTCCGGGCAGATGGCCAATCCGTACGGCCCGTCGATGCCCGCCTGGCGAAGGACGTTGACGGCCCGCGCGACGCCGTCGGGAGAACGCTCCAGGTCCGCATCGAGCGGGATCGGCTCGTGGGACGTGCTCTCGGTGATGCCGCGCACCCCGGCGGCCTGGTGTCCGTTGAAGACCGTGACGTTCTCGCCGAGAGCGATCTGTCGGATCGCTTCATCCAATTCGGGCAGATCGGGATCGGTTGCGCCCCGCTCGACGTCGTCCAGCTGGACGCGGGAGACCTTGAATTCGGTCCGTAGCTCCACGAGGGGGAGGACCTTCCGTTGGGCGGCCGTGACGCCCTCCGATGGGCCTGCGATGGTGGAGATGCGGCCGAGATCGGTCGCCGAGTGCGACCACCCGTGGGGTCCGGCGAAGTCCACGAGCTTGCGGGCGGCAAGGTAGGTCGGAAGGCGCGACTTGGCCTCCTGGTCGATCGCGTCCCAGCCCGAGTCGGAGATGGGCGCCAGATTCCGATGAAGGTGGTTCATCACACCGTCCCCTTGAGGCTGCCGATACCGAGTGACCCCGACGGGTCGTTGGCAGGGTCTCCCGAGTCCTCCGAGCTCTCGTCACCGATCTCGGTGATCGGTCCGGCTGTGAACAGGAACTTGCGCAGATTGGCGTCGAGGGCACTGTCACGCCGGCGCAGCCATTCCAGGGCCATTGCCGCGTGCTCCTTCTCGTCGTCTCGGTTGTAGGCGAGCACCGCCGCCAGGCTCTCGTCCGAGGTCGCCTTCACCCGCTGGTCGTACCAGTCGATTGCCTCGAGCTCCTCGCACAACGACGTCATGGCCCGGTGGTGATCGACCGTCGCTTCATCGAGAAGCTCGAGCGGTTCGTGGAATCCTTCGCTGGACAAGATCCTCTCCTTTTGGTGGTCGCTTCCCACAACCCGAACCTTCAAAACCCAGAGGCGCGGCTCCCCCACAGTGAAGCACTCACCGCCGCCGTCAGTCCACGGGCACACCAGCGAAATTGACAGCCAAGCGAGCGTTTGGCGGCGCTCCCAACCCGGTGCCGACCCGCGGCCAGCCGAACCGCCGCCTGGTGCAGCCGCGCAGCTCGTCGCTACTGAGCCCGGAGCCCTCCCAGCAGCCGCATGAGTGACTGGCGTGCTTGCGTGTGCGCTTGGCGGCGATCCGGAGCGTTGGCGATGTAAAGGGCCGCCTCATCGACGGCTGCGAGCAGCATGTGCGCCAGGGGCGCCGTGGGTTGGCGGGGAATGGCTTTCTGCGCGACGGCCGCGTCCAGCATCGCCGTGATCACCCCGAGCCCGTATTCGGCTTCGAGGCTGCGCCACTGGTCCCACCCCAGCACCGCCGGGCCGTCGACGAGCAGGATCTGCTGGACGTCGGCGTTGTCGGCCGACGCGTCCAGAAACTGCTGGAGAGCGGCGGTGAGCAGATCGAGCGCGTCGTCTCGTTCGTTCACGGTCGTCGCCGCGGCGAGGTCGGCCTGGACCTGATCGAACACTGCCCGGAACAGGTCCTCTTTGTCGGCGAAGTGGTGGTAGAGCGCGCCACGGGTGCCGACGTTTGCCTTTGCGACGATCTCCTCCGTCCCGGTGGCGAAGTACCCCTTGCTGACGAACAGTTCCCGGGCAGCGCTGATCAAGGCCGCCTTCGTGGCCTCACCTCGCGGCAATCGCTCGGCACCCTCTCGGTCGGACCTTGACATACACCCTGTAGGTTAGTAATACATACAGCTTGTAGGTTCCCAATCGAGAGGACATGAGATGGCGACGGCTGGTGATGTGGTCAGAGGCTTCTGTGCGGCAATCGACCGGAAGGATCTCGCCGAGGTCGAGTCGCTGCTCGACGAGAACGTCGTGTACCACAACGTCGGCTCGGAGCCTGCCGTCGGCCGGGAAGCCTCGCTCGCTGCTGTGAAGTTCCAATTCGACATGTTCGATCCGATCGCGTTCCGCATTCGGAACCTGGCGGAGGACGGAGACACGGTCCTCACGGAGCGGGTCGACGAGATCACGGCCAACGGGGTGACGGCCCCCGTGCCGGTCATGGGTACCTTCGAGATCAGGGATGGTCGGATCGTCCAGTGGCGTGACTACTTCGACATGGGGCTCACCGGCAGGTTGATGGGCGGCGAAGACGTCTCTTCGCTCCTGCCTCGCTGATCCGGTGGACTTGATGGGCAGAATCCACCAAACCGAGACGCAGTCGCGAGTGGGTCAGCGCCGAAATGGTGGCGACCGCACCGCGTAAGTCCAGGTAATGGGCCTGTATTCCCTTCGGCACGCAACTCCCATCACCCCGCGGTCATCAAGTCCAAGGTCCCAGCTGTCGATGAAATGCGGTAGGGCTCTTCATACAGGGGTCGGGGGAGATGGCACTGCCAGTTCACGATGGCGCAATTGAATTCGACCGTACCGACCCGGTCGGATCCAACGTGCGCGCCGTGTCGGCGACACGACGGAGGCTCGATCCAACCAAGCTGGCCTATCTCATCGGGCCGGCTGCGTTCGTGGTCCTCCTTCTCCTCATGCAGTTGGGATATACGGAGCGCCAGTCACTGTGGGTGTGGCTCGGCGTCTTCATCGCCATCTTCGCGGTCAACTTCACCGTCGACCAGATGTACGACGACCGCCCCAGCCGGCTTACTCTCAACCTCCGCGTCGTCAGCCAGGTGGCCGCGGTCACCGTGGTCATCTATCTGACGGGCTGGGGACCGGTCTTCTGGGGCGCGTACGCCTTCATCGCGTTGGAGAACGTGGCACGAGGCGGGTCCCGCGTATGGCGCACCACCGCCGCCTGGAGCCTCGCCGGAATGGCGGTCGGCCAGTTCAGCCTCGCTCAGGGCTGGTTCCCCTCGGAGCTGTCGCGCACCCAGACCATGGCGCTGACCGTGATGGGAGCGTTCGTTCTCCTCTTCGTCATCCGCATGGTCGGGGCCATCATGGAACAAAAGGAGGAGGCGCAGGCGACCCTCCTTCTGAGCGAGGATCGCTTCCGATCACTGATCCAAAACTCGTCCGACGTGACGATGATCCTCGGTGAGACCGGTGAATTTCGCTATCTCTCGCCTGCCATCAAGGAACTGCTGCAGTACGAGCCGGACGAGCTCATCGGTCTGCGTGCGATGGACTTCGTACATCCGGAGGACCTTGACTTCGTTCGAAGGCTGCTCGGGGATGAGTTCCAAGCATCGCCCGTGACCGCCATGCTCGAGTTCCGCATGCTGCGCAAGGACGGAACGACCCGCGACGTCGAAGTAGTCGTGTCGAACCAAACGGACCGCCCCTCCGTTGCAGGCTATGTCTCGAACATACGGGACACTACCGAGCGCAAGAAGTTCGAAGCCCTCCTCGCGCATCGAGCGCTCCACGACCCGCTGACAGGGCTGGCGAACCGTCAGCTGATCCTCGATCGGGCCGAGCAGATGTTGGAGCGGGCGCGGCGGACCGGTGAACCTTTGGCGGTCTTCTTCATCGACCTGGACAATTTCAAGGACTCCAATGACTCGCTCGGACACGGAGCCGGTGACCAGTTGCTTCAAATGGTCGCGGGCCGGCTGCGCGGCATTCTGCGGGCGAGTGACACGGTTGGGCGTCTCGGTGGGGACGAGTTCGTGATCCTGGCCGAGGGGGTCTCCCTTGCCAGTGGACCAGAGATGATCGCTCAGCGCGTCCACGAGGTGTTGAAGCCGCCCTTCCACATCCCAGGGGTCGAGGGGTTGACCATCTCCATCTCGGCGAGCATCGGCATCGCCTCTGGGGATCGCGCGTCGGCGGAGGAGCTGCTGCGTGACGCCGACATCGCCCTCTACCGGGCCAAGGGCGCAGGCCGAGACCAGTCGGTGCTCTTCGAGCGGGAGATGCAGTCAGCCGCGAAGGAGCGACTCGCCCTTAAATCCGATCTGGAATCGGCCCTTGAGCGTGACGAGTTCTTCCTGCTGTACCACCCGATCTTCGATCTCGACCGGGTGGAGCTCCAGGGGGTCGAAGCGCTCCTGCGGTGGCAGCATCCGACGAAGGGGATCATTACGCCTGACGTCTTCATTCCCGTGCTCGAGGAGAGAGGCCTCATCGTCGACGTCGGGCGGTGGGTCCTCAACGAGGCCTGTCATCAAGCCGCCGCATGGCAGAGGCAGGGACATCAGACGACGGTGTCCGTGAACGTCTCCATGCGGCAGCTGGAGTCCGACCGGCTGGTCGATGACGTGCGCGACGCATTGGTCGCGAGCAGCCTCGACCCCAGCAGGCTCATCCTCGAAGTCACGGAATCGACGCTGATGAGGGATGCCGACGCGACCATTGACAGGCTCAACCGGCTGAAGCAGCTGGGCGTCATGGTGGCCATCGACGACTTCGGCACGGGGTATTCGTCGCTCGCCTATCTCCGGAAGTTCCCGGTCGACGTGTTGAAGATCGACCGGTCGTTCGTCGCTGACATGCATCGATCGCCCGACGCGGCCGCACTGATCCACACGCTCGTGGAACTCGGCCGTACGCTCGGGTTGGTCACATTGGCCGAAGGAATTGAGCAGCAGGACCAGCTCGAAGGCCTTCGTGGCGAGCAGTGCGATCACGGCCAGGGCTTCATCTTCTCCCGGCCGGTGCCAGCATCCGAGATCCTCGAATTGCTCAAGAGCGCGCAGGTGCCCAATCCGTCATAGGTGTCCGGGTGGAGATCCGGCGCCATAGGACACCTATGACCTCGCGTTCGGCGTATGAGTCCGCCTCTCGGCGAAGGGACTCGTGCTCCCTCTACTGCCTGGCCATGATCACCCGCAGCCGGTCCTCTGCGTGCACCAGGTGATCGGCTGGCTCGTCGCCGACATCGATCTGTACCCAGCGCACCATCCCCGTGAACTCGTTCCCCCGCGCCGGGTACTGATCGCTCACCGGCGTGCCGGCGTCGCTGCCGACGTCGGTCGTCTCGTCACCCGAGAAGATCAGTGGCACGGTGGCGTCGATGTGCCCGTCGCCGACGGGTGAACCGTCGATGAAGAGGGTCGCCATCCCGCCGATGCCCAGCCCCGGGCCGTCGGCCGCGAATTCCATGCGGACCTGGTGCACCCCCGGCTCCAGAATCTCTCCGCCCTCCACCACGAACCGCTGCAGCCCGAGCAGGTTGTGGCAGTAGCGGGGTTTGCCATCGATCGCGTAGAGCGCCCAGCCGCCGAACGCGCCCCCCTGGGCGATGATCACACCTGACGCGCCGCGCTCGTCCACCTCGACTTCGGCTGTCACCGAGTGGGAACGGTTCTTCACCGAGAGCACCGAGCCCTCCGACAGCCGGCGCATCCCGCCGAAGAGGATCTGCGATGTGCCGGACACCAGTTCGGGCCGGCCGGCCAGCGAAGCCAGGAACCGCTCGACCGAGCGGTCGTCGAGGGGGAGTACCTGATGGCGTGTCGCCTCTATCAACCAGAGCCGCTGCAGCTCTCGCAGCTTGTCGGGGTCGTTCTCCGCCAGATTGCGGGCCTGGGTCCAGTCGTCGGGGCCGTACAGCTCCCAGGTGTCCTCGTCGAAGGGAGGCATGCCGCCGACCTCCCAGGGGGTGCGGTGTTTGGTGCAGGCCGTCCAGCCCTGGTGAAAGATGCCGCGGTTGCCCATCATCTCGAAGTACTGGGTCCCCCGGCGATCGCCTGCCGCGGCGTCATCGAAGGAGTAGCCCATGGAGACCCCCTCCATGGGCTCTTGCATCACGCCGTGCACGAAGGTCGGCTCGGGCAGTCCCGCCAGCTCCAGCACGGTCGGTGCAATGTCGATGAGATGGTGGAACTGGTCCCGAACTTCGGCGCTCGACGCCACCCCGGCCGGCCAGTGCACGATGAGCCCGTTGCGTGTCCCGCCCCAGTGCGAGGCCACTTGCTTGGTCCATTGGAAGGGCGTATCCATGGCATGGGCCCACCCGACCGCGTAGTGGTTGTACGCGTCGGGGCCACCGAAGTCATCGATCTTCGAGGCCAGGAATTCGGGCGTCTCGAGCGCTGCCATCCCGTTGAAGGTGAACAGCTCGTTGAAGGTGCCGTTGATCTGTCCCTCAGCCGAAGCCCCGTTGTCGCCCACGATGTAGAAGACGAGCGTGTCCTCCAGCAGGCCCAGCTCCTCGATGGCGTCGATCACCCGTCCGACGTGGTGGTCGGTGTGCTCCAAGAAGCCGGCGTAGATCTCCATCTGGCGGGCGAGGATCGGCTTGAGGGCATCGTCGATGTCGTCCCAGGCGGGGATCTCGGCCGGCCGGGCGGTGAGCTCGGCATCTTCGGGGATCACACCCAGGTGCTTCTGGAGGGAGAAGGTCTCCTCGCGCAGGCGGTCCCACCCGCGGTCGAAGCGGCCCTTGTAGCGGTCCGACCACTCGGGCGACACGTGGTGGGGGGCGTGGGTGGCACCGGGGGCGAGGTAGGCGAAGAAAGGCTTGTCGGGCATGAGGGACTTCTGGGCGCGGACCCAGTCGATGGTCCGCTGGCAAAGGTCCTCGGTCAGGTGGTATGTCGGGTCGTCCGGCGGCTCGATGGGCACCGTGTCCTGGTACAGCGCCGGCGCGTACTGGTTGGTCTCGCCGGCGATGAAGCCGTAGAAGTGCTCGAAGCCCGATCCTGTCGGCCACCGATCGAACGGGCCGAGGGGGCTGGACTCCCACACCGGCACCTCGTGGCATTTGCCGAACTGGGCGGTCGAGTAGCCGTTCAGCCGGAGGACCTCGGCCAGCGGGGCACAGGTGTTGGGTCGCACGGACGTGTAGCCGGGGGCGGACGTGGCCATGTCGGCCACGGTGCCCATGCCCACGGTGTGGTGGTTGCGCCCCGTGAGGAGTGCCGCCCGGCTGGGTGAGCACAGCGCGGTGGTGTGGAACCGCCGGTACCGTAGGCCGCCCGCCGCGAGTCGGTCCGCGGTCGCGGTGGCACAGGGCCCCCCGAACGTGGAGGCGGCACCGAAGCCGACGTCATCGAGCAGGATGATGAGAACGTTGGGCGCGCCGGCCGGCGGGCGCAGGGGGACGATCGGCGCGAACGTCGTGTCGGCGTCCTTGGCGTCGTACGTGACCGGGCCCGTGTGCGCGCGGTCGGGGATGGGCAGCACGTCGCGGGACAGGCCGTCGCCGTTGTTGGTCATGTCGGTGCCTTTGCTCTCGTCGTCGAAGATGTCATAGCGTCTAGTGGCGGTACGGGGCACGGATGGAGATGGGCGCGGCCGCGGTGTGCTCTGGTCCCGCCGGGCCTAGCCGGCTGGCGTAGGCGCCGTAGCGGGCAGCGAGCGGGGAGGCACTGATGCCGTGTAACAGCACGCTGAGCGCGACGGTCAGGGTGATCGCGGCGAGAACCACCTTGGACTCTGAGGGTGCCAGGGAATCGACGGCGATGAGGCCGAAGACGACTGAGGCGAGGCCGCGCGGGCCGAACCAGCCCACGAAGGCAACGGTGCCACGGTCCAGGCCGGTGCCGGCCAGAGCGACGGCGACGGGCAGCATGCGGAGGAGGGTGAGGGCCAGCAGCGCGAAGACGACATCGCGCCAGCCCAGGTCCTCGAGTCCCGGCACCAGCATGACCGCGCCGAAAATGAACCAGACCAGTAGGGAGAGCAACGTGCCTGCCTCCTCGGTGAATTGCAGCGCCGCCTCGTCGTTGTGGTGGTCGACGGTGCCGAAGGCCATGCCGGCGACGAAGGCGGCGATGAAGCCGTTCGTGCCGGCGACAACGGAGGTCGAGTAGGCGAACAGCGCCAGGGCGAGGATGGCGAGGGGCCGTACGCCCGGTGAACTCCAACCGTGGCGGCGCGCCAGGGCGAGGAGGACCGCACCGACGACGCCGACCGCGATCCCGAGAACGGCACCGCCGACGAGCTCCACGACCGCTTTGTTCAGGTGGGTGCCGCTGACGGCTTCTGTCGTGACGGCCCCTGCGATGAAGAGGTTGACGAAGGGGGTGGCGATGCCGTCGTTCAGCCCGCTCTCCACGTTCAGCAGTCGGCGTACTCCGGACGGCACCCGCTCGTCCTGCATGATGGAGGCGCCGAGAGCGGCGTCAGTTGGAGCCACGATGGCACCGATGGCCGCGGCAACCCAGAGCCCATTGCTTCCGAAGAGGAGCGCGGCGGTGGCGGCGCCCGCCCCGATGGTGAGTGGCAGGCCGATGCCGAGGAGGCGCGCCGGGAGGGCGGCGTCGGCTCGGAGGGCCCGTACGTTCACCCGGGAGGCGTCGGCGAAGAGCACGAGGGCGAGGGTCACCTCGGCCAACGAACGGATGGTCGATGAGTGCAGGTTGAAGTGGATGATGTCCGTCGGGCCGTGAGTGACGACCAAGCCGAGCACGACGAAGGCGATCGGGGCCGAGACGTCCCAGCGCTCGAGGCGGGCCGAGACGAGGCCCCAGATGATCACGCATGCCGAGACCACGGCCAGGGTGGCGATGTTCAGGTCATGGTTCACGGGCCGGGTGCCATTGTCGGTGCCCCGATTGTGCCAGGTCGGGGTCGAAAGTCACGTCCCGGGCTCGGGCTCGCTCCGTCGGCCCTCGGACCGATCAGTGACCATTGTGACTTTCGGCCCTCCCGGCCTATTCCAGCGGGCGTCAGGTTCGCTGGGCTAGACATTGCGGGTGTGGGGCGGGGTACTCGCCGACCACTGACCACAAGGAGAGATGTTGATGCTTGCTTCCAGCTACCCCGTACTCGATGCCTTCCTGACAATGCTGTACTTCTTCCTCTTCATCATCTGGATCTGGCTGCTGATCATGGTGTTCATGGACATCTTCCGCAGCCACGACATGAGCGGCTGGGCCAAGGCGCTGTGGGTGATCTTCATCATCATCCTCCCCTTCCTTGGTGTCTTCGTCTACCTGATCGCCCGGGGCGGCAAGATGCACGAGCGGGCGGCGCAGCAGGCGGCGCAGCAGCAGAAGGCCTTCGACGCCTACGTCAAGCAGACGGCCGGCACCAGCGGGGACAGCACCGCCGACCAGCTCTCCAAGCTGGCCGACCTCAAGTCCCAGGGCGTCATCACCGAGGACGAGTTCGCGTCCCAGAAGGCCAAGATCCTGGCCAGCTAACAAGGCCGCTCCTTCGTCACCGAGACCGACGCGCCGGCGGTGGCGACACAGGACGACCCTGAACAGGAATCCATCCGGGCGGCTCAACCGCACGCCGCCGAGGCGAGCAGCGACGCGATGTCGCAGCGCGTGGCCACGCGGATTGAACAAGACGTGGAGTCACCACTGCCGTGGCGGTCCATCGCTAAGAAGACCGTCATGGTGGTGGGGGCCGTTTGCCTACATGGCATTCCGGCTGCGGTTCGGGCGACCAGGGGCCGGTCCCGCACTGGCAGCGCGGTGATCCAACCACGACAGGACTGGCGCCCGGCCTGCCAGGAACCGGTCGCCAACCAGTGGCAGACCGCCGAGCGCTTCTCAACCCGCACCGTGCGCGCGCCGATAGCCCGTCATGGGACGCCTAACCGGCGTGTCGGCCGCCCGCGGCATCATCACTGTTGCACTGCGTGCTTACATTGCACGCGAGACGTTGCGCAGGCGGGTCATGGACATGCGAGGAAGCAACCACCATGTATGAGGGGACATGGGAGTCGGTCGGCACCCACAGGGTGCCGGTCTGGTACGAGGACGCCAAGTTAGGGGTCTTCCTCCACTGGGGTCTCTACTCGGTCCCCGGATGGGCGCCCCGTGTCCCTGACATCCAGGAGCTGCTGGTGAAGAGCGGCCCCAAGCGGATGTTGTGGGAGAACCCCTACGCCGAGTGGTACCTCAATTCCATGCAGATCAAGGGCAGTCCCACCCAGGTGCACCATGCCCAGGTCTACGGCGACGACTATCCCTACGAGAACTTCGTCAAGACGTTCGACGACGCCTCCGTCGGGGCGAACCTCGACGCCGTCGCCGACCTCTGCCAGGCGGCGGGTGCACGTTACGTGGTGCTGACCACCAAGCACCACGAGGGTTTCGCCCTGTGGCCGTCCGCGGTGCCCCACCCGGTCAAAGGCCCGTACCACGCCAGCCGTGACCTTGTCGGCGACCTGAGCGAGGCGGTCCGCGCCAAGAGGATGCGCATGGGCCTCTACTACTCGGGGGGCTACGACTGGCCCTACAACAACGCCGTCCTCTCCAAGCCGGCCGATGCGGTGCTGGCCGTACCCCATGGTCGGCGCTACGTCGAGTACGTGACCGCGCACTGGCGTGAGCTGATCGACAGGTACCAGCCGTCGGTTCTCTGGAATGACATCTCGTGGCCGAGCGGCGGCAACCTGGCTGACCTCTTCGCGTACTACTACAACACGGTCGAAGAAGGAGTCATCAACGACCGCTGGGTCGAGCCGAACCTGCCACGCAACGCGTTCACCGATGGGCTGGTGCGTGGCGCGGGCTCCCTGTTACAGCTGCTGTGGCGCTTCATCCCTGAGCGCCGCAAGCGCCTGACCTTCTCCACCCCGAAGCACTGCGACTTCCGCACGCCCGAGTACGACGTCCTGCACACGATGTCGGAGCGTAAGTGGGAGTTGGCCCGCGGCGTCGGCCATTCGTTTGGGGCGAACCGCCACGAGCTGGCCGAGGACATCATCAGCGATACCGAGCTGATCCGGATGTTCTGTGACGTGGTGTCGAAGAACGGCAACCTCCTCATCGGGGTGGGTCCCCGGCCGGACGGGACCATCCCCGAGCTTCAGCAGGCTCCGCTACGCGGGCTCGGCACCTGGCTGGCCTCCAACGGAGAGGCCATTTACGGCAGCCGCCCGTGGGTCATCACGGAGTCGGTCACGACGGAGGGAACCCCGCTGCGCTTCACCAAGAGCGGAGAGGGTGTGTACGTACTCGTGATGGGGATGCCCGCCTCGCAGCGGGTCACCATGCCGGCCGTCGACGGGTCGCGGGTCCGGCGAGTGCGGCTGGTGGGGGCCGACGAGCTGCTCGAGTTCTCCGTCGACAACGGCGAGCTCACCGTGACCCTGCCCGAGCAGCTGCCCCTGAAGGCAGTGACCGCGCTGGACCTCGGTACCGAGGTGAGGGCACGACTGGGGCGGGCCAGGTAGGTCGGCCACTCACCTTCGGGACCTTCGGCGGGACCATTGGCCCTGTTACACCTGGTCTTCCGGTCGCAATATCGAGGTCATGAGCGTGCTCGTCGCCACCACATCCCCTCCGGGGGGTCGCCCGTCCGCGGCTGCGTCCGGGCCATCCGCCGTCGAGGTACGGGGCCTGACCAAGTCCTTTGGCGACCTGACCGCGGTGAAGGGCGTCAGCTTCGACGTCGCCCAGGGAGAGATCTTCGCCTTCCTGGGGCCCAACGGAGCGGGGAAGTCGACCACCATCAAGATGCTCTGCACCCTGGCCCGGCCGACCGCCGGCTCGGCCAGGGTGGCCGGCTTCGACATCGTCGAGGACGCCAAGCGGGTGCGCCGGCACATCGGCCTGGTCTTCCAGGAGCAGACCCTCGACGATCAGTTGACCGCCGAGGAGAACCTGCGCTTCCATGCCGTCCTCTACGGCGTGCCCTCCGACCAGGTCGACGCGCGCATCACGCGGGTGTTCGAGCTGGTCGCACTCTCCGATCGGCGCAAGGATCTCGTCTCCACCTACTCCGGTGGCATGGCGCGCCGCCTCGAGATCGCCCGGGGGATGCTGCACACCCCACGCGTCCTCTTCCTCGACGAGCCGACCGTCGGCCTCGACCCCCAGACACGGGCCCTCATCTGGGAGGACATCCACCGCCTGCGTCGCGAAGAGGGGGTCACCATCTTCCTCACCACCCACTACATGGACGAGGCGGAGAATGCCGAGCGCATCGCCATCATCGACTACGGCGAGATCATCGCTCTGGACACGCCTGACGCCCTGAAGGCCGCCGTGGGCAGCGACACCATCGCGCTGGAGACCGCCGACGACGACGCCGCGCTCGCCGCCCTGCGCGCGGCTGGCTACAAGGTCGAGCGCACCGTGGGCGGGCTGACCGCCTACGTCGAGGACGAGGAGGCGGCGGTCGGCCCGGTAGTGGCGTCCGTCGGTGTCCCTGTCCGGATGGTGCGAGCGCACCGCCCGACGCTCGACGATGTCTTCCTGCACTACACGGGCCGCGAGATCCGCGAGCAGCACTCCGAGGGTGCGATGCCCATGTTCGCCCGGGCGCACGGCGCCCACCGGCGGTGAAGGAGGCGGCACCGAAATGACCACGATCACGGCGCCAAGTACGGTCCCGGCCCCGCCGATGGAGCTGCACACCGGCGCCACGGGCGAGCTGCGCGTCATCGGCATGGTCTGGGAGCGCGAGCTCATCCGCTACGTGCGCACCCGGACCAGGATCCTGAGCGGCCTGATTCAGCCGGTGCTGTTCCTGTTCGTCCTCGGGTACGGCATGAGCGGCCTCGTCGGCACCGTCGGCGGGTTCAACTTCCACCAATTCGTGTACCCCGGTGTCGTCGCCATGAGCGTGGTCATGACCGCAATGTTCTCTGCGCTGTCCATTGTGTGGGACCGCGAGTTTGGCTTCCTGCGCGAGATGCTCATCGCTCCGGTGGACCGCTCGACGCTCGTGCTGGGCAAGACGTTCGGCGGTGCCAGCGTGGCGGCCGTGCAGGGAACGATCATGCTGGTACTGGCGCCGCTGGTGGGCATCCACCTCACCCCGCTGCTGGTGGTGCAGATGATCGGCCTCGAGCTGCTGATGGCCGTCGCAATGACGACATTCGGTGTGTTCGTCGCCAGCCGGATCTCGAAGATGGAGTCGTTCCAGGTCGTCATGCAGATGCTGCTCATGCCCATGCTCTTCCTGTCGGGGGCGCTCTTCCCTCTCAACGGCCTGCCCAGCTGGCTCGCCTTCATCACCCGGCTCAACCCGCTGACCTACGCCATTGCCCCGTTCCGTCAGGTCATCTTCGACGCGCAGCACATGTCGGCCGTGGCGCGGGCGCGCTTCTCGACCAACATCACCTGGTTCGGTTGGCCGCTGCCCATGTGGCTCGAGCTGCTGATCGTGGTGGTCTTCGCCGCCGTCTTCTTCGTGCTGGCAGTGCGGGGCCTGTCCCGGGCCGAGTAGACGGAGTGGCAAGCCATCGATTCGACCTGATGCACCGCCATGGTCCGAGCACGCCTTGGCGGGACCATTGGCCCTAGTGGTCGACACCCGCCGATTGCATGATCGACATATGGACGACGGCCGTCGGCACTCCAGTTCGCCTTCAACAGATCCGGCGCGATCCCGGACCGGGAAGGGCCGTTTCGTTGTCGGGGGGGGGAACCCAACCCCAGGCGGCCGCTCGTCCATGTTCGCGAGCAGCCACCCCGAGTGCCATTCGGACATCCCCTCGGGGCGTCTGACAACACCGGGTGGCCGCCACTAGCGGCCGCGATCGACCATGGAGATCTCCGGCAAGAGCTGCATCGTCACCGGCGCGTCGTCGGGTATCGGCGCCGCCACGGCCCAGCTCCTGCACTCGCTCGGGGCCAAGGTCACGCTGGCCGCACGGCGCACTGGCCGGATAGAGGCCCTGGCCGCCGAGCTGCCCGGCTCGCGCGCGGTGACGACCGATGTCACGGATCCCTCGCACCTCCGGCGCCTCGTCTCCGAGGTGATTTCCACCTTCGGGGCGATCGATGTGCTGGTCAACAACGCCGGCCAGGGTCTCCACGTTCCGATCCTCGAGCTCGACCCCGTCGACCTGCGCGCCGTCTTCGAACTCAACGTGGTGGCGCCGCTCGTCGCCACCCAGTGCGTCCTGCCGGCCATGGTCGCCGGCGGCGGTGGTGCGATCGTGAATGTGAGCTCGGCGACCACCCTGCGCGTCTTCCCCGGTCTGGGCGGCTACGCCGCCACCAAGGCGGCGCTGAACATGCTCTCGGAGGTGGGCCGTCTGGAGTTGGCGGACCAGGGGGTCGCGGTTTCGGTCGTGTACCCGGGGGTCACCGACACCGAGTTCCACCAGAGCCTGCGCGCCGGCCATATGGTGTCCGGACCGTGGTCCGTCCAGAAGGACCCGCCCGAACTGGTGGCGCGGGCGATTGAGTTCGCTATCACGAGCGGCGAGGCGCACGTACTGGTGCGTGACCCGCCCTTGCCGATCGTGCCGGGGGAGGGGGAGGGCCGGCGGCTTCCGCCGCCCCGCCCGGCTCGGTGGCCGGGGACCGAGGCCGGGGCATCGATGTGATCCTGGTCACCGCGGCCGGAGGACGGACGGGCCGCAGCGTTGTGCCGGCCCTCAGCGGGACCGGCGAGCCTGTGCGTGCCTTCGACATCGTGCCCGCCGTGACCGAGCTGGCGGGGGACGTCGGGGTCGAGGCGGCGGTCGGCGACCTGCGCGATGCGTCCCAGGTGCGGCGCGCTATGGACGGGGTGCGCGTGGTGGTGCACATCGGCCCGCCCCTGCACCCCGACGAGGCCGCCATGGGCCACGTCGTCGTATCTGAAGCCCGCCGGTCCGGCGTGGAGCACTTCGTCCAGTTCTCGGTGACGCACCCCCAGCTCGAGCCGCTGCTCAACCACCAGGCGAAGCTGGATGTGGAGCGCCACCTGCTGCTCTCCCGGATGCCCTTCACCATCCTCCAGCCCATGCACTACATGCAGAACGTGGACATCGAGAAGGCTGTGTCGACGGGCGTGCTGCGCCAGCCGTACTCGATCGACGCGCGACTGGCCCACGTCGATCTCGACGACGTGGCGACGATCGCCGCACAGGTGGTGGCGAAGGGGGAGGCCCACTACTACGCCACCTACGAGCTGTGCGGCAGCGATTACCGCTCGGCCCGGGAGCTCGCCGAGGTCATCACCTCCGTGTCGGGCCGGACCGTGAGGGCCGAGGCGGTCGGCCAGGAAGGGGATCCGATCGTGACCCTAGGGCTGTCGGAGGAGGATGACTACCGCGCCGACGCCCGCCGCCGCCTCTTCGGCCACTACGGCCGCTACGGGATCACCGGGAATCCCAACGTGCTCACCTGGCTGCTGGGGCAGCGGCCGACCACCTTCAGCGAGTACGTTCGGCGCTGCTTGGCGAACCGGGGGGAGGACGAATGATTCTCGATCTGTTCCTGATCGGGTTGGTGATCACCCTCGAGCCGATCCCGCTGACGGCGATGATCCTGCTGCTGGCCGCCGAGCGGGGGATCCTCAAGGGCCTGGGGTTCACACTCGGATGGTTGTTGACCCTGGTGGCGATCGTCGCCCTCACGGTGCTCGTCACCGGCGGCAAACCGCTGATTCCCCAGAGCGCGCCGTCGACGGGCGCGTTGGCGGCGAAGCTGGCGATCGGCGTTGCTCTCATCTTCATCGCCTACCGGCGCCGGCGCAGGCCGGCTTCGACCGAACCCAAGAAGCAGCCCAGGTGGATGTCCGGCATCGACCGCATCAACCCGGTGGCCGCCGCGGGGCTCGGCTTCCTGCTCCAACCGTGGGTCCTCGTCGCCGCGGGCGTGGCAACCATTACCCAGGCCAAGCTCTCGTCCGGCCTGGAGTACTTCGCCGTCTTCGCCTTCTGCCTCTGGTGCACGGCCAGCTACTTCGCCCTGGAGATCTACGCCGCACTCCGTCCCCAAGTGGTCAGGACCAAGCTCAACTCGCTGCTCGAGTGGATCAACACGCACACCGACCAGGCGATCGTGTTCCTGTCGCTGGGGCTCGGGCTGTACCTCATGGCGAAGAGCATCTACGGCCTGGTGAGCGGGGGCTAGGCACCGCAGCGCCAAGCTGAAATTCCGGGTTCGGGGGTCTCGTGACCTTCGGCCCTACTCGGGTCCGGTCTGCGGGGACAACGCTGTTACGTCAGTCGATTTCCAAGGGGGTACTCCGATGTTCGCCTACACGTGGCCACTGTTAAGCCTGTTCTGGACGTTCTTGATGTTCGCCGGGGTCTTTCTGCTCCTCTTCTTCATCATCTGGTGCTTCGTCGACAACTTCCGCCGGCGCGACCACCATGGGTTGGCCAAGGCGGGATGGACGATCCTCATCCTGCTCATCCCGTTCATCGGCGCGTTGATCTACGTCATCGCCCGGCCTGCCGACGCGCAGCTCACGAGCTGAACCGAGCTTTCGGGCAGGCTGCGCCACACATGGCGTTGGCTGCCTTGCGTTCGCTAGTTCTTCCCGAGCACCAGGCGGCCCTCGTCGCCGAGCACGACGCCCTCGATCCCGAAGCGTTCGGCGAGCAGCGCCGGCACGTCCCGGAGCGGGACCTCGGTCAGGGTTGACTCCCCGCCGACCGGGCGTTCGATGAGCACGGCCTGCTCGTTGACGAAGAGCGTCGAGCAGCGCTCGGGGCTGCGCAACCCCGCCATGATCCCGTTCACGAACTGCGACTCCGGATGGGTGGCCGTGAACCAGTTGTTCACCACGATGTCGATCTGCGGAGCTGGCTCGGGAACGAACCCGTACATGTCGCTCCAGCCCCCGTCCTGGAACACCTGGAGGACGAGCTCAGGGCCGTCCTCCACCAGGCGGTAGCGCCAACCCGACTGGTCGGCCTCGGTCTCCACCTCGAAAGGGACCGGGTCGAGCAGGCCGCCGCCGCCGAACCCGACGTCGGCCAGCCAGGCGGTGCCGTCCCGGTCCGTCACCCGCAGCAGGAGGTGGTCCAGCGGCCGGGGCGAGCCCTCCGGTCCGAGACGGACCCGGGCCAGCATGGGGCTGACCTCCCTGCCGCCGAGCGACTCGAGCGCCGACGCCAGCAAGCAGTTCTGCTCGAAGCAGTAGCCGCCCCGGCCCCGCCTCACCATCTTGTCCTCGAGGTCCCCGGGGTCCAGCGAGACGGGCGTGCCCGAGAACGGGTCGAAGTTCTCGAAGGCGATGCTCGTTGCATGGGCGCGGTGGATCTCCACCAGTTCCGGGTCAGCCCGGCCGGCCAGCCCGATGCGCTCCAGGTAGGCCTCGAGTGAGGCGAGCGGGGGCACCGTGGGAGAGGCTAATCCCGTGCCGGCGGCCGCTGCGGAGGGGTGAACGTTCGCTGGATGGCGAGCGGTGGGAACCCACATTTTCGCTGCAGTGGAAGCATCGCTATCGTTACGCCTTTCCAGGTGAACGTGCAGGAGTTGGGGATGCAGAACCACCACCCGATCATCAGCCGAGGTCCGGATCGGTCGTGGGTGGTCGAGTGCGCCCAGTGCCGCAACGACGTCACGTCCGCGGTGCCGATCGGGATCGGGATGCCGCTGCAGGACCGGGAGACGGCCGAGCGGCTGCGGGACAACCACGCCGCGCGACCCGTGCGGGCCGCGGCCTCGTAAGGCCGACCCGCCATGACGGGTCCATGCCTGCAGCCGTGACGCCCGCACCGGGTGCCCCGGAGCGGGCGGGGGCAGCGACGGGTGACGCCGGCGTCATCACCAAGACGAGTCCGCGCTCGGTGGGCGAAACCGTGGCCCGGCTCTTGGAGCTGCTCGCGTCGAAGGGCGTGAAGGTCTTCGTCGTGATCGATCAGCGCGCCGAGGCGTTGGCTGTGGGTCTCGACCTACGCGAGACGACACTCGTCGTCTTTGGGAACCCGGCGGCGGGGACCGGAGTCATGGGGGCCGCGCCGCTCGCAGCCCTCGACCTCCCCTTGAAGGCCCTCGTGTGGTCCGGTAGTAACGGGGTCACGCAGGTGAGCTACACCGACCCGTCGGCCCTGGCGGCGCGTTACGGTCTCGACGCCGGCCTGGTGGCGGGCCTCGAGGTCATCCACGTGCTGACCGACGTGCTCGTCGCGGGGTAGGGACCCGGCCTCAATCGAAGAGGCGCAGCCCGGTGGCGTACTCCATCTCGAAGTAGCCGCCGGCGCCCAACGCGCGCAGCGCTGCGGCCGCAGGCTCGATGTCAACGCCGGGCAGGCCTGGGAACAGCGGGTCGTGGTGGCAGAAGGCCACCCGCTCCGGGTGGAGCAGCTGCACCTGTTCGAGCATGTATTGCGCCGAGGAGCCCTGGAACGGCTCACCGTCGACGTTGGGCCGCCCGCCGAGCGAGAGGAGCGCCACATCGGGACGTAACCCGTCGAATATGCCGCGCCAGTAGCCGGCGCTGGCGCTGACCAGCATCGAGCCGCCGGTAGTCGTCAACAGGTAGGCGAGTTGTCCTCCGTCGTGAAGCGAGCACGCCTCGTTCATGGCGACCAGAGCGGGCCCGACGGGTGGCGGAACCGAGCCCATGATGTCGAAGAGCCCGCGGACGGTCGCGGCGCGGTCCTGCGCGCTCACGTCGAGGTCGCCCAGGCAGGGGATCGACGTGCTCGATTCGCTGTGGGCGAACAGGCACGAGTGCAGCGCGGGCAGGACCCGCACCCGCGTCGTCGGGCCACAGTGCACCGTCTCACCGCCGGTGACGACCAGCAGCTGCTCCTCGGGCACCCCCCGCGACCTCAGGCAGCGCGCCGACTCGGGGGACGACACGACGGTCGCGCCCGTGCGCAACGCCACGACGTCGGCACCGTAGAGGTGGTCGAAGTGGGCATGGCTGACGAACACGAACTCGGCCTTGTCGACCTCGGCTGTCGAGAGGCCGACAGCATCGAGACCCGGTAGGCGATCGAGATAGGCATCGAAGAACAGGTCCAAGCCGGCGTCGCGCACGCGGAACGTGGCGGTCCCGAACCACTCCAGTGTCGTTGCCACGTTGCGCCTCCCGTTCCGGTAATTGGTGCGCGTGATCGTAGGGCCGGCGGTGTGGCCATGCCGAGGTTGTGCAAATACCCCTGGGGGTATATGCTGGTGATGGTCCGCCGCAAGTGACCGGCGGCCCGGAGGAGACGACGTGCAGCTACCCGGGGAAGTGGTCGACGACCTGCGTAAGAGGCTCCACCGCGTCGCGGGCCAGATCGACGGGATTGAGCGCATGCTCGACAACGGCCGGGAATGCCGCGACGTGGTGACGCAGATCTCCGCGGCGACCAAGGCGCTCGAGCAGGCCGGATTCAGGCTCGTGGCCGCCGGCCTGACGTACTGCCTGGCCAACCCGGAGGAGGCCGAGATCGACGGCTACCCGCTCGAAGAGGTCCAGCGCATGTTCATGAAGCTGGCTTGACCATGGGCGCGCGCCGGATCGTGATCGTGGGCGGGGTGGCCGGGGGGATGTCCGCCGCCACCAGGCTCCGCCGCCTGGACGAGGAAGCGTCGATCGTCGTGCTCGAGCGCTCGGGGCACGTGTCCTACGCCAACTGCGGCCTCCCCTACTTCGTGGGGGGCGTGATCGAGGACGAGGACGACCTCCTGCTGCAGACGCCCGAGCGACTCTTCGACCGGTTCCGCCTCGACGTCCGCGTTGGAACGGAGGTCGTCGCGATAGGCCCGGCGGATCACAGCGTCACCGTGCGCGCCACCGGCGACGGGGCGACCTGGGAGCTCCCGTACGACGCCTTGGTCCTCAGCCCGGGCGCGGCTCCGGTCAGGCCCCCGTTGCCCGGGTTCGACCGGGTGCGCGTCCTGCGCACCGTCGAGGACGCCGAGATCTTGGCCGACCAGGCCCGGGGCAAGCCGCTCACGGCCGTCGTGATCGGCGCCGGGTTCGTCGGGCTCGAGACGGCCGAGAACCTGGCCCAGCGGGGCATCGAGACCACGGTGGTCGAGGCCGCCGACCAGGTGCTGACCCCGCTCGACCCCGAGCTGGCGGTGCTCGTCGCGGCCGAGCTGGTGGCCCACGGCGTGGCGATCGAGACAGGGGTCGGCGTCGCGGAGGTGACCGATGCCGGCGTGGTGCTGGCCGACGGCAGAGCCATCCCGGGCGACCTGGTGGTCGCCGCCATCGGGGTCCGGCCCGACGCGCGCCTGGCCGAGATGGCCGGTCTCGCCCTGGGGCCGCACGGGGGTATCGCCGTCGATGACGACGGCCGCACCAGCGCGGCGGACGTCTACGCCGTGGGCGACGCGGTCGAGAAGGCGGACTCGGTCGGCGGCGGGTCCTCGCTCATCGCCCTGGCCAACATCGCCAACCGGCAGGGGCGCCGGGTCGCCGACACCATTTGTGGCCGGACCGTCCGACCGGCACCATCGCAGGGCACCGCCATCGTGAAGGTGTTCGGCGTGACCGCGGCGATGACCGGCTGGAACGAACGGCGGTTGAGGGCAGCGAAGAGGCACTACCGGGTCATCCACTCGCACCCGATGAGCCACGCCACCTACTACCCGGGTGCCGAGCCGATGTCGCTCAAGCTGCTCTTCGACCCCGAGGACGGGGTCATCCTGGGTGCGCAGGCGGTTGGCGGGTCGGGGGTCGACAAGCGGATCGACGTGCTGGCGACGGCCATGGCGGCCGGCCTCCGGGCAGAGGCGTTGGCCGACCTGGAGCTGGCCTACGCGCCACCGTTCTCATCGGCCAAGGACCCGGTGAACATGCTCGGCTACATGGCGGAGAATCTGATGTCCGGTGAGTGCGACGTGGTCGAGGCGTACGAGCTGGCGGGGTTGATGGCCCAGGGGTGGACGCTTCTCGACGTGCGCACGCAGGACGAGTATCTCCGCGGCGCCATCCCGGGCAGCGTCAACGCGCCCCTGGACACACTGCGCGAGCACCTCGCCACGCTGGGCCGTGGTCCCTACGTCGTGTACTGCGAGGTCGGCCAGCGAGGGCACACGGCGACCATGCTGCTCCACGAGCTCGGGTTGCCGGCCCGGAACCTCGACGGTGGCTACCGGACCTGGCGGGCCGCCGACGCTGCTGCCGCGGGTGACCCGCGCCGGTTGCATCGACCAGCTGTCGCGGCGTGAGCAACGGCTCTCTAGGACGCGGTGTCCGAGGCCGCCACGGCCGACGGGTTGCCGACCAACTTGGCCGAGAACTTCACGGCCTTCACCGCGCTCGTGGCAGCCGTCTGCAGGGTTGCCCCGATGACGATCAGGATCACGCCCAGCCAGAAGAGGTGGTGCCAGCCCAGCATGAGGATGCCGAAGCGGCCCAGTAGGTAGGGCGGGGAGCAGACGACCGCGCCCACGGCGCCGCCGACGGCCGTGGCGGCGAGCTTGTCACGGGTGTTCTTGGACTTCTGAATCCCGACGATGCGGGCCGGTACGGCCAGGTAGCAGAGCATCATGATGCCGACGACGATGCTCTGGCTGATGGCGAAGGGCCAGTGGCCCCAGCGGGTCGCGATCAGGGACGAGAAGGAGAGGGCGAGGCCGATGGCACTGCCCCAGGCCAGGATCACCCGGAGGTGGCGGTTCGCCTGCCCGAAGGCGGGGCGGATCTGGGGTTTCCCCGGCTTGGAGATCGCGAAGGCGAAGACGCCGTTCAGGTAGAAGCTGGCCGCCGTGATACCCGTCACCGCCAGCACGGCCGGAATGAGGATCGGGCCGCGGAGGACGTGGAACTGCTTGCCGTGAAGGACGTGGATCTTGATGTCGAGCATGGCGGCCCAGATCCACATTGCGGGCACGATCTGCACCAGGGTGAGGCGCCAGTTGGTGATGAGGAGCTTCAGGCCCTGGAAGAGCATGAGGAAGGCACCCACGATCATCGCCAGGGGAGCCAGCCAGCGGCGTGACCTGCTGAGCTGGAGCACGGCCCGCTCGACGGCGGCATCGTCGCTGCGGTTGATGGCCTCGACCAGGCGGCCGATCCCTGCCACGATCCCCACCCGGCGGGCTGCCGGGCTCTCGAGAGCGGGTTCAGGATCGGCCGGCGTGGCGCTGCCGCCGGCTGCGTTCGGGCCCTCGAAGTCCACCGTCACTGGTCGTTCCTCACCCTCGCCGGCCTTGGGCTTCAATTCCGTCATTGTGATCCTGGCCGGGGAGCCGTGAAGCGTCGAAGTCGTCCGGGCCGCCGGCGAGTGTGCCGACGCTCGATCCTCCGCTGCCCCTCAATCCGTCTGGTCCGACCGCGCCTAGCCTCGCACACGGCAGAACTGCGCCGTGGCGCGTCCGGGGAGGTGGCCGACGATGGAGATTGACGAGGGGATCCGACTGGCAGACAGCCCTGTGCCCAACGCACTCCCGCATCTGAGCGAGGCGGAGAGCAAGGCAAAGGGCAAGGCGGCCCGGGGCAAGGCGCCCAGGGAGAGCCATTCTGTGTTCGAGGCGACCCGCGACCGTCCCGACCCGATCGCGCTGCTCGAGGAACAGGCCACGACGCGGGTTCCCGGGCTCGTCCCCATCCGCTACGGGCGCATGCTGGTCTCGCCCTTCACCTTCTTCCGGGGGGCGGCGCTGATCATGGCGTCCGACCTCTCCACGACGCCCCGATCCGGCCTGACGGCCCAGATCTGTGGGGACGCCCATCTGTCCAACTTCGGGGTCTTCGGATCCCCGGAGCGCCAGCTGGTCTTCGACTGCAACGACTTCGACGAGACGCACCCGGGCCCCTGGGAGTGGGATCTCAAGCGCCTGGCGGCGAGCATGGTCGTTGCCTCCCGCCAGCTTGGCTTTCCCAGGAGCGTGCGGACCGAGGCCGTCGTCGGTCTGGGACGGGTGTACCGGGAGGCCATGGGGCAAATGGCGGCGATGACCAACCTGGAGGTGTGGTACAGCCGGGTCGAGATTGAGAGCATGGTGGCACTCTTCGAGCAGCAGGCCGCGACCACGGGCTCCAAATCCCAAGCACGTATTGCGGCGACCGCCACCAAGCTGACCACGAAGGCCCATACGAAGGACTCCATGAAGGCGCTCGACAAGCTGACCTGCGTCGTCGACGGACGGCGGCGGATCATCAACGAACCGCCCCTCATCGTGCCCGTCGAGGAGCTCTTCCCCGAGGTCCAGAGCGCGGCGATGGTGGAAGTGTTCCACGACGTGATCCACCAGTACCGGCAGAGCCTGCCGACGGACCGGAGGCACCTGCTCGAGAAATACCAATTCAGCCAGATGGCCCGCAAGGTTGTGGGCGTGGGAAGCGTGGGCACCCGGGCCTGGATCGTGCTGATGCACGGCGCCCGCCACGAGGACGTCCTGTTCCTGCAGGCGAAGGAGGCGGAGGCGTCGGTCCTGGAGCGCTTCACGAAGAAGAGTGCTTACGCCAACCACGGGGCCCGGGTGGTGGCCGGGCAGCGGCTCATGCAGGCGAGCAGCGACATCCTGCTGGGCTGGCAGCGCACCGACGGCATCGACGGCGTGACCCGGGACTACTACATCCGCCAGCTGCAGGACTGGAAGGGGTCGGTCGACACGGACAACGCCATCCCACAGGGGATGAAGGTCTACGGTGAGCTGTGCGCCCACACGCTGGCC
>Ga0116215_1000699_pt1 | contig 24760 bp, 28 predicted proteins | sample Sb_taG_7_FD_89698 | JGI IMG/M metagenome (GOLD analysis project Ga0116215, IMG submission 89698) | Peat soil microbial communities from Weissenstadt, Germany - Sb_50d_2_FS metaG | ecosystem: Environmental > Terrestrial > Soil > Wetlands > Peat | place: Germany: Weissenstadt | collected 2010-09-21
CCACCGCCCGGAGAGCAATCTCCAGGAAGCCGCTTGACATTTTACGACCGTGGGATGTCTGACTCGGCCCGAGCCGAAGCGCTCGCTCCGAAGTACTGTGGGCCTTGATGGGGGTGGGGGGGTGACCACGGCCCTGGCGTTCGCGCTGGGCGCGGAGGTATTGCTGCTCGGCTGCGCCGCGGCCGCAGGGATCTTGCACTGGCGACGGCGGCGGCGCCGGCTCGAGGACGAATTCGCCCGGGCCCAGGCCGATGCCCGCCGTGTCGCGCTCAACACCAGGATCCTCGACGCCAGCGCGGCCGAGCTGTCCGAGCTCGTCCTCGAGCACTCCCTCCGCCAGCTCGACCTGGGCGAGCCGCCGACGGGGTGGCCGCCGCCCTGGCCCGACGAGCCCGCCCGACCCTGAGCCTCAGGCGCTCGACAGCGCCGCCTCCAGGATCCCCAGGCCCTCTTGGAGCAGGTCCTCGGGGATCACCAGCGGAGGCAGCAGGCGTATGACGTTGCCGTAGGTGCCGGCCGTCAGCACGAGCAGTCCCTGCGCGTGGCACGCCGCGGCCACCTTGGCCGTGAAGGCCTTGTCGGGCGTGATCCCGTCGGGGCCGACGAGCTCGATGGCGACCATGGCGCCGCGGCCGCGGGCGTCGCCGACGGCCGGGTGCGACGCCGCCATCGCCTCGAGGCGATCGAGCATCACCGCCCCGATCCGGCTGGCCCGTTCGAGCAGGCCTTCGCTCTCCATGGTGTCGAACGCCGCCAGCGCCGCCGCGCAGGCCAGGGGGTTGCCTCCGAAGGTCCCGCCGAGCCCCCCGGGGTGGACCTTGTCCATGAGATCGGCCCTTCCCGTCACCGCGGCGATGGGCAGGCCGCCGCCGAGGCTCTTGGCGGTGGTGACGATGTCGGGGACGACGCCCTCGTGCTCGCAGGCGAACCATGCGCCTGTCCGGCCGAACCCCGACTGGATCTCGTCGGCCACGAGCACGACATCGTTGTCCCGGCACCACTGCGCCAGTCCGGGGAGCCAGCCCGGCTCGGGCACCACGAACCCGCCCTCACCGGCGATGGGCTCGACCACCACGCAGGCGATCGAGGCCGCGCCCACCATGGTCTCGAGGGTGTCGAGGGTCTCGGCCAGCTTGCCCGTGCCGCGGAAGGGGTCGGAATAGGCCGCCCGGTAGACCTCGGGAGCGAACGGGCCGAATCCCCGCTTGTAGGGCATCGCCTTGCCCGTCAGGCTCATCCCCAGCAGCGTCCGTCCGTGGAAGCCGTGGTCGAAGGCGACGACACCGCTGCGTCCCGTGGCGTAGCGGGCCACCTTCACCGCGTTCTCGACGGCCTCGGCTCCGGAGTTGACGAGGAACGTGCGCTTCTCCTGGGCGCCGGGCGCCAGTTGGTTGAGCCGCTCGCACACTTCGACGTAGCCGAGGTAGGGCGTCACCTGGAAGCACGTGTGCGTGAAGCGCTCCACCTGCTCGGCTACCGCCGCCACCACACGCGGGGCGCTGTTGCCCACGTTGGTCACCGAGATGCCCGACGCGAAGTCGATGAGCCGGTTGCCGTCCACGTCCTCGATGATCCCGCCGCCGGCACGGGCCACGAACACGCCCAGCGTCGTGCCCACGCCCACCGGGATCGCTGTGTTCCGGCGGGCCATCAGCTCCCGAGAGCGGGGACCGGGGATCTCCGTCCGCAACAGCCGGTCCTGAGGGACACGGTCGGTCGTCGTCTCCATGGTTGCCTCTCGTGCTCGGATCGTCGCCGTCGAGCTTACGAGCCAATCCGGGCACCGTATCCACGGTCGGGCCCGTGACCGCGTCGAGCGATCAGGAATGCACCTCGTAGGCACACACGTGCGCACCGTCCATCAGGTGTGCCACCCGTTGGACCCGGGCGCCGGGCAGGGCGTCGCGGATGAAGGCGATCTCACTGGAGCAGGCTTGGCGGAAGCCGGTGGCGACCGACAGGATGGCGCAATTGTGCTCGGTGATCCTCCAGCCTCCGTCGTCGAGGCGTTCGACGTCGGCCAGGTACCCGTCCTCGTCGAGGATGCGGGTGAGCTCGGCCACCTGTTCGTCGAGGGTCATCTCGGCCAGGCGGGACCGGGCGTCGGCGAGCCGCCGTTGGCGCCGGTGCTCGAAGAGCTCGGTCACCTCCTCGCTGTCGGGGCCACCGAGGTAGCCGAGCAGATCGGTGGTGAGGTCGCCGTAACGCTTGGGGAACAGCATCTCGGCTGACGCCGTGAGCTCGTAGGAGTGCGAGGGCCGGCCCCGCCCGTCGGGGTCGCGACGGTGTGTGACCAGCCCGTCCTGGCCGAGGCGCAGGAGTTGCTGGCGAACGGCGGCCACGGTGATGCCGAGGTGTTGTGCCAATTCCTGGGCGCGCATCGAACCGTTGCGCTTGAGGGCCAGCAAGATGGCGCGCCGTGTCGTGGGCATGGCGGCCAGTGGTGGCTCGACGGTCGTGGGCCGGTCCGTCACGGCAGGATCAGGTGGACGTCGCCGAATTCGTGCCACAGATACCCCTCACAGAGCGCCGCCGCATAGGACCGCTCGAGCAGATCCCGTCCTGCGATCGCCTCCAGCATGGCCAGATGGGACGCCTCGGGCTCGTGCCAGCCGGTGAGCAGCCCGTCGACCGACGATACAGGGTGCTCCGGGGTCACGACCGTGTCGGTCCAACCACTTCCGGCGTGCACGTCGCGCCTCGGGTCCACCACCGTCTCGAGGGCCCGCACGACGGTCGTGCCGATGGCGATCACCCGCCCTCCCTCGCGCCGCGTGTCGTTGACGCGGTGGGCCGTGGCCCGTGTCACCCGGTAGTACTCGGGATAGGGCGGCTCCGAGGCCTCGGGCGATGCCACCCCGGTGTGCAGCACCACCGGTGCCACCCCCACCCCGCGCGCCACGAGACGGGTGAGGACCTCGGGGGTGAAGGGACGGCCCGCGCTCGGCATCTCGGCCGAGCCCGGCTCGGTGGCGTACACGTTCTGGTACATCGAGATCGGCCAGCTACCCCGGACGTACCCGTAGCGGATGGGATGTCCGTGCACGGCCAGGTAGGTGTGCAGAGGCTCGGGCGTCCTGATGACCGCGATCCACAGGCGCACCCCACGGCTGTGTGTGGCGAAAGGCGCCACGAGCTCCACCGTTGCGTCTCCCTCGAGCTCGACCACCTCCCCGGGATCGGCACCGAACCAAGGCTCGTCACCGTGGCGCAGCTCGACGGTCCAGAGGTTGGCGGGGAGCTGCGTGGAGAAATGCACCTCGAGCCGGCGACCGGCCGAGTCGGTGCCCGGCACGGCCGCGGCGAGGGTCCCCGAGGTGTTGACGACGATCAGGTCGCCTTCGTCGACGAAGCGCGGGAGCTCGGAGAAATGGGAATGCACGAGCGTGCCGTCGTGGCGGTGGGCCACGAGCATCCGCACGGCGTCCCTCGTCATGCCCCGGGCTTCGGGAGGCGAGCCCGCCTCGAGCTCGGGGGGGAGCTCGAAGGCGGGGGGCCTCCCGGTGACACGATCCTCGGTGGGGACGAGCGTCGTCACACCGGCACTTCCTGTGTCGTAGGCACGCGGGATGCCGCGAGCTCTGACAAGCGGTACCTTCCGCTGGGGAGTCCGGCCTCGACGAGCGCCACCAGATCCCCCACGACGTCGGCCGGCGCCGGCCGGTCGGAGATGTCTTCGCCGGGGAACGCGTCCTGGTGCATCTGGGTCCGCATGTCACCGGGGTCGACGGCCCATACCAAGACGGTTGGCTCCTCGACGGCCAAGACCGCGCTCATGTGGTCGAGCGCCGCCTTGGAGGAGCCGTAGCCGCCCCATCCCTGGTAGGGCTCGACCGAGGCATCCGAGGTGACGTTGAGCACCGCGGGCCGTTGGGACGAGCGCAACAGCGGCATGGCTTCCTGCACCAGCGCCAGGGGGGCCACCACGTTGACCTCGAGGACGCGCGCCAGGTCGGCGAGCGGATAGGCCACGAGGCTCGGCAGGGGTGTGGTGCCGAGGGTGCTCGCGTTGTTGACCACGAGGTCGAGTCCGCCCAGCCGGGCCGCGGCGGCCACGAGCGCCCCGCGGTGCTCGGCGTCGGCGACATCACCGGCGATCGCCACCACCGATGCGCCCGATGTCGTGTGCTCCCGGACCGTCCGTTCGGCCGCAGCCAGCGCCTGGGCGTCCCTGGCGTCGAGCACGAGCGTCCACCCTCGTTCGGCCAGCGCCTGGGCCAGGGCCAGGCCCAGCCCTCTCGACCCTCCCGTCACAAGTGCGATGGCCATGGTGCACACCCTCCTCCGAGCCGGCGGACCCGGGCCCACCTATATAAAGATAGTTTTCTCTATCTTTATTTCCTGGGCAAGTCTTTTCCGGGTGCTGGGGGACGAGCTCGGCCCGGACAGGGGTGCCCCTGGGCCCAGGCCCCGCCGGCTGCCGCCAGCAGTAGCGATGGACCGTGGTCGTGCCGTCGTGCCGTCGTGCCGTCGCGCCGTCGTGCCGTGGTGCGGTCGTGTGTGGAGCCGGGCCCGGGACCACCTGCGCCAGCAAATAGCATGCACGTGGGGGGTAGGTCACGGGAAGGTCGATGGCTCGGAGAGTCGGCTCATGGTGAAGGCGGTGATCCTGGCTCTGGCCGCGAGCTTCTGCACGGCCACGTCCTCGGTGTGCCAGCGGCTGGGAGCCGCGACGGCCCCCGGGGGAGAGCGCTTGAGCCCGCGTCTGATCCTGTACCTCCTCCGTCAGCCGATCTGGCTCGCCGGCATTGGCAGCATGATCCTCGGATTCGTGTTCCAGGTGGCGGCGCTCCATTTCGGTGACCTCGCCCTCGTCCAACCGATCCTCGCCACCGAGCTGCTGTTCGTGTTCGCCTACATGGCTGTCATGGGCGCTCGTCGGGTGGCGCGCTACGACTGGCTCGCCGCGGCCGCCATGGCCATCGGGCTCGGGGTCTTCCTCTTCACCGCCAGCCCCTCGGGTGGGCACCTTCACGCGCCGGCGTCGTCGTGGTGGTTCGCGGGGATCTCCGCGCTCGGGTTGGCGCTCGTGGCCACGGTCGTGGCGTTCACCCCCATGCGCCGCGGCGCGCCCCCCTCTCCGGCGCGTAAGGCGGCGACGCTAGGGGTGGCCACCGGGATCTCGTGGGGATTCGTGGCGGCCGTGATCAAAGAGCTGAGCTCCCACACCGGCGCGGGATTCAACATCTTCCTCACCTGGTCGCCCTATGTCCTGCTCACCGTGGGCGCGGCCTCCATGCTCCTGTCGACGCACGCCTTCCAAGCCGGGCCCCTGGCAGCCTCGCAACCGGGGTTCACCATCGTCGATCCGCTCGTCGCCAGTCTCCTCGGGGTGTTCATCTTCGCCGAGCACCTCCAACTGTCTCCGCTGGCCGTCCTCGTCGAGGCGGCTGCCCTGGCTTCACTGGTGGCGGGGGTCGTGGCCATCAGCCGGAGCCAACTGGTCCAGGGTCAGACCCACGAGGACGAGGCCGGCCTGCGCCCGGTGGCCACCACCCTCGACGTGCGCGACGCCGCCGGCTGACACACCCGCGGGTCAGCCGGTGTGCAGCGTGGTCGGTGCAGGAGGCCGCTCTTGGTCGGCTCGGTAGCGATCGGTGAGGCGGGCCCCCAGGTGCGCGAGCCGCGCCCGGACCGAGTCGGGTGAGGTCACCTCGAGGTGGTCGGCCCACCCGGCGAGCTCGGCGGCGACGATCTCTGGCGAGTGGCCACGGACCTCGACGGTCATGCGGCCGTCCTCGGTGGCGTCGCCGACCGAGAGCCGTGTCCCGAGCATGCCACGGAGGACGTTGACGATGCCGGGGTCGGCGAGCGCGGTCACCCGGCACGGGATGCGGCGCTCGTCGAGCGCGGTCAGCACGGACTGCCAGGCGTTCGACAGGTCGAAGCCCGGTGGTCGCACCACCGGTTGATCGGTACGCACGACGGCTCGTACCCGGCTCACACGGAACGTGCGCATCCCCGCCTCGGTGTCGGCGATGAGGTACCACACCTGGCGCTTGGCTACGAGGCCCAGGGGGTGGACGATGCGCTCGCCCGGCTCCCGGTCGCGCCCCTCGTAGCGGAGTCGGACCTGGACCCCGTCCACGACGGCTTGCTCCAAGGCGGCGAGATGGGCAGGGGGAGCGACCGGAGGGCGGTCCCAGTCCGAGGCGTCGATGACCACCGCACCTCCCGCCGCCTCGGCACTGGCCCGGAAGGTCTCGGGGAGGGCCCGCACGAGCTTGCGGAGGGCCGCTTTCACCTCGGGTGTGGCCGCGCCGGGGCCCGCCACCAGGAACAGGGCGCGGGCCTCGGCGGCGGTGAGCCCGCTGAGGTCGGTGCGCGCTCCCCCCACCAGCGACCAACCACCTCCCCGTCCCGCCTGCGAGTACACGGGCACGCCCGCCATGGCCAGGGCTTCGAGGTCACGACGGGCGGTCCGGGGGGAGACCTCGAGCTCCTCCGCGACCTCGGCCACTGTGGCCCGCCCGCGGGACTGCAGGAACAGGAGGGTGGCCACGAGGCGATCGGCACGCACGGTCCAAGCATCGCGCCGAACATGGTCATCTCGTGACCATGTTGTGCCAACATGCCCGGTCGGGGCCGACCGTGCTAGCTATGACCGGCACCGCCGACCGGCACCGCCGACCGGCACCGCCGACCGAGAGGTGATCGAAAGTGTCCACGCCACCGATTGAAGTCGTCACCAGCTTCTGCGGCGCATGGTCGAGGCTCGACATCGACGAGTTGATGGGGTTCTTCCACGAGGACGCCGTGTACCACAACATCCCGGTGGACCCGGTGGCGGGGCGCGACGACATTCGGGCCATGATCGTCGGCTTCACCGCCGGATGGGACCGACTGGACTTCGAAGTGCGCCACATCGTGGCGCAGGACGACGTGGTACTGACCGAACGCGTCGACCACTTCGTCTCAGGGCAACGAACGGTGAGCCTGCCGGTCATGGGCACGTTCGAATTGAGCGGAGGGCTCATCAGAGCGTGGCGGGACTATTTCGACCTCAACCAGTTCATGAGCCAGCTCTCCGACTGACCGCAACCCCGAGCTGTGGTCGGGTGCGCTCTTGCCGACGACGGGGTGGCTGGTCCGGGACCGGAGGCTCGTGCCTATCCTGCGAAGTCCAGTCTGAAGGCGGCTTCCGAGTTGGGGAACTGGGTGATGGCCGAGTCGACCGCTCCGGCGTAGGAGAAGTACGAGCTGTAGGCGACGTCGTTGGCCGGATTGGCGATGAAGCCGTGCATGAGGTTGATGAACGAGGGATCGTCGGCCCCGTTGAGGCCCCACTCGGGAATGCTCACCAACTTGTGGTGGGCCTGGGCGAAGTCGACGGTGTACGAAAGGCCGCCGACCGTGTCGAGCGTGTCCGCCCAGCTCGAGCCTGGGTTGTCGTACTGGTCCGTGCCGATGTAGTCCACGTACTGGTCGCCGGGGTATGACGCCGCATAGGGCCCGTTGGTGGGCACCTCGTCGGCCGCTGCACACCAGTCGAAGAGGAAGTGCTGTCCCGGGACGCTGCGCATCGTGGTCACGATGTCGTCGAAAGCCGTGACGTACTGGGCGGGGGTCGTGTTCTGCACTCCCCACGAGAAGTAGGTCGTCGACCACTCCCACCCGATCCGAAGGATGGCGTAATCCTGTCCTGCGTTCACCAGGCTCTGCGCCAGCTGTTGGTACACGCCGAGGTTGGCGGGGGTCTGTGCCGGGCTGCTGCCCTGGGGCGACATGCTCACGCCGAGATAGAGGCGCAACGACGTCGAGGGAGCCTGGTAGTCGCCGATGGCGGCCCACGAGGACTGGCTCGTATAGCCCGAGAGTCCCTCCACCTCGACACCGAGTTGGTTGGCCAGTGCCTGCACATCCCCCGGGCTCTGAGACGACACGAAGAAGCCCAGGGCGCTCGACCCCACATGCGGCAGCCCGCACCCTGCGACCAGCGACAGGGCGAGCACCAACGACGCGGCTCCGATTCCCCCCCTGCGCATCGAGCGCCTCCCCAGGACCGGTGCCCCCCGCAACGATGGCCCTGCCCAAGATTACCGTCGCCCGGCGCATAGTGGCAGCCCCGGCTCCCGGGCAGACGGATGCCGCACCCCGGTGGTCCCGTGGTCTGCGGCGTGGCGGGGCTTGCGAGAATGGCACGGTGCTCACGGTGCGAAGCGCCAGGCCGGAGGATGCCGCCGAGGTGGCGGGTGTGCACGTGCGCTCGTGGCAGGCGGCGTATCGAGGGTTGCTCCCCGACGAGTACCTCGACGCGCTGCGCCCGGAGGATCGGATGGGTCACTACACCCTTGGTGCCGGGGACCCGAGCCTGCCGTCGACCATCATCGCCGTGAAGGATGGCGCCATTCGTGGATTCGCCACCACGGGCCCGTCCCGAGACATCGACGCCCCGGACCGGGGAGAGGTCTCGGCACTCTACGTCGATCCGGAGGCGTGGGGACTCGGGGTCGGACGCATCCTGTTGGCACAGGCTCGCACACACCTGCACCGAAGTGGTTTCGGCGAGGCCGTCTTGTGGGTCCTCGTCGGCAACGATCGCGCCCAGCGCTTCTACCGTGCCGACCGGTGGCTGCCGGATGGCCACCGGCGTGCACTCGAAGTCTGGGGAGTGGTCGTCGACGAGATCCGGTATCGGCGGCACCTCGACTGATGGAGGAGTCGGCGATCCGTGCGCTGCTGGATGCGCAACGACAAGCGACACTGTCCCGCATCTCCGCCCTGACTGCGGACTTCGAGGGCATCGTCGGTGCCTCGGCCGGCTCGAACATCGATGATGAACACGACCCCGAGGGCTCGACGGTCGCGTTCGAGCGGGCACAGGTGGCCGCTCTCCTCGATGCGGCGCGTGCTCGCCTCGATGATCTCTCCCACGCCCTGACGAGGCTCGATGGCGGCACCTATTGGGTATGTGAGCGGTGCGACGCGCCCATCGGGGTCGAACGCCTGACGGCGAAGCCTGCCGTCCGGACCTGCATTCGGTGCGCCGCCTGTCCGACGCCCCAACTGCGCAGGAAGCACATTCACCCACACCCACCTCGGGCGGATTGACGACCTCTCGAGAACACACAGGGAACAATTCTCGGGAGTTTCACGGGCGTGATTCGACCACGCTCTGCGTCAGCGCCACCCGCAACGGCCCGTTGCCGCTTCGCACAGGCGCGGTCGGGTTGTCATTGCTTCCTTGAATCGCTAGCTTCAATTCATTGTGTCTCGCGCCCGGTTCATACCGACGGCGGGGTTAATCCTGGGAGCGCAAGGCCGACGGACCGTGTTGGCCGCCGTGTTGTCGACTCTCGTCGTGACGACCTCCTTGACGGTGGTCCTCCTTCCCCGACCCGCCGCAGCGGATCAGATCGCCGATCTGAAGGCTCAAGCGACGGCGATATCACAGAACCTCATTCAAGAGCAGCTGCAGGCGGGCGCCTACCAATTGCAGTACTCGGTGGCGTCGCAGAAGGCCGCAGCCGATGCCCAGGGCATCGCCCAAATCGGACAGCAGATCGGCCAGAACGAGCAGCAGATCGACAAGGACACGCTCGCGGTGCGGAAGCTGGCGATCGTGTCGTACATGAACGGTGGCTCTGCGCTGTCGGCGTCGGACAGTCTGCTGTTCAGCGGCGACGAGCAGGCGCGTCAGGTGGCCGACGAATATTCCGTCATCGCGGCGGGAAACATCGAAGATGCACTGGACCAGCTCCACACCGCCCAGCGCACCCTGCAGTCTCACCAGTCGGCATTGCAGCAAGCGCAGGTCCAGGACAAGTCGGATCAGGTCCAACAAGCCACCGACCTGGCCCAGGCCGATAGCACCCGACACCAGATGGAGTTCGTGCAGAGCCAGATCACCGGGCAACTGGCAACGGCCATCGCCGAGCAGGCCGCCACCCAGGCCGCAAACGCCGCGGCCGCGGTGGCCGCCGCCCAGAAGGCCGCGCTGGCCGCCGCCCAGAAGGCCGCGCTGGCCGCCGCCCAGAAGGCCGGCACCGGATCGGCGACCGGGGTGAAGGCAGGACGACCGACCTCGGTCGCCGACCCTGCCCTCAACCCGTACCTCCAGTGCGTCGTGGAGGCCGAGTCGCACGGCGACTACGGCGCAGTGTCCGCCAACGGGATGTACATGGGAGCGTTCCAGTTCAGCCAGTCGACGTGGAACCTGGCGGCGGGGGCGGCCGGTCTCTCGGCCCTGGTGGGCGTGCCCCCCAACCTCGCGTCCAAAGCCGAGCAGGACGCCGTGGCCGTGGCCCTCTATGCCCTCGACGGCCATCAGCCGTGGCTCGGAGACCGCTGTTAGCCCGACCCCCCCCTCTCGATGTCTGATCGTGAATTGGCACGCATTGCCGCCCAATCGATCCGCTCGTCAGGCGCTTCCCCCGCGCTCAAAGCCACCGCTGCAGCCGGGATCGCTCGATCGCTGGAGGACGCACCTTCGACCCCTGCCTGTGTGAGGATCCTCGGCGGCGAGCCCGTACCACGGAGCAGACTGTGCCATGGCCCAGCTGATTCCTCGTCCGACCGTCCTTCAAGCGGCCGGTGCACCCCCCAAGATCATCTCCGAGTTCGTCGGAAGGCTCACCACGGGGACAGCGGATGTCTCCGTTGCGGTCATGGACAGTCCCGCGGGGTGGTCCGAACCGGGTCAACGGCCCGATTTCGACGAATACACGGTGGTGATCGAAGGAGAGGTGTTGGTCCACACCGAGAGCGATTCGATCACCGTGTCGGCTGGACAGGCGTGCTGCGCTCCAGCCGGACAATGGGTGCGGTATTCGACGCCCGGGGCCGGCGGTGCGCGCTACGTCGCGATCTGCGTCCCGGCCTTCTCGCCCGCGGCGGTCCACCGAGATGACACAGTGGGGCCCGAGGCCTCGTAACGGTTCGTGGAGGGTGCTTGCGGTTCCGGGGAGCAAGGAGACGCCGTCCCCGAGGCAGGCACGGGGCCGGCAGTCGGCCTACTGGCGTGGTGTGAGATCCAGGTCCGGCGGCGGTGAGTCGGGGATCTTCCAGCGCAGGAAGGACTTGTCATAGAGCTCGTGGTAGGCGTTGGCAGCGTCGACCATGGCGGCGAACGCCGACTCGAATCCCTCCCAGTCCTCGGCTTCGATGCACTTCCCGAGAGCGCCGACTTCGTCGGTGATGAACTTGTCCATGTTCTCGGCGTACTTGGGGCGCAGGAACGCGCCTTTCTCCATGAGGTTGACCGCTTCCTTCAGCTGGAATCGGGCCAAGGCGCGGTTGCCCGCCTTGCCGGCGTAGTAGCACTTCCAGATGCGCGCTCCGACGAGGGGCATGATCTCGGCCATACCCGGCATGAGCGACCCGAGTTCGCTCAGCGCAAAGGTGCCCTTCCCGGTGTCGATCTCGTGATCGTGACTGGAGTCGTCTGACATGCCGGGAGATAGTAGTGCGGGCCCTTTGGCGCCACCAGAAACCCGCGCCGGAGCTGACCGGCAGCGGCCCGCGCATCCGAGCTGACCAAAGGGCCTCCCGGGGTCCGAGGTTCGCACGAGGACAACGGGTCGCGGCCTGCGATCCTGGTGCAAGGGTCGAGAACGTGGGACCATGGGTGGATAACGAAGGGCCGAGCCAATGGCTGAAGATCGCCCCGAAAGTCGTGTCACGCGTTCTGAGGGTTTCGTCGAACTCGTCAACGGGAGCCATGAGCCCATCGGTGGCCGTCAGCGGTGCGAGTTCGAGTGGGAGATCAGTCCCGGTCGGGCCTCGGTCGAGCTCCTCACCGACCATGATTTCGCATTCGCGGCTGCCGAGGGAGCTGTGTCGTACATCGCGGTGCGCAACATGGACGGTGCACTCATGTTCATGCTTCGGGTCCCCGACCGCGTGGTCGGGACGGGGATCTTCGGGATCGGACCCCATCGTTCGGGTCTGGTCCAGTACAGGCGAAATCTGCCCTAGGGGACAGGCATTTCCTGTCTGCTCCGGTGGTGGTGTGCCGACCACGCGCACCCCTGGCGGGGGGACTGCTCCCTCCTTCCGGAGGACGAGGCCGGAGGCCGGTAGTGTCGGTGACGACCACGAATCACGGTGACACCGAGGGTAGGGGAGCTGCACGTGGCCGACCTGTTCGACCAGCTGGCTGGGCCTGTACAGCCGCGCACGAAGGCGCCTCGCCCGGCTCGCTCTTTCGAGCCTCCGGTATTCCCGTCGTGGACGGGCCCGGCACTACGCATTCTGGGCTTCTACGCAATCGTCCGCGGGGCATTGCTCCTCGTCGATTCACTTTCGGCGCGCCTCCAGTACAGCGGCGAGTTGAGTGGACCACTTCTCTCGTGGGACGCACATCACTACCTCCAGGTCGCGGCCAACGGCTACCCGGCTGTCGCCCCCCGGGCGGGCGGTCACCTCACCTACAGCAACGCCAACTTCCTGCCGGTGTTTCCCTTTCTCATCCGCGTCCTGGAATGGATGGGTCTCTCCTCGGTGGGAGCCGGGACATTCGTGTCGCTCGTCAGTGGTGCAGTGGCGGTTGTGCTGGTGTGGCGACTGGGAGCGGCCCTGTTCGACGAACAGGTAGGGCGCAATGCCGCCATCTTGTTCGCAGTGTTCCCGGGCATGGCGATCGCTTGGGGCCTGTTCTATTCGGAGTGCGTCGGCCTCACTTTGGTCGCCGGCTGTCTCCTGCTCATGGTCCGGGAACGATGGGTGTGGGCCGGCGTCGTCGGTGCCCTGGCCACCGCGACGAACCCGGCCGCTTTGCCACTGGAGCTGGCGGCGCTGGTGCCCACCATCCAAGCGCTGCGCCGGCACAAGCTGCCGCCGTCGCTGTCCACTGTCGTTCTCGTACCCACAGGCTTTCTTGCGTATGTCGTATGGCTCGCGATCAAGTATCACGACACGTTGTACTGGTGGCACCTCAACCACCAAGCGTGGGACACCTCGGTGGATTTCGGGCGATCGCTCCTCGCTCTCCTGCCACACTTCTGGAGGTTGGGACTTCCCGGACCTGGTTGGCTCGAGTGGATGGGTGTGTTCGCCGTGGCCGGGGCAGTCGTCGCCTTGGTCCGGGCCAAGGCTCCCGGCCTGATCAATGCCTATTGCATCGGCGTCTTGGTCCTGCTCTTCGTGAGCGACACGTCCGGATTCCGGCCCCGACTGCTCACGTGGGCGTTTCCTGCCCTGATCGCGGTGGCCGCGGTCACGCGCCGGAGGGGTTGGCAGCCGATTGCCATCGCCTTCGCTTGCCTGCTCCCCATCACGTTCGTCGTGTACACGACGTTGGGGAACACGATGGGAGCCCCCTGAGCACCGTGACCTGGCGAGGGTGAACCGCTGAGGCCGATCCGCCGACGCCGACCCCCATGACGCTCAGAAGTACGGTGACACGCCATGGGGGACCTTGACGTCTCGGGAGCAGCGCATGCCCTCGACCGGCGACGCTTCCTCGGTGGTGCGCTGGCCGGCGCAACTGCTGTGGGGCTGAGCGCCTGCAGCACTGCCGGTCGGGCACGCCACACCCCGCCCTCGGCAGTGCTCCCCGTAGGTTCGCGTCCGTATCCGACTGTGGCAGCCGGAACGGACATGATCCCGGAGATCGAGCACATCGTGGTGCTCATGCTCGAGAACCATTCGTTCGACAACGTCCTCGGCATGCTGGGCCGAGGAGATGGTTTCACGCTCGATGCCCAAGGCAATCCCAGGGCGACCAACCCTTTCCGGGGCCAGGTCCTCCACGCCTTCCACATGCCGACTCCGTGTCAGCTCGTCAACGCACCGTCGAACAGCTGGAACGCCGGCCACCTTGCCTACGACGGTGGGAGCTGTCTGGGGTTCGCAGACGGCGCGAGCGGTCCGGTGTCGATGGGGTACTTCGACGCCACCGACCTGCCCTTCACCTACGGACTCGCCAGGACCTTCCCCATCAATGACCGCTACTTCTGTTCGGTGATGGCTCAGACGTTTCCGAACCGGCGCTTCCTCATCTCGGGCACGGCGCTGGGCCTCGTCGACGACTCGCTCCCAAGCGCGCTGCCACCTCGTGGTGTCATCTTCCAGGAGCTGTCCAAGCATGGGATCTCCTGGCGCGACTACCACGCCACGCTCCCGACTCTCGCCACGTACCTCCCCCTGGCGAACGACCCGTCACTTCGCGCCCGTCTCGCTGGAGTCGACCAGTTCTTCACCGACGCCCGCCAGGGCACCCTCCCCGCCTTTTCACTGATCGATCCCGACTTCGACCAGGACTCCGAAGAGAACCCGCAGGACATCCAGTACGGCGAGGTCTTCCTCGCCCAGGTGGTCGACGCCCTCATGGCGTCCCCGCTGTGGGGAAGGGTGCTGTTCATCTGGAACTACGACGAGCATGGTGGGTACTTCGATCATGTCCCGCCGCCGCAAGCAGTCACGCCTGACGGAGTCGCGCCGGACATCACGGTGCCACCCGACCAGCCCGGTGGCTACAACCGCTACGGCTTCCGGGTGCCCATGGGCCTGGTAAGCCCCTACGCCAAACCCGATTACGTGTCACATGTGGTATCGGATCATGCCTCGGTCCTGAGACTGGTCGAGACGAAGTGGAACTTGCCCGCCCTCACCCGGCGTGACGCCAATGCCTCGAACCTCCTCGACATGATCGACCTCAATTCGCCCCCCGCCTTCCTCGACCCTCCGACGCTGCCGGCGCCGGCCGACCCCTCCTTGCGCGCGCAGTGCCGCGCGACCGGGGCGGGGTCCATCCCACCTCCGTCTGCCCTGACGGGCTGAACGGGCGCCCTCGTCGGCCCACCGGTCACCGCCCGTCGCCCATAATGGCCGCACGACCCGGGCACGAAAGGCGGATGGTCCACATGGTCACGGTCGAGGAACTAGCGGCCGAGGTGGCGGCGCTCCGACGGCGGGTGAGCTCGAGCGAGAGCGTGCTCGCCATCCAGGCCCTGAAGGCACGCTACGGCGAACTGGTCGACCAGCGTTTCGCGGCGGGCGCCGTCGTCGACGCCGGAACGCTGGCTCAGGTCGCCGACGCCATCGCGGCCCTCTTCACCTCTCACGGCGTGTGGGACGGAGGTCCGGGCCTGGGGAGAGCATCGGGCCGACGAGCCATCGCCGAGCGACTGCGCGAGCCGACCTTGTCGTTCTCACGTCATTTCTTCATGAACCCACGGATCGACGTCGAGGGGGAGCGGGCCAAGGCCAGATGGGACCTGCTCAGCCCGTGTCGCCGTCCTGACGGGACGTCGTACTGGATGTGCGGGTACGAAGATGATGAGTACGCATGTGTCGACGGGGTCTGGCTCCATGACTCGATGCAGCTCACCACCGTGTTCATGGCCCCCGTGGGCGAGGGGTGGACACGGGTCTTCGTCTGAAACACCCGCCGGGAGCAAGAGCCACGGCGATGCCGGCCCTCGGCCACTGCGGCAGGCTCCTTCAGCCTCGGTAGTGCCCTTCCGGACGAAGAACAGCCTCATCGTGCCAAGATGAGAAGATGGCGAACGAGCGGTTGGAGGTCCAGCGGAAGATGGCCGCTGACCCGGCGACGATCTTCCGGCTGCTGTGTGACCCGCGTGGTCACGTGGCGATCGACAGCTCAGGCATGCTCATGGCGGCCACGGGCGATCCCGTGAACGCCCCGGGTGACAGCTTTGTGGTCCACATGGACCGTGAGGCTCTCAACGACTACCCGATGGGCGAATACGACGTGACCGTCACGATCACGAAATTCGTGCCCGACCGCGAGATCGCTTGGACCATTCTGGGTGTGATCCGCCCGCCGCTGGGGCACGTCTACGGCTATTCGCTCACGCCGATCGAGGACGGGACGCTCGTGACGTCGTACTACGACTGGTCGTCGGTCGATCCGGCCCTGAAGGAGGCCGGGATCTTCCCTGTCATTTCCGAAGGCGCGCTTCGGGCCACACTCGGGATCCTCGCCCGGACGGTGGCCCAGGGAGGGCTCGGGCGGGACGGCTGAGCGGACTCGTTCGGGCACGATCGTCCCAGGGTCCCGTTCGTGCGGGTCGACCTTCTTACCATCGTTGCCGTTGAGTACGACCCGGCCATCGCGTTCTTCGTCGAGGTACTGGGCTTCGATCTCGTGGAGGACTCTCCGTCCGTGACCACCGACGGGAAGCCCAAGCGGTAGGTCGTCGTCCGTCCGCCTGGTGCGGAGACCGGGATCGTGCTGGCCCGCGCCGACGGAGAGCGCCAGACAGCAGTGGTCGGGAACCAGGTGGCGGGGCGCGTCGGGTTCTTCCTACGGGTGGACGACTTCGACGCGACCTACGAACGCATCGTGTGCGCCGGTGTCGAGTTCCCCACTCCGCCACGCGCTCTACCAACCGGCCGCGTGGCGGTGTTCGTCGACATCGCAGGCAACCGCTGGGATCTCCTCGGTCCAGCGTGATCGGGGAAGACGGGCCGTCGGCCCGGCGTCCGGGCACCGTCACTGAGTGGAGCAGCCTGGTGGACTCGCCGTCGAGCCGGCGGCTTCGTAGAGGAGCCCGAACAGGGTGCACACCGTTCCTTTCGCGACGAGCCACTGTCCATCGACCGATACCGCGTAGCCCTGGGAGCCGGCCAGGATCACAGAGGCACCTGGGCCCAAAATGTCGTACGTGACTTGGGCGCAGGGAGCGGGGAGGGACACCTTCGCGCACGCCGAACCGTCGAGCATCTGGTAGGTGTCGATCCTTGCCCCCAGGGCTGTGCTGGCATAGGACGATGAGACGGCTTGTGTCATCGCCACATCCAGCGCGGGCCCGTCCTGGATGGCATCGAGCTTCTCGGACACGACCCCGTTGGCGAAGTCGAACACCGTGTTGAAGGACCGACCGATCGCACTTGCCGCCGACGGGACAACGACCGGAGAGGTCGTGGACTCGGGCTGTGTCGATGCCGATGGCACGGATGCCTGGGTCGATGGCGTCGTCGAGGCGACCGGTGTCCGCGAGGCCTGGGGGGGCGCGGTCGTGGGGGGCCCGGTGCCGGCCAGAACCACGGCCAACGCGATCGCCGACGCACCGGTGACGCACGCCACGACAACGAGCCACACCCAGAACCTCCGGTCCCGCAATACTGCGGACTTGGCACCGAGGGCGGGTGTCGAATCGTGTGTCGAAGGTGGTGCGGCCTGTCCGAGCCGGGACGGCGCCTGGACCGATGGCGCCGCTGTCAGCGGCATCTGTCCCCATTCTTCGTCGTAGGAGCCGATCCCTCCGTCGCGGACCAGTGGCGTCGGTTGTCCGTGTCGGAACAGGCGCTCCTCGTGAGTCCCGAACGGGTCAGGCTGCCAGCCGTGGAGGCTCATCTCTCACCGGACCTCGCCCAGTGCCGGCATGATCACAACCCCGCCGAGGCCAGGCGTCGGCACCGCCACCAGAGCCAGCATCAGTGATCCCACCGGTCCAGCATCGCGCCTCGCCCGGCGCTATATGCACGGACGACGGGAGCCTCCTGGGTATCAGCTGATCGGTCGGTCCTGGTGCTGCACAGGCCGGCCCAGGCCGGTGGCCCTTCAGCCGGTGCGACTCCTCAGGCGCCTGGGCGCAAGGCACACGACGTGTCTCAGCGCCCGACGCGGGACATCGACCAGGACGAGAAGGGTGAGTCCGAGAAGAGTCAGCGTCAAACCGACCAACGTCATCGCGTTGAGGCCCGGGCCCGTACCCGTGAACGCCAGGGAGCCCGACGACGCGGTGACGGCGCCACTGGTGGTCGACGAGGAAGACGACCCGCCGCTTCCCGTTGCTGCGGGCGTCGATGATGTCGTGGAACCGAGCGAGGTCGTCGTGGGCGAGGTCGAAGCGACGGTCGTGGTCGTCCCCGGCGGCCCTGCCGAGGTCGTGGTCGTGCTCGAAGGGGTCGTACCCGTCGTGGTGGTCGAAGCGGCAGTCGTGGTGGTCGAAGCGGTGGTCGTGGTGGTCGAAGCGGTGGTCGTGGTGGTCGAAGCGGTGGTCGTGGTGGTCGAAGCGGTGGTCGTGGTCGTGGTCGGTACCACCATCGTGGTCGTCGTGGTGGGACTGATGGTGGGTCCGATGGTCTGCTCGAAGGTCTGAGCGATGACCGTGGCACCAGGGATGACAGGGTCGTCCCCGAAGCCCTCGGGCTGGCCCACGGCACATGTGATGTCGAGCAGGGTGCACGCCTTGTCGACCGCGACGGGGACGGTGCCCCAGGGGGACGGGACCATGTCGGTCAAGTCGGTCTCCTGGAAGGCGGTGGCGACGTCTGCGACGGGAACGCTCTGGTCCGCGAACGCTTGGTCGAGCACCTGGTTGAACAGGCCGAGCTCGGCCACCGACCCGGTGGCGAAGCTCTGCAGCGAACCGCCGGCGAGCCAATCACCGAGAAACGGGTTGAAGTAGTTCATACCGAAGATGGGGACCGTGGGCCCCGCCGCCTGGCGAAGGCCACTGAGAATGGTGTGCAGATTCGTCTGCATCGTGGTGAGGCCCTGCAGGACACAGCCGACGTCGATCGCGCCGCCTGACACGCAGTTGACGACGTCGTTGCCACCGATGTCGATGGTGATGAAGGCCACCGAGCCCTGATGGGCCCGCAGGAAGGCCGTCGCCTCCTGCATCTGGGATCGGGCCGGTGCTGGCGCACAGAGAGAATTGGCGAGCATGGAACTTGTGGTCTCTCCCGAACACGCCATGTCCACGACCTGTAAGCCAGGAAGCTGATCTGCGTAGTTCGAGGCGATCTGGTACGGATATGAGCTCGACCCGTTCCACACCGGAACCGAATCCCCGAGAGCCAGATAATACGGGCCCGAACCACTCGCCGGTGTGGTCGAGCTCGTCGACGTGGTTGTTCCGCCTCCGTTGGAGCTTGCGATCTGCGGCGCGACGGGTGAGCCCACCGGGGCTGAAGTCGTGATTCCCGAGATCGGAATGGCGTCGTTCGGATATGCCGTGCACGTCATTGTGTCCGGACCACCGGGGGTCTGAAGGGTCAGAGAGGTTGTCGGCTCCACGAAGAGCTCGACATTGCTGGGCGGCGGTGATGCTCCCGGTGGGATCGTCTCGGGCGTCGAGAAGAATCCTCCGACGTCGGTGGGTGAGGAGGGGATGTCGAGTTCGAGCCCGGATGGGGGAACAGACCCGGGGATCGACACGTCGAACGCCAAGGGCCCCGCGGTCACGGGGAGCGGTTGCACGTTCCCGGTTGGATTCACATGTCCCGTCAAGGACCCGGCGATGGCGGTATCGCCAGAAGCCTGCAAAGCGGAAACGACGGAAGCCGGAAGTGGCACGTGGATCTGGTAGCCGGACAGGCTGAACGGCTCGGCGCTCGGACTCGGGGGCGACAGGGCCCCGACCGTGACGACGTCGTTGAGCACCACATTTCCGACGGGAGTAGCCGCGCAGTACAGCTCATAGGGGGAGGTGTCGGCGAAGGCCGGGGTTATGGATCCGCCGATGAACACCGCCACCAGCATCGTGATCCCGAGAGTGAGGGAGGCGGTCCCCGCCAGTGCAAGTCGGGCAACGATGGCATGAGAGCTTCGCACCGCGATCCCCTATCAGTCTCGCTCTTCGGGCCTTGGGCCATGTCGAGCGAGAATCGGCGAAATCCTAGAACTCAGAGCCGAGCAAAGCCTCGTCGATCGGACCACGAGGACTCGCCAGGAGCAGGCGGTTCAGCGACCTCACTCCTCGTCAAGCAGCCTCCGCAAGCCCTGGCGTAGTGCCCAGAGTCGTCTCTCCACCTCCTGAAGCTCGGTGAGGAGCGCCATGGCTTCCTCTCGGTCAAGGGCATGGGCTCGAGGATTGAGCATGGCGATGCTCCGCCGCATGGATTCGAGCTCCGATGAACGGTCCACGAAGGGGAACATACGTTCGATACGCCCGGGGCGCAAGCGATTTCGTGGGGCCTCGGTTGTGGCAGGGCCCACCCTAGGCCACGGCCGGTCCAAGGTTTCGTCATGACCGAGTTCCTCACCGCGTTGCACCGAGGGTGACACGCGCGGGAGCAGCGCGCGAGCTCGACATCTCACCCTGGAGGCGACGGGACGTTGCGTGCTGTGGCCCCGAGGGCCGTTCGATGTCGACGCCTACAATCGCTCCGTGCCGACGTCCGACACCAAGCGATGTCCGGAGTGCGGGTTCTCCTGGACCACGGACGTCGAGGACGCGATCGCCATGGTCGCCGAGTCGCCGCATTTGTTCGCCCAGGCCCTGGCCACGGTCGACCCTGCCACATCCGTCCGGGCCGACGCGTGGTCGGCGACAGAGTATCTGTGGCACATGGTGGACGTGCTGCGGATCGGCTCCGAGCGCCTGTGGACACTGCGCGTTGATCCCGACGCCGGGCTTCCCTCTTGGGACGAGAACGACCTGGCGCGGGTGAGGCGCTACGGCGACCTCTCGGCGACGGTCGGTTTGGTGGCCTACGGCAAGGCAGCCGAGGAATGGGCGGCGGCAGCCCGGGACGCCCCGCCGGAGGCCGAAGCCGCCCATCCCGAATTCGGGACGATCACCGCGGCGGACGTGATTCGGCGCAACGCGCACGAGGCCCAGCACCACCTGCTCGACATCGAGCAGGCTGCCCCGCGCGGTTGGCGCAATGTGTTCATCGCTCGTTCCGTACCGGTGCATACCACGCCGTCTCGAGCCCACACCTCGTCCCGCCTCTTCGACGACTATGTGATGGTCGACTGGAGTGCCAGTTCCCATCCGAGGACAGGCAAGGACAGCATCTGGATAGCCTCGGGCGCCTGGCACGAGGTGACCCTCGACGTACACGAGCCTGCGAACCCGCCCACGCGTCATGCCGCCATGGACCACATCGACCACCTGGTCGAACAGAGCCTCGATGCCGGGCGTCGCATTGTGATCGGATTCGACTTCCCCTTCTCGTACCCCGCAGGTTTGACCACGCTGGCCCCGGCGGTCTTCGGTCGAGGGCCGCCGTGGCGAGCCATCTGGCGCACCCTGACCGAACGCATCCGCGACGACCCGGACAACACGAACAACCGGTGGGAGGTGGCCGAGGCGCTCAATCGCGACACCGGGTGCCGATTGTTCTGGGGCTGCCCTGCGAACCGGGCCACCGCATACCTTGGAGCTAGGGACAAAGAGCTCGCCGGCCTGAGTGAAAGGGGAGCACGACCGGACCGGTTGCGTCTGGCCGAGCGCCGGGCCCGGGGCATCGGCGGAGCCATCCAAAGTGTCTGGAAGCTCGCCTACGCGGGCAGCGTGGGGAGCCAGTCGCTCCTCGGAATTCCCCACCTCGAGCGCATGCGGACTCGATACGGCAGCCGCCTCAGCGTCTGGCCCTTCGAAACCGACTTCACCACCGAGGTTCCTGCCGTCCAGAACGACGTCACGCTGGCCGAGATCTGGCCGACCATCTTCGCCACCGATTTCGCCGCGCATCCGGTTCGCGACGCGGCCCAGGTCCTCCAGGTCGTGGAGTCGGCTGCGCGAGCCGATACCGACGGCACGATGGCCCAATGGCTTTCGCCGGGAGTCTTCTCCGACGTGAGCGAACAGGTTGCCGAGGAGGGCTGGATCCTCGGTGTGACTTGACGCGGGCGTGGCCGCATCGCCCAGGGGCTGGATATCCTTCAGCGACGTGGTGATGTGGGACACCCTCAAGGCCGAGATCGAGCGCGTCTTGGAGGAACGCCCCGGTGCTCTCGTCAGCTACCCGGATCCCAGATCGGACCGGGGCAGGGAGCCCCCGCTGCGCATCGGGCTGGCCCCCTGGGCCACCGACGTCGCCCGAGACCTCCACGGTCGCTTCGGTGACGTCGTCGAGCTCCAGGTCGGCGCGCTCGGATATCCCGAGGGTCGGCGACATCGTGTGCCTCTTCCTGAGCTGGGGCCCGAGCTGGACCCGAGCCGGATCGAATTTGCCGTCGACCCGCCTTTGGAAGTGCGGTCGGGCCACACTCTGCGTTCCCAGCTGCACGTCTGGAACCGGACCGGCGGCGAGGTTCAGATCGTCACGAACGGCGGGGTCACCGGGTACGTCGTCGACTCCCGTACCGGGACCGTCGTGGGAGGCTTCTCCGGAGCACAGAGACTTCCCCGAGTGGTGTTTCGGCTGCAACCGCAATCCCCGGAGCTCATCCCGCTGGTGGTGGGGACAGCCAGCTTCGTGCCCGACCTCGGTTTTGCCGTTCCTCCTGGCCTCTGGGCGGTGCGCGTCCCGCTCGCACTCGGGGGCGGGCGAGGCGCGAGTACGCCCCCTCTTCCCATCACCGTGACCCCCTGAGCCAGGGCGTTGGTGGTGGTCGACGACCGGCTCCCGTCATGGACTTCAGGATTGCCCTCGGCGAGCCGACGACTGTAGGTGATGTCCGCCACCGAGGGGCCCGGCACGAGGCGCAACCAACGTGGGTTCTCGACGGGCACGGGGTTGCTCGCCATGGCAGTGAGCCTGGCCCTCGTCGCCATCCTCCTCTTGCTCGGCATGAGCGCCTTCGGTGGCGCCGGCGGGGGTGGGGCGGCCACCAACAACACGTCGATCCTCAGTCGGTCGCCGGCCGAGAACCAGATCAAGCTGTGTGCAGAGGGACGCGCCTCGAGCTATGGCGATCCCCCGAGTCCCGCTCAACAATCGAAGTGCCTGGGCCAGCTGGCAGGGGAGATCTCCTCCACGGCAGGGACCCCGTAGCCGCAACGCGGTGTGCCGCCGTCGCGCCGCCGGCAGGCGTCGTCAGGAAATTGGCCCCGCCCTCGACGGTGGAGCGACGATCGTCCTGGCAACGGCGACAACCGAGGCGGTCGGAATCGGACCGTAGTAACGGGAATCCGCCGAGTCGCCGCGATTGTCCCCCATCACGAAGTAGTGACCGGCCGGGACCGTCTGCGCGACGATCGGAGCCACCAGCGGTTGTCCGGGGGGGAGGTAGGTCTCGGCCAGTGGCCTGCCGTTGACGAGCACGGTGTCACCGACCGAAGTGATCGTCTCCCCCGGCAGGCCGACGAAGCGCTTGATCGAAGGACCGAACGGGGAACCCCGGAAGAAGCCGCTCGGGACAGTGAAGACGACGATGTCTCCCCGGTGCAACGGAGCGCGTGCAGTGGTCGCCGCGACCCGATCGCCCGGACGCAGCGTCGGTTCCATGGAGGCCGCCTGCTCGGTGAAGATGCGGAGGTGACCGGCGCCGACAGCGCTGACGGGCGGTGCCGCATTCGTGCCCCCCGCGCCGCGCCCGAGGAAGGTGCCGTCTGCGATGAACGCGAGGGCGACGAGGAGCACCACGACCCCGGTGGTCCCGAGGAGCCAGCGCACGTGTCGCCGCCGACGCGCTTCTCTGAACAGCGCTCGGGCCGCGGTGCCCGGTTCGAGGGTCCCCGCCGCGGGGGGATCGGGAGCGGGTTCGAGGAGCGCCGTGGAGCCCGGCTTCATGGCACTACTATGACTAGTACCATGACAGCTGTCAACGTCGGCCTCCTGTCAACGTCGATGGGCGCAGTCATCCCGCGGCCACCGGGATCGATCGTCCCAGGAGCCAGCCCAACGACGTCAACGCATCCGCCGGTGTCCACGCGGTCGGGGTGGGGTGGTCCAGGTGCTCGAGTCCCTGGCCGTCCAAGAACGCGTGGAGCTTGGGGTTGAGCGCACCCCGGAAGTTCGGCGTCGCACCGGTCGAGTACCGCTGCATACCACGCGCGCCGATGAGGACGTAGCCGTCGGAATGGTCGATGTCGTAGGTGAGGGGCTTTCCGGTGAGCCAGTCGATCGACGGCGGGTTGTCCTCCGGGACCTTCTGGTAGACGAACCCGAAGAACTGGGCGATGGCGTGGAGCACAGCCGGAGTCTCGGTCACGAGCTGCCAATTGGCCATGGTGAGGCGGGCATAGGCGGCCAAGCGGGCGGGGGAGTCACGCCCGGGGTCGACGCTGAGCTCGACGACCTCGACCTTGGCGGCGACGTGCGCGGCTTCCAGGGACCGCCCGACCTGGAGGAGGTTGCCGGTGGTCAACGGGCAGACGTCGGTGCACAGGGTGAGGAATGGCACGACCATGACCGTCTTCCCCCGAAAGCCGGCCAGGGTCACGGTCTTCCCGTGCTGGTTCACGAGTGGCTCGTCGAGGATCGTGGCCGGAATCGATCGGGTCTCGGTCGTCCCGGCCGAAGCCGGTGGCGGCCCCGGGGGACCCGAAGAGCACGCCGATGCCACCAGCGCCAACAGACCCACGGCACCGGCCCGGCGCGGGCTACCGAGGACGCCGACGCCCTTCCGAAGACCGGCGATCACCCTCGAAAGTCTCGTCCGCAGGCCAAGGGCTGCGCCAACCGGGCGGTCGTATCGGCGACGGTCGTCTCGGACTCGTCGACAATGTCGTGCAGGCACTCTTGACGACGTGGTCGAAGAACCGACAGGTCACCTTCGAGCTCACCCTTGGTCAGACGGAACGGGGTGTGGAGCGCCGGCTCACGAACGTCTGGGGCGAAGTCCTAATGACAATCGGCGCACAGGCCCAGGACGTCGAGGCGGTGGCTGTGGGGTTGAAAGCCTTCGGTCTCGGCGAGCTTGTCCACCGTCTTGGTGACATTGCGTTCGAATGCCGCGCTGGGCGTGAAGTCGATGACCGTTCCACAGGCCACGCACTGGAGATGGTGGTGATGCTCGGTGAGGTCCTCGGCGAGCTCGAAGCGCGCGAACTCGTCGTTGGCGGCGACCCGCCGGACCAGGCCGGCGATCTGCAGGTCGGCCAGGTGGCGATAGGCCGAGCTGAGCGGGAGGTCGGGGAGGCCCTCGGCGACGTCGCCGATGCTCACCGGGCGGCCGGCGGCGACGAGCAGGTCGATGATGGCCCGGCGGCCGCGGGTGTAGCGCTGG
>Ga0116215_1000700_pt1 | contig 24744 bp, 29 predicted proteins | sample Sb_taG_7_FD_89698 | JGI IMG/M metagenome (GOLD analysis project Ga0116215, IMG submission 89698) | Peat soil microbial communities from Weissenstadt, Germany - Sb_50d_2_FS metaG | ecosystem: Environmental > Terrestrial > Soil > Wetlands > Peat | place: Germany: Weissenstadt | collected 2010-09-21
GAGGATCTCCACCTGCTCGCTGCGGTTGCCACGCATATGAGATCTCCTGCTGGGACGCGCTCCCAGCAAGACTCTCACACCCTTGTTTAACGTGGCAAGGGGTTTTTCATCACCCTGCTAGGAGATCCCGGCGCAGGGTGACGACTGGAGCGCATGGGCGTGCGCCACCATCGAGTTCGGCGATCCCGCCGCGGTGTACGCCATGCATTGATGGGTGCTCGTCGCGGCGGGACTGCCCGCCACCCCGGTGCCCCCTGCGATGGACGTGGCGAGGAGCCACGTTGCGAGTTCGCGATCAAACCGCCCCCGGAATACGCCATGGATCGACCCGGGAATCCTATCAGCCAGGTACTCCCGGGCTCGTCCCTCACAGGACCTGGGGCGGGCCAAGCTCCAGAGGGCGCGTCCGGCCGCTTTCGCAGGTGACCGCGCCTCGGGGGACGAAGGGCGGTCCCTCCCATGACCTTCAGCACTATCCAAGGCATGGCATGGATACGCACGCTCGAGGTTGAACGAGGTGTCCGTGATGATCTCGGGTTCGACCACGACAGCGCCGTGCTTCCCTGGTCGCGTCACACGGGACGCGTCCTCCACCCGTGATCCGGGCGAACGCAGGGAAGGTGGCCGGAGGGCAATGCCATGGTGGCAGCAAGCAAGTACGAACCGAACCACAGGATGCTCACGCGCGCAGTCCTCGCAGCACTCGTTGTGCTGGGGGCGTTCCTGATCGTCCTGCCCCTCGCCATCGGGCTACCCGGCAAATCGGCCGCCTCCGGCATCCTCATGAACGCGTTCCGTCCCCAGATGTCGAGCACCGCTCTGGCCCAGAGCCGGACCGACGCACAGACGATGAGTGCGATGACCACGCAACTCGACACTCAGATGATTCCCGCGCTGGCGGCGCAGATGCACATGACGCCGCAGCAGCTGTCCGCATACCTCGCGGGCAACTTCCCGGCCGTGGGCAAGGGCTTGGCTGAAGTCGGAACGATCCTCCCGTTCTTCCGCAGCCTCGAGGCGACGATGCAGGCGCAGCAGACCAACTTCCAGCAGGCCGACCAGATCCCGACGGGCTTCCTGCCTCCCACGACGATGTCGGCGCTGTACATCGTCCCCGGTGTCCTCCTGCTCCTGATCGGGGGCATCGGCCTCTATCGACCCCGGTACGCGCGCCGATTTGTCGCTGCCGGTAGCGCAGTCGGGCTGGTGCTCGTCGCCGGGCTGTTCTCGATCTCGATGTATGGCAAGGCTTCGTCCGCCGACACCATGACCACGGCCTTCAAGCCGATCTTCACCACCCAGAGTGTGCAGAACGCACGCGCATACACGACCACGGTGGAGGCGATGTCCACGCAGTTCGCACAGCAGACGCTGCCGGCTGTGGCGGCCGCGCTCCACATGACGCCACTGCAGCTCAATGCCCTCGTGGCAAAGGACTTTCCGGCGGTTGCCGCCGGCGTCACACAGCTGCCGCAGATCGTCGGTCGGATGGAGACCGCGACCCGGCTCATCCAGGCAAACGTCGATAACTTCAACCAGAGCGCCTCGATTCCGTGGGCACCCGGATCGATGGTCGCAATGTTCTGGTTCATGATGATTCCAGGACTTCTGGCGTTCGTCCTCGGCGCTGGAGCACTCGCGCTCACCCAGCCTCGTCGAAGCGTCGCGCTTCGCCGGCGTCCGGCGCATGGAGCGATGCAGAGCTGACGCGCCGCAGGACCTCTGATGGGCGCGGGTGACCGCACTCGCGCCCATCGTCCGGGTGTCGACACGTTTCGAGCCGGCAGCCGGACCTAATCGCCGGACTCGTTTCCCAGGTTGATGAACCACGTGGTCCTGAACGCCCGAAACCCAAACCGCTCGTAGAGGCGTTGCGCCGGATTGCCTTCCGTGACCGTCAGTCCCAGGCGTTGGTCACCCGCATGGGCACACATCCGGAGCGCGTGTGCGAGCAACAACCCACCGAGTCCACGGCCCTGGTGTGAGGCGACCACGAAGACTTCCGGAATCCACGGGTCTCCCGCCCACCACGCCGTTGCGGGCATCTCGGTCACGACAATCGCGGCTGCGATCGCGCCGTCCGCATCGCGGACGAGCCGCGACGGCACGGGCAGGACCGCACCGCACGGTCCGCTCCCATTCAGGAGCTGCCTCCAGTACTCGACGCGATCCACGTCCGACCATATGGCGACATCGACATGCCCGGGTGGCAGGGCCGCAGCGGCCGCGGCCGCGACGCTATCGACGTCGCCGTCGAGTGCTCCGATGACCAGGCTCGGCGGCGGCGCTGGAGGCGTCGCGATCTGACTCGCGTCGAGTTCGACAACCATGTCGTGGGCGAGTCGCCGGAGCCGCCCGCCCGACGCAAGGAGTTGCGCCGCCTCCGCGCTAACGTGCGTCCGGATCACGTCCAGCCTGCTCCGGAAGCAACGTTGTCAACGGCTCATCATCGTCGGCCATGATCGAGCACACTACCAGCAGGCAGCGTCAAATCCTCGACGCCGTGGCGCGTGAATGCACGCAGCGCCCCGCGGGCGCGGCCGTCTGCTCAGCGCCCGGCCGCCACCTCCACGTCACGCATCAGGTAGCTGACAACCTCGGCGGCAGAGTAGCTCTCACGACCGCCGAGAACCGTGCGCACCGTGCCCAGACAGTCGCCGCTGGTGACCACCGCAGGCTCGACGCCCGCCCCGCGCACCTGGGCGAGTCCGACTGCCGCCGTGAGACCGTTGCACAGGCACATGCGATCGACGGTGTCGGCCGGATCGCCGCCCTTTGCGACATATTCCGCCACCGGTTCGGCGGCACATCGGTAGCCGATCCCGCCGGTGGGCTTCACGTAGGCCTCACGCAGATAACCCAGATCGCACACGCGGGTGCGTGCTTCGTATGTGGCTCGCTCCGACAGCGTGCCCGGGATCGACGCAACCTTGAAGGGATACCCCGTGGACGAAGCGCGCGCCGACGTGAGCACGAATTCCCTGCCGCTTGCCACTGTGTCGAGCACCGCGCCGTGCACAGCGGGCGTGAAGCCGGATTCACGGCAGAAGGCAAAGAGTGTGCCGACCTGGACGCCGGCGGCACCGGCATCGAGTGCGCCGCGCACGCGCTCGGGCGAATCCATGCCTCCGGCGAGCCAGAACGGCAACCCGAGGTCGCGGATCGCCTCGAGATCCACCCGGTCGCGATCACCGTACAGAGGCTGTCCGAGTGCGTCATACGTCGGCGTTCCCCGAGGCGGCGCGTTGTGGCCACCCGCGGTCGGTGCCTCAATGATGAAGCCCTGCACCGATCCGCTCGCTTTCCGCGCGAGCACCGTCGCAAGCGTGTGTGATGACACCACGGGCAGGAACGCCGGGCGGCGAGGCGCGCGGCCGACCTCGAAACGGTTGGGATCGAAATGGAGATGGGGAACGCTGTCGGTCGAGGATGTGCCCGCGACCTCGAGCCGCGTGTCCACCAGCTCCATCGCGGCGAGACGATCGAGAATGCCGGGAATGTCGCGAGGAATACCTGCGCCCATCAGCACGTAGTCGACATCGGCGAGCATCGCGCCGAACAGCACCGGCACGGTGGGGATCTGCACCTTCGTGAGGAGGTTGATGCCGATCCCTCCGTCGTGGTCGCGCTTGGCCAGCGTCACCTCGACGAAGGCCGCGACCGCCAGGAGATCCTGCGCAGCGTGCTTGTCTCGATGCGAGTGCATGGGCACGCCTCGATACGGGCGCCCGCGCCGGCCGCCCGGCAGAAAGTAGCGTTGCAGAATCTGTTCGACGATCGCGGGCGCGGGGAACTGATCCATGGCAGCGCGTGTCTCGCCGTCCGGATCGCCGTCCTGGAGTCGCCGCGCGAGCACCAGGTCGATGGCCGTTCCGGACACGACCCCGAGGTGACCCGTCATCGCGACGGCGCGGGCGAGGCGATAGCTCGAGACGGCCACGCCAAGACCGCCCTGAATCAAAAGCGGCCGCTTCGCATCCTCCGTCGGGATGCGTTCAGCTGTCTGCATCGTGCTCCTTCAGTCGTTGCCGGCCGTCTGCCGACCGTGCCAGCGTATAAGCGGTTTGTCCGCGGCGGCAGAGCCCAAGGACATCCACTGAAGGGCCGAAGGTCACTTGTCTATTCCGCGCATCGTGCCTTCGGGCCACTGTGGCGTGGCATGCGCACCCCGATGTGGCCAAGAGGGCCAAGTGAGTCGAGAGCCGCCCCACGCCGACGATCGTCGCACCCCTGCGATCGCCAACGCCGATACCGAGACAGGCCGTCAAGCGAGCGGCGTATCTGCGGGTCGACCGGATGCGTTGCATCGCGTACCGGCCGCCCGCCGGGTACGCTCAGGGAACAGGAGGTTGTTCGTGAGGCATCGGTGTCTCCTCAGTCTGCGGCGACCCATGGGCCGTGGCCCGATCCTCAGGCGCCGGCGGCGAGACGACGACGCTCCGCGCAGCGACTCGGGGCGGACCTGGGTGCTGCGGCCTGATCCCTGCGGCGCCCTGCACGGCGTCGCACCGTCGACGGTGAGCTTCGCCGGTCCGGGGCTTGCCCCGCTCGGGGGCGCGCTAAGCCCGAGCAACGGGGATATCGTCAGGTACTTCGGCTGAGCTGATCCGATGAAGTGCCCTGGTCGCCCTGCCCGAGTTGCGGGGGCGCGGATGACGTCATCGCGCGATTGGCACTCTGAGGCGACGCCTGAAGGCTGGGCGCGTCCAGCCGTCGGCATATAAGCGGCGGGGGGGTCAGCCGCCCGGTCGCAGCGGGATAGTGTTGCAATCATCGCCGGACCCCGCTGCTTTCCTGCCGTCCGCGACCGGCAACGGATCGTATGCCTGTTCCCTTTGTACCGAACCTGGAACGCTGACGGAGGCGATCACCCGTCTCGCGCGTTTGTTGGGTGCAAATGACCGGGCGGTGACACGGGCTTCAGACGGCTGGGGGAGCCGATGCGAGTGTGTCTCTATGCCCGCAGTCGACTATGAGGTGCTCGTCAGGCAGGGCCCGTTACAAACGGTCGCTCTTCGGCCCTAACTCGCGCCTAATCCCTTAACTCGATATTAGTCAGCGGCATGCTAGCCTCGGGAGCAGAGGGACCATCAGAGGATAGGAGGATCGACAGCGTGGGACAGAACACCGTGACACCAGAACTGCTCGTCAGGTGCGGCTGTGGGTTTGAAGCGCGGGGCATCGAGGAGGAGTTGGTCCTGATCGCTGAGGAGCATGCCATCGAGGCCCACAATGTGCGAGTCACCGAGGAGCAGGTGCTGACGAGCATGCGTCCAGCCCTGCCTTCGCGCCGTGCGGCGGAGCTTCGTTAGACGGCGACCGCTGGTGACTATACCGAGTACATAGTGCGCTGCGCCTTCCCCGGGCAGCGAGCTGCCTCCTAACCCAGAGAAGAGCTGGGATATTAAGGCAGCGGACGGCACGCGACTACAGGTTCGAGTGTTGAGTGATCTTCGACCTCAGGAATCGCTGGCAGCGTCAGTTGTCTCCGTTTCGCCCGATTGGGTTCGATGCAGCTGCGGCCATAGTATTGCTCGACGGGAATTGCCGCCTACGGCGTGCTTCACCGGTGCCACGCGAAACTGCCGTGAAGCATGGAGTTCACCGAAGCCACGTGAATGGAGCCGTGCGGTTCGCACCGGACGCGCTGCTTGGAGATCCGGATGCCACGGATATCACTGCCCTGCTGCGAGAGGCATCTGAGGGAGATGCTGCGAGCCTCGAATTAGCTCCACTGTGAATTCTGGTCCGGACTCGACACAAGACCCAGGGCTCACCAGAGTCTCGGTGAACTGGGGCGGTTCAAGCGCTAGTCGGAGTCAGCCACGAGCCGACCCGACACAGCGGCGATCGGCGCCTGAAGGGCGACGTGCTGCTGCGTTCCGGTCACGCGCGAAACATGAACCCCTCGGAGTTACCCGACACCAGTAGGAGTCCCTTGAAAGATCGTGTTCTGAAGCGCATCCATAAGTCCGAGAAGCGTGATGACCATGCACAGGTTCAATGGTACGAGCTTCGACACCCAGAGGGCGCGAAGGTGCTTCGCGTCGGCATCGGTCGTCATCTGGCCAGGCCCGGCGCAGACCTTAGTCACTTTGACGGGCATGAAGCTGACAACTATGGCTGCAAGGAGGAAGCTGGTAAGCAGCATGACGACGGCAGTGCGATCGAGGCTAAAGTTCGCACGGATGCTCAGCGCGAAGAAGACCGTTATTGCCGAAATGAAATACGATGCATATTGCTTCTGGAGGTGGACGTCGTTGAGGTAATGCTCATAGTCCCTCTGGTCGCGGTCTCGCGTTGCGTATAGACGCACCGAATATGCCAGTGCCAGAACTACCGACGCGGCAGCGATGCCACTCAACCACTTGTCGACCGTTGTCATCTCCGCATCCTCCAAGTTGAATCCGTGGCCACCTATCCCGTCGTCACCCACGTCCATGATAGCTACGATCTGTCGCCAACGACCGAGTACATGCGACGGCAGAACGCGGGGCGGTCGTACCTCAGCGGACACCGCGATTCCGAGCCCTCGTCAAATACAGCTCGCCGACGCGATGGCCGGTGCCCCTCGAGAACGGCCATAGCTGGAGGTGTTCAGAGGATGAGCGAGTCACGAGGATCGCGTCCACTGCTAGCGACAACCCTACAGAGCTGAGTGCAACAAGCCATCTCGGGACGGTGTCATCCGGAGGCTCCCAGGCCGAATTGACTAACCCGCGATTACTCGCTCTGATGTCGGCTCTCGAACTCGCGTCATAGTAATCGCAAGCATCATCTGACTCGGCTTGGGCGATGCGGTGCATCGGATGAGCGGAAGTGGTGCGGGCAACCCTGACCCGGGGCAAAGAGCGGCCCACAAGGCTGGGAGTACGATCACCGACCAATGAGGCACGCCAGCTCATCCTCCGCAGGTCCACCCGCAGCTTCAGTCCGTGGCATCGCATCCTAATGTTGAACATGAGCTCGTGGGCCCCGATCGCGCGGCTGGGAAGGCCCGTTACCAGATGACCGTCGATATCGGCGGAAACGTGAAGGCGTTTCTGGACGACCGGGACCGGGGCGCCCGCTATGCCTCGTTCGATTACTGCTTCAACCACTTCCAGGCGGCAAGAGAGAGCGGCAATCTCGCGCGTCTTGGTGAGGGCGACGGCCTCCTGCTGTCCTGCCTCCAGCTGGGCTTCTACCTCGCAAGTTGGGGCATGATGCGCGGATCGGGCGATCTGTTGCAGCGCAGCATGCGGCGCCTGATTCCCGTTGTTGAAACGATCATTGACGAGCCAGCTGCAACGTGGACGCTCGATGCGCACAGCTACGCTAGTGAATCCGGAGACGTGTTGGAGCTCAGTAAACGGATCCGGACCGCCTTCAAGGACGGCGCGCGCGATCCGAACGTCAGTGTCAGCGACACGCTCGTTACGAAAACCATGTTAGGAGTGTTTGGTTGTGTTCCTGCGTTCGATCGGTACTTCCGGATCGGCTTCAGATGCGAGACCTTATGCAAGTCCGCTCTGGTGAGAATCGGCAAGTTCTACGCGGACAATCGCTCCGAGATCGACGCTCAGAACGTCTTCACTCTCGACTTCGCATCAGGCCGTGATACCCGACGCTGCTACTCACGAGCAAAGATCATCGATATGATCTTCTTTCAAGAAGGCATACAGGCGAGCATCCACCACTGACCGCCGGCAAGGCGCCGGCTTGTCCCAGGGGGGCCCGCCCACGCCTTAGCGTGTATGACCGAAGCGTTCCGCCCCGCGACTTACATCACCCGCCGTGACGGCGGCCCTCGATGCCGCGTCGACTACGCAGGGCAGGACCGAGTGACCAACTGATGAGAAATTGACCATTAGTGCGCGTGGCCGATAGGTAGGTGGTCAGGCGCTGGACCGACGGTTCGCCTACGCATCCCAGAACGATCCGGTACTCAGCGTCGCCGAGACATGAGTCGCGTCGACGCGAACCCGCGCCCCGGCGAGCACCACCCGAGGGAGGTGAACCGAGAACCGAGGACCTGAGAGAACAGACCTCAGTGTCGAGCTCCACGGCGAGGCTTCAGCGCGCTGGATTTCCGCATCCCGCCGCGCTAGAATCCTGGGGGCTTGCGCTTGAAGCGCGTCGAACCGGGCTCGGAGGGTTAGAAGGTGTCCTGGAACGTCAGTGGATCGTACTTCGAGACCTGCTCGTGCAACGTGGTCTGCGCGTGCACCGCGTCCCTCTCGCTTGGTGCCACACTCGATCGTTGCAAAGTCACCCTGGTCTTCAATGTCCACAGCGGGGACATCGAGGGGACCGATGTCGGGGGACTGACGGTGGCGGCGATCGTTGATACGCCAAAGGTCATGACCGACGGTAACTGGCGCGTGGGCGTGTTCATCGACGACGCCGCATCCGATCAGCAGGCGGAGAAGCTTGGTGGCGTGTTCTCCGGAGCGCTCGGCGGACCGATGGCTGCGCTCGGACCACTGATTTCGGAGAATCTCGGCGTGCAGCGGGCTCCGATCGAGGTGCGTGAAGATGGGCTGCGCCACTCGATTCGGATCGGTGACGCCGTGGACTTCGAGATCGAAGATGTCGTGTCATTCGGGGTGGAGAACGGCCAGCCGGCGAAGCTCACCGGTATCTTTCATCCGGCCGGTTCGGAGTTGACAGTGGCTCGGGCGACGCGGTCGAAGATCGATGGGTTCGGGATCGCGTACGAGGCCAAGGCTGCCTTCTCGACATCGAACTTCTCGTGGTCGGCCTAGACACCGTCGAGTCCGCGTCCCTCGCGCAGAAGCAGCGCGACTCGGAGGGCCTGGCTCAACTCTTCGCCGCCGCGCGAACGCGCCTCGGCCTGGTCGTACTGCTGTTCGTGCTCGCGGGTCTCGCCTGGTGGGCCACCGTCAATCAGATGGCGGGCATGGACGCAGGTCCAGGCACAGACCTGGGGGCGCTCGGATGGTTCATCGGCGTATGGGTGGTGATGATGGCCGCGATGATGTTTCCATCGGTTGCGCCGACGGTTGCGCTGTATGCACGGCTGACGCGCCTGCGCAACCCGGTGCGGCCGCTCCTCTTCGCCTTCGCGTATCTGGTCGTGTGGGCGGCGGTTGGACTGCTCTCGTACGGCCTCTTCGAGGTGGGTAACACGTGGTTCGGGTCGCAGCTGGCCTGGAATGCCGGCGGGCGATGGGTCGCGGCGTCCGTCCTTACAGCGGCGGCAGCCTACGAACTGACACCGCTGAAGAACGTGTGCCTGGGGAAGTGCCGGAGCCCTCTCGGCTTCCTGCTCGGCAACTGGCGTGACGGTGGGACTGGCGCGGTCGAGATGGGCGCGAGGCACGCTGCCTGGTGCGTCGGGTGCTGCTGGGCGCTGATGGCGGCGCTGTTCGCTCTGGGCGTGATGAGCCTTGTCTGGATGGCGGTGGTTGCCGCACTCATTACGGCGGAAAAGACCATTCCGTGGCGTCGGCCGGTCGTGTGGGGGACGACAGCCATCCTGTTGGCGCTGGCCGTCATGGTGGCTGTCGCGCCGCACTCGGTGCCTGGGCTGGTCGTGCCTGGAAGCGCGGGGATGAGCACTATGGGGACGATGCATTAGGCCCTGGCACCGATTCGTTGGCCCGACGGGCGCCGGCGCCGTCCTATCGCCGTATCGTCGATCAACTTCTGGCTAAGAGGAACTCGAAGTGCACTTCACCCGATTGAGCGAATCCGACGAATATCGGCGTCAGCGCGAGGAGCTACGGGTCGCCGAATTGGATCTCATTGATCAGGTCGAGCGCGTGGCCGCGTTGCGCCGCACGCTGCCGGCGGACACTGTTGTCGACGACTATCAGTTGATCGACGTCGCGAGCGGCGACCACGTGCAGCTTTCGGAACTGTTCAGCGCTCCGGGCCGGCCGCTGATCCTGTATCACTTCATGTTCGGCAAGGCTCAGACTGACCCTCGTCCGTTGTGCACGATGTGGATTGATGGGTACAACGCGGTGGCGCCTCACCTCACGCAGAATGCCGACTTTGTTGTGGTCGCCGGCGCGGAGCCCGCGGCGATCGCCGCGCACGCCGCCTCGCGTGGCTGGAACAACTTGCGCTTGCTGAGCGCCGGCGGCACCACCTTCAAGTACGACCTCGGCAGCGAGGACGCCGATGGCACCCAGATCGAGTCAGTCTCGGTGTTCACTCACGCCGACGACGGTACCGTGCGTCACGTCTACTCCAAGGGTGCGCAGATGGCCGACGATCGACGCGAGCGGGGCATCGATCTGCTTACGCCGGTCTGGAATCTCCTTGATCTCACACCGAATGGCCGCCCGCTCGACTGGACCCCTCCTTGCACTACTAGTCGTTCTATCTTTCGCAAAGACTGATCCAGGATTACGCGTTCCGAGCATCACGCTCGGAACTCACCGTATGGAGTTCGACACCATCGTCTACCTCAGCAGATCGCGTCCTATGCATCGACTGGCCATCGCGTGTGGCCACTAAGAACGCCGAGCGCCGTGCGGATTGTTGAGTGGCCGTTCTACATAGAACGCTCCCCAACCCGGTCAGCGGCAACCATCCTGTGGGCCTTCGAGCCCGCAGCGGAGGAGGAGGCAGCGTGAACCGTCTGCCATCGCCTACCGATGGCGGATGATCAAAGGATGCTCAGCATTGCCGTGAACCGTCATCTCACAAGCCTGGTCTCCCAGGTTAATGTGCTCCTGGATCGAATCAGAGGGGACGTTGCAACCGACGAGATTCAACTCCGGGTGACGGGGATCAGGCTGGTTCTCGATGACCTGCAAGAGATAACGGGCATTGGGCCTACAGGTTCATTCAACTCACTGGCCCAGCATCTTCACTGGATGCAGCGGAGACATCCGGAGGGTAAGCCCGAACTCTACGCTCCAGACATTGCCGACATTCGAGGGCGAGACCTGCCGGGTGTCATCGCCTCCGTCGAAGCCTGGGGACGACAGCTTCTCGATCCCGGTCTTGTCGAGGCGATCACCTCATCGTGGGAAGCACAGCACTACGACAGTGCCGTGCGAGATGCCTTCATCTATCTCGAAGACGTTCTCCGTGAGTCTGGCGGTGTTGATCCGGCCATGGGGCTCTCTGGCGATCGCCTCGTCACAAATCTACTCGGCCCTTCGAGCGGGTCGGCGCTGACGCTTCCAAGAGCTGGATTCATGGGCAACCTAACTGGAGGAGAGCGGGAGGGCGTGTACAACTACTTCAAGGGAGCGTTCCTTCTCTTCAGGAACGCCACTGCTCATAGGCATATCCCTTACACAGCGCCGGAGGCCGAAGACATTGTGCATGTCGTCAACCTTTGCCTTCGGATTCTTCCACAACCCGCTCAACCCACACTGTCAACCAAGTAGCCGTCCCAGATTGGTGCCTTCGTCCGCTACGAGTCCTTGGCCATGAGGTCAGCGGAGTTGTCCACGAGATGCTCCGCTCCCGCCTTCGCCTTCAACGCTTCGCGATCATGTCCTGCAGCTCGGCTGCCGACTTCGGGTACCTCCAAGGCTTGAGCACTTAGCCCACTGCGCCCGCGATGTTGCGGTCGACCCTATTGGGGAGCAGCACGTTCCCTGGCGTAGAGCACAGCCAGATCGCGACGAGTGCGTTCCGCGACCGCTCGTTGCTCGTGTCGAGCGATGTCGCTATCTCCCAATCGATGTAGCGACGCCGATAGGTGTTACGACCGACGAGCACGATGGTGACAGTTGACATACCGAAGTACGCCTCGTCGATTTCCTGAAGGACGAAGCGACGGTCGGCAACATCGGCGACGAAGTGGTTGTCTGCCGAAACCCCCCGTACCAACAGTTGGACATCGCTGCCGAACGGCTGCACGAACTGCCTAACCTCGTCCTTATCGTCATCGTCGACGCGAGGAAGCAGATCGTCCGGTTGGCTTTGGTGGCCGTGGCACCAAGGCTGTCCGCCACTGCCTGTAGCTCGTCGTGGACTGCGTTCGCCATAGCGCCCTCCTGGTGTGCCAGGCGAGCCGCCATGCAGCGGACCAGAATGTGGCGTGGTGTCGTTGAGAGCGACCCGTCGTTTCTGCTTAGGCCATCGTAGTCCTCTAGCGCAGACGTCGAGAAAGGCACCGATGATTCCTGGGCCGAGTCCCTCTGCCCATCCCTCGAGTCCTGTGATCCGGCTCCGTGTTTCCAGCGGCTGTCGATACTGCGCAGCACCTCCTCTGTGTCATGTGGATCGCCTACGACGCCCTTCGGTAGCAGCCCGGCGCCTATCCGCTGCAAGCCCTGAAGTGCACTCGCTGCGCTCGGGGCTATTCCGCTCGACGCCCGGTCCGCTTGTCACCGGGGCATCAATCCACACAACAGGAGGTGCAGAGATGCGCAGCAACACAACGGAAACCACGAAGCCCGTCACCACAGACGAGCGCCAGTCTCGGGGAGACTCGGTAAACCAGGTAACCCTCATCGGACGCCTTGTCGCCGCTCCCGAGCTGCGGGAGACCGCGTCTGGCAAGCACGTCACGACCGTCCGGGTCGCCACCAACGGCAAGAGCCACGCAGAGTTCCACTCCGTGGTCCTCTGGGGTCAGCTCGCTGACTTCGCCACCAGCTACCTCGGCAAGGGCCGCCCCGTCTACGTCGAGGGTCGGCTCCAGACCCGTCAGTGGCAGGCCAACGATGGCACCACTCGACGCACCGTCGAGATCATCGCCAACCGGCTCCAAGCGCTCTCCTCCAAGAGCGCTTGGGAGGCTCCAGCGGCGTAATCGCCAGACCGATCCCCGAGGGGGCTCTCACCCAGCCCTCTCGGGGAGTGTCACATCATCGAGGTTGCACTCACGGTCGCTTCGACGTCAAGACAAGCGACAGACGCTCAACAGCGTACGGCTCGAAGACTAGTGGCGGCGCACCGACATGTTCAGCTTGTAGGACAGCATGGCAAGGTTGTACGCACGCAACATCGCCTTCATGACGGGTGGGCCTGTTGTTCCCTTCTCGATCGCCCTTTCGATGCGAGCTTCAAGCTGTGGCCAGAGAGCATCGGCAAGGTCAGGCTTGCTTACGCCCGATCGCTTCCAGGCGTTTTGAATGTTGGGCGAGCCGGATATTCGCTGCAGATGAATGTTGTTGATGAGCGCAGCTCGACCCTTCGGGTATGGCGTTCCCGCCGCCTGCAGCAGGGCGTCAGCGAGATGAGCGTCCGTGAAGTGTGCGAACTCCCAGGGGTCCTTCCCCCACGTCATGATCTCCACGATCCGTGCCCCTTTCGTGTACAGATCGGGGCGGAGGTCCTCCGGAAGAGGGCCAGCAATCGAATCGAGCAGAAGCTTTCGTTGCTCCCTACGATCCTTCGGGGTCTTGTACTTGTTCTCAGCATCGGTTAGTACAAGGAATCGCGTTACGGGTCGGTCCAGCATGACTTGATCCCCATGATCCGCCCCGAGCACGGGTTCGGCTGCGAACCGGGCGAGCAGTGCGAGGCTTGTCTTCGTTCCGCCGAAGTCAACCAACCGCATCCAGGTGGGATCATTCCGGATGCCGAGAACCTGCATGACTCTCGGGACGATCCGCATCTCGGTTGCTCCTTCCAGCCCGATGACGAGGGGGGGATGCGGCGAGACGTGAAGTTCAGTGAGGACGGCGTCAAGCGAGTGCTCTCGAATTCTCAGACCCTGCATCGACAAGTGATCCCGAGATGGGGATTCTGACGCTGCTTCGTCATTCGACAGCTCATTGGCAAAGGTATCGAGGGCTTCTGCTGCCATCCGACTGTCCATGGCAGTCCTTGCCTCGCCTCGAAGTGATGTCCACGCCTTCGGTGTTGCCCGACGGACCAGGTCGTAAAAATCACCGAGGACATCGTCGAAGTTCGCTGAAACTCGTAGCTGTATAGATTGCTCACGGAGTTGCTTGGCAGTGAGCCCGAGCCAATCCAGCAGGGCTTCCGGAGACTGTGACAAGTTGGTAGACCGCCAGACCTCGTCGCTATGGGAGATCACCTGGGTGATATACGGCCAGACGCGAGTATCGATCGGCGACAGCGTGATCGCCAATGATCGCCACGATGCGATTCCTTGTTTTGCTCCGTCATCGGGTAGGTCAACCGGATCGAGGTGCCAGATCGAGCGATAGCCAACTCGCTCCGTTGGACGAAGTGACCCGACCAGGCTGTGAGCACGCTCTAGGCCGAGGAGCTGGTGGTACGAGTACAGGTACCCTCGCTCGGTTGACGGCCACAGGGTTCGTGCTCGTTCCGTCGGCCAGCCCTCGAATGGTTCCGTGGACGGATCAGTCGCTCGTCCTTCCTCTGCAGCGGCGTACAGCTCGGAGACGATCGTTGCGTGAACGTGATGTCTCGTGGAGCTGCCACTAGCGTCAATTCGCCGGGCCGAGTCGCCGTCCCCGATGCGCACGCAGAACATCGGGACGAGGACTTCGTGCTTGTGGAGTTCTTCGAGCCCCGTGATGTCCAAGTCCCGGCTAGCCCACATCTTGATTCGGCGTTCCGCTGCTGCCTTCAGAAACTCGTCGGCGGTGAGGAGGCTGACCTGGCTGAACGGGAATGGCAGAGCAAGCAGGTCGAGGCTGCTGCGTGACGTGGCAGCGATGGTCCCGCTCACGGTGTGAATGATCTGGACTCCAAACTCATCGTCGGTCTCACCGGAGTCGCCCGTTGCGTTCGCCTTTGCCATCTGTTTTCTCACCTCCTTTGCAGTTCATTCCCGCGCGTTATTGCCGTCACACGTCTCCGCGACCTCGCTCCGTGTCACACGCACTGCAGCCGCTAAATACCTTTTCGACTCGTTCTGTGTCACCCCGGAGTCCGTCATACATCCAACCGCAGTTCGGAGCATCGGCACCTGCGAAGCCGGTTAGCAGCTGCAAGACTTCGGTCGCTGCCATCGATGCAACGATGCCATTCAGCGTCACCACGGCTGGGTCTTGAACACGAGCGGTGCCCGTGTAGCCCATGGGCTGTCCATCTCTTACAGCAGCGAGCCTCACGTCACTGATAACCCCCTGGCAACGAAGGCAAGGACCATCGACAAGAACCTTCGTCAGCCGTCCGGGGATGGCCTTCACTGTGCCAGATCCCTTGGCCCCAGGCCTTATCTCCAATCCGACATCCAACAGGGGAATGAGGTACCTCTTGCATAGGCGATTCAGGTGCGGCGCCAGCCTCGTTGAAGCAGGCGGCCTGACGCTCCGGGCCTGCTCGCCGGTCAGCGAGCGGGCCTCGTCGTCGTTGGGCAGGAAGAAGTCAACGCTCGGCAGGATCGAACGCAGTCCTCCATGGAGGCGTGCGTGTCTCCCGGGAGGACCACGTCGAGCAACGTCTGCGCCCCCGCCCGATGTGCCGCGTCGAAGAGCTCGACCACCGCTCCAGGGTGGAGGCCGGGCAGCACCAGGTATCCGCCGAGATAGACGACATCGGCACGTCGGGGTGGGCAGGGACTCGATCGGCACACGCATCACGGCGCTTGTTGGAGAAACGCTCGTGGTCCCGGACCGCCTACACGGCGGCTGAGAACGGGTTCGTCTACGGCATCGGCTGAGACTATTGACTGACGGAGGGTCTTGACACCAGCGGACGTCGTCGCTGGTGGCACACTGGGCCTCGTGCTTCGAACCAAAGCTTACCCGGGCGGGAGGTGCCGACCCATGACGAGGATGAATGCGGTGTTGCCGGCACTTGCCATCGGTTCGTTGCTTGCCTCCTGCGGCAGTAGCAGTCATCCAGCGCGGCGCTCGACTCCCACGCCCGCGCCGAGCATGACTGCAACCTCAACAATCGCGCCGACGCTGTCGCCGACCCCACAACCGACGTCGCCTCCGCCAAAATCAACCCCTCGGCCGACAAGCGAGCCGCAGCATCGCAGCACTCCGCCGCCTGCCCGCCCGCACGTGTTGCTGATCATGCTGGAGAACAAGGGCTATGGCGCCACGCTCGGATCCTGTACAGCCGACCCGTACCTCTGCTCGCTCGCCTCCCAATACCTGAGCACAACAGCCTGGGACGCCGTCAGCCATCCCAGCCTGCCCAACTACCTCGCAGTCACGAGTGGATCGACTCAGGGGTGCTCGAGCGATGGCTGTCCCGTCGGCATCAGCGCCCCGGATCTCGGTGGCCAGTTGACCGCTGCAGGGATCCCATGGGAGGCATACATGGAGTCGCTGCCATCAGCCTGCGACACCATCGCTGCGAGCGGGGCGTACACGCGCGTCCATAACCCCTTCGTGTACTACACCGACAATGCGAGTCGTTGTCACGACGTCCCTTATCCTGAGAGCGGCGGCCTCATCTCTGCACTCGACGGCTCGAGCCCACCCGATTTCGTCTGGGTCAGCCCAAACCTCAACGACGACATGCATAACGGCTCGGTCCAGCAAGGTGACGCCTGGCTGAGGGCCAACCTTGCTCCGGTGCTTGCCTCATCCTGGTTCACTGCCGGCAACGCCACCGTCATCGTCACGATGGACGAGAATGACCAGCAGTCGTCGCCGGCGGGTGGGCAGGTCCCGTTCGTGGTCATCTCGAGCAGGGCCAAAGGCGCGGGCGCGGTGGCCACGTACGGCAACCTTTACGGCACGCTGCGCTCAATTGAGGAGGTGTTCGGCTTGCCCCTGCTCGGGGGCGCGCAAAACCCGAGCAACGGGGATGTCGTCAGGTACTTCGGCTGAGCTGTTGCGATGAGGTGCCCTGGTCGTGTTCCTTTTCATGCCGAACCTGGAACGCTGACGGAGCCGATCATCCGCCACGCGAGTTGTCGGACGCAAATGACTGGGTGGTGACACGGTTTCAATCGGCTGAGGAGGGGTGGATGCGAAGGTGTGTCTCGCCCGCGCTCGGCTATGAGGTGTAACGCCCTGCTCTTTGCATAGGGCAGACATGCCTTGGTCCGCTCATCTGATTGAGTGCGTTCAGAGGCTCGAAGCCTTCTGATAAGATCGCCGCATTCGCGTCATCGCGTGGTAGACTTGGACATCGCGAAATGTCAGGAGGGGAAGCGATGATCACCGGGGGGACTGGGGTCGTGCGCGGCACGCGGAGATCTCGACCCATCGGCGCCGGACTTGCCGCCGCCGTCGCAGCCGCGACCTGCGCCGTCGCCGGAGCGACGCCATCTCTGGCGGCGGCCACCCCAGCGCCTCACATCATGCTCATCGTGATGGAGAACGAGGGGTATGCGCAGATCATCGGCAATACCCAGGCTCCATACATCAACTCCCTAGCGAGCGAGTACGCCTCCGCAACCAAATGGTACGGGTTGCAGGACAGCAGTCTCGCGGACTACATCGCCTTGATCTCCGGCACCACAGGCACGTACAGCGCGCCGACGCTGATCGGGGAGCTTGCCAATGCGTCGATCAGCTGGAAAGCCTATATGGAAGACATGCCCTCGGTGTGCTACACGGGGAAGGGCATCGGCAACTACTCCAAGCTGCACAACCCGTTCGTCTATTTCAAGAGCATTCGGAGCACGGCGCTCTGCAATCAGGTGGTGCCCTTCTCGCCAGCGGTTGGGAACGATCTGTCCAGCAGCACCGCGCCCGATTTCATGTGGGTGTCACCGAACGAATGCGACGACATGAACTCGAAGTGCTCCCCCTTGAACAATTACATCAAGCAGGGGGATCAGTGGCTGCAGGCGACCATACCCACCGTGCTGAAGTCGTCATGGTATGCAGCTGGCGGGACCATCATCATCACCTGGGACTCTGCGACCAAGACGGATAAGTCGGGTTGGAACACGGGGTCTGGCGGCCACGTGCCCACCATCGTGATCTCCGCCAAGTCCTCAGGGACGTTCAGCCTCGGCGGCAATCACTACGGCACGCTGCGCGCGATTGAGGAGGCCTACGGGGTGGGACTCCTAGGCGCCTCCGCGACCGCTGCCAATGGAGACCTGACTCCCGCATTCGGGTAGGACGGGCGCGCGCGCCGGGCGCACCGTCACGTCGCGTGGGCCAGCAGAATCGCCGTGTAGCGGACGTGCACTCAATCGCGCACAGCGCCTTCAAGGCACTCGGGGACGGGACGCACACGTTGCCGACCAAGGCGGACCTGCAAAGCACCCTTGGTAAGAGCAGGCGATACGGTGACCATTCACCTAATCGAGCGATGCTGAATGGAGGCCTAGCATCTCAGGGGCCGATCGGCGAGGTTTTCATCGTTATCTCCCCATGTCACGCGAGCGATTCCTGGACGGACGGATCCCGCCGGCACGAGTAGAGTGATGCGCACTGGGAGGAATCAGGCCGAGCAACCACGCGGAAGCATCGCCCAACGGTCCAGCCGTGCACGACTTCACGAGCCCCAGTCACGTTATCGCCATGGCCGTCACCGTGGGGTCGATCGCCATCCTCGTCCCGCTCGCCCGGGTCCGGCCGGGGCGCTGGGTCACAGTGGTCTCCTGGCTCCTCGCGATCTTCCTTGTCGCCAACGAGGTGGAATATCAGATCTACCAGGTGGGCAATGGCAGCTGGGGAGCCGGCTACAGCCTGCCGCTGTACCTCTGTGACATCGGCGCATTCGTCGCCGCGGTAGCGCTGATCTGGCCGAAGCCGATCCTGGTCGAGGTGACCTGGTTCTGGGCCATCGCCGGCGCCGTCCAGGGCATCCTCACGCCCGATCACGCCATCGTCTTTCCGTCATACGACTGGCTGGAGTTCTATGGCGATCACATCGGCGTGGTGCTCGCCCCCGTCTTCCTGGTAGTCGGCAGGCGCGAGCACCCCCAGCCTCGGGCAGTCCTGCGGGTCGTCGTCGTCAGTGTGGCCGTGCTCACGGTGGTGGGCATCGTCGATGCGGTCACTGGGGGCAATTACGATTACCTGCGTTCCCCGTCCCCGGGCAGCATTCAGAGCCTGCTCGGCCCCTGGCCGTGGTACATCCTGGGCACGACCGTGGTGGGGCTCGTCCTGTTCACGGTGCTCGACCTCCCGTTCTGGCCCGAGCGGCGCCGTGCAAAGCGCGACGCTGCGTCGCGAGGCGGACTCGCAAACCTCGGCTCGCAGCAACCTGTGTGAGGGGCGTCGCGTCCCGCTACTGTGGCGGCGTGGCGACGGCTGGGGTGTCCGGACCGACGGCGTTGGTTGTCACGCCGAACCGGCTGAGCCTCCGGCGGCTGATCCTGCTCAGCCTGTACTGGGTGGCCATCGGCTACCTCTGGAATTCCATCGGCGCGCAGGTGCTGCCGCCGATCATCCGCGGCTTCCTGGGTCAAGCCCACCAGGGGACGGCGCTGTCGGTCCTCGAGAGCATCGGGACCCTGATCGCGGTCTTCTGTCAACCGGTGATCGGCGCGCTGTCCGACCGAACCACCATCGCGTGGGGTCTCGCAGCAGAACCTGGAAGAGGTAGATCCGCTCAATGTTTGGCGTGACTGGGACGACCCTCACGACAGCCCATCCAAGGCGCGTGGCTGTGGTATCGACGCGCCAAAGGATCAGCCGTTCTCCGAATGGGTTAGGATGGTTTTGAGTCCTGCATGGTGGGGAACGAGCCTTGGCGGGCGCAGCCGGTGGGTCAACTCCTGGAGGGGATGCGAGTGACACTCCGTGGCCGGGTGATGTTCGGTGCCGTAATCGCTCTCGTCGGTTTGACCTCGTTCTTCCAGGGCGCGAGCGCGATGGGGTTTCAGTCCGCAGCCTCCGAGAGCTCGTCTTCTGTCACGGAACCAGCCTGCGGCTGGGCGACATCCGCACCGACCACGTACCAGCACGTGATCTGGATCCTGTTCGAAGACAACGTGTTGAACAGTGTGATCGGCAACTCGGCGGCGCCGTACATCACCAATCTCGCCAAGACTCAGTGCGGCTACGCGCGCGGATGGCTGGCCAATATTCTCCACTCCGCACCGAATTACGTTCCAGCGACTGCAGGCGCTAACTGCGATTCCGAGACCCTCAATGACACCACCCCCGCGGGAGACGCGTGCATCACCCATGGAGTCACGCCTGCCGCGACGTGCACGAGCAGCTCGTGCGCCGGCACCGTGGCAATCCCGTCGATTTTCGAACAGGTGCAGGACGTCCCTGGCGATTCCTGGAAGGCGTATGAGGAGGGCATGCCCTCCAATTGCTCAGTGGCCCCAACGTCCGGTCGCTATTACGTCAGGCACAATCCCCCTCCATACTTCAGCGATCTGCGCATCAACGGTCAGCTCGACGGGGACACGTGCGCCAGCGATGACGTCAGCTTCCCGAACACCAGCTGTAACGGCACCAGCTGTACCCCGGCGACCAGCTCCAACGTCCTTGCCAGCGACCTGGCCGACAACACCCTTCCGACCTTCAGTTTCGTGACTCCCAACTTCTGCGACGACATGCACACCAAGTGCAAGCCCTACACGTCGCGGGTCACCAACGGCGACCAATGGCTTGCGGCATGGCTCCCGATGATCGTCGCGTCGCCTGCCTACCAAAGTGGCACCACTGCAGTCTTCATCATGTGGGAGGCGGCCTCGGGAACCGCCGGCGCCAAGTTCGGCGACCCGCTCCCCAACGTGATCGTCGCGCCGTCTGTGGTACCGGGAACGGTCATCCCCTCGGCCACCACGATGAACAACATCGCCGCGCTCGGCGCCACTGAAAATATGCTGGGGCTGGGATACCTCGGGTGTGCCACGGGTATGCAGGGCAACGGTGCGGCCTGCCCCTCCGGGTCAACGACGAATCTCCGGAGCCAATTCGGCATCTGAACGCGACTCACAGAGGACACGCAGACGGAAACCTGGTATGCCGCGCGGCGCCCTTCGTGGCGATCCACGCGCCAACCACTGCGGTGCTGCCATCAACGGCCACCGCGGAGCCGAAATCATGCGCGCGGGTAGCGGGTACCGGTTCCAAGAGCGTCGCCGCCTGCGTCCAGGCGGTGCCCGTACCGTTGAACACGAACGCGTTGCGGACTGGGCTGGATCCGCTGGAGCGCCGACGATGGCGGTCGCTCCCGAAAGGCAACCGCGTACCCGAAGTAGCCGCCGCGTACAGAGCCGGTTCAGTTCCGATGCCTGCGTCTACAGGCCGCCTGCGTCTGTGAACACGTAAGCGCTGGCGGCAGTCTTGGCGTGGGCGGGCGCGTCGACGATGCTGTTCGTCCCGTCGATCGCCACCAGGCGCCGAAGCAGTCGCATGGAACCTATCGGAGCCCGTGAGTTCAGCGACCCGTGCCCAGGTGCCGCTGGAGTCGGTGAAAATATAGACGCTCCCGGCAGTCAGGTCGTGGCGCATGGGCGATTGGTGAGGGCACCGCTCCCCATGATGTGGGAGGTCGTTGCCCGGGCGCGCCTTGAGCTCACGAGCACCTTCGGCGACATCTCCCCGAAGCAGCGTTGTAGTTCAGCCAGGCGAGCGGCTCGGTGAGGATGGTCGACACGACGGATTTCGGCGTCTTGCTCAGCGCATCGCTAAAGGGGCTTTCGGATTGTGTGGTCCAAAATCCCAGGGTGTTCGGCGGGACGAGGTGTTGCCCACCCGGTCGAAGGATGACCTCGTGCCATACCGTGTACGCGCACCGGCCTGCCTTTGCCGGCCAGCAGCTAGGCTGCTCCGCGGGCGGGCCCTCGAGATAGAGGTACACCAGGCCCTCCGGCAGCGGAAGGTCTCGTCCTTACCGGGGGTGCCTTCGAACGGCGGGTGGCGATGCTTGGGGCCGGTTTGGCCATGGAACATCACGAGCTCCTTGGCGCAGACCCGCCGGGTGTTAACGCACGCGACCACTTCCAGCGCCGTTTGCTCGAGCTCTGAGAGGCCGAAGAGGAGGATGACAGCGTGGGTCAGAACACCATTACACCCGAGCTGCTCGTCAGGTGCGACTGCGGGTTTGAAGCGCAGGGCATCGAGGACACGTTGATCCTGATGGTTGAGGAGCATGCCGGCGAGGCCCATAACGCGAATGTGACCGACGAGCAGGTGCTGTCGAGCGTGCCTCCATCTCTGCCTTCGGGCCGGCGAGGCGGGTTTTGTTAGACGCGAACGCACGGCTCGTCAGCGACAGTTTCCCATTGATTGCCGCGCAACGTCAGGCTTGGCCGCGACGCGGGACCCGAGAATGCTCCTGTGAGGGCGGCTACGCGCTGAACTCCTCGGCGACGCCGGTTCCAGCGTGGCCCGGACCGCCGACGATCGCAACCAAGCCGGAGATGGCGACCGCGATGCCGAATCGATCGCCGGCGTGACTCCCCGTTCCTTCCAGTAGTTCGGTCGCCTGCGTCCATGACCCGCCCGACTGCTGAGTGAAGAGGTAGGCACTGCCGACGCCACCGTGACCGGGCGCGCCGATCACCGCGGTTGTTCCTGCGATGCCGACTGCGGCACCGAAATTGTCGCCCGTAGCCGTGTCGGAGCCCGCCACTTCTGCGGCCTGCGACCATGTGCCTCCCGAGTCGCTGAACAGGTACGCTTTGCCGCCGCCATGGCTCGGCGCCCCGACGACCGCAAGCGCTCCTGAGATCGACACCGACGCACCGAAGCCGTCACCTGAGGCGGTATCTGAGCCGGTCAACGCGGCGGCCTGCGTCCAGGTCCCCCCGGAATCAACGAAGACGTAGGCGCTGCCTTGCGCGCCATGATCCGGCGCTCCCACGACTGCGCTGGTTCCCGAGATCGACACTGAGGCACCGAAATTGTCGCCTGCCGCGGTCTCGGAGCCTTTCAGTTCGGCGAGCTGCGACCAGGTGGTTCCCGTCTCGGCGAACACGTATGCGCTTCCGCTGCCGCCATGACCAGGTGCACCGACAATCGCAAGCGTTCCGTCGATCGACACCGATGCGCCGAAGTGGTCGCCGGTGGTCGTGTCAGAACCCTCCAGTTCAGCCGGCCGCTCGTACACATAATTGCCTCCCGCGCGCACGGCTGCCTGTGTGTACGGAGCGTTCGGCGTCTGGGCGAAGACGTATGCACTCCCCATGCCACTGTGGTCGGGTGCGCCGGCGAGCACGGTTGTGGCTGTCATCGAGAGGGCCGCGCCGAAGTTGTCCCCGGACGCGGTGTCGGCGGCTTCGAGCCCGATGATCGGATGCCACGGGGGCGGTTTTGGAAACAGATAAGCCCGACCAACGCCGTCATGTGCCGGAGCGCCGGCGACGGCACCGAAGGGCGAAACGGCCACCGCGGCTCCGGTGCCGTCTCCCGTGTTGCTGTCGGCGTTGGCAAGATCGGCGACCTGCTGCCAGGTGGTCCCGGACGTGTTGTCGAAAACGAACGCGCCCCCAACGGCTCCGTGATCCGGTGCGCCAACAATCAGCGTGGTGCCCGAGATGTCCACTGCGCGGTTCCCGAAGAAGTCACCGCCCTCCTTGACAGACGGCACAATGCTGGCGGTGAGTGTCCCGGAACTCGTATACACATAGGCCTTACCGTTGTTACCGGAAGCGCTCACCGCGCTCACCACAACTGTGGTCCCCGAAACCGCGACTGCGGCGCCGAGGCCCGCTACGGTAGGGAGCGCGGTCTGTACCCAGGCACCCCCCGTGTCGTTGTACACATACGCGGCACCTTTCTTTGTCGACCATGCGCCGACGGCGGCCACCGAAGCGTCGATGGCCACGGCCTGGCCGAAGTCATGAGCACCGCCCCCAGTCCCCGAAAGCGTCGCGGCCTGCGACCATGTGCCGCCGGTGTCGCTGAAGACGAAGGCATTGCCTGTCTTGGTGGGGACGCCGGGTGCACCGACGATCGCATTCGTGCCCGAGATGCCCACCGCGTAGCCGAAGTACCCGAGCGCGACGGAACCGTTGAGTTCCGCCGACTGCGACCAGGTGCCGCCAGTGTTGCTGAACACGTAGGCGCTTCCGGCGACTCCGGCGTGGGCGGGTGCGCCGACGATGGCGGTGCTTCCGTCGACAGCCACGGCGCTCCCGAACCAATCGCCGGCAGCGTTGTCGGAGCCGTGGAGCTCCGCCGTCTGCATCCATGTGCCACCCGAATCGGTGAAGACGTAAGCACTCCCCGCGTAATTGCCGTTAGCGGAATGCCCCGGCGCCCCGACCACCGCGGTCGTGCCTGAGAGCGCCACGGAGAAGCCGAAGGTGTCGCCGGCGGCGGTGTCGGAACCAACCAGCGTCGCCGTCTCGCTCCATGTCCCGCCGGATTGCGTGTAGACGTAGACGCGGCCCGAGGCGTCGTCCATGCCGGGTTCACCCACAAGGAGCATCGACCCGGACACCGCCACAGCGGCGCCGGCATAGTCACAGGAACAAGACGAATATTTGGCCGTCTGAGAACCGCTTCCCGATGCTGCCATGGCTGGCGCGCTCGTGGCCACCGCGAGCAAAGAGATCGGCGCTACAACGAGCATCGACGAACGGATCCAACGATAACGGCGCACGTGAAACCCCCTCCATCGCCTTTCCTGACGTGGAGCGAGTATAGCAGGCTTGTCGACGGTCCGTTGCAAGCGGCATGAAGTTCAACTAGGGCATCCAACTTCATCTCAGCGCGCGACACTGACGTGTGCAATCGACAGCGTGGGTAGGACAGCAGGACGTACGAGCTGCTCGTCAGATGCGAGTGCGGCCGCGCAAGGGCATCGAGGAGGAGTTGATCCTGATCATTCACGAGCATGTCATCGAGGCCCCTCACGTGAAAGACCGAGGAGCACCCAGGCGAGGAGAAGCGCAAGGAGCGACCCCTACGTTTTCAGAGGCCGCTCCCTTAGCAGGGTGATGAAAAACCCCTTGCCACGTTAAACAAGGGTGTGAGAGTCTTGCTGGGAGCGCGTCCCAGCAGGAGATCTCATATGCGTGGCAACCGCAGCGAGCAGGTGGAGATCCTCTCC
>Ga0116215_1000703_pt1 | contig 24730 bp, 23 predicted proteins | sample Sb_taG_7_FD_89698 | JGI IMG/M metagenome (GOLD analysis project Ga0116215, IMG submission 89698) | Peat soil microbial communities from Weissenstadt, Germany - Sb_50d_2_FS metaG | ecosystem: Environmental > Terrestrial > Soil > Wetlands > Peat | place: Germany: Weissenstadt | collected 2010-09-21
AGCCGGTGGTGCTGCTGATCGATGAGATCGACAAGACCGACCAGGAGTTCGAGGCGATGCTGCTGGAGGTGCTGTCGGACTTCCAGATCTCGATCCCGGAGCTCGGGCTGGTGCGCTCGCGCACCCACCCGGTGGTGCTGCTCACGTCGAACAACTCGCGCGAGCTGACCGAGGCGCTCAAGCGCCGCTGCCTGTATCTGTGGCTGGACTACCCCGAGCTCGAGCACGAGCTCGAGATCGTGCGCCTGCACACGCCGGAGCTGGCGGAGACGGTGGCGCGCCGGCTGGTCGAGGTGATCGGCATGGTGCGCGAGCTCGACCTCAAGAAGCCGCCGTCGATCGCGGAGTCGATCGACTGGGCGCGCGCGCTGCTGCTGCTGGGCGTCAAGGAGATCGACGCGGACACGTTCACGGAGACGATGTCGGTGATCGTCAAGCACCGCACGGACATGGACGTGGTCGCGGAGCGCGTGGGCCTGAAGCTGCGCTCGCCCGCCGATGTCGCCTGACCTGGACGGCCTCCCGGCGGAGCACCGCGAACCGGCCGACTGGCGCGATACCACCGGCGAGCGCCCGGCGCCAGGCGACGACCTGGAGAGCCTGCCGGCGCGTATCCTCGAGCTCGGCGAGGAGTTGCGCCGCGAAGGCGTCGCGGTGGGAACCTCGGAGATGCTCGACGCGTTCGAGGTGTTGGGCGAGATCAGCTGGACCTCGCAGGAGGACTTCCGCGAGGCGCTCGCGGCGACGCTCGCCAAGAGCCAGGAGGACCGCCGCACGTTCGAGCTGGTGTTCGAGCGCTTCTTCTTTCGCGCGGTCGAGCTGGCGGCGGCGCGGGAGGGCATTCGCGAGGACGAGCTGAGCGCGCTTGGCGAGCTCTCCGAGGAGGAGCTGGCGGAGCTGCGCGCGCAGATCGCGAGCGCGCTTCGCGATGGCTCGGAGGGCGCGATGCGCGATCTGGCGCGGATGGCGATCGCGGCGTTCGCGCGCCGCCAGGAAGGCTCGGGGGTGATCGGCGTGGACGTGCAGCGGATCCGCCGCGCGCTCGGCCTGCGCGCCGAGCCCCAGCCCGATCTGCCCGCGGAGGACCCGCGTCACGACGGCCTGCCGCGCGAGGCGCTGCGCCGCTTCGAGGCGCTGCTGCGCCGCGAGCTCGAGCGCGCGCAGATCGAGCGCACTGGCAGCCTGCCGCCGGCGCGCCCACTCGGCGAGCTCGACCGCGCGCTGCCGTCGGGACCGCTGGCCGACCTCGCGGCCGTTCACCGCGTCGTCGCCCAGCTGCGCCGGCGCCTGGCCACGCAGGGCATGCAGGCGCGCGGCCATCGCCGTCACGCGCACGTGGACGTCAGGCGCACGATGCGCGCGTCGCTGCAGACGGGCGGCGTGCCGGTGGTGCTCAAGTTCCGCCCGCGTCGACCCAAACGCCCGGAGATCTACGTCCTGTGCGACGTGTCCACGAGCGTGACCTCCGCGTCGGTGTTCTTCCTGTCGGTGCTGCACGCGCTGCACGACACGTTTCGCAAGATGCGCTCGTTCGTGTTCATCGAGCGCATCTCCGAGGTCACGGACATCTTTGAACACGAGCGCAACTTCAAGACCGTCAGCGAACGGATCTCCAGCGACGCCGGCGTGGCGGACATCTCCGGGTACACCGATTACGGGCGCGTGTGGTCGGAGTTCCTGGCGCAGGTCGAGGACGAACTACACCCGCGCGCCACCGTGATCGTGCTCGGCGACGCGCGCACCAACGGGCGCGACCCGCGCGCGGACACGTTCGCGCAGATCGCCGCGCGCGCCGGGCGCACGTTCTGGCTGAACCCCGAGCCGCGCCTGTACTGGAACTACGGCGACTCGGTGATCGCCTCCTACGAGCAGTACTGCACAGCGTTCGAGTGCTGGACGACCGCCCAGCTCGAGGACTTCGTGCGCGCGCTCACGCGCCCGGTGATCGCGGCCGGCTAGCCCCAAGCAGCTCCTCCAAGAAGAACCGGGTCTTCGCGGGTGGCTCCTTGTGCGGGTAGACCGCCTTGAGCAGGTCCAGCGCCTCGTGCGTGCTCCCGGTTCCGGATGCCGCCAACAAGATCCGAATGTCCTCGTCGTCCTCCCCGAACCGCATCGCCATCAGCTTCATCGCGAGCAGGTAACGGGGCGAGGCGGTGGTGACCTCGATGCCGGGGATGTTGGGGACGGGGCGCGGGTCCTCATCCGGGCCCGGCATGAAGCCCTTGACGGCGTCGTTCAGCCAATCCTCGGGCAGCCCTAGCTCGTCGGCCACCTTGCCGGCGGCGGCGTAGACGGCGCTCTTGGGCTCGAACACGGCGTCGATGTCCTTTGTGACGCGCCGGGTGGAGTAGGCGAGCGCCATCGCGGCGCCGCCGACGATGAAGACCTGTCCACGCACGCCCCGACTGGTCAGCTCATTCCCGAGCGCCTGCAGGGCGTTCACGATCCGCGCCTGCGTGAAATGCCGCTCAGGCACGGTCGAACACCTCGCGGGCTATGTACACCCCGTGCCGGGCAAAGCAGGCCGGTGTGTTCGCGAGCGTGTACGCGTGGAAGGCGGGTCGGCTCGCGACGAACCACCAGGGCTCCACGAAGCGGCCGGGGCCGTTGACCCACGCGGGCGCCGTGATTGCAGCCTCGGACGCGAAGAACTCCGCGGCGCCGGCGAGCACCGCGTCGAAGCGCTCATCGCCGGTGGGTGGCGGCTCGTCTGCGAGCAGCGCGATCTGCCCGGGACGCGATGAGCCCCTGAAATCATCTGCGAACCCGTACAGCAACCGCAGCGCGTCGTCCTCATGATCGCGCGTCAGGTCGTCGGAGATCGTTGCGGAGAGCTCGGCGAGCGAAGCGGCACCCCGCCGTATGCGCGGGCGGGCGATCACGTCGACGTCGTGCTCGCACCCGTCGAGCAGCCGCGCGAGCGTTGCCAAGCCGGGAGTACGTGCGCCCGACTCGTAGGCGGCTACGGCTGGCTGTGTAGTGCCCGCCCGAGCGGCGAGCTCCACCTGTGTGATGCCTGCTGCCACGCGAGCAGCCCGTATCAAGGTCATGGGCTCCACCGGCATCACTATACACATTTAGATATAGGATGGATATGAGGCACGCTGAACAGCGGGCCCTGACGCGATCGTGACCGTCGCGGTGATCTCCAGTTCCCACGGTCGTGGACCCGCGCGATAGCATCGGCCATGGACTGAGCAGACACCAGGGGTGCTGGCGGGAAGGCTGGCTGAGATGGTGCCCAGGAGACGACTCCCCGGCGCCGACCCTTCGAACCTGTGGGGTAATGCCCGCGAAGGGAGAGAAGTGCCGATAGAACTGCAATCGCCGCTCGAGCGCCAGGCAAGGCGGGTGGCGAGCGGCGCGGAGATCGTGCTGGAGCACGTCACCCGCACCTACCGTGTACGCCGCGGCATGGACGTGAGGGCGTTGGCGGACGTCTCGCTGCGCGTGGCACCCGGTGAGCTGCTGGCTGTGGTCGGCCCGAGCGGGTGCGGCAAGAGCACGCTGCTGGAGCTGCTGTGCGGGCTGCAGTCGCCGGACGCGGGCACGGTCGCGTGCGCGCCCGCCGTGCTGATGCCCCAGCGCGACCTGCTGCTGCCGTGGTTGAGCGCCCTGGACAACGCGGCGCTCGCGCTGCGCGTCGCCGGCGCCTCACGCACGCAGGCACGAGCTCGCGCCGCGGGCCTGTTCGCAGAATTGGGGCTCGAGGAGTTCGAGCGCGCGCGCCCGCACGAGCTCTCCGGCGGCATGCGCCAGCGGGTGGCGTTCCTGCGCACGCTGCTCGCGGGCAAGCCGGTGCTGTGCCTGGACGAGCCGTTCGGGGCGCTGGACGCGATCACGCGCTCGGAGATGCAGGAGTGGCTGGCGGCGACGCTCGCGCGTGAGCCGCGCACGGTGGTACTGGTGACCCACGACGTGGAGGAGGCGGTGCTGCTGGCCGATCGCGTCGCGGTGCTCTCACCGCGCCCGGGGCGCGTGCTCGCGGAGCTCGAGGTGGAGCTGCCCCGCGGCGGGCCGGGACGCGTGCGTACCGACCCCGACGTGATCGCGCTGCGCGAGCGAGCGCTGAGTGTGCTCGGCATGGGTGCACGCGGATGAGCGCCGGCAACGGTGTGCGGATGAGCGCCGACCGGGGCGCAAGCCGCGGCGCGCGCCTGAGCGCGGGGTGGGCTCCGCTCGTGCTGGCGGCAGCGCTGCTGGGGGCGTGGGAGCTTTATGCAGACCTCTCGGGCGTGCAGGAAGACCTGCTGCCCGCCCCGCACGCGGTGGCGGCCGCGCTGTGGGACAACGGCGGCCCGGTGTGGCACAACTTCACGGTCACCGCCGAGCAGGTGGTGCTGGGGCTCGCGCTGGCGCTGGTCGCGGGCTTCACGCTGGCGGTCGCGATCCATCTCTCGCCGCTGCTGCGCCGCGCCGCCTATCCGCTGGCGGTCGGCTCGCAGGCGGTCCCGATCCCGGTGATCGGCGTGCTGCTGGTGTTCTGGTGGGGCTTTGGCATCTTCCCCAAGCTGGTGGTGATCGCGCTGATCTGCTTCTTCCCGGTGGTCGTCGCCACCGTGGACGGCCTCGCGGCGGTCGACCCCGAGCAGCCCAAGTTGCTGCGCACGCTCGACGCATCGCGTTGGCAGGCGTTTCGCTTCGCGGAGCTGCCAGCGGCGCTGCCAGCCGCGCTCAGCGGCGCGCGGATCGCGCTCGCGGTGGGCGTGATCGGCGCGTTCATCGCCGAGACCAGCACTCCGAGCACCGCCGCCTACTCGGGGCTCGGACGGGAAATCATGACCAACGTCAGCAGCGGCTTTCAGACGCCGCGTGCGTACGCGGCGACCGCCGTGCTGTTTGCGTTCGCGATCGCCTGCTTCTACGCGCTCGCGCTGGCCGAACGCGCGCTCGTGCCCTGGAAGCTACCCCGAGGAGGGACACCGTGAGCAACCTCTACGGAGGACCAGGCCGCATGCGGCCTGGTCGACGGCCGCACATGTGCGGCCGTCCCGGCGCCCACATGTGGGCGCCGGTCGGTCGGCGCATGCGCCGACCGAAACCGCACAAGCCCACACGCCGAGCGCCCGTCCGCCTGGCCGCGATCCTCGCCCTCGCGCTGTGCGTGAGCGCCTGCGGCGCCAAGCAGGACGTGCTCTCGGCGGCGAAGACCAAGCCGTTCTCGGTGATGCTCGACTGGTTCCCGAACGCCGACCACGCGGCGCTGTACTCGGCGATCGCGCACGGGGACTTCCGCGCGATCGGGCTGGACGTGCAGCCGGTCGTGCCCTCGGAAACCGCGGAACCGCTGAAGCTGCTCGCCGCGGGCAAGGTGGACATGGCGATCTCCTACGAGCCGGAGCTGCTGCTCGCGCGCGATCAGGGCTTGAAGCTGGTGTCGATCGGCGCGCTCGTGCAACGCCCTTTGACGTCGATCATCGCGCTGGCGCAAGCGCACGTGAACAGCGTCGCGCAGCTGGCCGGCAAGACCGTCGGCACCGCCGGCATCCCCTACCAGGCCGCCGAGCTGCGCACAGCGCTGCAGAGCGCCGGCGTGAAGCGCGCGAGCGTCAAGGAAGTGAACGTCGGCTTCAACCTCGTGCCGGCGATGCTCTCCGGCAAGGTGGACGCGACGCTCGGCGGCTACTGGAACTACGAGGCGCTGCAGCTGTCGCTGATGCACAAGCACCCGGTCACGATCCCCGTCAACCAGGCGGGCGTCCCCGACTACGACGAGCTGGTGCTGGTGGTGCGAGCGGACGAGGCGCACGCCCGCGGTCAGGACCTGCGCGCGTTCTTGCAGGCGCTCACGCGGGGCGAGCGCGCGGTGCGCGCCAACCCAGCCGCGGCGGCGGCGCTCGTGCTGAAGGCAAACCCATCGCTGGAAGCGAAGCTGCAGCTGGAATCGATCAAGCGGACGCTCCCCGCCGCGCTGCCGGCGAACGCGAGCGACCCCTACGGCTGGCAGGACCCGGCCGCGTGGGCGAGGTTCGGCGAGTGGATGTACACGCACGGCGTGCTCGCGCACGATCCCAACGCGGGGCTGCCGCCGTTCACCAACGAGTTCCTGCCAGGCGAAGGGATCTGAGCGCCGCTCACAGCGGCCAGTAGCGCCCCACCTGGGCGACCGCGCGCGCGACACGCTCCGCGGCCTGCGCGTCGGGCTCCGCCGCCGGACGTGGCTGCCCCTCGCCCGCGAGCGCGGGCAGCGTCGCGCACACGCACTCGGCGAGCACGCGCTGGTTGTAGCCGCCCTCCAGCACCACGCCGAGTGGGATACCGGCGGCGCGCGCCATGTCGCGTACGCGCATGGCCATCTCCACGAACGAGCCCGTCTGCAGGGCGCAGTCGGCCAGCGGGTCCTCCGCGTGCGCGTCAAAGCCCGCGGACACGAGCACGAGCTCGGGTCCGAAGGCGAGCGCGGCGGGCAGCACGACGCGCTCGAGCAGCGCCAGCCACTCCGCCTCTCCGGAGCCGGGCGGCACGGGCAGGTTGATCGTGTAGCCCTCCCCCGCCCCCACGCCCGCCTCCGCCAGCAGGCCGGTGCCGGGGAACAGCGGCATCTGGTGGATGCTCGCGAACAGCACATCCGTGCGCCGACGGAAGATCTCGGCGGTGCCGTTGCCGTGGTGCACGTCCCAGTCGAGGATCAACACGCGGCGCAGGCCGAGCTCGGCGATCGCGACCGCGGCGGCGACGGCGACGTTGTTGAACAGGCAGAAGCCCATCGCGCGTTCGCTCTCCGCGTGATGCCCGGAGGGCCGCACCGCGCAGAAGCCGACCGGCGCCTGCCCGGCGAGCAGCGCGGCCGCCATCGCGCCGGCGCCGCCCGCGGCGTGCAGCGCGGCGCGAAACGAGGACTCGCCGACGAACGTGTCCGGGTCGATCGCCCCGCCTCCCGCCGCGCACAGGTCGAAGATCGCGCGCACGTGCCGCGCGGAGTGCACGAGCTCGAGATGCGCTTCGTCGGCCGCGGGCGCCGCGCGCCGCTCCCACCCCAGCCAGTCGCGCTCCGCCAGCGCGCGCTCGAGTGTGATCAGCCGCTCGGGGGTGTCGGGATGCTGCGGTGAGTGAACGCGCGGATCGTGCTCCAGGCAGGCCGGATGGCTGAAGTACAGGGCGTCTGTCATGCGCCGGGCGCGCGGTCGTGGTTCACTGGCGCAACTATGGCGCACGCGACGCACGCGACGATGCGAGCGCTCGGTCCCGCACCCGGTCCGGTCGCTTCACCGGGACGACAGTACTTGTGCCGTAGGAACACGCCGTTTGCTGTTTGCGACAGAATGTCGGAACGATTCAACAACGCGTCTCTGTATGGGGTATATTGTCTGGCCAGCCAATTCGGCCGAGACGAGAAGTGATGGCGAGCGCTAGCCCAGAGAAGACGAGGTGGATGCGGGGCCCTTCGACTCCGCTGCGCGGTGCGCTGCTCGGCCTGCTGCTCGAGCGTCCCGGTCACGGCGGCGATCTCGCCAACCGTCTCGCGGCCCGCCTGGGCGAGACGTGGCGTGTCGACACCAACGACGTCTACCGACTGCTCGAGCAGCTCGAGAAAACCGGCTTGGCGGTTTCGCGCGACGAACCCAAGCGCAACAACATCCGCCGTATGCACCTCGTCTACCATCCAACCGAGGAGACGCCCGAGGCGTTGACGCTGTGGATGGAAACGTTGCTGCCGCGGGAGCCGGTGCGCCTTGGGTTGCAGGCGAAGATCGCGGTGGCGCGTCAGCAGGACGCGCCGCGTCTGCTGACTGCGCTGAAGGCGTACGAGCGCGAGTGCCTCGTGCTCGCCCAGCTGGTCTGTCCAACCGATGGCTGGACGCGCTCGTGGACGGCGCTGTGCATGGACTGCACCCGCGACGGGGTGTACGCGCAGCTGGAGACGGAGATCAACTGGGCAACGCGCACCAGGCGGCGGATCAACGAGTTCCTCGAACGCAGCCAGTAGCCTCACCGTCGCGATGACGCCGCTGCTGTCCTTTGAAAACGTCATCAAGCGCTTTCCCGACGGCGAGCGCGAGATCGTCGTGCTCAATGGCGTGTCGCTGACGATCGACGCGGGCATCTCCGTGGGCGTCTACGGCCCGCGACGCTCGGGCAAGTCCACGCTGCTGCGCCTGGCCGCCGGGATCGCGCTGCCGGACTCCGGCACCATCTGCTTTGAAGGGCGCGACGTGGCAAGGATGCCGAGCACCGAGCGCAGTCGCCTGCTGCGCCAGCGAATCGCGTTCATGTCGACCGCCGATTGGCGCCCGAGCCCTGGGGAGAGCGTGATCGAACACGTGGCCACCTCTTTGGGGAGCGTGGGCCTGACGATGCGCGACGCCAGGCGCAGGGCGATGCGCGTGCTCGGCCGTGTCGAGATCTCTGCCGCCGACGCGTTGGAGCCGGCGGCGTCGCTGTCGCTGGCCGAGCGCGCGCGGGTGATGCTCGCGCGGGCGCTCGCACGCGAGCCGCCCCTGCTGGTGCTCGACGAACCGGCGGTGATGCCCAAGCTCGGAGACCGCGAGCGCTTCTACGCGCTGTTGCGCACCGAGGTGCGCGATCGCAACATGGCCCTGCTGATGGCAGCCGAGGAAATGGGCGCGCTGCAGGGCGCGAAGGTGCTCGCTTCGATCGAAAACGGCGAGCTGACGTCGAGCGAGGAGCGTGGGACCGTCGTGCGGCTCCCCGGACGCAGGCTGGGCGGCGCGGAGCGCTCCGTGTAGTGGCCACGCTCGAGCTGCGCGAGGTCGTAAAGCACTACTCGACCGGCATCGAGACGATCAAGGCGGTCGACGGCGTAACGCTTACGGTCTGCAGCGGGGAGTTCGTCGCCCTGTACGGCCCGAGCGGGTCCGGCAAGACGACCCTGCTGCAGCTGGCGGCGGCGCTGAGCGTCCCCGACAGCGGCAGCGTTAGCTTCGACGGGCGTGTGCTCACGCAGCTGTCCGAGCGCGAGAGCGCGCGCTACCGCCTCAGGGACGTGGGTTTCGTGTTTCAGTCCTTTCACCTGATGCCACACACCTCGGCGCTGGATAACGCGACGATCAAGCTCACCGGCAGCGGCTGCACGCTGCGCGAGGGCCGGCGCCGCGCGCTGCCGTGGCTCGAGCGCGTGGGCCTGGGCGCACGGCTCGAGCACACGCCCGAGCAGCTGTCGATGGGCGAGCGCCAGCGGATCGCTATCGCCCGCGCACTGGCCAACGAACCGCGCCTGTTGCTCGCCGACGAGCCGACGGGCAACCTGGACTCCGAGCGCAGCCGGGAGATCCTCGCGCTCATGCGCGACATCTGCCATGAGCAGGACATCCCCGGGCTGCTCGTCACCCACGACCTCGACGCGAGGCCGTTCGCCGATCGCGTGCATACGCTGCGTGACGGTCATCTGATCGAGGACATGGACCCGGAGCTGGCACCGACCTCGTCGTGAGCAGTCCGCTGAACCCCCGTATCGCGGGGGTCCGCCTGAGCATGCTGGCGCACCTTTATCGCGTTCGATTGCGCTCGCACGCCGTGCAGGAGCTGCTCGCGGGCAGCGGCATCGCGGTCGGCGTCGCGCTGGTGCTGGCCGTGCTGATCGCCAACGCCAGCCTGACCGGCTCGGCGGAAGAACTCGTCCACCAGGTGATCGGCTCGGCGCGTCTGCAGCTGACAGCACGCTCGCAGTACGGGTTCGACGAACGCCTGACCAGGGCGAGCAGGCAGCTTGCGGGCGTCAGCGGGGTGGCGCCGGTGCTGCGCGAGAACATCGCCGTCGTCGGCCCGCACGGGCGCCAATCGGTGCAGCTGCTTGGTGTGACGCCGTCGGTGGCGACGCTCGGCGGCTTCGCCGCGCGGGGTCTCGGATTGGCGAGCGGGTTCCGCTTCGCCGGCGGCCTGCTGCTGCCGGCGAGCGTCGCGAGCGCGATCGGCACCGGACCGGGCGCCAGCGTCACGGTCCTGGCGCTCGGCAGCGAGCACAGGATCACGGTGGGCGGGGTGCTGAAAAGCTCGCCGTTCGGAGCACTCGCCTCGAGCCCGGTGGCGTTGGCTCCGCTCGCCACCGCGCAGCAACTGACGGGGCTGCACGGCTCGATCACGCAGGTGCTGATAGAGCCGCGCCCTGGCGCGGACCGCCTGGTCGAGAGCGAGCTGCGCACACTGGCCGGCGGACGTCTGAACGTGGTGCCCGCCGATAACGAGCTGCGCCTGCTCGCCCAGGCGGTCAAGCCGAACGATCAGGCGACGCTGCTGTTCGCGGCGATCAGCGTGATGGTCGGCTTCCTGCTCGCGCTGAACGCGATGCTGCTGACGGTGCCGGAGCGGCGACGCTTCGTCGCGGACCTGCGCATGCAGGGCTATGACTGGCGCCAGATCATGCTGATGCTGGCCTTCCAGGCCGTCGCGCTCGGGGTGCTCGCCTCGGCGGCGGGCGTGCTGCTGGGCGACGTCCTCTCGCGGGCCTTCCTGCATCGCGTCCCGGTCTATCTGACGACCGCGTTCCCGATCGGCAGCCAGCAGGTCCTGCACTTGGGCACGATGCTGATCGCGGTCGGGTGCGGCGTCCTGGCGGCGATGCTCGCTTCGATCTCCCCCGTGCTCGACCTGCATCCCGGCCGGCCCACGGACGCGGTCTTCAGAGATCGCTCCGGCGGCGGCGAGGTGCTCGCGCGGGGCACGCCCGTGAAGCTCGCGATCATCGCGGCGGCGCTGCTCGCGGCGATCACCGCGCTGGTCCTGATCGCGCCGAAGCTGACGATCCTCGGCGGCATGGCGCTCGCTTTGGCGGCGCTGCTGATGATCCCGAGCCTGTTCGTAGGCGTGGCGCGACTGCTGCAGATCGCCGGCGAGCACGTGGCCAGCAGCTCGCTGATCGTGACGGTGTCCGAGCTGCGCGCTGTGACCACGCGCACGGTCGCGCTCGCGGGAATCGCCGCGCTCGCCGTCTACGGGAGCGTGGCCGTGGGGGGCGCGCAGCACGACCTGCTCCACGGCCTCGACGAGGCGATCGAACAACAGTGGAGCACCGCCGCCGTGTGGGTCACCCCCGATGGCAACATCTTCGACGCCGACGGGTTTCGCATCGGCGAAGACACGCTCGCAGCACTGGCGCACGCACCCGGCGTTGCCTCCGTGCGCGCCCATCAGGGCGACTTCCTGGACGTGAGCGACCATCGCCTGTGGATACGCGCCGTTCCAGCGGGCGCCGACACGGTGATCCTCCCCAGCCAGCTTCTGCACGGCAACCTCGCGCAGGCGAGCAGGCTGCTGCGCGCGAGCGGCTGGGCGACGGTCTCGAGCGGCTACGCGGACGAACATCATCTGCAGGTCGGTGACTCGTTCTCGCTGCCCACGCCGTCGGGGTCGGTGCGCTTCGGCGTCGCGGCGATCACCACGAACATCGGCTGGCCGTCGGGCACGATCACCGTCAACACCGGCGATTACAGCCGCTGGTGGGAAACGACCACCCCAACCACGCTCGCGGTCGGCTTGACGCCCGGCGTGAGCGCATCGACGGGCAAACACAGTGTGGAAAGCGCGCTCGGACAAGCGAGTGTCCTGCGCGTGCAGACCTCACACGAACGCATCGTCGAGGTCGAGCGCACCGTCAGCCAGGGTCTGCTCAGTCTGAGCGAGATCGCGACCCTGCTGCTGTTCGCCGCCGGGCTCGCGGTCGCCCTGGCCCTCAGCGCCGCCGTCTGGCAGCGTCGCGCGATGCTCGCGTCACTAAAGATTCAGGGCTATGACACGGGGCAGCTGTGGCGCTCGCTGCTGCTCGAGAGCGCGATCGTGCTCGGCGTCGGCGCCACAGTGGGGGCGATCGTGGGTATATACGGGCACGCACTGGCCTGCCGCGCGCTGATCCAGATCACCGGCTTCCCGGCGCCGTTCTCGATCGACGTGGTGCAGCTGGCGATCACGCTGGCGCTGCTGGCGGGGGTCGCGATGGGCATCATCGCCCTGCCGGGACTGCTCTCGGCGCGCGTTTCTCCACAAGCGAGCCTTCAGGAATGATCCCACATATTGCATCGCGATCGTTCCGCCGGACGCGAAGCTATTTATATGGCTTCACGAACAGGTTGAATCATCTCGAAACGCGTACTCACACGTGCCGCACATCCGTTCGCACATGCGGCACACCGCTACTGGCTCAGCGTCTTCCCGCATTTTCTGCGCGAACTTCGCCGTTGGCAGGCATGCGCCCGGACGATCGATGACCCTGTGCTGCGCCGTCTGGCGCTGGAGGCACAGCGCACCAAGCGGCGCAGCCTCGAGGGAGCGGTCGCGTTTGCCGCGTTTGTCCCTCGTTCTGCGCAGCGCACAGTGATCACAGCGCTCGCCGCCTACCAGGTCATATTCGACTATCTCGACACCCTCTCCGAGCAGCCGAATGCCGACCCCATAAAAAACGCCCGACAGCTCAACCAGGCGCTGCTCTCGGCGCTGGAGCCGCGGGGAGCGCGCTGTGACTACTACGCCCACCACAGGCAGTGCGGCGACAGCGGCTATCTCGACGCGCTCGTCGACACTTGTCGTGCCGCGCTCACCAGGCTCCCCTCGTACACCGCGATCGTCGAGCCGGTGCGCCGCGCCGCCGAGCGCATCGTCACCTACCAAAGCCTCAACCACGGAGACGCCACCCAGTCCTTCGAGGCGTTCACACAGTGGGCGAGCAGGGAAACGCAGTCCAGCACGGGCCTGCACTGGTGGGAGACCGGCGCCGCCGCCGGCTCATCGCTCGGCGTGCTCGCGCTGATCAGCGCGACCGCCAACCCCAGGCTGACGCGCCAGGAGACCGAGGCGATCGAGGACGCCTACTACCCGTGGATCGGTGCGCTGCACACGCTGCTCGACAGCCTGGTCGACCGCCACGAGGACACCTCCGTCCCCGGCCAGCGCAGCCTGATCGACTACTACACCTCACCCGGTGAAATGGCGGCGCGTCTGGAGATGATCGCGGTGCAGGCCGTCCGTCGCGCGGCGCTGCTGCCGCATGCCCGCAACCACGCGATGATCCTCGCTGCGATGGCCTGCTTCTACCTATCCGAGCCGCAGGCATCCGAGCCCGAGGCACGCCTGGCAAAGACGCAGGTGCTTGCGGCGATGGGCACCCTCGCGACACCCACGATGGCGGTGCTGCGCGCGCGGGGGGTCGCCGGGCGGCTGCGTCCGCCGAAAGCGCAACGAAAGCGCCCTCGCGCGCACGAAAGGGAAATAGTGGACTTTCCACTTCCGTTCATCCGCCGCAGGCAGGATCATTTCAGTGCGTGAAGCTGGACTGCAGTGCAAGCCATGCAAGGTGCGCCAGGTCCAGGTCCCGCTTTCGTCTCGCCAGTGACCGAGCCGGGCGCCATGCGGCGCCCGGCTCGCGTTTAAGGCTCTTGGTCGAGGGGTGCGCCTGTCTCGAGGCACGCGAGCATCAAGCGCTGAGCACGTGCACTGCCGCCAGGCCAGCCCACTCGCCGTAAGGGGCGAAGAAGTCGCGCACCTGCTGCTCGTCGGCGAGCGCCCTGGGATCACCGCCGCCGAGCAGCCGCCCGACGCACTTGAGCAGCCCGAGGTCGCCGGCGGGGACCTGGTCATGACGCCCCTGACCGTGCAGCGCGAGCATCTCCACGGTCCACGCTCCGATGCCAGGGATCGCGCGCAGCCGCCGCCAGGCTTGCTCGTGCTCGACGCAGCGCAGGTCCACGCGCCCGCTCAGCACCTCGCGCGCCGCGCGCACGAGCGAGAGCGCGCGGGCGCCGGCGAGGTCGCACGACTGCAGCTGGGCGGGCGCCGTACCCGCCAGCACCGACACCGCCGGCAGGTCACGTAGGCCACCCTCGACCCAGTCCCAGTCCTGGCCGCGACGACCGAGCTTCGCGAGCATACGGCGCTGGATCGCGGCCGCGCGCTCGTATTCGATCAGCTGCTCGCAGATCGCCCACGCGAGCGCCTCGAACGGCTCCGGCCGGCGCGAGGCGCGCAGCCACGGACGCCTGCGCAGCGAGCGTCCGATCAGCGGATCGCGCCAGAAGCGGCGCAGGAAGGGCCGCAGGTCCTCATCGACGCCGAGCGCGAAGCGCATTCGCTCGATGCCATACGCCGCCGCCTGCCTGCTCGCCGCGCGCGCGCCAAACAGGACATCGCCGCCGGTCGTCTGTGCGACACGCACCACGACCGGCTCTTCCTCGTGGTGCAAAAGCCGCTCCAGCACGCCGCCGCGACGGCGCATCATCCCGTCGGCGCCGGTCCGGCGCGGAAGGCGAAAAGCGCCTGCCCCGCCAACCGGCGCGACCTGCACGCGCAGCTCGACCCCGTAGCCCAGCGCGCCGCTACTCAGCGTTGCCCGCCGGAGCCGCCGAGCAGGTGCACATCCAGCAATAGCGAGCGGCTGCCGACGATCTGCACGAGCTCGCCGGGGCTTACGCCGCGACGGTTACGGCGCCCGCCCGGGTTGCGAGCCAGCAAGCGACCGGCCCGCAACGCAGCATGCCGCTGGCGTCGATGCACGAGCCCGACGACGGCGGCGCCCGCGACAAACCCGCCGGCGGCCACCGCGGCGGCCCGCACGGCCGGGATCGCGATGCCCGCGGCGAGCTGCTCGCCCGAGAGCGCTCGCTCGGAGGACCGCGCGTCGAGCGCGCGCGGCGCGCTGGCCAGCACGGGGAGCCCGTCGATCTCCTCGACCTCGCCCACACCGTTCTGCGAGGCGCTCTCCGACGCGCCTGGCTGCGAGGACTCGCTCACCTCGCGAAGTGTAGAGGGCGCCTCAGACCGCTTCTACAGCATGCGCTCGTACACGCGGTAGCGCTTGACGACGCGCCCGCCCATCGCTTCCATGCCGCGATTCATCGGCTTGTTGGTCTCGAGGATCCAGCCCATCTCGCCGCCCTTCTGCGGGCGCACTTCGGCCGCGTCGAAGTGCAGCTGATACAGCTTCGCCGCCACACCCGTGTGCTGGTACTCGGGCTTCACGCCCAGGAAGCCCACGCGCACCCTCTTCATGATCTTTCCCTTGCGCAGGAAGTACCACCAGCCGAGCGGCAGGAACTTGCCCCCCATCTTCTCGAGCACTTCGTTGAGATCGGGGAAGGTCATCGCCATCCCGACCACCTCGCCCGTGTCTTCGCGCTCGGCGATGAAGCACCAGTGCTTGTCGAACACGAGCTGGATCTCCTGCGCGTAGGCGTCGAGATCCTTCTTGGAGTACGGCACGAAGTCCCAGTTCTCAGACCACGCGGCGTTATAGACCTCGGCAAAGGCGTCCATGTCTTTGCGCAGCTGCCTTCTGCGCATCGGGCGCACCCTGATCCCGTGCTCGGACTGCACCTTCTCCGCGAGCTCCCAGATCACCGGCAGCACCTTCTCGCGGTCTTCCACCTCCAGTTTCCACATCAGCAGATCCATCGCCTTGGTCATCCCCGCCTGCTCCATGCGCTGCTGGTAGTACGGCGGGTGCCACGGCTGCTTGATCATCGGACGCAGCTCGAAGCCCTCGATCAGGACGCCGCTCTCTTCGTTCATCGAGAAGTCGGCAGGGCCGACCATGCGTTCCCTGCCGCGTTCGCGCAGCCAGGCCGCGGCTGCGTCCAGCAAAGCGTCCACCACCTCCTGATCGTCCTCGAACTCCAGGAAGCCGAACCAGCCCCAATTCTTCTTCTGGTGGTCGTTGAAGGCGTGGTTGACCTGGGCGCTGATCCGTCCCACTACCCGCCCGTCGCGGCGCGCGAGGAAGTATTCGGCTTCGCCGTGACTGAAGAAGGCGTTCAGGCGCCGGTTCAGGAACAGCCAGCGCTCGAGCTTCGGCAGGGGGATCCAGAGCGGGTGGCTAGCATGCAGGCGGAAAGGCAGATGGATGAACGCTTTCAGATCCCGTCTGCCCGCGACCGATTTGACTTCCACCGCCATCGCGGCGCCACCATATATGCCCACTTCGATAGACGTCTTTGCGAAGGTCCGCGGCCACGAGCGCGAGGCGCTGCTGCGCGCCGCGCGCGAGGCGGACCTGATGCCGTACTTCCGCACGGTCGAGTCGCCGGCGATGCCGGTGGTCGAGATGGAGGGCGCACCGCGGATCATGCTCGCGTCCAACAACTACCTCGGGCTGACCGCGGACGAGCGGGTGATGAAGGGGGCGGAGGACGCGCTGCACCGCTACGGCACCGGGCTGACGGGATCGCGCCTGCTCAACGGCACGACGCCGCTGCACCTGGAGCTCGAGCGCGAGCTGGCCGAGTGGATGGACAGCGAGGACGCGATCGTGTTCACGACCGGCCACCAGGCGAACGTGGGCACGCTGGGGACGCTGCTTGGCCCCGGTGACACGGTGATCGTCGACTCCGCCGACCACGCGTCGATCCTCGACGGCGCGCTGATCTCCAAGGCGAAGATGCGCCCGTTCCGCCACGGCCGCCTGGACAAGCTCGAGCGCGCGCTCCAGCGCGCCGAGCAGGATGGCGGCGGCGTGCTGGTGGTGGTCGACGGTGTGTTCTCGATGGAGGGCGACGTCGCGCCGCTGGTGGACATCACCGAGCTGTGCGCGCGCCACGGCGCGCGGCTGATGGTGGACGAGGCGCACGCCGCCGGCGTGCTCGGCAGGCGCGGGGCGGGCGCTAGCGAGCTGCTCGGCGTGGAGGACCGCGTCGACCTGCGCATGGGCACCTTCTCCAAGTCGCTAGCCGCGTGCGGCGGCTTCGTCGCGGGCCCGGCGGAGGTGATCGACTACCTGCGCATCGCCTCGCGGCCGTTCCTGTTCACCGCGTCGGCCGTGCCGGCGGCGCTGGGAGCGGCGCTGGCCGCATTGCGGATCGTGCGCTCGGAGGAAGGACCGGCGCTGCTGGCGGCCGTGCTCGAGCGCGCGCGCTATCTCGCCGACGGCCTGCGCGCGCTGGGCTTTCGCACGCTGCAGGGCGAGCCGGTGCGCAGCGGCCCGGCGCCCGACGCGCCGCTCGAGGTCTTCACCACGCCGATCGTGCCGATCCTCGTCGGCGACGACTGGCAAGCGGCGCTGCTCTGGCGCGCGCTGTATGACGGCGGCGTGTTCACCAACTGCGCGCTGCACCCCGCCGTGCCGCCCGGAGGAGCGCTGCTGCGTACGAGCGTGATGGCGACGCACGACACGGCCACGCTCGACCGGGCGCTCGACGTGTTCGCGCGCGTCAAGCGCGAGTTCGAGTCGGAGCACGGGCCGCTCCCGGGGCCGCGGCAGGGCTGAAGCGAGCTGCCCGCGCGGGGGGCGACTTGTCCAATTCTTCACAAGTCGCGGCGCGATCGAAAAAGATCGCTTCTAGCGTACGAAGCGCCGCGCGAGATGTTGACCGCAGGCCCTCTCCTGGCATAGCTTGCACGTGCGCCTGCAAAACCGTTTGGGGGTTCGCCAGCACAAGCCGTCGGGAGGGGGGCCTTGTGGTGGGGACAGTCGTGGCTACCCGCGACCGGTCTCGCACGGTCGGGCAGGCGCATCAACGTAAACACGCAAGCACGTCTTCGCCGCGCCAGGCTCGCGAGGAAGACGGGGAGAGTGCCTAAATGAACGCGACAGCGACGGCTGCCCCTGCCAGCCCGCAGTACATGCGTGCCCTCGAGCGCGCCAACCAGGTTCGCCTAGCCCGCGCGGAGCTGAAGCGACGCGTGGCGATCGGAGAGCTCCACGTCGCCGAGGTGATCCTCGAATGCCCGTGGGAGGCCGAGAGCATGGCGGTCGCCGACCTGCTGATGAGCCAGCGCCGCTGGGGCCAGACGCGCTGTCGCAAGTTCCTTGCTCAGGTGCCGATGTCGGAGAAGAAGACGATCGGCTCGATGACCGACCGTCAGCGCCGCACGCTCGCAGCGATGCTGACCGCGGTGAACCGGGGTCGCGCTTGGAGCGCGACCCCCTGGCTAACGGACACCCTGACGACAGCGTGAGCTGCCACCAGCCGGCGAGCATGCCGATCAGTCCCAGCCGCGGGCGCACTTCCCACACGCCGCATCCACCCTGCCCGAGGTCTTTGACCGGCACCCTCGCGAACCTGTGGCGGCCCGGTTCGAACTTCATGCGCTCGAGCTTCTCGCGTGCGCGACGTTCGTGCTCGGCACGCGCGGCCACGCGGGCGTGCAGCTCCTGCACGCCCGCGGCAAGCAGGTCGCGAACGCGCTCGAGCTCGCCGAGGTCGAGCAGCATCGGACCGCCGGCGCCCGCGCTGACGGCCGCGACGGGGGCGGGAACGAAGGGGAAGCGTTCGGCGACGATCGCGGAACGCTCGCGCTCCAGCCTGGCGATCTGCGCCCGCAGCGACCCCCTGGCGGCGCGCTCGTCGACCCGCCGGCTGTCTTCGATCGCCGGCCGCGACTGCGTCTCGACGAGGTGCGCGGCGGCGAGGCTGGAACCGCGAGCGTCGATCACTCCCTCGCTTGAGTCGTCTCGATCGATTACCTGCTGCTCGTAGTGGGTCACACCCGCCTCCTCTCCGGCAGAGCGAGGATTCTACCAGCGCACAGGGTCCTCACGCGCCGCTTGACGGCCCCCCGGTGGCGCTCGAACGACGCGAGCGATGCGCCCGTCCTTTCCCGTCTCACGAGTGTTCGAGCGCGGTCCGACACGTCCAAAGCGCCTCCTGTGCATACAGCGTAGGCACGCCTTCCACCTGCACCGCGAACAACGTCACGCGGCCGGTGCCGGCGCTCGGCTGATGCCCTGGCGCGAGCTCGCCGAACAGGACCGCGAGCGCCGAGGAGCTGTCGGCGACGACCAGGCGTCCACCCGGCAGCGCCAGCGCATCCCCGCGGCGTCCCAGCGGCTCGCCCTCGCTGCTCGCGCGGATTCCGAGCCGACCGTCGACGGACTCGGCGTCCAGCGCCCACACGGGCACGCCCGTGTCCACCAGGGCTATCAGCAGCACGTCCTCGAGCAGGCAGCGCGGCAGGAAGCCGCCGCTCAGCATGCGCTCCATCATGGCCGCCTCGATCGGCGTACGCACGACGTCGGGCTCGAGACCGATGTGACGGTAGAACACGCGGTAGGCGGCCGGCACGGGATCGCGGCGGATGTTGACCGCGTGCGCGCCACGGAAGCGGTTGGAGAGCTCGCGCAGACGCTCGCGAACCGTGGGGGGCGAACCGCCGGTGAGCGGCTGCGCGCGCGTGTACACCGCCTCGTCGACGAGCAGGCGCAGGCCGGGGAGCTCGTCCTGCACCTCGGGCGTGCACCAGCCGAGCGTGGAATCATCGCTGCAGCTCACGCGCTCCCTCGCCATCCGCGGGCGCGCGAGGCCGCCACGAGCTCGTGCACCCGTGCGCGCAGACTCGCGAACGATGGCTTGACCAGTAGCGCCTTGCTCTGCACGACGCCACCTGGAAGGGCGAAGTCCACTTGCGGGCAGCTGAACACTTTGTAGAGCGAAGCCAGCGTGCCTTCCTCGTCGATGCCCACCGGCAGGGTGAGATGGCGCGAGCGCACCAGGCGGCGCAGGTCGCCGCGATCGCCCGCCAGCGACACTGCCGCGAAGCGCACGCCGGGGAAGGACCGGGTGAGCGCCTGCATGTCGCTGAGCACCGCCGGACACGAGCCGTCGTCGACGAACAGCGCGAGCACGACCGGCCCCCGTTCGTAGAGCTGGCACACGTTGAGCACCCGCGGTCCGCGCACGCTGCACGCGGGCACGTTTCCGGCTGAGCCCTGATGAGCGTGCGTGGCGATGTTCGCGTCTCCCGACAGGTTGCTTAGCGCCAGCGGCACGGCGAACGGCGGCAGCCCGTGGCCAGGTGGGATCGGGGTCGCATCGTTGGATCTGGCAAGCAGCGAGATCACGACCACGCCCACGAGCGCCAACAGCCCAAGCAGGCCCGCGTAGCGCGCGTACGCGGGTGGGCTCACCGCCCGACCGACGCCTCGCGTGGTCGGGCAACCACCCCCACGCTTTGGCGAGGCCCGCCTTCCCCCTCCGGGGACGATGCGGCGAGCGCGTCCCCCTCGCCCGTGCCGGGACGATGCGGGAACGCATCGTGATCGGAGATGGATGCGGCGATCACCAGCGTGGCGGGCAGTGCCACGAGCACGCCCACGAGCGAGACGCTCAGGTCGATCAGCGTCACCAGGCCGAAGTCGCGCAGCATCGTGATGTCCGACACCACCAACACGCCAAAGCCCATGATCGCCGTCGCCCCCGAAGCGGCCACGGCGGCGCCCGTGCGACGGTAGCTGCGCCGCAGCGCCTCGATCGTGTCGTGGCCGGACAGTCGCTCCTGGCGATGGCGCTCGGACAGGAGAACGCTGAACTCGGTGGAGATCGCGATCACGAGCGCACCGAGGGTCACGGACATCGGGTTCAGCGGCACTCGCACCGCGAACAGGATCAGCGAGGACCAGCCGCTGGCGAGCGCGATCGGCACCAGCGGAACGAGCGCGCGGCGCCGATCGCCGCGGAAGGCGAGGAGCAAGACGAACGCCACGGCGGCAAGCCCAACGAGGAGGGTCTCCAGCCGCCGCCACGGGTCGGCCACCTGCGAGCCCGACTGGGCCGCGAGCACCGGCAGGCCGACGAGGCTCGCGCGTACGCCGGACGGAGGACGCAGAGCCGAGCGCATCTGTTCGATCAGCCGCTGCTGGCGATCAAGGCCCATCAGGCGAACGCCGAACGACAGCGTGGCCACCCGCCGGTCGCCCGCGATCACGTCCTGGGAGAAGTAGGAGGGGATCGCGTGCAGCAGGCCGCTGATCTCGGCCTGCGAGAGCTTCGTCTTCGCGCTCGCCTGTCCCCGTGAGGGAGACCCCGACGCGCCCTGCTGGAAGAGGTCTGGCAGCGAGAAGGCCGGGCACAGCCTTGCCTTGCTGCAGCCCCGCGCGGAGCTGTAGCCGAAGCGGGCGAGGACGGTCTTCTGGTAGGCGATCATCCATTCGATCGTCGCCGGCTTCAGGAGGTTCCTGCCTTCGAGCAGCAGCTCGATTTCGCCTCCCACGCCGGTGATCCGCTCGAGCGTGCTCAGGTTCTGCAGCGAGCCGAGGTTCTGCGGGACGAGCTTGGTGATGTCGGTCTGCACCTTGGTCTGCGTGTCAAGGCCCCATCCGAGCGCCGCCAGCACCAGTCCCACGCTCAGCACGCGGCCGGGGTAGCGCACGGAGCCGACGAGCGCCGCGCGCGCGATCAGTCGCGTGACGGGATTGTCAGCCAGCAGCTCGCGCGCTCCGCGCCACGCGGCCGCCAGATGCCCCGTCAGGAGCGCATCCTCGCCCGCGCGCGCGAGCGCCGGCCTGCGTGCTGAGCTGAGCGAGATCGCGGCCGCGCCGGCACTCAACGCGCACAGCAGCGCGATCGCCACGCCGAGCACGAGCAGCACCCCGAAACCGCGGACCATCGGCACGGGCGAGAGCACGAGCACGAGCATCGCCGCCGCGCTGGCCGCCGCGGCGGTCGCGATCGTAGGCGCGCCGAGCGCGGCTGCGCGTGCGACGAGCGTCGGGCCATCGAGCGCGCGGGCGCCCGGCGCGGTCGCGCTCGCGTCGCGCTCGGCCTCCTCCCCTACACGCGCCTGGAACTGGATCGAGTAGTCAACCGCGAGGCCGACGAGCACTGGGAGCACGGCGATCGAGGCCATCGTCAGCGATGCGCCGGCGACGGAGAGCGCGCCGAAGGTGAGCGCGGCGGCGAGCAGCGCGAGCGCGAGCGGCAGCAGTCGCGGGCGCCCGGAGAAGACCAGTCCGAGCGTCGCCGCCATCACCAGCAGCACCGCGATCAGCAGCAGCTCGACGGAGTGACTGATCGAGCTCGTCAGATCGGCGACGATCACCGGCTCGCCGGTCACCAGGTAGCTCTCGCCATGGGCCAGGTGCCACTGGCCCATCCGCACCGCGCCGCGTATCAACCCGATCGTGCGAACGCGCTGCGCTTCTGAGAGCCCGGCCTTCAGACGCACGGACACGAGCGCCGCGTCGGGGCTGGGGAACAGGTAGGCAAAGCGCGACTTGGGTGTGCCGGCAGGCTTGCTCGAGTCGAACACCACGTTCGAGACGAAGTTGGCGTCTTCGATGCTCGGCCGCGCGTTCAGCCCGTATTCGAGGGCGCGCGTGACGAGGCTCGACTGAAAGCTCGCGAGCGTCAGCTTTCGCGCCTGCTGCCCGAGCGCGCGCGCTTGAGAGGCCGGCAGGCCGCGCGCGAGCGCGCCGCGAGCGACGAGCTTTTCAGCCTGCTCGGCCTGGGCGTTGGCGCGCTGGCTTTCGAGGGCGAGCTGTTCATCGATCTGTTCGGCCGCCTGATCGAGGAACGTGCCGGGCCCGAACACGACCTTGACCGTGTGTGCGCGCGCGAGCTGGCCACACGGCCCGTGCGGCCCACCCTCAGATGCGAGCGCCTTCGCGGGCACGTTGCCCGACAGGCAGCCCTCCAGGCCGGCGAGACGCTCGATGTCAGAGCTCAGCACCAGCTGTTGCAGGTTGCCCTTCACCAGCACCACGATCGGCTCTTCGCCAAAGCTCTCATAGAAGCGTTGCGTGGCGCGATACTCGGGGCTCGAGCTCGACACCAGCGTGCTGGTCGCCGCCGTCGGGCGCAGCCGCAACGCGAGCCCCACGGCGCCGAGCGCGAGCATCAGCGCGATCGCCAGCACCAGGCGCGGCCTGCGGGCCGCGCCGCCCGCCAACGCCGACAGCACACGCGATGCGTTCACGATTGCAGGCTACCGGCGGCCGGCGAGCCGGCGCGCACGGTTGAGGACAAACGAGTCAGGGGCGAGCAGACGGTCCCTGGGATTACTCCATCCCCAGCGGGCCCGCCGCCTCTCCGGAGAGGAACTGGCGGACGAAGGGGTTCTCGGAGGCGAACAGCTCCTCGGCGGGCCCGGACTCGACGATTCGGCCCTTCCACAGGACGGAGATGTGCTCGGCCACGCGCCGCGCGCTCATGATGTCGTGCGTGATCACGACGTAGCAGCCGCCGTTCTCCGCGTGGACCTCCTTGATCAGCTCGCAGAGCAGGGCGGTGCGTACGGGGTCGAGGCCCGAGTCGGGCTCGTCGAAAAGCACGATCTCGGGGTCGAGCACGAGCGCGCGCGCGAAGCCGGCGCGCTTGCGCATGCCGCCCGAGAGCTCGTTTGGCATCTTCCCGCCCTCTCCCCCCAGGCCCACCTCGCGCATGCGCCTGTTGACGATTTCCGCGATCTCGTCCTCGCCCTTCTCGGTGTGCTGGCGCAGCGGGAACGCGATGTTGTCGTAGAGGTTCAGCGAGCCGAACAGCGCTCCGTCCTGGAAGAGCACACCGAACTTCCTGCGCAGCTCGAACAGTTCGGCGTCTGACAGGCTGGGGATCGAGCGCCCGTGCACGATCACATCGCCCTCGTCCGGATACATCAGGCCGACGATGTGCTTGATGCAAACGGACTTGCCTGTCCCGGACGGTCCGATGATCATCGAGATCTTGTTCTCCGGCAGGCCCATGTTCAGCCCACGCAGAACGTGGTTGCGACCGAAGGACTTGTGCACCTCGACGAACTCGATCGCGTCCGGAGCCTTGGACGGACGGATCGTCCCGGTGTGGTAGCGAAACTCGTCCGCCTCCCCCCGCGGGGACGCATCGCCCCCGGAGGGAAATGCGTCCTCGCCCCCGTGCACGCCCGGCTTCTCGGCCGCCATCCTCAGCCCCCGATCGGGGCTCGCGCGTTGGTTCCCCAGAAGATCTGGGTGCCAAATGCGTCGATCACGTTCACGAGGATCAGGTTGAGCACCATCGACTTCGCGGTCGCACGACCCACTCCCACCGGGCCGCCGCTGGCGTTGTAGCCGTAATAGCAGGCCACGAGCACGATCGCGGTGGCTATCGCCAGCCCCTTGATGACGCTGAACAGGAAGTCCGTGGGATTCTGGAATTGCCAGAAGATCAGCAGATACCCTCCCGAGGACGTAAAGCCCAGCTGGTCCACGATCGCAAGGTAGGAGGCCAGGAAGCCGACGCCGATCGCGGAGATGTACATGAACGGCAGCACGATCCACGCGGCGAGCAGGCGCGTACCGCACAGGAACACCATCGAATCCACGCCCATCACCTCGAGCGCGTCGATCTCGTCGGAGATGCGCATCGCACCGAGCTCGGCCACGATCCCCGTGCCGACCTTCGCGGACATCATGTAGCCGAACACCAGCGGCACCGCCTCGCGCAGGTTGCACCACGCGGCGAACACGCCCGCGTAGTTGGGTGTGCCGGTGGACTGATTGAAGTACGCGGCCTGGATGCCGCACCCGCCCAGGCCGATCAGGAACACCAGGCCCCAGATGACGGTCGTCGAGCCGACGATCAGGATCCCCGACTGGCGCAGCGCCTCGCCGAAGAAGCGGAACACGCGCAGGCTCAGCACATCGCGCACGATGCTCCCGGTGAAGCGCCCGATCTCGCCCGTCGCCGCGAGCCATTCGCGCGGCATCGCCAGCAGTTCGTTCACCGGTCGAAGCCTCCCGCACGCGCGCAGTGAGACGGCCGTCTCACTTGATGACCAGGATCTGCGGGTGTGTTGCCAGCAGCGTCTGCGTGAAGACGTAGTTGAACGCGCCGATGCCCAGGAACGCGACCACGACCGCCTCGTTGACCGCGCGCCCGACCCCCTCGGCGCCACCGGAGGCGGTCATGCCCTTGTAGCAGCAAACGATCGCGATGATCGCCCCGAAGACAGTCGTCTTCAGCACCGATCCCCACAGGTCGGTCGTGGAGGCGTTCGCCAGCAGCGTCGTCCAGAACGGTCCCAGCTGCCCGCCGTTGAAGAGCTCCGCGATGATGCCGCCGTAGATCCCGAACAGCAGCGCGTAGATGTCGAACAGGCCGGTGACGATCATCAACGACAGGAA
>Ga0116215_1000708_pt1 | contig 24562 bp, 20 predicted proteins | sample Sb_taG_7_FD_89698 | JGI IMG/M metagenome (GOLD analysis project Ga0116215, IMG submission 89698) | Peat soil microbial communities from Weissenstadt, Germany - Sb_50d_2_FS metaG | ecosystem: Environmental > Terrestrial > Soil > Wetlands > Peat | place: Germany: Weissenstadt | collected 2010-09-21
CCATCTCGCGGCCGACGCGGATCAGCCCCGCCCGCGCCGCCTCCTTGCGATCCACCGGGATCGCGTCCTCGAGGTTGCCGAGCAGGATGTCCACCGTCGGTGCGATGTCCGGCACCTTCGCCACCATCTTCTCGTTGGAGAAGTCGAGGAAGTGGATCATCCGCGAGGGCTTGAAGGGGATCTCCCGTGCCGGCTCGGGCGCGTCGATGGCCAGTGGCTTGAAGAAGTCTCTGGGGTTGCGCAAGGTTGCGGTTCTCCTGGGTCGGGTGCGGGCGACGCTACGATCGTTCACGGGAAGTATCGACGATGCGTCGTCCCTTGGCCACGCTCACGCTGTTCGCGATCTGCGCCGCGTTCGCGCTGCTCGCAGCTGGAGCGTTGGCCATCGAGATCGTCACCGGTGCCGGCGCGCGGGCGGGTCATGTGGCCGTCGCCAAGCGCAGCTCGTTCGTGACGCTCTCGCCGGCGCCCAACGACCTCGCGCTGGCGCAGATCAGCTTTCGCGACAGCGGTCCGCAACGACTGTCCGCGCGCTCGTTGCAGGTGGCCGTGAGCGGACCCTTCGGCGATGACTACCTGGCCGCGGCCGCCGCGCCGCGCTCGAGCACGCCCGGGGTGCTGCGTGCGCTGGTACTGCTCGTCAACCGACCCTCGCCGCTGCTCGACCCCGTGTCTGTGCGGCTGCGCCTCACTGCGCAACGCTCGCTCGGAGCGCCCGCGGTGCGCACGCTCGTCGACCCGTTCGCGCGGCCTTCCTCAGGCAAGCCGCCTGCGCTTTGCGACCTGCGTACGCACGGCCATGCGCTCAGCGGCTCGCAGCTGGGCCTCGTGTACTCCCGCGGCACCCCGCTGAGCGGGTTCGATGCCGCAAGCGCGGTCGCGCAGGCTTACGACGCAGCCTGTGGGTTGCCGTACGCGAGCGCGTTCAAGCAGGCCGTCGAGCAGTCCTCCTCCGGTACGGGCACGCCGACGCCGCCAGCCCCGCAGCCGCAGCCGCCGGCGCCCGAGCCGCCCGTGGGCAAACTCCCCGGGGAAGGCTGCAAACCTGCCCCCGGCTACGCTTGTCCGGCGGCAGTCCAATCGACCCCTGCCACAGGAGAGCTCCGACACCAATGACCGAGACACTTTCGTTCGAGACCGACCAGGCCGCGCGCGAGGCGAGCGGCGCGCATCCATACGGCCGCTACCTCGAGGAGTTCGAGGTCGGCGCGGTCTACAAGCACTGGCCGGCCAAGACCGTCACCGAGGCCGACGACCACCTGTTCTGCCTGATCACGATGAACCATCACCCCCTGCACATCAACGACGTCTACGCGCACGCCTCCCAGCAGGGGCGAAACGTGGTGGTCGGCCCGCTGGTGTACTCGCTGGCGCTGGGGATGTCGGTGAGCGACGTCAGCGGCAAGGCGATCGCCAACCTCGCCACCGAGGAGCTCAAGCACCCCGCCCCGGTGTTCCACGGCGACACGCTCTTCTGCGAGTCGGAGGTGCTCGAAAAGCGCGAGTCGCAGTCCAAGCCCGACCGCGGCACCGTCAAGGTGCACACGCGCGTGCTCAACCAGGACGGCGTGCTCGTGGCCGAGTTCAAGCGCTTGGTGCTCGTGCCGCGCCGGGATCCCGGCCCGTCCAACTCATAGATTCGACTGAGACGAATATCGCTCTGCGAGTGGATCGCTCGCGGGTCCGGGCTTGAGTCGTGCTGTACGCTTTCTGGGTCGTCCCTAGAGGGCGTTTTTTCTGTTTCCGCGCAGGATCGCGCGAGGAACGTGGCGCTGTGAGGCGCACGAGACCGCGACACGAGGGAGACGCATCGAGGCCATGAGCACAACCGCTTCTGCACCGACCACGAACGAGCGCCTGTTGGAGTGGGTGGGCGAGGTGGCCTCGCTGACCGAACCCGATGACATCTACTGGTGCGACGGCTCGGCCGAGGAGTACGAGCGCATGTGCCAGCAGCTCGTCGACGCGGGCACGTTCGAGCGACTCTCAGACGCCAAGCGACCGAACTCCTACCTGGCCCTGTCGGACCCCGGCGACGTGGCGCGGGTGGAGGATCGCACGTTCATCTGCTCGGCCACTCAGGAGGAAGCCGGCCCCACCAACAACTGGCGTGATCCCGCCGAGATGAGAGACGCTCTGAACGAGCTTTTCGGCGGCTGCATGCGTGGGCGCACGATGTACGTGGTGCCGTTCTCGATGGGTCCGCTCGGCTCGGACAAGAGCCACGTGGGCGTCCAGCTGACCGACTCGACGTACGTGGCGGTGAGCATGCGCATCATGACGCGCATGGGCCAGGGCGCGCTCGACGCGCTCGGCAGCAAGGGCGTGTTCGTCCCGTGCCTGCACTCCGTCGGCATGCCGCTCGCCGACGGCATCGCCGACGTGCCGTGGCCGTGCAACGCCGAGAACAAGTACATCGTGCACTTCCCCGATACGCGCGAGATCTGGTCCTACGGGTCCGGCTACGGCGGCAACGCGCTGCTCGGCAAGAAGTGCTTCGCGCTGCGCATCGCCTCGGTGATGGCCCGCGACGAGGGTTGGATGGCCGAGCACATGCTGATCCTCAAGCTGACCTCGCCGGAGGGTGAGGTCAAGTACATCGCCGGCGCCTTCCCCAGCGCATGCGGCAAGACCAACCTCGCGATGCTGATTCCCACGCTCGAAGGCTGGAAGGTGCAGACGATCGGCGATGACATCGCTTGGATGAAGTTCGGCGCCGACGGGCGGCTGTACGCGATCAACCCCGAGGCAGGCTTCTTCGGCGTCGCGCCCGGTACCGGCGAGCAGACCAACCCCAACGCGATCCGCACGATCGAGCGCAACGCGATCTTCACCAACTGCGCGAAGACCGACGACGGCGACATTTGGTGGGAGGGTCTCACCGAGCAGCCACCCGCCCACCTGACCGACTGGCATGGCAACGACTGGACGCCGGCGAGCGAGACGCCCTCGGCGCACCCCAACGCGCGCTTCACCGTATCGGCGGCGCAGGACCCGGCGATCGCGCCCGAGTGGGAGGACCCGGCGGGTGTGCCGATCGACGCGATGCTGTTCGGCGGGCGACGCTCGACCGTCGTGCCGCTGGTCGCCGAGGCGCTCGACTGGGAGCACGGCGTGTTCCTCGGTTCGGTGATGAGCTCGGAGAAGACCGCAGCCGCCGCCGGCACGGTCGGCGAACTGCGCTTCGACCCCTTCGCGATGCTCCCCTTCTGCGGCTACAACATGGCCGACTACTTCGCCCACTGGCTGCGCATCGGGCGCACGCCCGGCGCGAAGCTGCCGAAGATCTTCTACGTCAACTGGTTCCGCAAGGACGAGCAGGGACGCTTCCTGTGGCCCGGCTTCGGCGAGAACTCGCGCGTGCTCTCATGGGTGTTCGCGCGCTGCGCAGGGCACGGCGCCGCGCAGGAAACCCCCATCGGGCTGATGCCCCCGGTCGGCGGCGAAGGCATCGACACGCGCGGCCTCGATGTATCCGATGAGCACATGGCTGAGCTGCTGCGCGTGGATGTTGCCGAGTGGAAGGCCCAGCTGCCGCAGTTTCATGAGCACTACGCGAAGTTCGACAATCTGCCCGACGAGCTGCACGCCCAGTTGAAGGCGCTCGAGCAGCGCCTGGGCTGAGCCGATGCCGCTGACGATCCCGCCGGTGGCGCCGACGGTCTCGCCGTCGAGTTTCAAGCGCGCTCTGACCAGGTTCGCTCTCACCAAGGTCGGCACCTGGTACTCCTCGCGGGTCGGTGCGCGTATCGACCCGTGGCTCGTGCGTATCACGCGCGGGCGCGTGGACTCCGCGTTCGGCCAGATCCCGATCGTGGTGGTCACGGTGCGCGGCGCGCGCAGCGGCGTCGAGCGCAAGGTCCCGCTGCTGTACTTCACCGACGACGGCGACGTGATCCTGATCGCCTCCAGCTACGGCAAAGCCAAGTTTCCCGCCTGGTACTACAACATCAAGGCCAACCCCGACGTACGCCTGGAAGCGATGGGCAAGGCGGGCTCCTACCTGGCGCGCGAGGTCGAGGGCGAGGACCACGACCGCCTGTTCGAGCTCGCCAAGAACGTATACAGCGGCTACAGCGAGTACAAGCGCCGCACCGAAGGCATCAGGCGCATCCCCGTCATGCGCCTGTCACCCGCTTGAGATGCTCTTCGCCCCTAGCGGGTCGAGGGGCAAGCCAGGCAAGGACGCAGCGAGCGAAGTGTGCTTCGCACACGAGCGAGGGAGGACGCAGCATGGCGCCGCCCATCGGCCCGCTAGTCGTGGCCGTGCATGTCGCCGGTGCCTGCTGCCGGCGGCCGTGACTCCTCGGCCAGCGAGGTGATCGTCAGCGCTCCGCGCGCGGAGGACTCGAGCACCTCGGTCGCCTCCTCCAGCGAGCGCGCGTACAGCTCGACGAGCAGGTGCACGATGATGCGCGCGTCGTCTTCGTGCTTGTGGAAGCGCACGTGGGTGAAGAACTCGCGTACGCCGTGCTCGCCGAAGGCCGCGTAGGAGAGCGCGTCCCCGGCCTCCGGGCCCGAGCAGCTCTCGACATCTTCGGAGTCAACCGTCACGGTGCACGAGGCGACCCACGGTGTGCCGGCGATCATCCGTTCCCAGCGATCCTCGATCGGCTCCACGCGCCCGTTGTTGAAGCCGAGGTGCGGCTGGTCGTGCATGCAGTCCAGGCACTGCACCACCGCCTCCTGGAGCTCGTCCACGACTTCCGCGCGCTCGCCCGTGTCGGGGTCGATCTTGTGGATGCCCTCGTAGTGGACCTGCACCTCCAGGTCCTGCGACCAGCAGCGATAGCAGCGCAGCCAGCTGCGCGCGCTCGTCTCGGCCATCGAGCCCTCCATATGCAGGCCATTGTAGGCGCACCGCGAGTTTGGTCCGCGCCCTGCGAGTTTGGTCCGGGTCAGGCGTCGGCCGCTGGGCTTCGCGCTCGCGGACCATGTAGGCTCCGGACATTAGGAGCGGCGCGGGTCGCTCCAATTAGCAAGGCGACTGCTAAGGAGTGGTGATGAGGTACATCCGGCTGTTGGGCATACTGACCATAGTGCTCTGCGGAGCATCCGCATGGGCGACATCGGCTGAGGCCGCCTTCGGGAGCGCACAGTCGCCCTCCTTGCCGACTACGGCACCGTTCACGCAGTGTCCAGCGGTCTTTCTGGACGCGAGCTGCGGCTATCTGATCGACATCACCAACGCCGCGCAGCCGACCATCCTGCACGACGCCGAAGTGGGCTTCTACGAGGGCGGCGACGACATCCTCGTCGGCATCCAGAACGACTCGAGCGCTCCCATCAGCTCGATGCACCTTGGCGTGGCCGGGTCCGGACAGGGCTCGTTCTCATTCGACGGCGACGGGCTCTGCACCCCCGGCGGACCCCCCATCCCGGGCGAATGTCCCTTCGGTCCGAGCGCCACCGATCCCTACGACTACTGGGGGCCGGACGCCGAACTCGTGCCCGACGCCGAAAGCATCGACGCCGGCACGGTCAAGTTCCCCGAACCGCTGCAGCCCGGCCAGTACACGTACTTCTCGCTCGAGTCTTTCTTCGGCGTCGCCACGCTCACAGCCGGGAACGGGAATGACCTGATCACGACTCGGCTGTCCTACGAAGGCTCGGCGGAAGAAGAACGCGTCACCAGCCCGACCCCGGTGAACGTGACCGACCACGCGACGCTGACGGGCGTTCACGCGACCGAAGCGGAAATCGGCAGCAAGGTCGTCTACCACCTGTATGAAGACGCCAGCTGCACCAAAGAGATCACCGAAAGCGGCAAACCGGCCGGCGGTGAAAAGGCGATCGAAACCATCGGCCTGCTTCCGCCCTCGAATGCCGTTGGCGCCAGCCTCGCGACCAACCATGTCTACTACTGGAAGGCCTCCTTCGAAGGCGACAAACAGAACACCCAGACGGAAGGCAACTGCGGCGGCGAGACGATGACCTTCGGTACCCCGCCAACGCGCTCAGCCGTATCGATTGCCACGGAATTGAAAGGCTCCAACGGCGCCAGCGGCGCGAGCATCACGGTGCCGGTGGGCAGCTCGGTGACGGACTCGGCATCGGTGTCGTTCGGGGGAGCGGGGCAGAGCGGAAAGGTGACCTACTACGTCTACCAGGACACCTCGTGCACGCAGCAGGTGGCAGGCGCAAAGCTGGGAAGCGTTGCATCCGGCACCGGCACCTACGGGGCCTCGCTGCCCGTCACGCTCCCGCTCGGCACCTACTACTTCCAGGCGATCTACTCCGGCAACGGATCGGTCGCGCCGGCCCGCAGCACGTGCGGAGCGGAGGTGCTGAGTGTCGTCACGCCGCCACCGCCCTGTACGTGCGCGTCGATCAAGACCTACCTGAACAAGTTCTCCGTGTTCGGCGCGCACAGCACGCGACTGGGCATGCACCTGAACATCGCGCTGGCTTGCACGGCTGGGTCCGGCGGCGGGTGCCTAGGGGAAGTCATCGTGCACGCACCCGCCGGGGCGAAGTTCATCGACACCGCCAAACACCCGAAAGGGGTGAAAGGCTTCAGTCCGACCGAAGCGCTCAAAATCGCCTGCGCCGGGCCCTGTGCGGGGACGACGATCCAACGCGTGTCGCTCACCTGGTTGGCGTTGAAGAAGACGCGCAAGAAAAAGGGCAATAAGACCATCACCACGACGAGGCCGATCCGGTCGTTCCTGCCTCAGGGACGGGCGAAGACGTCGAAGGTGATCATCATCGAAACGATCTGCCATGCAGCCGGCGGAGCGAACGTGACGGCACGCCTGAGCATGACCGTCCACTTCGACAAGCACGGCCAGGTCGAGTACAAGCTCTCTGACCTGAACGGCGACTTGAAACCGGATGGCAAACAGCTGAACGAATTCTGAGCTGGACCCGGGCGGGGCGCCGGTCGACTGCGGCCGGCGCCCCGCCCGCCGAGCGGGCGAGCACGTCCGCGTCTATCCGAAGGTGAAGTCGTACGCGGTCACGCCGTCCGCGAAGCGCAGCGACAGGCGGTGGCTTTCGTCGCCCTTCAACGCCACCAGCCAGTACAGGCGCTGGCGGCGCACGGTGACGACGCCATTGTGGACGTCCGCGCCCGCCTGTGAGGCGGGAATAGCGTGGCCGTCCAGCGCCACCTGCACCGGCAGCGGGCGTTCGCCGGGCGAGCTCAGCACCAGGTAAGCGTTCTTGGCCTTGAACTCGAGCTGCATGCCCGCTTGCGAGACCGCTTCGGCGGGCTGGCCGCCGACGTTCCAGGTGCCACTGTAGGCGAAGTCGTTGAGCTGCAGTTCGCCGGCCGGCAGGCCATAGTCGTGCACGCCGGACTTGGGGCCGTCGATCCATCCCTGGCCACGCTCGGTACCCGTGTATGTCTCTGGTGTAGCCACTTCCGAGGGCACGGTCACGTCCGTGGGGTGGCTCTTGCCGCCAACCTGGGCGCCGGATTCAGCGAGCAGCGCCCTGATCGCCGTTTCGGTCTTGTCGTAGTCGCCCTCGCCGAAGGTCGCGTAGCGGACCTTGCCCTTTGCGTCAACCAGGTAGTCGGCGGGCCAGTACTGGTTGCCATATGCGTTCCAGGTGCCCAGCTTGTTGTCCTGCACCACCGGGTAGCGCAGGCCGAACTGCCCGATCGCGTTCTCGACGTTGCCGGCCTCCTTCTCGAACTGGAACTCCGGGGCCTCGACGCCGACGATCGTAAGGCCGTCTTTGGCGTAGGCCGCGTTCCACGCCTTCAGGTAGGGCAGCGTGCGGATGCAGTTGATGCACGTGTACGTCCAGAAGTCGACCAGCACCACGTGCCCGCGCAGCCCGGGGAGCGTGAGCGGCGTATGCCCGTGCCCGCCCGCCCCCGTGTTGAACCAGTCCTCGGTTTCCGTGAATTCAGGGGCAGTGCCGAGCACCGGCAGCGCGCGCGCGTCGGCGAGCAGCGTCGCCTGGCTGGCGTCACGCGCGGCCGCGTGGATCGTGGACGTGTGTGCGCCTTCGCAGTTGGACGAGCCGTTGGCGGGGATGAACTTGGTCCTGTGCCCGGTGATCTCGTGCAGGCGCCCGGTGACCGATTTCGAGCACTCCAGCGTTGCGGTGAGGTTGACGTTGGGGATCTTTTCTGCCACGAACTGGTCGAAGTTGACATCGAGGTTGGTGAGGATCGCCACCGCGGTGAGGATCATGATCGTGCCGAGCGCCCGTCCGAGCAGCGGGCCGCGGCCGGCCTTGCGCACACGGTCGAACACGCGCCTGCCGCCGAGCGAAAGCGCCAGCAGCACCGCCGCGGAGCCGGCCGCGTAGGCGACGGCCAGCGCGATCGTTTTGCCGGAGGCGGCGCTGACGGAGATGACGGCCGCGAGGATCGGGCTCGCGCACGGGGTGTAGACGAAGCCGAGCGCGCCGCCGACGAGCAGCCCCGACAGGAAGCCATCGCCGGTGGTGGCTCGCATCCCACCCACCCCGAAGCGCGCCAGGCGCGACAGCGGAGCCTCTAGGCGCGCGGCCGCATCGGGCACGAGCAACGCCACGCCAAACGCCAGCAGCACGACGATCGACACGTCGCGCAACGGGTCGTTGCCGAGGCCCACGCCGTCGACCACGTTCGCCAGTCCCACGATCGTGACCGTGAACGTCACCGACAGCCCGAGCACGATGCCAAGCGGCCGGCGCCGGCCGCCCACGGCGCCGGCGGACAGCAGCGCCGGCAGCACCGGCAGCGCACACGGAGACAGGGCGGTGCCCGCCCCGGCGAGGATCGCGAAGCCCAGGAGGACGATCATGGTCTCTGCCTTACAGACTTCGCTGCGCCGGCTTTGTTACAGCCCGGCGCGCAGCGTGGCGTCGAAGTCGGTGCCGGGGATCGGCCCGATGCAGGGCGAGCTCGCGCCCGCCTCACGGTAGCGCTCGATGCCGGCGCGCAGCGCCGAGCGATCGCCGACCGCGGTGAGCTCGTCGAGGAACCGTGCCGAGATCGCGTCCTTCATCGCCTCCAGGTCGCCGGCCGCGCGGTCGTAGGACTCGATCTCCGCGGCGAAGCCCGTGCGCTCGATCATCGCCCGGTAGAAGGGCAGGCCGAAGTAGGGGATCAGGTCTGCGCGCATCGCCTGATATGCGCCGTCACGGTCGTCCCCCTCCCCCTCCCCCTCCCCCTCCGGGGACGATGCCGTCAGCGCGCTCGGGACGGCGGCGACCACGTCAAAGCCCTCGAGCGTCAGCCCGGCGCGTTCGCGCCCGAGTGTGACCATTGGGATCACCACGTCGCGGATGTAGCTCGGGTTGCACAGCCACAGGATCACGCCATCGGCGATCTCGCCCGCCAGGCGCAGCATCGCGGGGGAGAGGGCGGCGATGTAGATCGGCAGTGTCGGACGGGGGTCCAGGCCGACGAGATGAAAGCCCGTGCGCCACTTCTCGCCGGGGGGAGGGTCCTCGCCGCGCAGGATCGCGCGCACGATCGCCGCGTACTCGCGCATCTCCGCGACCGGGTGCTCGATGCTCTGCCCGTGCCAGCCCTCCACGACCGGACGATGCGAGACGCCCAGGCCGAGCGTCAGGCGCCCGCCGCTGAGCTCGTCGAGCGTGGCGGCCGTCTGCGCCATCGTGGCAGGCGTGCGCGTGTAGATCGGCACGACGCCCGTGCCGAGGCGGATGCGGCTGGTGGACAGCGCGTACGCGCTCAGCACCGTCAGTGACTCGCGCCCGGCGATGTGGGTCACATACACGGTCTCGTAGCCGAGCGACTCGGCAAGCTTCACGCGCTCGATCGCCTGATCGAGCGAACGCCCCGTCGAGATGAAGCACCCCGTCGCCACCAACGGCAGCATATGCGACGGACCGCCGATCGGCGTGCGACAGCGGGGTTTGCGCAACCAGCGCCGGCGAGTGTGCGACTGCGAGGGAGCCGATCGGGTACGGCACTAGTCACAGCGGCCTCGGGGGCATAGATTCACGCCAGCTGCAAGCCTCTTCGGGCTCATCTTCACGAACTGCAAAGGAGCATCGATGTCACCCACGCAGAAGAAACCCGCGAAAGCGAAACGGACAAAGGCCTCCCCGGCCAAAGCTGCGCACGCCGCCTGTCAGGAGAACGACCGTGTGATCCGCAGGATCGCCGACTCGCTCGAGACGGCACAGGCCGATCTCGGCAAGCTCCGCGGCAACGTCGGCGTCGGTCTCGGCGACGCGCGCCGGAGTCTCACGCGACTGCTGCGCGATGCTCGCCGCGACGCCACGAAGATCAGCAAGGCGACGCGCAGGGATCTCGAGCGCCTGCAGAAGGAACTGCTCGGTGGCACCAAAGCCAAACCCGCCTCCGCCGCCAAACGCCGCACGACCGTCGCCAAATCCGGTACGGCCGCAGCCAAGTCCCGCACCGCCACCGCGAAACCGAAAGCGGCCGCCGCGAAAAAGCGCACCGTCGCCGCCAAACCGCGCGTCGCCGCCAAACCGCGTGCCGGCGCCGCGAAAGCGCGTGCGGGCGCGAAAGCGCGCACTGCCGGGGGTCGGTCTCGATAGCAAGCGCGGGTCGCCAGGGAGACGGTGGGCGCGCTGGGAGCTTCCAGTGCGCTCTGACCTGCGCCGGCTGCGGTGATCGACCTCCACTGCCACATCCTGCCGGCGCTCGACGACGGCGCGCTCGACCTCGCGGACAGCGTTGCGATGGCCCGGCAGGCCGAGCGCGACGGGATCGCCGTCGTGTGCGCGACGCCGCATATCCGCGACGACCACGACGTGCGCATCGACGGGCTTCCGGCGCGCATCGCCGTCTTGCAAGCTGAGCTGGACCGCCTCGGGATCCCTGTGCGCATCGCGCAGGGTGGCGAGGTGGCGCAGTTCGCCGCGGACGGCCTGAGCGCGGCGCACCTGCGCGCGGTCTCGCTGGACGGCGGCGGCTGGATCCTGCTCGAGCCCGCGCCCGGTCCGCTCGCGGACGAGCTGCCGACGCTCGTCGAACGTCTGCGGCAGCGGGGATCGCGCACGATCCTCGCGCATCCCGAGCGCCACGCCGGCGCCGACCTGGAGCAGCGCCTGCGTGCGCTGATCGCGCGCGGCTGCCTGATCCAGTGGACGGCCGACTTCATCGCCCGCTCCGACGCGGGCGACCCCGACGCGTTCGTGCTGAAGCTCGCCCACGACGGTCTCGTGCACCTGCTGGCCAGCGACGCGCACTCCTCCCACGGCGGACGCCCGGTCCTGCTGAGCGCCGCCGTCGAGCGCCTGCGCGCCGTCTGCTCGCCGGAGCAGATCGACTGGATCGCCGAGCGAGCACCAGCGGCGATCCTGCGAGGGGAGGAGGTCCCGCCGCCGTGGTGAGCTTCAGCTGACCACGTGGCGCCACGGCCCTCGGGACGGCGCCGCCGGCGAGCGGCTTCAGGCGGCGGCCCGCGCGGGCGACCAGGGCTCGAGCGTGACGGCGTCAGCGAGCTGTTCGACGACCTGTCGGGACGCGTGACCGAGCCCGCGGCGCAGGAAGTTCGCAGCGCCCGCGGCGGCGCTCGACACGAGTGCTCGCTCGAAGTTCTCGCCCTGCGCCCACGCGGCCGCCAGGGCGCCCATCATCGCGTCGCCGCAGCCCTCGCGAAAGCCGTGCTCGAACCGCGGCGGCGTCAGCTGCCAGACCTGCTCACCGTGCAGGACGAGCGCTGGCAGCTCACCACGCGTGACGATCACGCTGCGCGCCCCGCCGTCGCGCACACGCTGCGCGGCGGCGAGCAGGCGCTCGGGCGTGGACACGGGGCCGCGCACGAACTCCGCGAGCTCCCAGTCGTTGAGCTTGACGAGATCCGGTTCGCCCGCGAGCGCGCTGTCCAGGCGCGGTGAGGAGAGGTCGACGAGCGTGCGCGCGCCGCCGGCGCGGGCGTCGGCGACAAGGTCGCCATAGACGGCCAGGGGAAGCGATTCCGCGGGAAACGGGTTCGTGATCACCAGCCAGCCGCTGGCCAGCGCCTGCGCGCACGCCAGCGAGACGATCTCGTCGAGCTCGTGGCGCGAGGGCGGATCGCTGAGCTTCATCGCCAGCAGCTCGCGCTTGCCCGAGCGACGGTCGGTGACGTAGCAGCCGCTCGCGCTCGCGGCCTGCACGAGGCATGTCTGCGGACCGGCGACCTTCTCGATCAGCGGGCGTAGGAGCTCACCCGGCTCGCCGCCGATCAGTCCGCACAGGATCGGCGTGGCGCCCATGCACATGGCGGTGGCCGCCACCCACACGCCCTGGCCGCCCGCATGGAAGTGGATGCTCTGGCGATCCTCGCCCCCCTCGACCTCCAACGTCACCGTCAACAGGGGGTGCGGGGCGAACAGCGCTACGGTCGCGGACGTCATGCGCTGCGGCGCTGCGGATCGCGCTGGAGCCCCCTGCGCGGCTTGGCGTACAGCTCCCCGAAGAAGTCGGCGTAGCGCTCGTACACGAGCGAGCGCTTGACCTTCAGCGTGGGCGTCAGCTCGCCGGCGGCCTGCGTGAGCTCGTGGTCGAGGATGCCGAAGCGCTTGACCTGCTCAACGCGCGCGAAGCGCGCGTTGGCCGCGTCGACGTCGGCCTGCAGCGCTTCGTGCACGCGCTCGTCGCTCGCCATGCTCGCGAGCTCGGCGGGGATCTCCAGCTGCTCGGCCAGCTTCGGCGCCTCGTCGGGATCGAGCGTGACCATGCACACCAGATACGGGCGACCGTCGCCATAGACGACCGCCTCGGCGATCCAGCGCGTCTCGCGCAGCGCGCTCTCGATGTTGACCGGCGTGATGTTCTTGCCGCCGGCGGTGATGATCAGCTCCTTGCTGCGCCCCGTGAGGGTGAGGTAGCCGTCGGGCGACAGCGTGCCGAGGTCGCCTGTGCGCAGCCAGCCCTCCGCGAAGGTCGCGGCGGTCGCCTTGGCGTCGCGATGGTAGCCGGCGAACACGTGCGGGCCGCGCAGCAGCACCTCGCCGCCCTCGTTGACCATCACTTCGCTGTCGGGCAGCGCGCGACCGACGGTGCCGAAGCGCGGTGCGTTCGCCGGGTTGAGCGTCGCGGTGGCGCAGCTCTCGGTCATGCCGTAGCCCTCCAGCACGAGCACGCCGCAGGCGTCGAAGAACTCCAGCAGCTCGTGGTCGATCGGCGCGGCGCCGACAAGCGCCATCGTCAGGTTTCCCCCAAACAGCGCGCGCACCTTGGCCAGGCCGACCTGATCGGCCATACGCAGGCGCAGCGCCGACAGCGGACTGGCGCTGCTGCCGGCGCGCTGCGCCTTGCGCGAGCGGCGCCCGACCTCCAGCGCCCACGCGAACAGCGCGCGGGCGGGCCAGCCGCGGCTCTCGACCGCGCTGATGACACCCGTGTGCAGCTTCTCGTAGATGCGTGGCACGGCCACGAAGTGCGTGGGCTGCGACTGCGCCACCTCCCCGAGGATCTTGGCGGGATCGCCGCTCCAGTAGACGAGCGTGCCGCCGACGTCAAGCACGACCGTCTGGGCGAGCCGCGCGAGCACGTGCGCGAGCGGCAGGAACATGTAGATGACCGGCTGGACGTCGTCGAGTTCGAGCGCGCCCCGATACATCGCGGTGGCCGCCAGGAAGTTCGCGTGCGTGAGCGCGCAGCCCTTGGGCGGCCCGGTGGTGCCGGAGGTGTAGACGAGCGTGGCCAGGTCGCCGGGCTCGACGGCGCGCACGCGGGCCTCGACCTCCTCGGGCGCGACGTCCTGGCCGCCGCGGCGCAGCTCCGCGAGCGAGCTCGCGTGGGGGGCCTCGCCGTCGATCACGACCACGTGCTCCAGGTGCGTGCAGCGCGCGCGCACGAGCTCGACCTTGGCGGCCTGCTCGGCGTCCTCGCAGATGACCGCGCGGGCGCCGGAGTGCGAGAGGACGTGGCGGCACTCCTCGGGAGAGTTGGTGTGGTAGACGGGCGCGATCACGGCGCCCGTGCACAGGGCGCCAGCCTCGCACAGCGTCCACTCTGCACGGGTCGAGCTGAGGATCGCCACGACATCGCCGACCTCGATCCCCAGTGCGATCAGGCCACGGGCGATCTCGCGCGCGTGGCGGCCGAACTGTCGGTAGGTGATCGATCGGAAGCCGTCCTTGACGGGGACACGCAGCGCGACGTCATCGCCACGCTCGGACGCGGACAGGACCATCCGTCCGAGCGTGGCGGCGCCGGTGATACGTTCGGCGACAGGGCGAAGGCCGGTGCTCGTGGCCATCGTTCCCACCTACCTCACTTGCTGCATTTCGAGGAGCTGCTCAAAGCGAGCGTCGCTCCGGTCTGGTAGAGGATGCCCGACTTCACGACGAACTTCCCGCCGGTGCACTTGCCGGCGGTGATGAACGCGTTGGAACCGCTGCCGATGGTCTTGATGGTGAGCTTCAGCGCCGTGATCACGACGTTGAGCCCCCCAGCGTTGATGACGGGCACGGAGGTCGTGACCTTGTTGGCCGCGACCTTGCCGAACAGGACGAGGACCTGTCCACCGGCTGCAGTCGCGGGCGTGAGCAGGAACACGATTTGGTGCTTGCTGGCGTACGCGACCGCGTTCTCGGGGATAACGGGGAGCACCGGGGCGCCGTTCGCCACCGCGGTGCCCGAGCCGATCTTGCTCTTGCCCGGACAGGCCTTGCCGAGCGTGGCCTTGATTTCGACTTCGGGGGCCGTGCACTGCTTGATCGCCTTGCTCTTGAAGTCGAACCTGGTGCCCGTGGGCAGCGTGATCGTGAGCGTCTTCAGGCCCTGGGGCTGCAGGGCTCCCGTATCGCTCGATTCCAGGCTCGCCTTCAGGCCGGTCGGCTTGCCGGCCTTGGCGGCGGTCAGGGTGATGACGCTGGCCTGTTTGAACAGGGAGCTCGCGAAGGCGAGACCGGTCGCGGACAGGGCCAGTGCGGCCAGCAGCGCTGCGGTGAGCTTGAGGATTCTCATGCGATCGTCTCCTTGGTGGGTTCCGGCAGGGTCTGCCCCTGAGGCGGAGCGGTGTGAGTGGGGTGGACTGGTCCGACGCCACGGTGCTGGCCGTCCGCCGGCGTTGGGCTGCTCTGCGGCTGGCGCATCCGTAGTTCACTGCCGGGGACGGGTGTCGGCCACCAGGCGCGGTGCCCGAGCAGCTCGATCGCGGCGGGCAGCAGTACCGGTCGCACGAGGAAGGCGTCCAACGCGATGGCGAGCGCGACGCCGACGCCGAACTCGCGCACGGTGAGCAGCCCGGTGGTGGCGAAGGGGATCGCGGCGGCGATCATCAGCAGCCCTGCGCCGGTGCTGGCGGCGGCGGTGCGCCGCAGCGCGATGTCGAGCGCGCGGTCGACGCCGGCGCCCGCCTGGAGCTCTTCGCGCGTACGCGCGAGCAGCACGATCAGGAACACCAGCGAGATCCCAAAGATGGCGGTGAAGATGCCGATGATCGACATCGGATCGAGATAGCCGGGCCCGCCGAGGGGCGGGTGTGCGCCGCCGAACAGGAGCTTCATGGCGCCGAAGGTGGCGGCCGCGGTGAGCAGGTTGAACAGCACGGCGACGATCGGCAGCAGCACGGCCCGCAATGCCAGGCCAAGCGTCAGCGCGACGACGAGCGCGAGCGCGAGGATCACCCAGGGCAGGCGCGCGTTGGTCGCGCTCGTGAAGTTGGCGAGGTTCCCGGCGGGGCCGCCGATCGCCACCTGGAGGCCGTTGCGTGCGGCAAAGCGCCGGCCGAGGGCGTCGAGGCGTTCGCCGAGCGCAGCGGTCTGCGCGGCGCTGGCGGGGTAGCGCGAGATGACGACGATCTGGCCGGCGTTGCCGCCGCGGGCGACGTTGACGGCGAAGCCGGCTTCGTTGCTGCTCGCGGGCGGCGAGCCGGCGATCGCCGCGAGCAGGAAGTAGCCGGAGTTGAACAGCCCGGGGGACTGCTTGCTCAGTTCTTCAAGGCCCTTCGGGGAGGGTAGTTCGCCCCTGAACTTGGCCACGCTCGACTGCATCACGCCGAGGCCGTTGACGAGCTGGCCCGTCGGCGAGATGCCGCCGGCGAGGCCGCTTTCGAGCTGCCCGGCGCCGCTCGCCAGTTCTCCGAGGCCGGCTTCCAACGCGCCGGCGCCGTCGCGCAGTTCGGTCAGGCCGCTCGTGAGCTGCGTGCCCCCGCCAGAGAGCTTGCCGAGGCCCGCAGCGAGCTGCACGTTGCCGGCGCGCAGCTTGGCCAGGCCGGCCTGCAGCTTGCTTGCGCCCGTGTGGAGTTCTTCCAGCGCCCGCGTCAGGAAGGCGCCCTGTGTGGCGGCGGTGCCGGCGAGCCCGGCCGCGCTCCTGGCGCCCGAGACGGCGCCCGCGAGCCCGCTGGCGACGCCGCCGATGGCGACGCTGGAGCGTTCCAGCGCCGTAAGGGCTTCGCCGTAGCGTGGGTCGCCCTTGCCGGTGCTCATCGCGCGCAGAGCTTCGATCGCGGCGGTGTTCTCGCCGGCCGCGCCTTGGACCTGGCCCTGGAGGCTGCCGAGGGTTTCGCTTGTGCCCTCGGTGAGGCCCGCGAGCTGCTTCAGCGAGGGCAGGCCGGCCGCGACGGGTGCGTGTGCGGAGCCGATGCCGTTGGCGAGTTCGATTGAGCCGGCGAGCGCCTCGGTCGCGCCGTTCTTGAGCGCGTCGGCGCCGGTGAGCGCCTGGCCGAGGCCGCTCGAAAGCTTCGACGAGCCGGCGCGCGCGGTTGCCAGGCCGGCGTGCAGCTGTTCGGCGCCGGCGTGTGCGCTGCCCGAGCCTCCGTGCAGCTGTCCGGCGCCGGCGGTGGCCGACCGCAGGCCGTTCTGGAGCTGGCTGGCGCCGCTGCCCGCCTGTCCGAGGCCGTTGACCAGGCGCTGCAGGTCGCTCTTGCCGCCGGCCAGCAGCTTGCTCGATTCCTTGAGCTGGGTGGGGAGCGTGCCGAGCGGCTTGGTCTGCGCGCTGAGGGCGCCGGGTCCCGTCACCGAGGCGACGCTGCGTTGGCGCGAGATCTGTTCCTGCAGGCGGTCTAGCTTCGCGAGCTCCGCGGCCGTCGTGATCGGCCCGTGTGCGTTGGCGACGATCACGTTGTAGGGGGTTGGCCAGCCCGGGCCCATCACTCGCGCGACCGTTTCAAAGGACTGGCGCGCCGGATCGTCCTTGGGCAGCTGGCTGACGTCCGGCGGCCCGGTCTTCAGCGACAGCGCTGGTAGCGCCAGCGCGAGCAGGACGGCCGTGGCGAGCGCCCCGGCGAGGACGGCGCGGTGCCTGATCCAGGCGCCGGCGCCAACCAGCCGGTCCCAGTCGCGCACGAGGCCGGCCGGCGCGGCGAGCTGCGCGTCGACGACGTCGCGCTCGAACAGGACGAGCGCGGCGGGCATGACCACGACCGCGCCGCCGAGGGCGAGCGCGGAGCAGAGCAGCACGCCGATCCCCAGCGACACGAGGATCTGCGTGGGAGCGATGGCGGAGGCAAGCAGCAGCGCTAGGACCAGGCCGGTGCCGGCGAACAGCACCGCGCGCCCGGTGGTGGCGAGCGCGGCCGAGGCGCCCAGCGTGGCGTCACGCGAGTCCGATGCGGCGCCCGGGAGCCGATCCTGCTGGTGGAAGCGGTCGAGGATCAGCAGCGAGTATGCGACCCCGAGCGCGAGGCCGGTCATCGAGGCGAGCGCCACGGCGATCGGGTCGACGGCGATCAGCTTTCCCAGCAGCGCCATCAGCCCGTAGGCCGAGAGCACGGTGGCGGCGCCCACGAGCGTGACGATCGCCGCGGCCAGCGGCGCGCGCAGGGCCAGCAGCAACAGCACGAACAGGATCGCCAGTGCGATCAGCTCCGAGCGGCGCGTGCTGTCGAGCGCCTGGTTCTTCAACGCGCGGTCGATCGCGGGCTGCCCGGTCACGCTGGCGTGCACCGGCGAGGAGATCTCGCGCTTGACGAGCGCTTCGATCTGAGGCTGATCCTGGTTGACGGCGTCCTTTTCGGGGCGGTCGACCGAGACGACGATCATCGCGGCGGTGTGAGAGGGCCGCAGCGAATGCGAGGCGACGCCCGCATCCCAGGCGGACAGAGCGCGCGTGTGCGGACGCTTGACGAGCGCGCGCACGAGCGCCGGTCCCTGCGCGTCGAGCGCCTTGCTGGGGCCCTGCAGGAGGATCGGCACGAGCTGCGTGGGCCCGAAGCGCGCGTTCGCGAGTTGCTGGGCGCGCGAGGACTCGGTGCCCGGCACGACGACGATCGTCGGTGATAGCGAGTGCGCGACGCCGAGCCCGACGAGGGTGAGCGCTACGGCGATCGCGCTCCATCCCGCCAGCGCCGCCCGCGGCCGGCGAATCGAGAGGCGGGCGAGGCGAAGCATGGCTTGACCGTATGCGCGCGCGCAGCCGCTCTCATCAGTGGGACGTCCGGCTTTGCATCAGTAGTTACATGCGGGCGCTTCAGCGCCGGAGCATCACGTAGACGGTGGTCGCCGCGACTGCCATCTGTCCGAACGCGAGCGCCGTGCCGAGGTTGACGGCGCCGAGCACGCCGGCGAGCGCGCTCGCGAGCACGAACGCCGCGAGGATCGCGAGCAGGTCGCGGCGCATCGCTCGCTCAAGCTCCGCCGCCGCCAGCGAGGGGGCCGGTCCCGGTCTCGGGGTCGGAGGGCGAGGATTGCCACAGCCTGCGCTCGAGTGCGGCGAGCAGCTCCGGTGCTCCCAGGCCCTCGTCCTGATCGGCCAGCAGCGCCAGCGCCGCACGGCGCCCGCCGAGCGCGCGCAACCCTCGCTCCCCGTGCTCGCTGGAGAAGTCGCTGAGCGCGCCCGCGCGCCGCGAGCGCAGCCGCCGCGCGGCGACGTCGATGTCCGCGCGATGCTCATCCAGGGCTGCCACCAGGTCCCCGATGCCGCTGGCGGGCGGCAGCGAGGACACGGCGATCACGGGTGTCCGGCGCGAGCCGAGCGAGCGCAGCGCGGCGGCGAGGTCGCGGCGGCTGCGCAGCGCGATCTCGCCGAGGTCGGCCTTGGTCACGACGAGCACGTCGGGGATCTCCATGATCCCGGACTTCAGGAACTGCAGCACGTCGCCGCCGCCGGGCTGGACGATGACGGCGACCGTGTCGGCCACGTCGGCGATCTCGGTCTCGGCCTGCCCCACGCCGACGGTCTCGATCACGACGACGTCGAACGCCGCGGCGAGCGCCTGCGCGGCCGTGCGCGTCGCCCAGGCAAGACCCCCCAGCCGCTCGCCGGCGGCGCTCGAGCGGATCAGCACGCCGCGGTCGGCGGGGTCGAACTCGATGCGGGCGCGGTCGCCGAGCAGCGAGCCGCCGGATTGGCGGGAGCTGGGATCGACGGCGAGCACGGCGACCGTGCGCCGCTGGCCGTCCGCCCCCGCGCCGGCGCCCCGCCAGGCGTGCAGCAGCGCCGAGAGCAGCGTCGACTTGCCGGCGCCGGGCGGGCCGGTGAGGCCGATGATGTGCCCGGGCGCCTCGCCCCCGAGAGCGGCGGGGGAGAGCTCGCGCAGCAACGCCGCCGCCTGCTCGCGGTCGCTCGCGGCGGTGCTCTCGAGCAGGTTCAGCGCGGCCGGCGCCGCGCTCAGGTCCCGTGCGCGCAGGCGCTCGCCGAGGGCGGCCCCAGCGTCGCTCACGCCGAGCCGTTGGCGGCATCGTCCCGCAAGGGGGAGGAGCCGTTCGCGCCGTTCACGCCGGCCTGTGCCTCGTCTAGGGGTGCTCCCACGAGCGCCACGATGTCGCGCATGATGCGGGTGATGTCGAAGTCCTTGGGGGTGTAGATCGCGGCCACGCCCGCGGCGCGCAGCGCCGGCGCGTCCTGCTCGGGGATGATCCCGCCGACGACCACCGGCGCGGACACGCCCGCCTCGCGCAGCGCGTCCATCACCGCGGGGATCAGCTCGCGGTGCGAGCCCGAGAGGATCGACAGGCCGATCACGTGCACGCCCTCCTGCAGCGCCGAGGCGGCGATCTGCGCGGGCGTCAGGCGGATGCCTTCATAGACCACGTCCATGCCCGAGTCGCGCGCGCGCACGGCGATCTGCTCGGCGCCGTTGGAATGGCCGTCGAGACCGGGCTTGCCGACGAGGATCTTCGGCCGGCGCCCGAGCTTCTGCTGCAGGCGCTCGACCTCGCCCCGCAGCTCGCTCAAATCGCCGTCGGCCAGCGCGGTGGCCTCGCCGACGCCGGTCGGCGCGCGGTAGCTGCCGAACACCTCGCGCAGCGTGGCCGCCCACTCGCCGGTGGTGGCGCCCGCGCGCGCGGCTGCGATCGTCGCCACCATCAGGTTCTCCGCGGAGTCCTCCGAGCCGGCGACCGTGGCGAGTGCGGCGAGAGCATCGTCGACGGCCGCCTGGTCGCGCTGTGAGCGCCACTGGCGCAGAGCCTCGATCTGCTGTGCTTCCAGGGCGGGGTCGACGACCAGGATGCCACCCTCGGCGTCCGCGGTCAGCGGCGAGTGCTCGGACTCGGTGAAGCGGTTCTGCCCGACGACGACCAGCTCGCCGGACTCGATCCGGCGCACGCGTTCGCGGTGGGAGTCCACGAGCGCGGCCTTCATGTAGGGGACCGCCTGCACCGCGCCGCCGTGCTCGGCCACGACCGCCATCTCCGCGCGTGCCCCGTCGAGCAGCTCCTGCACGAGCGCGTCCATCACCTTGGAGCCCTCGAAGATGTCGGGGTACTCGAGGATGTCGGTCTCGAACGCGAGCACCTGTTGGATGCGCAGCGACCACTGCTGGTCCCAGGGGCGCGGCAGCCCGAGCGCCTCGTTCCACGCGGGCAGCTGGATCGCGCGCGCGCGCGCGTCGCGCCCGAGCGTGACGGCGAGCGCCTCGAGCACGATCCGCTGCACGTTGTTCTCCGGCTGGGCCTCGGTGAGCCCCAGCGAGTTGACCTGCACGCCGTAGCGGAAGCGCAGGTGGCGGTCGTCCTGGACGCCGTAGCGCTCGCGTCCGAGCTCCTCCCACAGGATCGACATCGCGCGCAGCTTGGCGTGCTCCTCGACGAAGCGCACGCCCGCGTTGACGAAGAACGAGATGCGCCCGAAGACCTGCTCCATGCGCTCCTGAGCGTCCTCCCCCTCTCCCTCCCCCTCCGGGGACGATGCCGGGGACGATGCGCCGAGGCGCTCGCGCACGGCGTCGAGGACGGCGATCGCGTTGCTGATCGCGTAGGCGATCTCCTGCACGGGCGTCGCGCCGGCCTCCTGCAGGTGGTAGGAGCAGATGTTGATCGGGTTCCACTTGGGGACGTGCTCGACCGTGTAGGCGATCATGTCCGCGATCAGACGCATCGAGGGCGCGGGCGGGAAGGCGTAGGTGCCGCGCGCGAGGAACTCCTTGATGATGTCGTTCTGGGTGGTGCCCTGCAGTTGATCTTGGCTGACCCCCTGATTTTCGGCGGCGACGATGTACAGCGCGAGCAGCCACGCGGCGGTCGCGTTGATGGTCATCGAGGTGTTCATCTCGCCGAGCGGGATGCCGTCCATCAGCGCGGCCATGTCGCCGCGGTGGGAGATCGGCACGCCGACCTTGCCGACCTCGCCGCGGGCGAGCTCGTCGTCGGGGTCATAGCCGGTTTGGGTGGGCAGGTCGAAGGCCACCGACAGGCCCGTCTGTCCCTTGGCCAGGTTGCGCCGGTAGAGCTCGTTGGAGGCCTTCGCGGTCGAGTGGCCCGCGTACGTGCGCATCATCCAGGGCCGGTCGCGTTCGGGCAGTCGCGCGGGGTGATCGCCGCTCATGCAGCCAAGTTTACGCTCGGCGCCGTGGCGTTTATCCTGCGGCCATGAACCAAACCCTCGAGAGACCACGCGCAGGCGGGCCGGGAAGCGGCCTGGGAGGCGCCTGGAGGGTGATCGTGTGCAACGACGATCACAACACCTTCGACCACGTCGCGCGCACGCTCGCGCGCTTCATCCCCGGGGTGAGCGTCAACCGGGGCATGGAGATCGCCAACGTCATCCACGCGTCCGGCAAGGCGATCGTGTTCAGCGGTCAGCAGGAGACCGCCGAGCACTACTGGGAGCAGCTGAAGGGCGCCGGGTTGACGATGGCGCCTTTGGAGAAGGGTTGAGCGCTGTTCCACCTCTGGAGCTCCGGATTTACGGGGCGTCGTGAGTCGTCGATCCAAGTAGCTCCAAATTAGTCCAAACGCTTGGAGTTCTGCTAAACTCCAAATCCTTGGCGTAATCTGGAATAATTTGGAAGACGATCCATGTACGTAGCTCAAGCTCCAACGATCTCCGAGCTGCTTGGTCCAGTCGTCGAGAAGCGCGCCGAGCGCCTCCCTGAGCTGCTCAGTCGCGGTCTGGTCGAAGATGGCCGAGACTACGTCCACTGGGACAAGCTGAGGCAACTCGAGCCGCCGAGCGACCTAACCCACGAGGAGTGGTGGCTACTCATCAAGTGGGGGCGCCAAAATCTGCAGCGGACGATCCCGCTGAAAGACCCCGCCGGGAGACATTTTGTCTACGGCGTGCCTGACATCGTTGCCCGCCGACTCCATTACGTCGATCAGCGGTGCGCCGGGGAGGTGGCCATGTCTGAGGTCGTGACAGCCGACGCCCACGCCCGACAGCGCTACCTCGTGAACTCTTTGATGGAGGAGGCGATCCGCTCGAGCCAGCTCGAGGGAGCGACCACAACCCGACGCGTCGCAAAGGAGTTGCTCCGAACAGGCCGCGAGCCCACGGATCGAAGTGAGCGCATGATCCTCAACAACTACCGAGCGTTGCAATACATGCGGGACGAGATGCCTGCTGAGCTGACGCCAGGCACCGTGCTGGAGCTTCAGCGCATCCTCACCGAGGGCACGCTCGATAATCCGGATGCGGCTGGTCGCGTTCAGGCTCCAGACGAGGAGCGCATCGCCGTTGTAGATCGAGTTGACGGCGCGGTCATCCATTCGCCGCCACCTGCGGAGCAGCTTCCCGAGCGTCTGCGAGCCCTATGCGACTTCGCCAACGAAGCCGAGAGTCCGGACCGGTTCATCCATCCCGTGCTTCGTGCGATCCTCCTGCATTTCTGGCTCGCCTACGATCATCCGTTCGAAGACGGCAACGGCAGAACCGCCAGGGCGCTGTTCTACTGGTACATGCGCGCGCACGGCTACTGGCTCGTCGAGTACCTGTCGATATCCCGAATCCTGCGCCACGCCCCCGGTAGGTATACGCGCGCCTTCGTGCTGACCGAGACCGACGAGCGCGACGCGACCTACTTCGTTGTCTACCAGCTCGAGGTCATTCAGCGGGCTGTGGAACAGCTCCACGACTATCTCCGGCAGAAGATCAAGGACGTCCGCGATGTGGAAGCCTTGCTCAGGGGCTCCGATCGGTTCAACCACAGGCAGCTTGACTTACTGGCGAACGCCCTGCGTGCGCCGGATGCGATCTACACGTTTCAGACGCACGCCGCAAGCCACGGGGTCACCCACGAGACCGCACGAGCCGACCTGCTACCGCTCGTCGAGATGGGCTTTCTCGAGCAGCGACGCCAAGGACGGCGCTATACGTTCACGCCTCCCGTAGACCTTGCGAAGCGCCTGAAGGCTTCTCACTAGGCTGCTCCTATCGGGCGGGTCGCTGGCCGGTCGACTAGGCGAGGGTCTTGGCTTTGATCCGGAGCACGCTTGCACCGCTGTCCCCGGAGAGCGCCGCGCAGGCCCGCTGTTCAGGTGATGTCGCCGACGGGGCTGCTGTGCCCGTTGCCGCCGCGGCCGTTTCCGCTGGCGTGCGCGCCGGCGAGCACGGTGCCTCCGGCGGTGCGGTCCCACCAGCCGTAGAGCACGGGCACCTGGTACCAGCTGGAGTGGGCCGCGCGGAAGTAGGTCATCTCCGGCCCCTCCCAGTAGCGTTCCCACTGCAGGTGCTCCTCGAAGGCGGCGAGCTGCTGGAACTTGTAGCGGTCGTCTCTGGCGCGGTACACCGCGTATGAGCTGGCTCCGTAGCGAAGGGCGGTGGCGGCGACCTCGTTCAGAGCCTGCTCGAAGCCGTCGCCGCGAAAGCCGGTGGCGTACCAGGGGATGATCACCGTGCCGGCCATCAGGCGCCGACCTCCGCGTGGATCGCTGGGGGGCCGTCGGCGGTCTTGCCCTGGCCCTCGCTGTCGGCGCCGACGAGGATAGAGATCTTGCCGAGGTGCTTGTTTTCGAGCATCAGCTGGTGCGCTTGCGCGACGCCGTCGAAGCCGAGCGTGCGCCACAGCACGGGGCGGATCTGGCCTGACTCGATCAGCTCGTTGGCCTTGGTGCACTCGTACGCGTTGGCGAAGTGCGAGCCGAGGATCTCCTTCTGGCGCATCCACAGGTAGGCGACGTTGAAGTCGAGGTCCAGGCCGGTGGTGCCGGCGCAGATGACGACTTTGCCGAACGTCTTGACGGTGAACACGGAGGTGGGGAAGGTCGCTTTGCCGACGTGCTCGAAGACGATGTCGGGCGCGTCGCCGAGGATCTCCTTGACGCGCTTGGCGAACGCGCGCGAGACCTTGAAGCGCTCGGCCTCCTGGAGCTCAGACTCGCCGCCCTTGCGCATCATCCCGGAGAACTCGCCGCGGTCGATGTAGTCGACGGCGCCGAGGCGCTTGACGAGCTCGCCCTTCTCGGCGGAGGAGACGACGCCGACGCAGTGCGCGCCGGCGGCGGCGCAGATCTGCGTGGCGAACACACCGAGGCCGCCGGCGGCGCCCCAGATCAGCACGTTCTGACCGGCCTGCAGCTTGCA